>Ga0075520_1001621_pt1 | contig 10898 bp, 8 predicted proteins | sample NGEPerB_FD_75100 | JGI IMG/M metagenome (GOLD analysis project Ga0075520, IMG submission 75100) | Arctic peat soil microbial communities from the Barrow Environmental Observatory site, Barrow, Alaska, USA - NGEE PermafrostAB12-B | ecosystem: Environmental > Terrestrial > Soil > Wetlands > Peat ...
GAGCATGTACATGAGGAGCACGAGGGCGATGCCCGACACGATGGCCGAGAAGAGGAACACGATCGGCATGACGGGCGTGGACCACCACGGGTTCGCCTTCACCGAGCCGAAGATGAATCCAACGTAGCCGTGCAGAAGGAGGGCCGACGGAATACCCACGATCGTGATGAAGCGCCCCAGCTTGTCGTCGATGCGGAGCGACTCCTCGCTGATGTTGTCGACGCCGAGGGTGAGGATCCGGTAGAGCGTCTTCTTCCAGCCCGTCTCGGACCGGGCCATGAGGACCATGTCCTTGCGGTAGTCGAGCCAGATCTCGAGAACGAGGACGGCCATCAGGTACCAGAGATAGATGAAGCCGAACATCGCCATCGCCGAGCTCGTATGCGGCGTGAGGTACATCTCGATGGAGCGCTCCGGGTGGCCGAGGTGGAGCTGCAGCGGCAAGGGAGAGACGAGGAGAAACGCGAGCGCGGAGAGCAGCGCGAGCCGGTACGTCGGCTTGGCCGCCGCCACGTTGAAGACGCGCTCGAGCGACGCGAGGATGAAGGCGCCGGCGACGAGGCCGGTCGTGAACGGGTACAGGACGATGAGGATGCTCCACTGGAGCTCGACCTCGTTGGGGTACATGTACCCCTGGATGGCGTGGAGAATGCCTTCTTCCATTTCCCTACCTCACGGACCCGTCGAGGGCGTTGTAGAAGACCTTCGAGCCCGTGGCCATCTGAGGCTTGAGGACATGCACCTTGTGCGTTCGGAGGAACTCGTGGACCGGATCCCTCGCGTCCTTGAGATCGACGAGCTGGCGCGCGCCAGTCGGGCAGCTCTCGCAGCACGCCGTCGTGAGGCCCTTCGTGATCCGGTGGTAGCAGAGGTTGCACTTGTCGACCGTGTTCGTGCGCGGGTCGATGAACCGGCACCCGTACGGGCAGGCCTGCACGCAGTATCGGCAGCCGAGGCAGTAAGTCTTGTCGACGAGGACGGCGCCGTCGGGGCTCTCGAATGTGGCGCCCACGGGGCACACTTGTGTGCAAGGTGAGTGCGCGCACTGATTGCAGAGCTTCGGAACGAAGAAGCTCTTGGCGCCGTCGCCGGCCGCGTACTTTTCGGGAAAACCATTGTAGCCGCCGTCGGGCGAGTCGACGTCGGGATGCTCCCCGGCGCCTTCGACGTGGTAGCGCTCCACCCATGTGCGGAAGAAGTACGGCTCGAGGGGCACGTCGTTCTCGACCTTGCAGGCCCTCACGCAATTGCCGCACCCGATGCACTTCTCGATGTCGACGATCATTCCCCAGTAGTGCTCGAAGGTCTTGTAGGCGGGCTCTTCCGCCTTGCCGGATTCCACGGCCTCGAGGTAGGCGGCCGCCGGCGCGGTCAGCAGGAGGAGCTTTCCGGCCGTGAGCACGAAGTCGCGGCGGTCGGAATTCATTTCTTCGGCTCCTTGTCGGGGGCGTGCTGGTCGTGACACGTCAGGCACGGCCCACCGTCCATGTGGCTCTTCGGGTCGATCTGGGGGAACTTCGCCGGCTTGGCGACGTTCATCAGGTGGCACGTCTGGCAGAGCGTCTTCGAGTCTGGCTTCGTCGGCTTGAGGGACGACGGGTCCGCCGCGTGCTTCGCGAGCGCGCCGTGGCAGGCCTCGCAGCCGACTCCGGCGTGCTTGCCGCCCTTCAGGCGGTCGCCTTCGTCCGTGTGGCACTCGATGCAGGCGGCCCGGCCCGCGAAGCGCGGTGCGCGCACGCGGTTGTCCGCGAGGGCGCCGGCGCGGTAGTGCCCGTACACGCCGAACCCCTTCGGAACAAGCACGGCCCGCACGATCAAGAAGAGGACGACGCCCGCCGCGAAGAGCGCCGCCATGCGGAACAGATGCTCCTTGTCCTTCAGGAACCGATTCATGATCGGGAAACGATGGGTCCATGGCGGCCGTCTGCCAATGATTCAGACGCCCTATTTTCGCGGCTCGCGATCGATCTGCCTGATCTTCAGGTAGAGCAGAACCGCGAACAGCGAGATGAGTCCGCTCGCCAGAATGAGGCCGTTCCGCCGGAAGCGGTACTCGGCCCAGACGGCCTTGGAGCCTTCCTGGAGGCCCGTGAGCGCCTTCGACGTCTCCTCCGAGTTGCGCGTGAAGTCGCTCCAGTCGAAGGTGTGGATCCCGAGACGCGTCTTGCGCAGGTCGTCGGACACCGCGCTCGCCTGGAAACGCAGGTCGTCGACGTCGAAGCCGCGCTCCGCGAGCCGGTCGACGTCCTTGGTCAGGGTTTCGTGCGACTCGCGGAGGGTCGTAATCGTCCTGTAGAAGTAGTGCGCGGCGGCGTCGCACTTCGGATTACCGTATTTCGCGTGGCAGGCGTGGCAGAGCGCCTTCGGGTCGTCCTTCAGCATCTCGTCCGTGGGACGCATGATGTCGTGCTTGCCGTGGCACGTCTCGCATTCGGGCCAGCCGTGCTTCTCGAACGCCTTCTTGTGCGGGCTGCCATCGAAGAGACTGCCGTTCGCCGCGTGGCAGTTCCTGCACACCTGCGAGACGAACGACACCTGAGGCGGGAGGGCCGCGTGGTTGCCGTGGCAGCCGTTGCAGGCCGGAGCGCCGGAGTCGTGCTTCCCGAGGAGCGCGAGGCCGTGCACGCTCTTCCTGTATTGCTCCAGCTGGTTCGTCGGGATCGGCGTTACGCCGTCGTCGAGCGTGTAGCCCTTCATATAGGCCGCGTCCGCGTGACACTTGCCGCACGTCGCGGGAATGTTCTCGCGGTAGACGAGGGAGTTCGTGCTGTCGGGCGGGCGGATCCCATGCACGCCGTGGCAGCTGACGCACTGCGCGGCCTTCGAGTCCTTCTTTTCCAGGAGAAGCTGCCCGTGCTTGCTCGTCCGGTACTTGAGCAGCTGGTCCACGGGCAGCAAAGGGTTATACCCGCGCATGAATTCGCTCGAGGAGTGACAGCGGGCGCAGAACTCCGGAATCCACGAGCGATCTTTCTTGCGCTTCGCGCTCTCGGGCCAGCGCTTCGCGATATCCGCCGACATTTCGGCGTCGGTCGGTTTGCCGCCGTGGCAGCCGGAGCACATCAGCCCACCGCGGAAGTGGACGTCGCTGACGATCTCGTTGAGGTCCAGGTGCGCGTTCGGGTCGCCTTTCCCCCGGGGCTTGAAGAGAATTTCGTCCGGCATGTCCGGGTTCGAGTGGCAGAGGACGCAGTTGTCCCCGAGGATCAGCTCGACCTTGCGGTCGTCGACGTCCAGCGCGAGAAGCGTCGCGAGGTGCGCCGAGGAAGAGAGCGTGCCCGCCTTCGCCGCCACGAAGAACAGATTCTGCGCGTGGCTGGGCAGACTCCGGAACCGGGCCTTCGCCTTCTCGTTCAGGACGGGGCCCGTCTTCTTGTCCACTTCCGTGAAGAGCTTCTGAAAATCTGCAGGCCAGGCTTCCTCGACGACCTGCCCCGGCACGGACGCGGTCGCCGGTGCGGGCGCGGCCTCCTTCGCTTCCCCCTTCTCTTCCGCCTTCTCTTGCGCGCGCGCCGGGGAGGGCGCGGCGAGCGCGAGAAGCAGGGGAAGCATGAGACCCGCCGCGGACGAGCCGCCACGAACCCGCCCGGCGAGAAGCAGGACGGCGAGAACGGCAAGGGCGACTCCGCCGCTCGCGAGCCAGCTCAGATGCGCGAATCCGTTCAACGCCGCTTGCAGGAGGACGGCCGCGGTGAAAGAGAAGGCCGAGTGCCCCCACCGAAGGCGCCGGAGCGCCGTCACGGCGAGCCCGATCCCGAGAATCCACAGGGCCGCGGTCCGCGCGATCGTGGCGGCCATCGCGGGGCTGCCCGCCGGATCCTGCCCGGGCGGCGCATGGACCCCGACGTCCCACGCCTTGAGGGTCAGAAACCCGAAGAATAGAAGTCCGGCGACGCCAAGGTCCGTGAAGAGCGGGCTCGGCTTGCCTTTTGCGGCGTTCCGGTCGAGAAGCGGGATCGCGAACGCGATCGCGCCCAGGATGCTCGCGAGGAGCAGGCAAGCCTGCGGCCCCTCCATGCCGAGGAGGTGCGCGGGGAACTCCCGAAGCATCTGGTACACCGAGAGGAAGTACCACTCGGGCTTGATGCCCGGATATGCGGGCTTGAGCGGGTTCGCCTTCGCCCCGAGCTCCCATTCCATGCCTGGGATCCCGGGACCGAACGGAAGCGCGACCGCGAGGAGCGCGAGGATGTTCAGGCAGATCACCCAGAAGAGCAGGTCCCGCATCGCGAAGTTCGGGAAGAACGGCATGCCGCGGTGCCGCGTCTTCGGCTCGGGCGATGGCCTGTGTTCGAGGGGCTCGGCCATCCCCTGCCGCTGAATGAAGAGCAGGTGTGCGCCGATGAGGCCCGCCATGATCAACGGAAGGATGCAGACGTGGAGCGCGAAAAACCGGTACAGCGTCTGGACCGATACCTCTTCACCGCCCCGGAGCACGCGCAGCATCCATGGACCCACGATGGGGACGGACTTCACGGAGTCGGTCCCGACGGCCGTCGCGAAATAGCTCAGCTCGTTCCACGGGAGGAGGTAGCCGGAGAATCCGAAACCGAGGACGAGACCGAGCATCGCGAAGCCTGAATACCAGGTCAGCTCGCGTGGCTTGCGGTAGGCCTTCAGGAACAGGACGCTGAAAAGATGGGCCATCACCGAGAGGCTCATGAGATGAGCGGACCAGCAGTGAATCGATCGGATGAGCCAGCCGAACGGGACGCGACCCACGAGATGTTTCATGCTCTCGTACGACGTGTTCTCGCCGACCTGGTAGTTCATCAGGAGGAGAATTCCGGTCCCGATCTGAACGACGAAGAAGAAAAGCGAGACGCCGCCAAGGTAGTACCAGATCGGCGAATGGGCGCCGACAGGCACTTCCTTGTGTCCCAGGAACGTGACGAGGCCCGAAATCTGGAACCTCTCGTCGAGCATCCGAAAAATCCTGGCCCCGACACCGGACGGGACCGGCGCCGAATCGCGCGCGTCGCTCATGCCATGCCTCCCGGCTTGATCACGTTCACGACTCCCTTGAGGTCTCCCTCCACCGTGAACGCCATGAGGGGCCGGGGCGGCGGGCCCGAGATCACGCGGCCGTCGAGCGAGAACTTCCCGTTGTGGCAGGCGCACCAGATGATCCCGTCGGCCGGGACGAACTGCACAGTGCAGCCCTCATGCGTGCACTTGGCCGAAAGCGCTTTCAGCTTCTGCTCCTTGTCTTTCAGAAGCAGGACGCGGTCTGTGCCGACGCGGGCGATCAGAAACCCGTTGCTCGCGAGCTCCTGCTTCTGCGCGTCGGTGAGCGTGGCCTTGTTCGAGCCGCCACCGTCCCGGGCCGGGGTGAGGTACCGGAGGACCGGATAGACCACGGCCGCTGCCCAGGCCGTGAAGCTGGTGCCGAGGAGGATGTCGATCCACCGTCGCCGCGTGATTGGCGCCGGGCCCTCGCGTGCAACATCGTGATCCACAGGCCGTCTCCTTATCCCTCGAAGCCCGCGTGCCGTCGCTCGCCGGTCACCCAAGAAAAGCAAAGGCGGGCGGACTCGCTTCGAGCCGCCCGCCGCGGATTCTACCGGGGCTTACTTGGACTTCGGGTCGCCGGGGTTCGTGCCGGCCTTGATCTCGTCGATGTTCTTCACGCCGTCGCCATCGCTGTCGAGACTCTCAATTTTCTCGAACTTGTAGGTCTTCTTCTCGGCCTTCGGGTCGACGACGGCCTTCGTCTGGACATCCTTCCCATACGGGTTCATCTCGTGGTCTTCCTTCTTCGGAAGAGGCTTCATGTGACACGTCGAGCACTTGCCCAGAGAGGCCTTGGCGTCAGGATACTTCGCCATGAACGCCTTCTGGTTGTCGAGATTGGCGAGCAACGTCGTGCCGGCGCAGACCGCAACGAGAACAGAAACTGCTATTGTCGTCTTCTTCATTCCTTACCTCCAAGTGCGCCAAGCAGAGCTTGAGCACCCGCGAAAGGATATCCCCAACATGAATCATTGCGTCGGCAGCCGGCCGGCCGCATCGCGAAACTCGTCGAGCAGCGCCCGCAACCGGCCTTCCTCTCCCGGCGCAGGAGCGAGACCTCCGAAGGACTCACGGACGTAAGCGCGCACGATGGCTTCGGCGGGCCGCGCCGCGGCCGGACCGAGCGCGGCGGCGGCGGCGAGGGTCTCGGCGGGAACGGACGCGGGCGTGAGCGGCGCGCCGAGCCGGTGGAGCGCCTTCTGGAGGCGGCGGTAGGCCGCCGACGCGGGTGCGAGGCCGCGCGTTTTCCACGAAACGCCGAGCAGGCGGCGCCCGAGAAGCACCAGGAAGGCCAAGAGGAGTGCGGCCGCCACCAGTGCGGCCGCCGGCAGGCGGCGCAGTAAAGGACTCACGCTTCCGCCTACGCGGCGCAGCGCGAAAAGGGCGCCGCCCGCCGCCTCCCGCAGCTTTCGGAGAAGCTCGGCCTGATCACCCTGACTGAACGAGAGAACAAAACGGTCGTAGAAAAACTCGAGCCCGTCGGTCACCTGGCGGAAGCGTTGCGCGAGCGGGACTCTTTCGAGTCCCGGCTGCCCGACCTGAGGCGTCGGGTCGAAGGTGACCCAACCCCGGGTCTCACCGCACCACACTTCGACCCAGGCGTGGACGTTCTGCCCGCGGACGAGGACGTATCGCCCGAACGCACCGATCTCGCCGCCGAGGAAGCCGGTCACGAAGCGCGTCGGGACGCCCACTTCCCGCAGGAGCAGCGCCATCGCCGTGGCGAATGTCTGGCAGTGCCCCTTCCGCCGGTTCACGACGAAGTCCTCGACGGCATTCGGGCCGCGCGGCTGGAGATCCAGCTCGTATGTCCAGCCCCGGAGCACGGACTCGATCGCGTGCGCGGCCCTCTCGGGGTCCGCCGCTGGATCGATTCCGTCGAGCTGGCCGAGGGCGAAGGAGCGCAGCGCGAGCAACCCGGCTGGCTTTCGGGCTTCGGCCACGTCGCCGGGCTCGAGGTCCGCGATCGGGCGCGTCCCGTAGGTCACCGTGTACTGGATCGTCCGGTCCGGTTCGAACGGCAGGCGGAGGTTGCGGGCCGCATCGCGCTCGACGTATGCGAGCCCGGGGTTACGAAACGAGGCCTCGGAGAGACGCAGCGCGTTGCCGAGAAGCGGATAGGGCAGGTAGCGCGTCTGGATCGGGGTGAGGTCGATCGTCATCGCCGTGCCTCCTCCCGCGCCACGGCCGCGCGGCACGAGGGGGACGAGCGTCGAGAAACCGGAACGGGCGCCGGCGGCGGAACGCTCCGAAGGTTTCTTCCACACCCCGTTCTCCCACCGCGAGAGGGCGAGCGTCCGAAGCCTCAGGACCGCCGCCCCGCCCTCGCCGAGCGCCTCCTCGCTCGTGATCCGGAGGAAGACGCGGTCGCTCTGCTTGAGCGCGCCGAACAGGTCCGGATCCACGTTCTCCGAGAAACCCGTCGTGATCTCGTGCCCCGCTTCGGCGCCCCTCACGTAGGGCGCCTTGAGGCGCGGGAGGAACAGGAAGAGCGGGATGGCGACGAGGACCGTGGACAGCACCGAGCTGACGAGCGGACCGCGACCCGGAAGAGAGCGCGCCGTGCGGTCGCGGCTCCATTCCTCGGGAGCCCCGGAGAGGTCGCGCCAGAGGGCCCACTTCACGAGCACGCTCCAGCCGACGAAGGCCACGAGCAGCACGTAGAGAAGGATCGCGTAATGAAACGACGTCGAGACGGACGCGACGAACAGCAGGCCCGACAAGGCCAGCGCGAGCGAGAGGTCGCGCTCCTTGCGAATCGCGGCGAGCTTGAAGAGCGTCGTGAAGAGGAGGAGATGGAGCATCGTCTTCAGGAGCGTCTGGCTCCCGAAACGCACGTCGAGGACGATGATCGGAACGTAGAGAAGCCCGGCGAGATTCAGCGCGCGATTCCCGAGGCGCGGCACGCTCCCCCGGCGCACGCGCGCCAGAAACAGCGCGAGCACGCCGAGGTAGACGAGCAGAACGGCGAGCTCGAGGGCATTGCTGAAGAAGAGCGGCATCGGGGCGAGAAACGCGAGGCTTCCGAGCGCGAGGAGGCGCTCCTTGAGGAACGGGATTTCGGCGGTGGCAGGCGCGGGGCCCGCGTTCATGCGGCGCGCTCCGGCCCGCGGCCCGCCCGGTAAACGGCGACCGATCCCGGGACGAAGGGGGGCGCCCGCCCGGGCTCCTTTGCCGGCTCGACGAGCGCGAGCGCGCGCAGAAGGCCGCGGCGATGCGCCGGGCCGGAGCCCGGCGGCACGAGGGAGCCTCCGAGCAGCAGCCCCACCCGGCTTCCGCGGGTGAGGAGCCGCAGTGCGAGACCCGCAGCCTCGGACACCGATTTCTCGAAGGCATCGTCCCAGGCCGTGCCGGCGCCCGCCGGGCGATGCGTGTCGAGCGCCACGAGCGCGTCGCGGCCTTCCTCGGAGGCGCGCTCCTTCACGATGAACTTGCCCTGGCGCGCCGTCTGGGGCCAGTGGACGTCTCGCGGATCGTCGCCGAAGCCCGCCTCGCGCAGGTTGCGGATCTCGGCGCCGCGCCCCCGTCGCCGGTCGCGCGGATCGCCGCCCTCGGCTTCCCGGGGGTCGGGGGGGACGTACGGCACGTTCGCCGGGGACGGGTAGACGAGGCGCTCGTCTTCGAGCGGATGCACCCGTCCCTTCCGAAAGAGGCCGATCGGATAACCGCTGTAGAGGAGGAGCGACTCGATGGATCTCCGACCGCGTCTCGGGAAGACGAGGTCGACGCCGCGTTCGGCGGGCCGTCCCGGATCGAGGCGGCCGAAGAGAATCGGGGCGGCCGCGCTCGAGATCTTCACGAGAAGGGCGCGGCGCGGCAGCCGACCCCGATTCGTGAGCCGGAGCGTGAACCGCACCGGCACGCCGGCGAAGATTTCCGCGGGACCGTCCAGCTCGACCGCGACGTTCTCCACGTTCCGACGCGAGACGACTCCCGAGACGACGAGCGCGCCGAGGAAGAGCGACACGAGGATGTAGAGGCCGTTGTTTCCCGTGTTCGTCGCGGCGACGGCGACGACGAGCGTCATCAGGATGAAGCCGAGCCCGACATTCGTGACCCGGACCAGGATTCCGGGATGGAGGAGCTTCTGGAAACGCGCGCGGAAAGCCACGGGTTCAGAGGGGAACGGGCGTCTCGTCGAGAATGCGCTGGACCGCGTCGCGCTCGCGCCGGCCGCTTCCCCCGCCGTCCCAGGCGCCCGGCTGCGAGGCGAGGACGCGGTGGGCGAGCGTCGCGACGGCGACGCGCTTGACGTCGTCGGGAGTCGCATAGGGCCGGCCCGAGATGAGAGCGCGCGCCTGCACCGCGCGGAAAAACCCCTGCGCGCCCCGCGGCGAGACGCCGAGGAGGAGGTCCTTGCCGCTCCGCGTACGCCCCACGATCGCGAGCACGTAGTCCATGAGCTTGTCGGCCACGGTGACGCGCTCGGTGGCGGCCTGGGCCGCCCCCAGCTCCTCGAGCGAGAGCGCGGGCGCGAGCGTCGCGAGGATGCGGTCCGCACCGCCCGACACGAGAAGCCGCCGCTCCTCCTCCATCGAGGGATACCCCAGTGAGATGCGCATGAGGAAGCGGTCGAGCTGCGACTCGGGGAGCGGGTAGGTGCCGAGGTACTCCACCGGGTTCTGCGTCGCGAGGACGAGGAACGGCTCGGGCAGCGGCCGCGTGACGCCGTCGGAGGAGACGGCGCGCTCGTTCATCGCCTGCAGGAGCGCCGCCTGCGTCTTCGGGGTCGCCCGGTTGATCTCGTCGGCGAGGAGCACGGGTGTGAACACGGGGCCCGGGTGAAACTCGAACTCCTGCGTCCGCACGTTGAAGACCGTGAGGCCGAGGATGTCGGACGGAAGCGTGTCCGGCGTGAACTGGATGCGGTGCACGCCGACGCCGAGCGCCTTTCCGAGCGCGGAGGCGAGCGTCGTCTTGCCTACTCCCGGCACGTCCTCGATGAGGAGGTGGCCGCGCGCGAGAAGGCACACGACCGCGTCCTCGACGGCGGCCGCGGGCCCGCGGTAAGCGGTCCGCACGGTCGCCACGAGCCGTGAGAGGGACGCGAGAATGGGGGCGGTCACGATCATCTCTCGAGCCCCTCTTCCACGCTCCGCCGGAGGGCGTCGGACGCGCCCCGGCGCATGACGAGGAGGCCGCCCTCCGATTCCACGACCACGACGTCCGAGAGGCCGACGACGCGCACCGGCCGCGCCTGCGCCAGCACGAGGTTGCCGGAGCCGTCCACCGCTTCGGCCGGACCTTCGAGGATGTTCCCCGCGGAGGTTCCACCCCGGAACTCGAAGACGGCCTCCCACGAGCCGAGGTCGCTCCAGCCGCAGGCGCACGGGATGGCGAGCACGTTCCTGGCCTTCTCCATCACGGCGACGTCGATGGAGATGGACGGGGAAGAAGAGAAGATTTCTTTGAAGGAAGAAGAATCACCGGCTTTACGGGCCGCATGCGCGCGGCGAGCGACGTCGAGGATTTTGGGAGCAGTTCGGGAGAGTTCTTCGAAGAGGAGCGAGGTCCGGAACACGAAGATGCCGGCGTTCCAAAGGAAGCGGTCGGACGCGACGAACTCTTCGGCCTTCGAAAGCGTCGGCTTTTCCACGAATCGCATGACGCGGAGGGGCGCGGCACCCTCTTCAACCTCCATGTACCCGAACCCCGTCTCGGCCCGCGTCGGAGGGATCCCGAGCGTGACGAACGCCTCGTGCGTCCGCGCCGCCGCGGCCGCTGCGTGAAGAGCGGCGAGGAACGCCGGCTCGTCGCGCACCGCCTGGTCGGACGGCAGCACGGCGAGAACGGCGTCGGGCGCCTCCTCCGAGGCTGCCAACGCCGAAAGGGCGATCGCGGGCGCGGTGTTGCGGCGCACGGGCTCGAGGACGAGGCGCGCGCGC
>Ga0075520_1001622_pt1 | contig 10894 bp, 14 predicted proteins | sample NGEPerB_FD_75100 | JGI IMG/M metagenome (GOLD analysis project Ga0075520, IMG submission 75100) | Arctic peat soil microbial communities from the Barrow Environmental Observatory site, Barrow, Alaska, USA - NGEE PermafrostAB12-B | ecosystem: Environmental > Terrestrial > Soil > Wetlands > Peat ...
ATGCACCGCCGTGGCCATGCGCCGGTGTTCGAGCTTCGGCCGGGCGCCGGCCGTCTACGACCTGACCTTCGGGTTCACCATCTGGGGGTTCCTGGGGGGCGCACCCACCGATTTGGTGGAGGAACGTGGACCCCTCTTTCGCTCCGCGGGCCATCACTACACGGCTCAGCGGGTGATCGCCGACGCGGTGGTCGACGGGGCCCTCCGGCTCACCCCGGAGGCAGTGGCCGAGCGGATCGGCCGGTGGCGGGAGTTGTTGGAGCTTCCCGAAGACCACTGAGGGCTGAGCGAAGCCCCCGACTCAGTGGCTCTTGCGCCACCGTCGTTTGGAGCTGCCGCCACCGGAGGAGGCTCCGACCGACGACCCACCGACCGACGCCGGGCTGTTGAACGAGTTGGGCACGGGGCTGTCGTCCATGGCGTGCGTCACGGTGACGTTGTCGGCCAGATGCGAACCCTGCAGGGCCTTTTGGAACAGGTCGGGGAACTGCGGGCCGACGTGGGCGCCCTGGTCGGGTTCGGCCTGCCACCGCCGAGCACCCGAACTCGCCGCGGTGGTCATGGACGGCTGGGCCGGCACGGTCATCTTGGCCGGCACGGGCGGCTTGGATGCCTCCCTCACCGACGGGTGCAGTTCGGGCGGATACCAATTGCCGTCACTCGCGATCCACCAGCCCGGCCCCTCGGATTTGTCACTCATGCGGTTGCCTCCACCACTCTATGCGTTAATCGATAGTTGAAGCGTACCTGTTCGGACGCACTATGTCAGCTGCAATTCTCTCGGCCGTTCGGAAGGCCGACTTGAGAATCTCCTGCTCATCGAGCTGGTCGGCGGCGCAGGCCCAGAGTGAGGTACGGAGGTTCGAACCGGGGCGCCGGAGGGAGCGGTTCGTGACCTCAGGCTACCAATGGGTAACTTGGTGCAATGGTTCCGTCCACGTTCTGTCTGACCGACACCCACCGCGAGTTCCGGGACACCCTCCGCAGATTCGCCGAGGACCGGGTCGCCCCCCATGCCGCCAGAGCGGACCGGGACGCCACCTACCCGCAGAGGAGCGTCGACGCCTGCGTCGAGCTCGAGCTTCCCGCCCTCGGGATCCCGCTCGAGTACGGGGGTGCCGGTGCCGACATGGTGACCCAGGCGATCATGGCCGAGGAGCTGTCGCGGGTGTGCGCCTCGACTGCGCTGACCATGCTGATCTCCAAGCTGGGGATGCTGCCGGTGATGAACTGGGGATCCGAGGAGCTCAAGCGCGCCTACCTTCCCGCGGTGGCGTCGGGCGAGCGCCAGGCCAGCTACTGCCTGTCCGAGGCGGATGCGGGGAGCGACGTCGCCGCCATGCGCACCCGTGCGGTCCGGGAGGGGGACCACTACCTCCTCACCGGGACCAAGTACTGGATCACCAACGCCGGGGTGTCCGACACCTACACCGTGTTCGCGGTCACCGATCCGGGTGCGGGCCGTCGGGGGATCAGCTGCTTCGTGGTGGAGGCGGACTGGGGGGCGGACGTCGGTCCCCACGAGGACAAGATGGGCGTGCGCGGCAGTCCCACCGCCGCGGTCTCCTTCGACGAGGTGCGGGTCCCCGCCGGCAACCTGGTGGGGGAGGAGGGGATGGGCTTCACCATCGCCATGCACACCCTGGACCGGAGCCGACCCACCATCGGCGCACAGGCGGTGGGTATTGCCCAGGGGGCTATCGACTACGCCGCCGGATACATGAAGGAGCGCAAGGCGTTCGGCAAGACCATCGCCGATCAACAGGGCCTGCGCTTCATGCTGGCCGAGATGGCCCTGCGCAACGAGGCGGCCCGGACCCTCATCTACCGGGCCTGCTCGCTCATCGACAACGGTGACCCCGAGGGTGAGCTGACCATGATCGGGGCGATGGCCAAGTGCTTCGCCTCGGACACCGCCATGGCGGTGACCACCGATGCGGTGCAGCTGCTCGGCGGGTACGGCTTCACCAAGGACTTCCCGGTGGAGCGCTTCATGCGCGACGCCAAGATCACCCAGATCTACGAGGGCACCAACCAGATCCAGCGGGTGGTGATCGCCAAGAAGCTGCTCGGATAGGGCTACCGGGTGGGGCGTTGGTCGCCCCGCAGAGCCCGACGCCAATCGGATGGATGCCGAATGCCCACGCCGGCATCGGCAGTCTGGGGGGCGAGTGCCGAGAGAGTGAGAAGCGGAGACCGGGAGGGTCGGCTTCCGGGCCGCAACCTTGCAAGGTCGGGCGTGACGTCCGGGTGCGGTGTGACGCCACCGAATCCGCTCTGAGTCAAGAGAGCACTTCCCGGAACATTCGGGCGCGACGAGCCAGGACGCCGTCGACGGGCGCGAGTGCCTATGGCTTGGTGGGTCCGGGAGTGACTTCGCCGAAGAGCCGGCTCTAGCCGGGAAACTTCCTTGCTGACAAGGTCGACGCTTCGCGGGCCATCAGCCCCACGACACCGTGGCCTGCCTCTCCCAGTGCGGTGCCCGACACGGGGGTAGATGCTTCCGGACCGACTGGTTGCTTCCACCGTCCCGGCCGGGGACACCATGGCGAGCGTTCATGAGGAGACCGGCTCCCGTGCCAGCCTGATGGTCGACGACACCGACGACACCGACGACACCGACGACACCGACGACACCGACGACACCGAACCTTGCCGACTCGCTACTTGCTCACTGTGAACGTCGCCGTGGCCGTCTGCTTCTGAGGTGTCCCTGTCGGGCCGGAGATGGTTCCCGACACTTTCCACTGACCAATGGTGCCGTGAAAGTTCGCCTGGATGGATCCACCGGAATTGAGCGACGCCGATGGAGGTACGGCGACGACTGCATGCACCTCTTCGCCGTTGTATGAGCCCTTCACCACGAAGCCCGAGAAGGCGGTCGACGCCTCGATGGGGGCCTTGACATACATGCCGAGATCGAACGGCTTGCCGGCGAACTGGCCCCGGTACCGGAACACCTGGAACTCGGACGGAGCTGCTGAAGGGCTGAATAACGGATTGAGGCCGTTCGCAGAAAACGGGGTAGTGGCGAGACCGGATACGGCATGGCCATTGATGGATCCCATGAACGGCTGCGGCGGGTTGCCCGGGGAGCTGCCGCCGCCCGCTGCCGGCTGCCACGTGATCGTCGCCGTGCCGTTCCCGGCTGAGATGACCGCAGCTGCCTCGGACCAGACGATCAGACCGGCAATGACGACTCCGACCAGGATGACAGCAGCAACGACTCCGAAGATCAGCGAACGACGTCGGCTCTTGGGTGAGACGACGTCGCCCGATCCAAGGGGATGGTCCAAGTCGGGCGGTGACCCGTTCGGCCGAACGGGTCCTGTTGACACATCGCTGGGCTCCGAGTCGAGTGCTTGCCCACCATCGGGAACCGGATCATCTGCGTTCACTGGCACTCCGATGTCTCCGTACTGGCTCGGTTCAGATGGTAACCGAACGTCCTGTTCGACCACGGCTTGCCGGCCAAGGTCGGCCTGCTCCGGCCGCAGGGCCGTGCTTGGAGGAACGGAGGCATGCGCCTGGCAATGCCGTTCCCGCATACGCCGTGCTGACCCAGCCATCCATGGTGGTGGCACGGGCGTGACCGGGCTCTCGTCGGACCGCCTTGGGGCGGAGAGGTGAGGGTGAGTACGTGTCTGAACAACCGACGATCGTCGTTGTCGGCACCGGGACGACCATCGGTGTTACCGATCAGTGCGTGGCGACCGTGGCACTGAATTCCATCGGGACGACACCCGCTGAGGCTCTGGACCATTGCACCGCTGCCGCAGATCGGACCGTTCCGGCTCTTGCGCACGAGGGAATTGAGCGGCGTGACGTGCGCATGACGAACCTTTCCGTGCAGGACTTCTTCGACCAGGCTGCGCAGAAGGTGCCGGCTCGTCTCGGCAGCTACCAACTCGAGATCACCGTGAGGTCCCTGGGCAAGGTGGCTGGCGTGGACGCCGCACTCTCGGACGCAGTGGGAGATTCGCTGCAGATTGGCTCGCTGCACCTCACGGCGCGGTGAGCGAATGCGAACCACTCCGACAGGAGGCGATGCGACTGGCGGTTCGGAATGCCATGGCCAAGGCACACGAGCTTGCCGATGTTGCCGGATTGCAGCTCGGCGAGATCCTCCTGATTCACGATCATGGAGCACCCGGTGGCCCCCAGTACCCGGTACGCCGGCTGGCCATGGAGACGTCAGGGCAGATGGGTCCGACCATGCCAATTGAACCTGGCGAGATCAGTGCATCTGCTTCGGTAACGATGACCTTGTCAATCTCCCCAAAGGCACCTCGCTGACATCGGTCCCGGCGCGGGAATGCGCAGAGACAGACTCGCAAGTGGGCCTCCGGCGCAACATCACTGGCCGGCCCAGACTCTTCCGGCCTGGATCGACCCTTCGCCCAGACCGGACACCCGCGTCTCCGGTTCCGCGAGTCAGGGCGCAGGGCAAGATCCGTTCACGACCATCGCATGGCGAGGGTGCTTGCTCCCGGCGCGCCGGGGCTGGTGCACAGTACGTCACTATGTGAAGGACACTGTGAACGAGGGCGGGGAGGAGTCGACGTGGAACCGGCGATCCGAATCGAGCACCTGCAGGTCAACCGGGGGGGTCGGACCGTGGTGCGGGACGTCTCGTTCACCATCCCCTCGGGCACTCTCGTCGGCCTGATCGGCCCGAGCGGTTGCGGCAAGACAACGCTCATGCGTTCCCTGGTCGGCACGCAGATCGTGGCCGGCGGCCTCGTGGAACTGTTCGGGCAGCCATCTGGATCGCCGAACCTGCGTCATCACGTGGGCTATGTCACCCAGGCGCCGTCCGTCTACCCGGATCTCTCGGTGACAGAGAATCTTCGCTACTTCGCCACCGTCCTGGGAGCGCCACGCAGCGCGGTGGATCGCGCCATCGACGATGTCGGTCTTGGCCGGTACGCCGACACGGTCGTGGGACGTCTCTCAGGAGGCGAGCAGGCGCGGGTGTCGTTGGCCACCGCACTCGTCGGATCGCCCCAGCTGCTTGTGCTCGATGAGCCCACCGTGGGCCTCGACCCCCTGCTTCGACGAGACCTTTGGGCGTTGTTCGCGGGCCTCGCCCAGGCCGGGTCGACGCTCATCGTGTCAAGCCATGTGATGGATGAGGCCGAGCGCTGCCAGAGGATCCTGCTCATGCGGGACGGCGGGATCCTGGCGGACGGCTCACCGGAGGCGCTGTTGGCGCGCACCGGGTCAACCGACTTCGACCAGGCGTTCATCGCCCTCATCGAGGATCCATCGGCATGACCCTACGACGAACCGGTGCCACCACGGGCCGCGTCCTGCGACAGCTACGACACGACCCTCGAACCGTAGCGATGCTGCTGGCCGTGCCGGCCGTTCTCATGGGGTTGCTCGCCTGGATCCTCCACGGCCGGGACGGCGAGTTCAACCGGTTCGGGCCGCCCCTGCTCGGGATCTTCCCTCTGATCGTCATGTTCCTGGTGACCTCGGTAGCCACCCTTCGCGAGCGGACCAACGGGACCCTCGAGCGCCTGCTCACCATGCCGCTGGCCAAGGCGGAATTCGTCATGGGCTACGCCCTTGCCTTCGGGTTCGCCGCTGTCATCCAAGCAGTGGTCGTCTCAGGGCTCTCGTTCGGCCTCTTCGGCCTTCACGTGAGCGGTTCAGCATGGCTTCTCGTCCTGGTGGCCGTCTTGGACGCCGTCTTGGGCGCCGCTCTGGGGCTCTCGCTCAGCGCGCTGGCGTCGACTGAGTTCCAGGCCGTGCAATTCATGCCCGCCTTCATCCTGCCGCAGCTGCTGCTCTGCGGCATTGTGATACCCCGTTCCCAGCTACCGACCGTGCTCCACTGGTTGTCCGACATACTGCCGATGTCCTATGCGGTTGGTGCAACGCAACAACTGGGCGTGTCCACCACGGTGACATCCGAGTTCCTGGTCGACATCGGCGTCGTGGCCGTGTTTGTCGCCGCCGCCCTGCTCCTCGGCACCGCGACCCTGCGCCGCCGGACCCGGTAGAGGCGTTCGACACCGCCTCCAACTCCGTCCCGATGGAGTCGGGAAGCCCAAATGGTCCGGCTGTTCCGCTCCTGCCGTGCCATGGGTCAAGCGATGATGGGGGATCCGGGGAGTCCGACGGAGCCCGACCGGAGGGCCGTAGAGCGTGGCATGAACGGTCTCGTCCGCGTACCCAGCGATATGACCGTCATGCTGAGCGACGGGGCCAGCGTCACGACCGAGTGAACGTCTCCCGACTCACCGAGCCGGTCGACCTCGGAGGCATGCGTGCCCGCTGGGAACTCCGATCGGTGAGTCCACGAGGGGTCGCACCATCCCGGACCGCCGTCATGGGCAGACGACCCGTCAGGTCGACCTCAGGTATCGATGGCCGCTCGGAGGCTGGCGAGGCGATCCCGGTTGAGCGAGTACCAGACCCACTTTCCCCGTCGATCCCCCTGCACGAGGCCCGCCTCGCTCAGGATCTTCAAGTGATGGGAGATGGTCGGCTGGCTCTTACCCAGCGGACCGACGAAGTCGCATACGCAGACCTCGCCTTCGGATGACGTGGCCAGGATGCTCAGTACCCTCAGCCTGACTGGATCGGACAGGGCGCTGAAACCGCTCGACAGCTCGGCTGCTTCGGCTGCGTCGAGCGGTGCCGCCAGCACCGACGGACAGCACTGTTCGGGGGATGGTACGTCGATCGTGGAGGTCGATTCGTTCACAGTTCACCTCATCCATTGACAATCATCAATGTATCGGCCATACTCAATACATCGAACAAGATCGATGCTACAGGAGGTCACCATGTCCCGAGTCCAGCTCGCTTTGAACGTCGCCGACCTCGATGAGGCCATTGCCTTCTACTCGAAGCTCTTCGCCACCGAACCGGCGAAGGTCCGTCCGGGCTACGCCAATTTCGCAGTGGTCGACCCGCCCTTGAAGCTGGTCCTCATCGAGGACGTCAACCAGACCCCCGGGACGTTGAACCATCTCGGCATCGAGGTGCCAACGACCGATGAGGTGTCCGCAGCCCAGGCCCGCCTGGCCGGTGAAGGCCTGGCCACGGCGTTGGAGGAACAGACGGAGTGTTGCTACGCGGTTCAGGACAAGGTGTGGGTCGACGGTCCCGGCGGAGAGCCGTGGGAGATCTACACGGTGCTCGCCGATGCGGAGATGCCCGCCGGACAGCTGCGCTCGACAGCTCCGGGCGAGTCTGCGTGCTGCGCCACCCGACCCGATCTCGCCGAGGCGACTCCGGCCGGGACTTCGTGCTGCTGAGCGCTCGAGGCGCCATGGCTGGGGTCGCTCAGTGAGCGACGTCGTTTCCGAGCACATGCCGGATCCGGTGACCCGAGGCGCCCCGGTCATCGCCCGTCTGTCGATCCTCGACCGGTTCCTGCCGTTGTGGATCATCCTGGCCATGGTCGCCGGCATCGGACTCGGGCGGGCACTGCCGGGCCTGAACACCCAACTCAATGCCATCCAGGTGACCTCGGGAACATCACTACCGATCTTCATCGGCCTGCTGGTGATGATGTACCCGGTGCTCGCCAAAGTCCGCTACGACCAGCTCGGCTCGGTCACCCGGGACCGACGGATGCTGGTCTCGTCCCTGGTGCTCAACTGGGTGATCGGCCCAGCGGTGATGTTCACGCTGGCCTGGCTGATGCTGCCCGACCTGCCCGCCTACCGGACCGGCCTGATCATTGTCGGCCTGGCCCGTTGCATCGCCATGGTCCTGATCTGGAACGACCTCTCGGGCGGCGATCGAGAAGCGGCAGCGGTGCTGGTGGCCCTCAACTCGCTGTTCCAGGTGGTCGCCTTCGCCCTCCTCGGGTACTTCTACCTCAACGTGTTGCCCGGTTGGCTCGGTCTCAGCACCGTTGGCCTGCACCTGTCGATCTGGCGGATCGCCGAGACCGTCGCCATCTTCCTCGGTATCCCGCTGTTGGCCGGGTACCTCACCCGCGAAATCGGCGAGCGGACCCGGGGCCGTGACTGGTACGAGCGCGAGCTGCTGCCCCGCCTCGCCCCGTTCGCCCTCTACGGGCTGCTCTACACCATCGTCATCCTCTTTGCCCTCCAAGGGCACACCATCACCTCGCATCCCGCAGACGTGGCCCGCATCGCCCTTCCCCTGCTCGCCTACTTCGCCATCATGTGGTTCGGCTCGTTCGCACTCGGTAGGGCGATGGGATTCCCATACGAACGGACTGCCACCTTGGCGTTCACGGCGGCGGGCAACAACTTCGAGCTCGCCATCGCCGTCGCCATCGGCGTGTTCGGCGTCACCAGCGGCGAAGCGCTCGCCGGGGTCGTCGGCCCTCTCATCGAAGTCCCTGTTCTGGTCGGCTTGGTGTACGTGTCCCTGTGGGCCCGTCGTCACTACTATCCGGCAGCCATGCCAGCGTCCTAGGAAGGATCTCGATGACCGACAAGCCCGTAGTGCTCTTCCTGTGTACCCACAATGCCGGCCGCAGCCTGGCGGCCCGGGTACTGCTCGACCACTATGCGCGCGGTCGCGTCGACGTGGAGTCCGCCGGGTCGGAACCAGCCGACCAACTCAATCCGTCTGTGGTGGCGATTCTCACGGAGCGTGGTCTCGACCCTTCCCAGGAGTTCCCGAAACCCCTCACCGACGCAACGGCCCGCTCCGCAGACGTGATCGTCACGATGGGGTGCGGGGACACCTGTCCCGTTTTCCCCGGCAAGCGGTACGTCGACTGGGAACTTGACGATCCAGCGGGGCTGTCGGTCGATCAGGCCCGACCGATTGTGGATGAGATCGATCGCAGGGTTCGAGAGTTGCTGGCCGAGTTGGTGGCGGTCGCCGAGGAGCCGACGTCCCTCTAGCTGCCGGTGGGGACACAAGGAGTGAGGAGCATCGCCGGGCTCCGGTGCTCGGGAGCCAGGGGTCGCCCGGGGGCCATGTTCAGGTCCTGCTAAGGCGACACCCGGCTTCCGGAGCCGACCGACCCGTCTCCGGAAGTCGACTGCAGCCGGCCGAGCCCGGGTCAACCGCGCGTCATCGACGATTGAATAGGCGCAGGTCAACGACGTAGACCGGATCAGATGGACCCCTGCAGAGGGGGAGCAGGCAGACCTGAGGGGGCCCTGAACAGATCCAGAGGGCAGCCACCGCCCAGATGGTGCAGGGGTGTGCGTTGGTGCGCTGGCCGACGACGGTTGTGGGGCGCAGGCGGGCGCTACGGGCGCCGCATCGACCGTCCAGCGAGGAGGCCGGTCGCCATGTCAGGAACCCGCTGGAGGTGACGAATTCGGAATCCTGTGCTCTAATGGCGGAGAAGTCAGTTCCCGCCAATTGACTTCGCATGGCGTTGCTCGGGTTCCGCCACCTGAGCCGTCGCGTGAAGGCACCCTTCGGGGTGCCTTCATCGCGTACGCGCCCGAATTCTGGCGGCTGCTGCCAGGCCGTCGCCGAAGGTTCTCGTGAGCCGGCAGCGACGCACGGCGAGCACGATGAATCCGAGCCCTGCGCTCACCGACGTCGGTGACCCGAGGGCCGATCCGTGCCGCGGACAGGACCCAGAGCCCGGTCGGAGAGGCACCTTGACATTTCCCGGGCCAGGTGATTTGGTGAGTGCCATCCTCCGGAGTGCACGGTTCGGTGTTCGACGGAGTCGGCGATCAGGCGAGCGAAGCGGGGCGGACAATCGGTGGGGATCAAGGCGCATGCGCCGAAGATGCATTCATGAGCAATGTCTGACATTCGGTGGATCTGCCTGTCGGACACCCACTTCGGAGCGGAGAACAGGCTGCTGAGCTTCGTGCCGGAGGGCTCACGTGCCGTGGCCCCGGGAAGCGCAGGACCCGTGCTCGAATCGCTGGTCGCGAGCTTGCGAACGCTTGTGGCGACCAATACCGGCACCCGTCTCCCCACCCTGGTGCTGAACGGGGACATCCTCGAACTTGCCCTGGCCCAGGACAACGTCGCCGCCATGGTGTTCGACCGATTCGTCGACTTGGCCTTCGTCTCGGGCGACCCCCTCTTCGACAGCTCGATCATCTACATTCCCGGGAATCACGACCACCACATCTCGGAGACGGCACGAGAACGGCAGTACGCGCACTACGTGGAATCTGTCCATCGTGACCGGGCTCTCGAGCCACCTTGGCATGTCACCCGACTCTTCAAGGATCCAGGCTCGCGGTCACTCGAGGCCGAACTGCTGACCTCGATCGTCCAACGCCGCACCGGATCGACGATGACCGTTGACATCGTCTATCCCAATCTGGCTGTCTCGAGCCCTGACGGGGACCGAACGGTGCTCTTTCACCACGGCCACTTCATCGAACCCCTCTACCGGTTGCTCTCCCTGCTCAAAGGGGCATCGTTTCCCGGTCAGCCACCCGGAGCGGAGATCTGGGACTGGGAGTCCGACAACTTCGCCTGGATCGACTTCTTCTGGTCGACGCTCGGGCGTTCGGGCGATGCCGGCGAGGACGTCGGTCTCATCCACGACATGCTCCAGAGCCCCGCCGCCCTCGCTCGCCTGGCCGGGAATCTCGGCACGTTCGTCGGCGGCTTGACCCCTCGCTGGTTGGCACCGGCAGCGCGCCCCGTGGCCCGCGTCGTGCTTCGAAGGCTGGCTCGACTGACCAAGGACAGGGAGCGCTCGAGGCCGGAGGTGCTCTTGAGTACAGGAGGACAGTCGGGTCTCGTCGACTTCGTATCCGGTCCCCTGCGGCGCCAACTGGAGCGAGAGCGGCCGGGCGCATCCCAGACGTCCTGCCAGTTGGTCTTCGGCCACACCCACAAGCCGTTCGAGTCCGTCCAGGTCTTTCCGGGCTTCGCGTCGCCGGTCACCGTCATGAACACCGGTGGGTGGGTGGTCGACACGGAGCGGACGGCTGTCCTGCAGGGCGCCGCCGTGGTC
>Ga0075520_1001623_pt1 | contig 10890 bp, 8 predicted proteins | sample NGEPerB_FD_75100 | JGI IMG/M metagenome (GOLD analysis project Ga0075520, IMG submission 75100) | Arctic peat soil microbial communities from the Barrow Environmental Observatory site, Barrow, Alaska, USA - NGEE PermafrostAB12-B | ecosystem: Environmental > Terrestrial > Soil > Wetlands > Peat ...
CCTTCGACGCGTCTGGCAAATCGACGATGAGAATTGCTGACCGGCGCCCATCCTGCTCAGTGAAATAGACAGCCTCCGGTTTCGTCGCCTCCAGGATCCGGTTTAACTTTGAACCGACGGAGCCATCCTTCACCGCGGCGTTGAATTGCTGATGTGGGAGTTTGGCAATTAATAGTATCCTCATTTGTCGTTTCTTTGTCTTTGGTTTTTGTATTTCCCAGGGAATGGCGCCGCCTAGGCCGCCTTGACGGTGCCGCCCGCTGCTTCCACTTCTATTTTTGTGATGCTGTCATAGGGGACATTCATCTTCTTGAACCAAGCAGTGATTGCCTCCGGCTGCGGAGCCTGCCAAACACAGAAGATCTTGCCTTCGGTCAGGTTGGCGAAACTCTGGAGACCTTTGACGGTCGGATCCTCCTGGGAAGCCGCCACTACCTGAGAGAACTGATCGCGGGTGACGCCCTTCATCGTATGAGTGCATAGGAATTTTGACATGATGTTTGTTTCTCTCTGCGTTTTTTGTTTGTTGTTTTCTCGACTCGTCCCCGAGGGGCGAAATCTATCCGCAAGAAGAATGCAACCGACAGCGGTGACTGTCAACCGCACTTCTTAATCAAATTACTTCTGATAATGAGGCGCAGACCCCTTGGGGATGGGGAAGGGGTCGAGCAACGGGGATGTGCACAAGGTCTCACCGGCTTAAACCGAACGAGGTCGCGTCGATATATCGTCATGTCCAAACGCTGGATCGTTGCGGTGTTATTTTCGTTGCTCGTGGGATGTGACGGTCGAAACCGCATGGACCAGGCCGACGATCCGCATGGCGAATACCGCGATCAGATCGAAGTGGCGCAGCGGGTCCTGGCGCAAAAGGAAGATTGGGCCGACCGCGTCGAATGGGAGGTCGCGAAATCCGGAGACGGGTGGAAGATCACCGCGTGGCGAGTGGAGCATCCGGACCGCAAAGGGGCGGATCGATATTTGCCGTGGGGCTATTCGGTCATTGAACTCGACAGCCGTCTGATCGCCGTGCATTACCGGCGGAAGGGCTGAGGCGAACCACAGTGTTGAGCGGGCCTCAGTGAGGGTTTCAGCGTGACGAGCAAAAAAGGCGCGGTCATTGTGTACCACGCTTGACATACCGAAACCCACTGACTAAGAAGTTAACTGTGTTTTCTTCCTGGAATCGAATTTTCGCCTCTGCTCTGATCCTGACGGCGATGACCGCCTCGATCCACGCCCAAACCAACATCTTTTGGGTCTTTAATAATGGGCTCGCATCCGGTTGGGGGGACTACACCTGGGCGGGCGTTGCGAATTACAACAGTACCGACATAACACCTCTGCAAGGCACGTACGTTGCCAAGTTGACCGTAACCTCGCCGTGGGGCGGTTTGCAACCGTATGCGATCAACCTGTTCGATATAACCGGATACAGCAAGCTCACGTTTGCAGTCTGGCCGACCAGAGACGGTCAAACGATGCAAACTCAATTCCATTCTGCCGGTGACACCGCGATTGGCCAAGCGCTGAACATTGGCTCTTACGGAGGGAATCCCGTGAAAGGACAGTGGAATGTGTATAACATCCCGCTCGCCGATTTTGGATTCACGAACAAGATCATCCTCAAGTTCGGGTTGCAAGACGAAACGGGGGTCGCCAGCAACGTGATCTATTTTTGCAATATCGGCTTTGTGCCCACCACAAACCCGCCCGCTGATCCACCGCCCGCGCTCGGCATCACCACTTACAGTAATCAGCCGGTGGTAATCTTTCCGACGGCATCCGGCACGGGTTATGTGGTGCAAATGACCACCAACCTGACGTCCGGCAATTGGGTCACGGTCACTGACGGCGTTCCCTTTACCGGGGTGAAAATCACCAATGCCCCCGGCACGGCCTTCTTTCAGCTCCATTAACCAAAACACTGCCGTAGTTCTCGCCGCGGGCACCCAATAAGGATTTGACCGCGGATTGCGCGGATGACACGGATGGAAAAGGGAGTTGAATCCGCGATATCCGCGAAATCCGCGGTTGAAAAGGGGAACCAGATTCATTCTCAGAAGTTGCCTCCGCCTGTTTGATTTGTTACTCACTGGGTGAGGGAAGAATCTGCAAATGAGCGGACGACTTTAAACTTTGCGCAACGCCAATGACTCCGCCACCAAAAGCGCTTTGTTATCCGGCCCTGCTTGTTCTCCTCGCCGCCTCCGCCTCAGCGCGCTCCGACACAACGTCGCAGTTCATCCCCGATCCGGAGCCAGCAACCGACAGGAGGAGCGACATCGTACTCGGAAAAACCCCCTTGCCGGACCAGGTTCCGTACCTGAACAAAAAGGAATACTTTTTCATTGGGAACGGCATTGCCGGCGGCGGCGGGGCCGCAGATGGCACTTGGAATTTTCTGGTGGGACCGGACTATACCTGCCCCAATTTTCTGAGCAATGAGGAGATCAGCCTGGTAGTTGATGGCGCGGAGCGATCGCTGAGTATGAACGTGCGCCGTGCCCGAAAAACGGGAATATTCTATGGGCTGACAACAGTCGGGGACCTGGAAGTCTGCCTGATCGACCATGCGAACCGCGGCGAACCATGGACGGCGAGGCTGATGATCATCAAAAACAAGTCCGGCGCGGCGACGCACAAGGTCAGTGTCCAGGCCAAGGTAACCCCGGTAACCGGTGCGGGAAGAAGCGTTTCAATGGCGATGGATGCCGGCGGTCGCGCCAGCGGCATCAGCCTGAAATTGGATGGGTCTCTCAAATGCATGATGGATCGATTCTGCCAAAACTGGGCGAATCGGCATGCGCTGATCACGTTCAATGATTCCGCCACCAGCGCGACCCAAAGCGGCGGCAACTATATTCTCAATTCCGGAACCAGGAACATCGCTCCGGGCGCTTCTTACAAGACCGGCTTGTTCCATTACATGCACTATGACGACAAAAGGGACAGCGACTATATCAATCTGATCCGGGCACGAAACGTGGCCGGGGACGCCGAACAGTGCATCCAGCAGTGGCAAAACTGGTTTGACAGCGTTGACCCCAAATACTCCCTGGACCGCATCAAAGATCCGCGCGCGCGGGACATCGTCGAGGGTGGCCTGGCGACGATTAAGATGAATCAGTCCCGCGATGGAGGAATCGTAGCCAACGAGAGAGCCTACGACATGTCTTACGTGCGCGATGCGTATTGCGGGTTGCGTGGACTGAGTGGAACCGGGCATTTCGATGAGTTGAAGAGCTTTATCCAATGGCTGGACCATAAGTACTCCGTTCACGGTTTCATCCCCAACGCGGCCCCTGGGGGCAGCGACACCTATGCGCATCCAAACGGAAACACCGGCGGGCCGTGTCCTGAAGCGAATGCGGCGGTCGAGGTGACAGCATTGTACTTGCTGGCGGCCAGGGACTATTACAATGCCACCCACGATCTGCAGACGCTGACCAATGCCGACCATTCGTTGAGGTATGCGATGGATGTTCAATTGAAACACGCCTTCAACAACGGTTACAAATTGGAATTCAGCGGCGATGAAACCGAGTTGTGCGGCGCGGTTGACGTCGGTGCGACGGGCTTTGACCGGGAGTTGTCCCGCTATTGGTCCATGACTTCCATCGTCCTCTGCTCGGCTTCGCTGGATTTCTACATTCAATATCTCACGGCGAAGGGATCCAACCCAGCATCGTATCTGAACTCCCAGGACAATCGGCTCCTCGATCTGTATGTCGAACTTGGCAAGCTGAAGGATGCCCTGGAGACGGATTATTGGCGGACAGATCTGCCCGAATTTCCAGGCGGCTTTCACGATTGGTATCGTGTCAAGCGCGACGCAAGCTGGCCGCAAGCTCCAATCGTCAATTTTGCCCTCTTTCCCCTCTACTACGGAACCCCGTTGAAATACCCGGAGCGCGCGAGCAAAGACGTTTCCGCAGCCATGCAGTACTTCAACAAGACGAGCCGTTTGCTGCCGTTGACCGGGGTGCCGGGTGGGAAATCGCTGGGACACGATCTCGGATACCTGTTATGGGGCCTTGTGGCGGTTGGCGATGCTCAAAAGGCCGCAGTTTACGACGCATTGGTCAATGGCCCCACTGCTGGATGCTGGGGCACCTACAACGAATCGTGCGATGGGGATGGCGTGCCGAACGCCAATAATGGTCTGCGCAGTTTTGAGACCGGGGTGAATATCAGCGCCATAGCCAAATACTGGGGGCTGGGAGGGGTCCCTGTCTCGGAGACCACACCGACCCCCACATCAATCCCTGCGGGAACCTGGGTCCCGATCGACGACAGTCAAAGCGGGATCACCTATTCGGGGAATTGGAACTACAGCACGACGAGCCAGGGGTATTATTCGACCACCTGCCACTTTTCAAGCGCAGCGGGCAGCTACGCCGAGTATCAGTTCACGGGAACAGCTATCAAGTGGATTGGAGGCAAGAACGACAACCACGGGGATGCTGATATCTATATTGATGGTGCATTGCGAACAGTCCTGAACACTCATGCCTCATCCTGGCTTCGGCGGCAGGTGCTTTACGAAGAGTCGGGGCTGCCAAACACCAGGCATACAATAAGAATAGTCGTGAAGAACGGAGGGTTTCAAGATGTCGATGCTTTTGTGTACCGCGCCGACAAATCCGTGCCATGAAGATCCGCCGGTTCAATCATCGTGGTATTGATTTTCGGTTTGGGATTGTCCCGCCCTTGCAGGGCTGGGGGAATGATATTGACCACGTTCCCCGGGCCTTCAGCCCGGGCTGTCACATTGCGGGCCTTCGGCCCTCGTGTTAAAGGCGGTCGGAGTTTTTGAGTCCACAATCGGGCGTTCAGATCGCCAGGCAGGCGCATTTTTTCCGGGAAAAGCGCGGCAAGTTGCCTGTCTTCATCAGGTCTTAAGGTGCCTTGGTTTATGGTGTTCGCGTAACAGTGAACACAAATACACAAATTAAACTATGAAAACCAAAGCACTCCTTCTCGCGCTGGCAGTCGGCGCATCAACCTGCGTCCTCATGGCGCAGGACACCAATAACACCTCTGACAGCCAGCCACCTCCCCGACATGAGGGCGGCCCAGGGGCCGGCCCACGCGGTCGTGGCGGCCCGGGTGGGTTTCACCTGCTGCCCCCTCGCGCCCAGGAACAACTCAAACTCACTGCCGACCAGCAGAAGCAGGTGGCCAATTTGGAAGCTGAGGTAAAGGCCAAGATGGCGAAGATCCTCACACCCGAGCAACTGCAGCAGCTAAAACAAATGCGTCCGCCGCGGCTGCGAGGCGGTCCCGGCGGCCCTGGCGGCGAACGCGGCCCCGGATCGCAGGACGGAGAACATGGCCAGGGAGGTCCGCCGCCTGCCGATAGTCAGGACGGAGCCCAGCAAGGCGCGCATTAGCCTCCGTCGGGCGAATAGTGTCGAGCGTCACGAGCCACGGCAGCCCGACGGTAGGTGACAACACCGCAACCAGGGTCGAAAGAAACCCTCACCCTGCCCTCTCCCATCGGATGGGAGAGGGTGGTCCCGCGGCGGGACCGGGTGAGGGTAGTTTGTCAGTCTTTGCCAATAATGCGTGATCTTTCAACATTGTGGCACAGAGGAATGAGTTGCCGCAAAAATGCGCAGAAGGCACAAAAAATCTTTTTCCCAGCCTCTCATTTTGCGCCTTTTGTGCGTTTTCGCGGCTACTATCCTCTTTCCTTTGAGGCCAGCCTGAATGGATCTGTCACGCAGTCCTCTGTGAGCTCTGTGATCTCTGTGGCAAAAAATGTCAGCCGTGTTCTCACGAAGCACGGCTACCGGCCGCGCGCAGCGCGGCCCTACCGGGTTGAGGGCTGAGGGTCGGGGAATGCGCCGCAAACGGTCAGACTTTGAACCTTGAACGAACGAGTGGGGACGAGCCGTCCCCACTCCTGCGCAGAACCGAAAAAGGATGGCAGCGTTCTTACGAAACGCTGCTACAGGGGATCAGGACAATTTCTTCTTCGCGTCCTCCGGCACGTCGATCTTTGTGGTCCCCACGTCCTTGATCTCGACGGTCGTGGTGCGGTCTACATCCATATCATTGCCGTTGAAGCTCACAGCGCCGGTGACCTTGAATTCGAACTTCGTAAGCACACCATCCTTGACCCAGAATTTGGCCGAGCCTTTGGCGTTGCTGACTGTCGCGTCGCTTCCGCGTCTGAATCTCAAGAGATTCTTGGCTCCTTCCTCAGTCAGAGGGCCGGAATACACGTCGCCTTCCTTTTTCAATTCCTTCACATAACCGGCAATTTCGGCGGCTTGTCCGGCAGGAGCTTTGAAATTCTTGATCATGCCGGTGAGAAACCGGCCGGGGAAATCGGACGAATCGATTTCCGAGAGCGACTTCCAGCCTTCACCCTGTGAGTTGACGGCGGCTTTGTCGCCTTTGAGGACAAATTCGGTCGTGTTGTCGCCGAAGCTCAGCTTCACGGAAGTCATTCCGTCCTTCTCGGTTTTGCCATCGGTGGGGCCGGGATGGAACGGAGAATCCTCCGGCACGACGACGGTCGAGCGCCATGAGTAATTGGCTTTATCGGCCAGTTTTTTGGCTGCAGCAACGACTTCATCATTGGCTTTCGAATCGGCGACGATGACCTGTTTGGAGTCGGCGCCGGCAGCCGGTTTGGACTCGGCTGCGATGAGTGATCCGGCGAAGAGGACGAGAAAACCGAGCAGCGCGCATTTTTTCATAATAGGAAGTGTTGGATAGATGGCATTATTGAATGGAGCACGGCACGAAATTAGACCCGGGGAGCATCGGAGGCAAGGGGGAAGGAGGAGCCGGAATTCATCAAAGAAACTGCTTTAAAATCCTGCGGTTGTGCCGATAAGGAGGCAGTAGCATAACCCAAGTGAAGGCTGTTTGCTCCATGCGATTGAAACTGATAGCGGGATGCGGGTGTATCCTGCTGCCCCTGTCCTTGTGTGCCCTGGATCCCGGCAAAGATATCTTCCAATACAATTGCCACACCTGGCAGCGCGAAGACGGCCTGCCGGCAAACGGGATCAACGCCATCAGCCAGACCTCGGATGGCTTTCTGTGGTTGGGAACACAAATCGGCCTGGTCCGGTTTGATGGACTTGAATTCAAGCTGCTCAAGCTGCCCAACGAACTTCCGTTTCGCAACCAGGTGATCTCGAGCCTGGAAAGTTCCGTCAGCAACGGTTTGTGGTTCGGCATTCGGGACGGATCTTTGGGGTATTACAATCCGGTTTCCGGGTTTTCCACGCCGCAGAAAGAGTCCTGGGTGAACGACTCGATGAATGTTGTTTCCTTGCGGGAAACCAGTGATGGAGCGGTATGGATCGGGACGGGCCGGGGCACAGCACGCTGGGTAAGAGGAAGCACCAATGAAACTCACATGTATGAGCAGATCGATTATGCGCTGACGATTTACGAGGATTCCCGCCACCGCGTCTGGCTGGGAACGGCGGAGCGCGGCCTGTTCTGCTGGGACCATGGGAAGCTGAATACGTTCCCCGACCCTGCGCTTGCCAAAGACTCGGTTTCGACGCTGGTGGAGGATTCAGCCGGTCAACTCTGGATCGGAACGAAAGTCGGGTTGCGCTGTTATGACGCCGAGTTGCGGCCGAAAGAACTTTTGCCGTCCCATGCCGAAGTCAAGACACTGCTGAAAGATCGCCATGGCGCCATCTGGATCGGAACGACCGGCGAAGGTTTGCATTGCTACAAGAACGGAACCCTTTCGACATTACGCAAAGCGGACGGACTTGCAGACGACACGATCGTGTCGTTGTATGAAGATCGGGAAGGGAGCATTTGGGTTGGCACAAGGAACGGCCTGAGTCAAATCAGCGATATCAAGATTCCCCTGATTTCGACTCAACAGGGCCTGCCGGACAGGATGTCGCACGATGTTTGCACTTCGGCGGATGGGGGGGTGTTGACGGCGACGAGCCAGGGTGTTTCGGAAATCACCCGCAACCAGTTCCGGAGTTACTCGGCCGAACAGGGCCTCTCCAGTCTTTATGTCAAAAGAGTTTTGCAGGCGCGCGACGGCGACATCTATCTCGTCAATGGAGACAAGCAGGTGGAAATCATTTCGGGCGGCAAAGTGGTTGCGCGGCATTCCAGTTCGAACTGGCCGACGGCCCTGGCGGAGGATTCACAAGGGGTGGTAACATCGATTGGCAACCAGCTCTTTCGCGTGGGGCGCGCGCAGTTTGCGCCCATGCTTTACTCCTCCGGCGATACTCCTCCGTTGTACTGGGTCAGGAGCATGTTCACTTGTCGCGACGGCTCGGTCCTGGTGGCGACTGTGAATGGAATTTTTCGAATTAAGAACAACACATGGTTGCGGTGGCCGAAGGAAACCAGCCTTGTGGACACCGACGTGCTTTGGGTTTACGAGGACGTTGAAGGCGGGGTGTGGACAGGATTGCGAACGGGGTTGGCGCGAATTAAAGATGGGAACATTCAGAAGGTCAGCCAGGAGCAGGGTCTTTTCGACAACTCCATTTATTCTTTCATCCCGGACAACCATGGGTGGTATTGGATGAATTCCAGCAGGGGCGTTTTTAAGGTTCGAAAGAAAGAACTGAACAATCTCCTGGACCGCAAAGAGGGTCATCTCGAATGCGTTGCCTACGACGGCCTGGAGTCCGTGAAGACGGTTGATCTGACGGAGGTGGAGTTTGGATCGGCCTGCAAGACGCCGGATGGCCGGATCTGGTTTGCGAATCCCCAAGGCGTGCTGATGGTGGATCCCACGAACCTGTCCGAAAACCCGTTCCCTCCCCCGGTTCACATCGAGCAGGTGCAGGCGAATGGGAGCGAACTCAAGGGCGAGCAGAACCCGGTCCTGCGCCCGGGCAAGGGCGATCTGGAAATCCACTACACGGCTTCCAGTTTTATTGCGCCGCAGAAAGTGCAGTTCCGTTACCGGCTCGAAGGATACGAAGAGCGCTGGGTGGATGCCGGCACGCGCCGATCCGCTTTCTACACCAATTTGAAGCCGGGCAAATATCGCTTCCAGGTCGAGGCGTGCAATGCAGACGGCGTCTGGAGCCTGCAAGGCGACAGCGTCAGCATGGACTTGCCGCCTCACTATTATCAGACGGCGTGGTTCCAGGCCGCCTGCGGGCTTCTGGGAGTCGCGGCACTCGGAGGAATTTATGGCTGGCGCATCCGCCTTCTGCGACGCAAGGAGCAGGACCTTCAGAAAGCCAACGAAATGCTGGAATCGAAAGTTCGCGAACGCACCGGCGAGCTCCTGGAAGTCTCACGCCAGGCCGGCATGGCCGAAGTCGCCACCAGCGTCCTGCATAACGTCGGCAATGTTCTCAACAGCGTCAACGTTTCCGCCGGCATCGTGGAAGTCAGAATCAAACAATCCAGCTCCGCCAACCTCACGAAGGTGGTGCGGATGCTCGAAGAAAATAAAGACGATCTCCCCGCGTTTCTGACCGGCAGCGAAAAAGGCGGGCAATTGATCGCGTATCTCCGCGTGCTCGTCGAACATCTGGACGGTGAAAAGGCGGGGATATTGAACGAGATCAAAGACCTGACCCGGAACGTGGAACACATCAAGGAAATTGTCGCCATGCAGCAGACATACGCGCGGGTTTCGGGGGTCACCGAAATCATCAAAGTTTCCGATCTCGTGGAAGACGCGCTGCGCATGCATGCGCTGGGTTACGAACGCGACGGGGTCAAGGTCATTCGGGAATTCTCCACGGTGCCCGAGATTGTGGCCGACCGGCATAAGACCATTCAAATCCTGGTCAACCTGATGCAGAATGCCAGGCAGGCCTGTGAAAACCTGCCGCCGGATTCACGCCAGATCACGGTTCGCATCCAGCCGTCCCTCCCGGACCACGTGCGCATCGAAGTGGCCGATAACGGAGTTGGGATTCCGAGTGAAAACCTGACCCGGATTTTTTCACACGGGTTTACAACGCGCAAGAACGGGCACGGTTTTGGATTGCATGGAGGGGCGCTGGCGGCCCGGGAGATGGGCGGAAGCCTGACGGTTCGGAGCGATGGCCCGGGCAAAGGCGCCACATTCGTGCTGGAAGTGCCTGTGAATTCCACCTCCGTTCCCCTCGCCTCGCCAAGAAGCAACGGAGTGGAGCTGATCAAGGAATAAGCCCCGGTAGGGGCGCACTGTGTGCGTCCGGCTGCGCGCAGCGCAGCCCTACCCCCGAAACATCGACATGAGCACGCACTTTCTTTTTGCCTCGCTGATGTGGGGATCCATCGGCGTCGGATATTTCGTTTATGGCAAGAAGCAGAGTTCCCTGGTACCGCTGGTGGGTGGACTGCTGATGATCGGTGTTTCGTATTTCATTGGCTCCGCCCTGATCATGTCACTGATCTCCCTGGGAATTATCGGCGCCGTGTATTTTCTGCTGAAACGGGGGTTTTGACAGCACCGCAGGCGCGGAATAGTTGCAGCTACGGATGGGAGGACAATGCCGGCTCAGCAGCGCCGTAGGCGCGAAATATTTGTAGCAAAGCACCCCAATACAACCCCAGCTCCGTAGGAGCGGAACATTCCGCTCCTACGGAGCTGGGGGAAACTTTAAGGCATATTTTTCTACAGAGATGCCGCTCCGATGGAGCTGAGGAAACCCTGACGCGAACGTTTCTACAAAGATGCCGCACCTACGGCGCTGATTTGCACCGGTGCGCAATGGTGGAGCCAGTGCCCTTCACAAAAAAGCCGTTCCGCATCGCACGGCGCGAACTTTTTTGAAAACGGCCACTAAATAAGGGCTGCTCTGAAAAACGCCCCCAAATTGGTGCCACTTTAGTGCCAGCCCAAGCGCGGCAACCAAGAAAAATCCTGTTCTTGGTTGCCATGAAGAACGAACGCATCATTGAAGTTAAGCAACTTCCTTGAAC
>Ga0075520_1001624_pt1 | contig 10890 bp, 6 predicted proteins | sample NGEPerB_FD_75100 | JGI IMG/M metagenome (GOLD analysis project Ga0075520, IMG submission 75100) | Arctic peat soil microbial communities from the Barrow Environmental Observatory site, Barrow, Alaska, USA - NGEE PermafrostAB12-B | ecosystem: Environmental > Terrestrial > Soil > Wetlands > Peat ...
CATTAACTGAGCCACTTGCTTAGAAATTAAAAGAACATCTTTTTCTTTGCCCTGCATATCCGTCTGATAGCAGATATGCAGGGCATTAATGGAGAATAAGGGAGTCGAACCCTTGACCCTCCCGACCAAAGGTCGGGATGCTCTGGCCCTTTCGCCAATTTCCTGAATCATGTAAAGAACTTTTATGCTTCCCTCCTTTTCTAAAGCTTTGGAAAGCGCTGGTGGAGAATAAGGGAGTCGAACCCTTGACCCCCTGCGTGCAAGGCAGGTGCTCTGACCAACTGAGCTAATTCCCCAGGTAGTAGTCCCGCCCGGAGTTGAACCGGGGACCTCTACATTATCAGTGTAGCGCTCTAACCAACTGAGCTACGGGACTATTTTCTTCAGGTTCCAGGTTTCAGCCCGCCCGACTGAACGGCTCAAGCCGTTCGGACGAGGTTCCAGGTTTTGAATTGTAAACCTTGAACTTTGTACTCATTGTAATCAAAGAACTTTTCTTTTTGCTTTTGCGACATACAGCCTGGTACTCTCTTTTTTATCTCTTCAAACAACTTTTCGTCTTAAAGCGGGTGCAAAGATATAAATTGATTTTTTCTCAACAAGAAAAGATGCAAAAAAAAATTAAATATTTCAAAGTGCTCCCGATTACCAGATCAATTATATGATAACCTGAATGATTTGATTAGTTCTTAACCCTTCCATCAAGGTTCACCTTTAACATCAGCATCTGCTCATTATAGATTCTTCCCTCGAGGAAATGAAGTGAATAGGTAAGTTCCAGTTTTATTTTATTGCTTCTGATGAAATCAAGATACACGTCTGCGCGGTCTAATGTCTTAGCTCTGTAAACAGGATCTCCCCAGTAAAGGTCGTTGCCGTGATCATTATAAAACTGCATAAGACCGCTGCCTGTGTAAAATGTATTGCAAAGACCTGCGAACTTATATTCTGCCCGCGCCTCCAGTAGAAGTCCGTTCTTCCTGATCCAGCCGGTATTGTCGGCCCTGGCTCTCTCTAATCCGCACACCCATCCGGCGCTTGCCTCAAGCTTGCCAGGGAAAAATCTATCCGAAAGGTTGATACCTGCAGAGGTCAGAGACAAGAAATTGTCATGCAGCGCCTCGTCAACTACGGGATTCATTTTACTGGCATAATGGAAATAATAATCGAAATGCTGAATGCTTAATATTCCAATATCATATCTTCCGCTTAATCCAAGAAAGAAAGCTTCATGTACCGTTTGCGACTGACGGCCTGTCCAGTCAAGCCATACGTTGAAATAATCAATCCCATTCCGGTATTCTGTAAACAAGCCATTCATGTTTGGACGGTAATATGATATTGAATCCTGGAAAAAAAGCCTTGGATATTTTTCTATCGCCATGTTTCTGGGAAATGCCCCCATTATAAATCTGAACGGCCTGCTTTCATAACAATAATAAGCTGTAGTGTAGAATTTGTCAATAGCCTTTGGACTTCCAAACTCATGCATCAGGTTTACACCAATGTTTATCTTATGGATTGTATCCCAGGTTAATCCTGCTTCCGGAATCAGCATCACACCGGCCATCGTCTGTGGAATTTTTATTGCCGACTTCCCGAATTCAACATTATCAAAAAAAGAAAAGAGACCAGCATCCCAGGTAAGTTGCTGAGAAAATCCCTCATAACTTAACATGATAAACAAGGCCGTTATCGACAGCCACTTTATAATGTTGAATGAATTACGCTTCATTAGGAAAATCTTGTCGCAATTATGGTTATTCTGGTAGTTTTGTTCTCAGGTTTATTACAGTCTGCTGTGTTAAATAATATATTTGATTTAGTGTCTATTGATCTTATTTACTTATTTTCGCAATAATATAGAAGAAATGTCAAATATAGTTATTATACCAACATACAAGGAAAGGGAAAATATAGAAGCAATAATCAAAACTATTTCCTCCCTTAATGTAAGTTTTGATATCCTTGTCATCGATGATAATTCACCTGATGGCACTGCTTCTATTGTAAAAGAACTCCAAAAGTCATTTTCAAATCTCAATCTCGTTGAGAGGCCCGGAAAATTAGGACTCGGCACTGCTTATGCTACAGGTTTTAAATGGGCTCTCGATAAAGGATATGATTTCATTTATGAGATGGATGCCGATTTTTCGCATGACCCTCGCGATTTGGTCAGGCTCTACAATGCATGTAATGAACAGGGAGCAGATGTCGCTATCGGTTCAAGATATATCAGCGGTGTTAATGTTGTGGATTGGCCGCTCTCAAGAGTACTGATGTCGTATTGTGCCTCAATATATGTGAGGGTAATAACCGGCATGAAAATTATGGATACTACCGCCGGATTTGTATGCTATAGGAAAGAAGTCCTGGAAAATATTAAACATGTTCATATCCGGTCAAAAGGTTACGGCTTTCAGATCGAAATGAAATTCGTTGCATGGAAGCTCGGATTCAAGATAATCGAGGTCCCCATAATATTTACCGACAGGAAGATGGGTTCATCCAAGATGACCGGGGGCATTTTCAGCGAAGCATTTGTCGGCGTTCCAAGGATGAAGATAAAGAGCCTGTTTGCAAAATACAGAATAAATTAGGTACGAATAGTATAGAGGTACAATGGCACAAAGGTGCTATGACACAACGATCGGACAAAATAAACTATAAAAAGAGCTGATGTCCAGCATATTAATCAGTAATGCTACTATTATAAATGAGGGACGATCATTCAAAGGTGATCTGCTTGTAAAGGATGAAATCATTTCAGCCATATTATCGCCGGGAGAGATTGAGCAGCCATCTGATGCAAAAATCATCAATGCTGAGGGATTGCTTCTGATTCCTGGTGTTATTGACGACCAGGTACACTTCAGGGAACCCGGGCTTACATATAAAGGAGATATATTCACCGAATCACGGGCTGCAGCAGCTGGCGGCATAACCTCATTCATGGATATGCCAAACACCGTACCGCAAACTGTTACGATAGAAACGCTTAATGAAAAGTACAGGCTCGGCTCCGAGCACTCGCTGATAAATTACTCATTCTGCATCGGAGCGACCAATGACAATCTTAGTGAAATTATGAAGGTTAATCCCGCTGAGGTTTGCGCGATAAAGGTATTCATGGGCTCTTCGACAGGAAACATGCTTGTTGATAATAAAGAAGCGTTGAGAAATCTGTTTAAAAATGCTCATCTGCCAATAAATGCACACTGCGAGGATGAACTGATCATCAGAAAGAACCAGGAGATATACAGGCTTAAGTATGGCGAAGATGTTCCTGTAAACATGCATCCACTGATACGGAGCCGGGAAGCCTGCTTCAGTTCTTCTTCATTTGCCGTAAGTCTTGCAAAGGAATTCAATACCCGGCTTCACCTTTTTCACCTGTCGACTGCCGATGAAATGAGGCTTCTTAGCAATAAGGTACCTCTGGCAGAAAAAAGGATTACAGCGGAAGTCTGTATACATCACCTCTGGTTTGACGATTCCTTCTATGAGGAACTTGGTTCCAGGATAAAATGGAACCCGGCAATAAAGACCAGGTTTGATCGCGATGCACTCATTGATGCCGTTAATTCTGACCTGATTGATGTTATTGCCACTGATCACGCTCCTCATACCATCGAGGAAAAATCGAATACCTATTTCAAATCACCGTCAGGAGGCCCTCTCGTTCAGCATTCCCTTGTGGCAATGCTTGAATTGTGGCACAGGAATATATTCACGCTTGAAAAGATAGTTGATAAAATGTGCCATAACCCCGCCACGCTTTTTAATATTAAAGGACGCGGATTCTTAAGAGAAGGCTACAAGGCCGATCTATGCCTTATAGATCCCGATAATCCCTGGCGTGTATCAGGCGACAACATTTTATATAAATGCGGCTGGTCGCCCTTCGAGGGAACAACATTCAGATCAAAAGTGATAACAACCATTGTAAACGGCACCATAGTATATAATAATGGAGTAATTAACGATGATTACCGGGGCCAGAGACTTTTATTTAATCGATAAGACCCCTGCTCATCCGCCAGTTGGCGGATGACCTGCCCCCTAAAGGGGGCCTGACTCACTGCTGTTTAGCAATCTGCTTTTTTACCTGAAATTAGCCCCCCTTCAGGGGGGTGTCCCGCATTGCGGGACGGGGAGTCTGTTAATCCTTCCTCACCACAAATCTCACAGTACTTCTTGTTTTCTGTTCAACCAGAATTTCGCGGTCTTTAGTTATTCTTTCAACTGCTTCCGGAGAGTAATGCCGTATTGAAAGCAATTCTACATTTTCGTTATAAATTGCTGAATATTCAGTTTTAAGATCAGAAAGAAGGGCTTCAACTTTTGATCTTTCGTCATCGACACAAACATCAATGCTCACAGCACTGGCTTCTACAAGATTCACTTTTATTCCGTTAAGCATGAATACGTGAAATATCATGCTCAGGTTATCGCTCATTGCAAAGGAAAAATCTCTCGGGAGAATGGAGATAAGTAACTGGTTCTCTTTCCTGATGTAAACAGGCAATATCTTAGTCAGAGTCGGTGAAGCAACAACCATGGTACCTTTCTCCGAGGGATCAAGAAATGATTTTACGAAAAGAGGAATGTCCTTGTTCTGGAGGGGTTTGATTGTCTTGGGATGTATGACCTTTGCGCCTGAGAACGTCATTTCAACTGCCTCCCTGTATGACATTTCCTCAAGCTTCCGTGCATCCTGAAGCCATTTTGGATCGGCATTCAGAAGTCCCGGCACATCTTTCCAGAAAGTAACGCTTTCAGCATTCAGCATATTTGCCAGGATGGCTGCAGTATAATCAGATCCTTCCCTGCCAAGAGTAGTGACCTGTCCGGTAATTGTTCCGCCGATGAATCCCTGAGTTACATAAATACTGAATTTGCTGAAGTCAAATTCATTTTGAATCCTTCCGGCGCTTTCATTCCAAAGAATATTTGCATCCCTGAACCTGTCATCGGTGAGCAGGGAGCCCCTTATGTCGACCCATTCGGCATTCATTCCGCACTTTTTCAAATATTCTGTAACGATGATAGTAGACCATATCTCGCCATAAGAGACAACCTGATCGTATTCAAAATCATATAGCGATTTTTTAGCTTTCAGAAGGTATTCCTTCAGCAAGGCAAAGGATATATCAATTTTGCCTTTTGCCGAATTCCCGGAGGGAAATAACTCTTCGGCAACTGCTGCATGGTAACTGTAGATGTTATCAAGATGATCCTTATAATTATTTCCGCCTGAAAGCCAGTCCTTCAGCACCATCTCAAGAGCATTGGTCGTCTTTCCGAATGCCGAAATCACTACTGCCAGGTTCCCTTTCTCCTTAGAAACAATAGTGATAAGATTCTTAATACCGGCAGCATCTTTGACTGAGGCACCTCCGAATTTGAATACTTTCATAAATCGGAATTTTGTATAAAATTAGAATTTTAAACTCAATTTGTTTCAGCACTTAATATTTTATTAGAATATAACCTATTTCCCTCCTTTTTTTGCCTGAGTTACCGGAATTGAAATAATCAGGAAAATTGATGCTAAATTTGCCGCCAGTTTCAGGCCAATGAAAAAGAACGAAATTTCAGATTTGTATCTTTATGATGCAGGGCCCCTGCAGCTTATTGATCACCTTGACAACGAGGTTGTATCAAAGGGCCTTCTCGAAGGCTTATCGGGATCTTCAAAGGCGCTTGTAATGGCCTCCGTTCATGAGAAGATGCAGACGACTCATCTTGTAATCTTTCCTGAAAAAGAAGATGCAGCTTATTTTTACAACGACCTTGTGACGCTATCCGGCGATGAGGGTATTTTCTTCTTCCCCTCAACATACAAACGATCTGTTCAATATGAGCAGACCGAACCTGCAAATATTGTGCTCCGCACAGAGGTCCTGAATCATCTTGCTTCAGGAAAGAGAAAAGGGATAATCGTAACTTATCCCGAGTCGGTGATGGAGAAGGTGATAAGCAGGAAAAACCTTAAAAAGAACACTTTTCTGGTCAGTAAAGGAGATAAGCTGTCGCTCGAATTCCTCGAAGAGATGCTCCAGGAGTACAACTTTGAAAGGGTCGATTTTGTCTATGAACCAGGCCAGTATTCGATAAGGGGAAGCATTGCTGATGTCTTCTCATATTCTGCTGATCTCCCCTACCGTATTGATTTTTTTGGTGAAGAGGTTGATTCCATAAGGACCTTCAATACAGATGACCAGCTCTCCATTGCCATCCAGAAGCAGATATCAATCATTCCGAACATTCAGGACATATCAATTGAGGAGATTAACGATTCATTCACCGATTTTCTTCCCCCGTCATCGGTTATATGGTTCGAAGATTCAGAATTTATAAGGGAGAAAATAAACAGCATCTGGTTCCAGACTGCCCAGAGAGAAGATTCGGGCCAGATAACCGGCAAGAAAGAGGCAGTTATGACCGGCAGCCGCTTCATCGAAGAGTGCAGTAAATTCAGAATAGTTGAATTCGGGAAGAAGAGTGCGTTTGCAACTGACTGGCAGATCGGGTTCCGGACCGAGCCTCAGCCTGTATTCAACAAGAACTTCGAACTGCTTTCTGAAAAGCTTGTTTCAAATAATCTGGAAGGTTACAAGACATTTATCGTTTCTGAAAGCCAGTCGCAGATCGACAGGCTTAAAGATATATTTGCCGAAATAAATCCAGGCGTACTTTTCACTCCTCTCCTGGTCAACCTTCATGCAGGGTTCACCGACCATAACCTCAAATTCTCAGTCTATACTGATCACCAGATCTTTGACAGGTATCACAAATTCAGGATCAGGGGCTATTTCACAAAGAAGGAAAGCATATCTGTTAAAGAATTAACAGGCCTCAACCCAGGTGATTATGTAGTCCATATTGACCATGGAATAGGCAGGTTCGGCGGGCTTGAAAAAATTGAGGTGAACGGTAAGATCCAGGAGGCTATAAAGCTGGTTTACAGGGATAATGATATCCTGTACGTAGGCATCCATTCTCTGCACCGCATCTCAAAATATAAAGGGAAGGACGATTCCGAACCGAAGATCTACAAGCTTGGCTCGGGAGCCTGGCAGAAGCTGAAGCAGAGTACAAAAAGCAGGGTAAAGGATATTGCCAGGGACCTTATAAAGCTTTATGCAAAAAGAATGGACTCGGACGGGTATTCATTTTCTCCTGATTCATACCTTCAGCGGGAACTTGAGGCTTCATTCCTTTATGAAGATACCCCGGATCAGCTTTCAGCAACCCGATCAGTGAAGGAGGACATGGAGGCGCCTCATCCGATGGACAGGCTTATCTGTGGGGATGTCGGATTCGGAAAAACCGAAATAGCGGTAAGGGCTGCATTCAAATCAGCTTCAGACAGCAAGCAGACGGCAATTCTTGTGCCTACCACTATTCTTGCACTTCAGCATTACAAGACATTTTCTGCAAGGTTAAAAGGGTTTCCATGCACCGTCGAATACCTGACCCGTCATAAAAAACCTGCAAGACAAAAGGAGATACTTAAAGAACTTGAGGAAGGGAAAATTGACATTATTATCGGGACGCATAAGCTTGCCGGACAGGATGTCAGATTTAAGGATCTGGGGTTGCTTATCATTGATGAAGAACAGAGATTCGGCGTTTCGGTGAAGGATAAACTTAAGAAGCTGAAAAATAATGTCGACACGCTAACGCTCACTGCGACTCCCATTCCCCGTACTCTGCAGTTCTCGCTGATGGGCGCCCGCGACCTGTCAATAATCAATACTCCTCCGCCCAACAGGATGCCAATTGTTACGGAGCTTCACGGGTTCAATGAGGATATAATAAGGGAGGGCATTGAATATGAGGTATCCAGGAACGGCCAGGTATTTATAATTCATAACAGGGTTGAAAACATCAGGGAGCTGCAGGCAAAGATCCAGCGTATTTGTCCAAATATCAAATCGGCTATTGTTCATGGCAAAATGGATGGTAAAACAATTGAGAATGTAATGTTCGACTTTATTCAGGGCGACTATGATGTTCTGATTGCAACAACCATTATAGAATCGGGGCTTGATATTCCGAACGCCAATACAATATTTATAAATGATGCCCACCATTTCGGATTATCGGAGCTTCACCAGCTTAGGGGACGTGTCGGCAGGTCGAACAGAAAGGCATTCTGCTATCTCCTTGCACCGGCCTTTGATACGCTGACCCACGAAGCGCGCAGGCGTCTTAAAGCCATTGAGGAGTTTTCGGAACTGGGAAGCGGTTTCAACCTGGCAATGCAGGATCTCGACATACGGGGGTCAGGAAACCTTCTGGGAGGCGAACAGAGCGGATTCATTGCAGATGTAGGTTTTGAAACCTACCAGAGGATCCTGAATGAAGCACTGCTTGAACTTAGGGAAGCTGAACCGGAAGAAAAGTCTGGAGATATAAGCAAAGAGAGCGTTACGGAAGTCGCCGACACAATGAAAATATATGTCTCTGATTTTCAGGTCGACACCGATCTTGAGATAATGTTTCCCGATGAATATATCTCAAATATCTCAGAAAGAATAAGGCTTTACAAAGAGCTTAATGAAATTGATAATGAGGATGCCCTGCACTTATACGAGAAAAAGCTTGAAGACCGGTTCGGTCCGATACCTCCCCCTGCAAGGTCGCTGCTCGATATTGTCATGGTCAAATGGATCGCTGTAAAGCTTGGAATGGAAAAGATCCTGCTTAAGAACGATCTTCTCATCGCTAACTTTATTTCCGATCCGAAATCGCCATTTTACAAAAGTCAGACGTTTGTCTCAATAATGAATTATGTGAACCGGCATCAGAAACAAATGTCGGTGAGGCAGAAAGGAGCTAAACTGAGCATGACTATTTCAGGAATCAAATCAGTCAGCTCAGCTATTGTAATCCTGAAGGATATCCAGGAAAAAATATTAGTAGTGTACAATTAAAATAGAGAGAGATTCCTCACTTCGTTCGGAATGACAATTGTCGCTGTAGTATACATGGGAGAGGCTGTCTCAAAAGTCCTCTGTGGAACTCTGTGGAAACTCTGTGATCTCTGTGTGAGTTCTTAATTATTTGTTACACAGAGGGCCACAGAGGAGGCACAGAGCGACACAGAGAAAGCATTAAAGTAATTTTAAACTTTTGAGACAGCCTCTTCCCCTCTTTTAAACTCCATCCGCAATCATTTTCATACCTTTACAAAAAAATAAGCAATGAACCTGATCTTTGATATTGGAAACAGCAGCACCAAGATCGTCGTGTTTGATGGTTGGAAAAAGGTTAAATCTCTCAGAACCAGGCATTTGATTAGTGATGAACTGGAGAGGATTTTTTCACCTTTTCAGAATAAAATTGATAAAGTAATAGTCTCAACAGTAAGAGACACTCCTGAATTCATCATTGATCTGGCCACTTTGAACATACCTTTTGTTCATATTCTTTCCTGCAAGTCAAAGCTTCCCTTTAAAAACGAGTACCAGACGCCTGAAACACTTGGCCCCGACAGGATAGCTTCAGTTGCTGGTGCGTACCTGCATTTCCCCGGAGAAAAAGTTCTGATAATTGATGCCGGGAGCGCAATTACCTATGATTACCTTGCAGGAAAATCATATAAGGGAGGAAATATCTCTCCGGGACTATCGATGAGGTTCAAAGCATTGCATAAATTCACAGGAAAGCTGCCGCTCGCTTCAACGACGGAGAAGTTCCATTCACCGGGCCGCAATACCATGGAAGCGATCACTGCAGGCGTTATCAATGGAATCGTTTATGAAATAAATGAGTATATTCGCACGTTTGAAAAAAGAGGCACTCAAATAAATGTGGTGCTTACAGGTGGAGACAGTGGCTATTTGAAAGAGAGACTGGATCATCATGTTACTTATCTTCCTGAAATTGTGATTGATGGATTAAATCTTATTCTGGAGTACAATGCAAAATAGACTGGCGAAATTATTTCTGTTAATTTTTATTTCCTTTTCGGTTACGGTATCCGGACAAAAACTTATTGATTCCCCGCTTGCACGATTCAACCTTGGAATTCTCGAACCAGCCGGTTCATTCAGAAGCGCTGCCATGGGAGGCATAGGAACTGCAATCAGGGATAACAGCACAATCTGTTATACTAATCCAGCCTCCTTCAGCAGCATTGATACAAATTCTTTCGTATTCGATTTTGGAATGGATTACGGGATCAATCTCATTTCTGACGGAACATCCTATCACCATTCCGATGATATGAATTTTGACCATTTCATGATAGGCTTTCCAATAACCAAGGGAATTGGTGTTGCTGCAGGAGTACTTCCCCTGAGCAACGGTTACTACAGTATAGCTGAAACAGTCGCATCAGGCGATCCTGGTTATGATGAAGTTACCGGCGAATATACGGGCTACCATATCGGAGGCGGCAACCTTAGTAATGTCTTTCTTGGTTCAGGCATAAATCTGACCAAAAATATTTCTGCCGGGATTAATATGTCAGTGCTGTTCGGGGATATTTCCAGGGCCAATGAATTTATTTTTAAAGATTTCTATAACGTATATCATGACAATATATCTGAAGATCTCCGTCTTTCCGGGATCAACCTTGAATATGGGATCCAGTACAGTACTCCCATAAAAAAGGACTATTTTTTTAATGCCGGGCTTTCCTATAGCGCAGCCAAACATTGCAAATCAAATTACCAAAAGCTGGCAATGAGGTTTACTTCTTCCAGCATTACCGATACCCTTGCATATATTTCCGATGATACTTCAAATGCATATCTCCCGGGAACACTCCGCCTGGGTATCTCTTTTGGCAAAAAAAATAAATTTACTGCCGGGGTTGATTATGTTGCAACAAACTGGTCTAATGCCAGATTTCATGGCTCTGACATTTATTTA
>Ga0075520_1001625_pt1 | contig 10890 bp, 5 predicted proteins | sample NGEPerB_FD_75100 | JGI IMG/M metagenome (GOLD analysis project Ga0075520, IMG submission 75100) | Arctic peat soil microbial communities from the Barrow Environmental Observatory site, Barrow, Alaska, USA - NGEE PermafrostAB12-B | ecosystem: Environmental > Terrestrial > Soil > Wetlands > Peat ...
GGGGCTCGCCGACGGCGTCGGCCTGGGAGAGCTCGAGGGATCGCTCGCGAACGTGGCGCGTGCGGCGCCGCTCGTGCTCAGCGTCGCGAAGGTGATGGTCGAGCCGGTGCCCGTGGTGCTGCTCGTGGTGGTGCTCGTGGTCGAGCTGCCGGTGCTGGTACCGGTCGACGAGCCGCTGCTGGTGCTGGACGACCCGCCGCCCAGGGCGATGGTGGTCACACCCTTGGCCGCTTCGAGGGTGAAGTCGGACTGGACCGTCTGCGAGATGGTCCCGGTGGCGGCCGTGGCCGTGAGGTAGTGCACGGCCGGAGTCTTGCTGCGGCCGAACCACAGCACTCCGCCGACCACCGCGGCCACGATGACGACCACTACGACGGCGATGATCCACCAGCGCCTGCGCTTCTTCATGCTCCCTCTCCTTTGACTGGCGCGACGCGGGCCGGCGCCCCGTGGGCGCCGGTGCGTGAGCAGGCGATCACTGGAAGCCTCCGCTCGACTGCGTGCCGCCGGACCCGCTGCCGCCAGAGCCCGACTGACCCTGACCGGGGAACGGGCTGCCGCCGCTGCGGAAGAAGCCGCCGCGCTGGAACGATCGCGTCCAGACGATGTTCTCGCCGACAGTCAGCCCGGAGACGATCTCCGACTCGGCGCCCGCCTGCTGACCGACCTGGACCGAAACGGTGCTCGTCTTGCCGGCAGACACCACCTGGACCGTGGCCGAGTTGCCGCTGCCCTTGATGGCGGCGGTCGGGATGATGATGACGTTGCTGGCGAGCACCTTGGTCTGGATGGTCGCGAAGCCGGCGGACTTGGCGGTCGCGTTCGCGGGCAGCTTGCTGAGCGCGATCGTCACCGCCGCCGTACCGTCGGCGTTGGCCTTGACCGCGGTCACCGTGCCTGGCGTGCCGCGCCCGCGGAAAGCGCCGCCGCCGAAGCCGCCGGCCCCGCCGCCGCCGAAGCCGCCGCTGCTGCTGCCGCCAGAGCCGCCCTGGCCGCCCTGGCCGTAGGGCGCGGCGCTCGCGCTGCTCTGCGGGAAGGGCGCGCCGCTCTGGCCGCTCTGACCGCCCTGGCCGAAGGGGGCGCCGCTCTGGCCGCCGGTGCGCGGCTGGAAGAACGCCACGGTCGCCGTCTGCCCGGTGGCGACGGACGATGCAAACTGCTTGGGCACCTGGGCGATGGCCGTCGCCTTGCCTTTGGACACGACCAGCTTGGCGCTTCCCATCGCCGACTGCACGAGGTCACCGCGCTGCACCGGGGTGAGCACCTGGATGGACGTGGGGCCGCCCTGAGCGCCGGTCGCGGGGGTGGCGCCGGAGCTGCTGCCGCAGCCGGCGACGACCGCGGCGACGAGTGCCACGGCAGCCGCCACTACCGCGACGATCAGGATGCCGTGTCGGCGCACGGGGCCGCGAGGCCCCGCAGGACGCTGGTCGAATGGCTTCATAGGTGTGCCTCCGCGGAGTCGTGGTCGTGGTCGTGCAGCCTGCCATCGCCGAGCACCAGTCGTCGGTCGGCGTGCTCGGCGACGTCTTCTTCGTGGGTGATCATGAAGATCGTGCGACCCTCGGCGTGAAGACGGTCGAGGATCTCGAGGACCTCTCGCGTGGCTGCCAGGTCGAGGTTGCCGGTCGGCTCGTCGACCAGCAGAACCTCCGGGTCGCCGACGAGGGCGCGCGCGATGGCGACGCGCTGCATCTGCCCACCCGACAACTCGCCCGGGTCGTGGTCGGCCCGGTCGGCAAGGCCGACGGCGTCCAGCGCCGCTTCGGCGCGGCGCAGACGCTCCGCGCGCCGCACACCTCGATACACGAGCGGGGTGGCCACGTTCTCGAGCGCGCTCGTGCGTGGCAGAAGGTTGTGGAGCTGGAAGACGAAGCCGAGCAGGCGGTTGCGCAGCTGCGCCCTCCCGGTGTCGTCGAGATCTGACACGTCGTGACCGGCCAGGACGTAGGTGCCGGCGTCGGCGCTGTCGAGCAGACCGAGGACGTTGAGCAGCGTGGACTTGCCTGAGCCGGAGCGCCCGGTGCACGCCACCCATTCACCGCGCCGCACCTCGAGGTCCAGCCCTTTGAGCACGGGCACGGAGAAGTCGCCACGCCGGTAGGTGCGCTCCATGCCGCGCGCCTCGAGGATGGTCTCCGCGGCGCTCACGATGCGGGTCGCTCGCCTCTCGCTGGAGCCGCAACAGCGCCGGTCTCGCATGCGCGACAGAGGGCGATCGAGTCCATCACGGTGAGTCTCCTCAGGCAGAAGGCACGCAGGCTTCCGATTGTGGCTCCAAACCCTGAGGATGATATGTGACCTGCCTGAGAACCGGCTGAGAACGCGCGGAGTCTGCCGGGCGCCGGCCCGACACCAGCCCGTTGTCGTTGTCAGACTCCTCGCCGACCCAGCGCGCTCGCGTTGCGGACGTGGGCGCGCAGTGCGGGAGAGGACGTGAGCCCGCGGCAGATCACGCGGCCCGGCCGGCCTCAGTCCGGCGTCGCCGCCTCGGGCTCTTCGGCCGGTGTGGCCGCGCCCTCCTCCGGCGAGCCCGCGCTCTGGCCGGACTCGTCCGCGTCCCTCGCCGGCGCCGCCGCGGACACCGTGGGCAGGTGCGGCTTGCCGGCGATGAGGTCGAAGAAGGCCTCCCGCCAGGCGCGCCAGGTGGCGTTGGTGTGGTCCTCGCGACGCTGCGCCTTGGCGAGCTTCTTCGGCTTGTCGACGTAGCGCTTGTGCGCCCACGGCGAGCCCGGCCGGGCGAGGCGGATCGCCCCCACCGTCCCGACGACTGGGATGAAGAGCCCGAAGAACCCGGTCCACAACTTGCCCTTGATGAGGCAGACGATGGCGAAGCAGACGTCGACGACGATCGTGATGGCGACGGCGACGGCGCTCTGGAAGCCGGTCAACCCCGCAGTGGAGACGTTGCCCAGGGGATGGACGCCGAGCACGAGGAGCATCCCCGCGCAGACCGCGACGATGACAGCGTCCACGGAGAGGCGTCCCTCGGTCGTCCAGTAGACGTCCTGGAGGCGCAGGATCAGGGCGAACTCGTCGAGCGTCAGCGCCACACCGGCACCGAACACGAGCGCGGCGAGCTGCAGCGTAAGGTCCTGGGGCAACGCGGCGATCAGCGTGATCCCGGCCACCACCATGAGGACGACTCCGATGACCATGTGGTGGACGTGCAGCCCGCCCTCGGACTCGATGTCGTGGAACCACCACTTGACCTTGGCGTAGATGAGCCGCGTGTTGACGCGCACGCCGAGGAACGTCACCAGCAGCCCGAGGGTGAAAGCCGCGATGGCGGCGCGGCTCTCCCCCAGCAGCCCCTCGCCGATCGCCTGCGCCGCCACGAGCAACGCTCTCCTTCCCACACCGCCGAGCAGGACCCGTCCGCACGGGACCCGCCGGGCGCCGCGCCGAGCTGCGCAGAGTCTATCGCCGGCCGGGGCCGCAATGCTCGGGGTACACTCGGAGCGCGCTACGCAAGGAAGGGTGAGCCCGTGGACCCCGGCACTGACCTGACTGCAGATCGGCTACGGCGCCTCCTCGGCGTCGCGCCGGCGATCGCCGCTGAGGCAGCCAACGCCCGACTCCGCTCGCTCCGCATGGGGGATCGCGCTGTGCCGAGGGCGCCGGAGACGAAGCGGCCGCGGGAGATCGGGGAGACCGGACCGCGGCCGCCGGCTTCGGCGCCGAGGGCGACGCGCGGCGGGCCCCGCGCGGAGCGCGCGGACGCCGCCTTTCGCGACTTCAGCGGCACCTACTACGTCGAAGCCGCGGGCCGCGGCTTCTTCACCTTGGACCGCGGCCCTCGCCGCCTCGCATCGTTCTGGACGTCCGCCGAGCTCATCGAGCTGGTGGAGGACCGCTTCGAGAGCTCGGGAGACCCCGCCGCGCGACGCATGATCGACGCCCTCCTGCGCGGCTTCGTGCTTCGGTACGGGCGCGCCTGGACCCGGCACAACGCGTTCAACGACGACGTGATCTGGGCGGTGCTCGCCGCTCTCAGGGCGTATCGGATCACCGGAGACCCCAGTCACCGAGAGCTGGCGAGGACCAATCTTGACGCGACGTACGCACGCGCCCGGAGCGGCGACCTCGGCGGCGGCCTCTGGTGGACCACCGACCGCCGCGAGAAGAACGCCTGCGTCAACGCACCCGCCGCCATCGCCGCAGGCCTGCTCTTCGAAAGCCTCCGCGACCCTGCCTACCTCGCCAAGTCCCGGCGGCTCTACGCCTGGCTGCGCGAGCACCTGTTCGAGCCCGACAGCGGCCGCGTGGACGACCACGCGACTCGCACGGGTGGCGCGGCCGCAGATGGCGATGTGGGCATCGTCGATCGCCGCGCCTTCACGTACAACCAGGGCACCTTCATCGGCGCCGCGGATGTGCTCCACCGCATCACCGGCGACGACGCCTACCGCGCCGACGCGCTGCGGGCACTCGCCTTCACCGCACGCGAGCTGGCGCCGGGCGGCATCCTGCTGAGCGAGGGCGAGAGCGGCGACGGTGGTGGCTTCAAGGGAATCTTCGCGCGCCACGCCGTCGGATTCGCGCGGCGCAACGGCATCGCTGCCTACGACGACTGGTTCGAGCGAAACGCGCAGGCCGCCTGGGACCGCCGAGACGAGCGCGGCCTCATGGGGCAGGATTGGGCCGCACCGGAAGATGCGTCACGCCCGCCGGCCCCGGACGGCTCAGACGCACGCGGCCCGGCGGCGTGGGACGCCTCGTCGGCCGTCGTGCTGCTGCAGGCGCTGGCCGCCCGCCGGAGCTGATCGCCGGCACCGACCGCCGCCCCGCAGCCGCGGCGGCTTCCCGGCCCACGTAGGGACGCGTCCCCTCGGGATAGAGTCTCCCGCCCTCTGCGCTCGCGCGCGCCGCCGTCGATAGGTTACATAGGAGGCTCAACCCACCGTTGGCGACGCAGGTGTCGCAGGCAGGAGTCGATCGTGAGACGCGAGACGCGATGAGGCGGAGCAGGCCCATCCCCCGCCCGCGGCGCGGTCACAGCGGGTGGCTCCGTCTCACTCTCCTCTCGTCGCTCGCCGCCGCGCTCGTGGCCTTCTTCCCGGCGGCCGCCGTTGCCGCCGGCGGGCAGACCGCACTGGCAGACCCAGCCTTCGTGAGCTACGCCCGGTCGATCGGCGCCGGCCGGCCGGCCACGTCGCTCGGCTTCGTGCCGTCCCCGGTGGACCTCGCCGGTGTCCCGGCCGCCCGCTTCGCGCCGCTGATGATGCGCTTCCCCGCGCGCTTCCTCTCGGCAAGCGCTGGCGCCGACGCGGCGGGCCAGCAGGCCGTCGCACCGGCGTCCTACGATCTGGGCGTGCTCGGCGAGCTCTCGCCGGTGCGCGATCAGGGCCGCTACGGTACGTGCTGGGCCTTCGCCGCCTTTGCGTCGCTGGAGTCGTGCCTGCTGCCGGGTGAGGCGGCGGACTTCTCGGAGAACAACCTCGCCGCCCACGCCGGCTTCGCCCTCGGCTTCGACGACGGCGGCAACAGCTACATGGCGATGGCGTACCTGGTGCGCTGGGCGGGTCCCGTGAGCGAGGCCGACGATCCCTACGCCCCGTACGCGTCCACGCCCAACGCCTCGCCCTCGGGCGCGCAGGTCCGCAAGCACGTGCAGGAGGTGCTGGAGCTGCCGCCCCGGACAAGCGCCACCGATACCACCAACCTCAAGTGGGCGATCACGACTTACGGCGCCGTGGACACGACGATGTTCTGGAGCGACGGCGCCTACCGGGCCAGTGCGGCCGTGTACTACTACCAGGGCTCGGGCGCCAATCACGCCGTGGCCTGCGTCGGCTGGGACGACGCCTTCCCGGCCGCCTCTTTCGCGACGCGCCCGCCCGGCAACGGCGCCTTCCTCGTGCGCAACAGCTGGGGCACGAGCTTCGGCCACAACGGCTACTTCTGGGTCTCCTACTACGACGGCGCCTTCGCCGGGCAGAGCACCGTTTTCGACGACGCAGAGCCGGTGACCGGCTCCGATCGCATCTACCAGAACGATCCGCTCGGCTGGGTGGCCTCGTATCGGCCGCCGAACGCGCCCGATGCGTCGACGGCCTGGTTGGCCAACGTATTCACGGCGCCGGAGGCGGACGAGCTCGCCGGCGCCGGCTTCTACACGACGGCCCCCAACGCGAGCTACGAGGTGCGCGTCGCGAGCACCATGGACGGCGTCCATGATGCGGCCGCGAGCGCGCGCGGCACGATCGCGGTGCCCGGCTATCACACGGTGCCGCTCACGAGCTCGGTGCCGCTCCGCGCAGGCCAGAATGTCGTGATCGCGGTACGCCTGACGGTGCCGGGTTACAAGTTCCCCGTGGCCATCGAGGAGCCGTATCGGGGCTACTCGAACGCCACGGCGAGCGCCGGTCAGAGCTACGTCAGTGCTGACGGCTCCACGTGGACCGACATGACCTCCCTCATCGCCGACACGAACGTGTGCCTCAAGGGATACGCTAGGATCGCCTCTCCGCAGCCGCCGCCGGACCCGGTGCCAAGCGTCAGCCCCACGCCGAGCGCGAGTCCCGCGCCGAGCGCCAGCCCGACGCCGAGCACGAGTCCAACGCCCGCGCCGACCCCGGCGCAGCGGGCTCCGTCGGTGCGCCTTAGGGGGATGGCGTCGAGGCCGGGCGCGATCGCGAGGATCGCCTATCGCCTCACCGGCGCGGGACAGGGTCATGGGACGGTCACGGTATCCCTGAGGCTGTTCAGCTCCCGAGGCACGGTGATCGGGCATCTTCGCCTCGAAGGCGTCACGATGGAGAGATCTCACCTCTGGCGGGTGCGCAGCCCGCTCATACGCGGGTCCTACCGTATCGTGGCGGTCGCCGGCTTCGACGCCGGACCGGCGTCGCGGCCGGCGACCGCCATACTGCGCGTGCGCTGACGCAGCCCTACTTCACGACGAGCTTGCCGGCGATCGCCTTCTTCTGCTTGTTGCCGGCCAGGTCGACGACGGTGACCTTGAAGCGGTAGGAACCCCTCTTGAGCTTGCAGGTCACGGGGAAGCTGACCTTGGCGTTGGTCTTCACCACGCGGCCGGCCCCGGCGATCGTCGCGATCTTCTTGCCGCGGCTCGTGGTCACGACGATCCTGGTCACGGTGGCGGCGCCGCAGCTGGGTTTGGGATCGGTCACCCGGAAGCGCAACGTGAGCTTGCCGCGCTTGCTGCCGCGCGACGGGAGGCCGCGCGTGACCTTGGGCCGGCCCCTGTCGATACCGACCATGCAGCTTCCGGTGGTGACGTTGCCGCAGACGTCGGTCGCCCGATAGCCCACGGCATGGGGACCGAGTCCGCTGATGACCAAGCTGCTGCCGGACTGCCAGGCGCCCTGGCCGATGCGGTAGGCGACGTCGTGCAGGCCCGAGCCCGCGTCACCGGCGACGAAGCTCGCTTTGACGGTCTTCGTCTTGAACCAGCGGCCGGCCTGCGCGCACGTGACCTGCGGCGCCGTGGCGTCGATGCGCACCACGGCGGTCCGAGCGGTCTCGACGTTGCCGGCGTTGTCGGCCGAGTAGTACCTGATCGTGTGGGTGCCGTCGCCGCCCACCTCGACGCTCGTGCCGTGCTTCTCGGCGCCGCCGTCGATCGAGTAGGTCGTCCCTGCGAGGCCGGATGACTGGTCGGCGGCAGAGAGCGTCAGCGTCACCGGCCCGTGCTGCCAGCCCGCCGGTGCGTTGTCGCTCGTGCTCGGGGCCGTCGTGTCGATCCGTACGACGGCAGTCCTCGTAGTTTCGGCGACGTCGCCGACGGTCGAGGAACGGTAGGTCAGGGTGTGGATGCCGTCGTTGGCGTGCGTCGCCGGCGCGTCGACGAGTGCGCTCATGCCGGTCTGCGTGCTACCGCCATCGAGCTCCCACGTGGTGCGCACGGCGCGCGCGCCGGGCGTGATGGTGACGGTCACGGGGTGCCCCATCCAGGCGCCGGGAGCGTCGTCGCGGCTCGCGCCGGGCGGAGTGGTGCCGATGGTGAGCGTCTTCGAGGTCTTGGTCGCCTCGCGGTTCCCGGCGTTGTCGGTCGAGTAGTAGTCGATGGTGTGCTGACCGTCGCCGCTGACCTGGACGGACGTACCCGTCTGCAAGTCGCCGCCGTCGACGCTGTAGTGCGTGGCGGCGACGCCGGACACCACGCGAGTGCCGTTGTCGTCCGCGGCGTGCAGCGTCACGGTGATCGGGTCCGTGTGGGCCGGCGGGCCGGCGGCGATGTCGTCGCGCGTCACGGGAGCGAGCGTGTCGACCAGCACGGTCGCGGTCTTGTCGGGCTCGAGGTTGCCGGCCGCGTCCATGGAGCGATAGGTGATCACGTGCTTGCCGTCGTTGGAGTGGTCGTCCGGAGCGTCGACGTGGACGATGGTGCCGGTCTGCGTGGCGCCGACGCCGATCTCGAAGGTGGTCTTCGCGAGACCGCCTACCATGCCGGAGAGCAGGTCCTCGGGCGTGAGCGTCACCGTCGTGTCGGCGCTCTGCCAGCCCAAGGGAGCGTCGTCAGCGGTGGCCGGGGCGGCCGCGTCGATGCGCACCGTCACGGTCTTCGCAGGCGTCTCGACGTTGCCGGCGTTGTCGGTCGAGAAGTAGGTGACCTTGTGCTCGCCGTCGCCGGTGACCGCGACCGTCGTGCCGCTCTGCGCCGGCTGGTCGTCGATCTTGTAGGTCGTGGCGGCGCTGCCGTCCGTCATGCCCGAACCGGCGTCCGAGGGCGTGAGACTGATGCTGACCGGACCGGTCTGCCAGGCGGTGCCGCCGGCATAGTCGTCGCTCGTCACCGGCGCCGTCGTGTCGATGTTGACGTAGCCCGTGTGCTGGGACTCCTTGTTGCCGAGCGCGTCGGTGGTCCAGTAGATGAGCATGTGGCTGCGGTCGCCGCTGACGGTGAACTCCGCATCGGCACCGGTGACGTCCTGCTGCGCTGCGTCGTCCACCTTGTAGTGAATGGTCGAGGTGCCGTGACCGCCGGTCGCCGTCAAGGCCACCGTCTGCGGATCGGTGGAGTGCCAGTCGCCGTCTGCCGAGTCGGAGACGGCGGAGTTGGCGCTGGTCACCGGCGCCGTCGCCCAGATGTTGGCCCAGCCGGTGTAGGACGCCCCGACGTTGCCGGCGGCATCGACGGCCCAGTACTCGACGCTGTGCGAGCCGTCGCCGCTCACGCTGAAGCTCGCCGTGTCGTCGGCGACCGTCTGCTCGGTGCCGCTGGGGCCGACGACGTAATGGATGGAGACGACGCCGGAGCCGTCCACATCGGCGGCGGCGATGGTCACCTGCTGGGAGGTCGTGCGCCAGGCGCTATCGGCGTTGCCGGCGAGTGGCGTCGTCGATACGTCGCTCGTCGTCGGCGCGATGGTGTCGAAGTTGACGGTGCAGCTGCCGGTCGTCTCGTTGCCGGCCTTGTCGATGGCCCGGTATTCGTAGGTCACTGGCCCGTTCTCACCGGCCGCCGGGATCGTGAAGCTGCCGCCGGCCGCGTCACTCCAGGCGCCGCTCGTGGCGGCGCGATACTGGGTCTTGGCCACGCCGGAGCCGTCGCCGTCGCCGTCCGTGAGGGTCACGGGGACGTCGCCGTTGTGCCACGTCGTGTCTGTGTCGGCGCTGCTCGTGATCGTCGGCGCCGTCGTGTCGATGTTCACGTATGCCGTCTGCGCGGGCTCCACGTTGCCGGCCTTGTCGAAGGCGCGGTAGAGCAGCGTGTGCGAACCCTGCCCGGCGACGATGAAGGGGGCCGTGTAAGGCACGTAGCCGGCGTTGTCGAGGTCGTACTCGACGCCGGCGAGACCACTGACCGGCGCCGGCCCGACGTCGGCCGCCGAGAGTGTGACCAGCTGGGCAGCGTGCTGCCAGCCGCTGAGCCGATCGAGCGCCAGAGCCGGGCTCGACGCGTCGCTGCTGAGTGGCGCGGCGCTGTCGATGTTCACCCATCCCGCGCGATGCGTCTCCGCGTTGCCGGCGGCGTCGACGGCCCAGTACTCGACGCGGTGGGAGCCGTCGCCGCTCACGCTGAAGCTCGCCGTGTCGTCGGCGACCGTCTGCTCGGTGCCGCTGGGGCCGACGACGTAATGGATGGAGGCGACGCCGGAGCCGGCGCCATCGGTGGCTAGTAATGTGACGGTCTGGGAGGTCGTGCACCAGGCGCTGTCGGCGCCGGCGGCGAGCGTCGGCGCGGAGGCATCGCTCGTGTTCGGCGCTCTCGTGTCGATGCGCACCTTGCACGTCGCGGTATTCCCGACCTCGTCGGCGCTGTCCACGGCGCACACATGGAAGTACCACTCGCCGTCGGCCTGCGGGGGGAACGATGTCCCGAGGAACGCCGCCGTGCCGCGGAACACGCTCACCTTGCCGTCGTTCATGTCGGTCGTGACCATGTCACCGTAGCCGTCGCCGTTGAGGTCGCCCAGCGCCACGAAGAAGGGGCCGCTGCCCGTGGAGAAGTCGGTCTTCGGAGCGAAGGTGCCGTCGCCGTTGCCGTACAGGACGCTGACGCTGCCGGCCGCGTAGTTGGCGGTCACGAGGTCCGGAGCCCCATCGCTGTTAAGGTCGGCGACACTGAATGCGTAGGGGCCGTTGCCGATCTGATAGTCGGTCTTGGCAGCGAACGTGCCGTCCTTGTCGCCCTTGTTGAGCAGGATGCTGGCGGTGTTGCTGCCCCAGTTGACCGTGGCCATGTCGGGGTGACCATCGCCGTTGAGATCGACGGCCAGCACCATCTGAGGGTTGCCGCTGACCGCGTAGTTCACGGCGGTCCCGAAGATACCCGTGCCGTCACCGAGCAACACGCTGACGCTGCCGGCAGCGTAGTTGGCAGTGACTAGGTCCTGCTTGCCGTCGCCGTTCACATCGCAAAGGTCGATCGAGGTCGGATGAGTGGGAGTGCTGAACGTCGTGGGAGTGCCGAAACTGCCA
>Ga0075520_1001626_pt1 | contig 10886 bp, 11 predicted proteins | sample NGEPerB_FD_75100 | JGI IMG/M metagenome (GOLD analysis project Ga0075520, IMG submission 75100) | Arctic peat soil microbial communities from the Barrow Environmental Observatory site, Barrow, Alaska, USA - NGEE PermafrostAB12-B | ecosystem: Environmental > Terrestrial > Soil > Wetlands > Peat ...
CTCGGACGATCCTGGAATCCGTCGTCACGACCTGTCACCACTGGGCCTAGCTCTGAATCACCCCGCTGTCCGATCTGGGATACCTCCTCGGTTGACGGAGAGGGCGGATACGCCTTGCGAATCGAGGGCAGGAAGGGCCAATCTTCTCAGGTCGGCATTCGGAGGTGGAGTACGTGGAGCATGAGATTTGTGCCGCTTGTGGCTTCGATGGCTCTCGGTACAACGATCAGGCACTGTTGGTCGCCCTCCGAGGATTGGGTCCCCGGTGGAATGCACTCCTCGATGAGGCAGGGCGCGATCTTCGGGTGCGGCCAATGCCAGAGGTGTGGTCCGCTGTTGAGTACGCGGCGCACAGCCGCGACATCACGGCACTCCACGTCTTTGGGGTTGAGCAGGCCCTGATGCAAGACGAACCGTCCTACCCGCCCATCCATGGTGATGACCTGATCGAATTGGCTGCTGCAACCTACGAAGACGCTGACCCCCAAGAGGTGGGCTCTGATCTGGCCAACCAAGCATCGCTGCTTGCCGGTCTAGCCAGTGACGCCGGTACTGCAGCTTGGACCCGAGGCCTCACGATTGGTAACGAACGGACTGACGTTCGACGCCTCATCGAGCATGCACTTCACGACTCGTTGCACCACTTGGGAGACGTTGAGCGTGGCCTTTCGCTCATTCGCGAGCGACACCCATGACGACGCATCAGGTCTGGAAGTTGTCCCCAGATTCGCCATGCGCCGCCAAGCCGCAGGTGGATGACACCCTCCATCCCTACTGGAATGAATGTCATGGGGCATCTAGCGGATGAGGCCCATCGGCTGTGGGCCTCAATCGTGAACAAGGCCGCGATGAGAGATCTACCATCCGTTCGCGGGGGCGGAAGAGGAGGCGTCCTGCCGAAATATCTGATTGGAGTGAACTACACCCTTGACGACTCAAGGGTCTCAAGGCCGAGGGCGGTTCGGCTCGAGTCGCTGCCGCCACGGCGCTGATCGAGGGCCTGGGTGGGACGGTCGAGTCCTTCTACTTCGCATTCGGTGACACCGACGTCTATCTCATCGTCGACATGCCCGATACTGCCTCGGTCGCTGCGGCGGCTACCGCGCGATGTCCGACGCCTTCGGACGCCCCGGCGCAATGGAGCGCATCGTCCCGCATCCGATGGCCGAGATGCCCGAACGCAGTCGTTCGAGATCCGCGTCGGCGAACTCACGCTCCACGGCTGGGATCTGGCCCGACCATCGGTGCGGACCAAACACTCGACGCCGAACTCGTGGCCTCGGTGTGGGCACTACTCGAGCCGATGGCTGGTGGGCTGGAATCCACGGGCGCATTCGGCAGCGCGGCCAGCGGCAATGTGCCCGATGCGGCTCCTCTGCAAACGAGGCTTCTCGATCTGAGCGGGCACCGTCCGTAGCGGCGCGCACAGAGCCACAACGGCCCCTGGGGTCAGAGCGGCAGGGCGGCGAACTCGTATCGCTCTGCCGTGCAGGTCCGAACGGGCGCGCATCCCAGAACGCGCGCCGTTCAACGTCGGGAGAGTCTCCCCAATGTGCCGGTAGTGGTCACTTCTCGGCGTGTTCGTAGATAAGCGTCCATGTCTCTCTGAGTAGGCACATCACGATCTCGAGTTCCTGACTGACCATTTTGAGATCTGGCCCGGCCTGCCGGCGGGCTTCGTTGCCGAGGACAACACTCAGGGACGCGACGGAACGGAACAACCGTGCGAGAACGACGTCGATGTCACGTACCGGGCACCGATGGCCGACGAGCCAGGGGACGGACTCAGCCACAACCGCACTGAACTGATCGCTAGCCGAGAGCAAGGCGGCAGGTCCCCCGATGATGGTTCGCTCGAGGATAGCCAGCGTCGCCGCGAGTGACTCAAGAATGGGAATGCACTCGGACTGCCAAATTCTTAATGGTGTCGAATTATCGATGCTCACGCGCCCCTGCCCTTCTTTGGGCTACATCACGCAGCCCCATGCATTATTTACCGCGAATTCTCGCTTGTCCCCCCCTAGACACTCTCCGTGGTGGTATGTGCGGGTAGCCGAGCCACAACGCTCCTGCCGGAAGCGGTCCCGAAACCCCGAGCTCCATCGGGGACTCGTGCCGGTTCGGAGCTGGGCAACCTTCCCGGTTGCCCAGCTCGATGAACTGGACTGCCGGGACAGCGGTAGCCGACCCCAGACGGCGAAAACGACGTTGGCTCATCCATCACTCTGCGTGGTGCGCGACAGTCCAAGCAGAACCGTCACGACCCACCCTCGCCCGATGAGGAACGGGCGTTGATGGCTTGCTTCGGCATGGAAACTGTCCAATCGGCGCGCGCAGGCCGGCGGTCGGTTGACCACGGGCAGGTAATCGCTAGGTGACCGGCAAGCTTGGGGACAGGTCGGGCGCTGAGCCTGCGGTGACAGATCCGGCGTCCGACTGCCCCCATCGGTCTCGCGGCGTCCCGTCCCCACCACGGAGGTCATCGTGCCCACCCCCAGCGTCGTCACCCTTCCGAGCCCCGTGCCGGTCCGCCGTCCCCGACCGGCCCCATCCCTCGGAGGCGAAGGGCGCCTGCGGGTGGTCCCCTGGCTCGATCCGGTGGCCGACCGCACGGGGTGCACCCCTGCTCCCGTTACGTGGAGCTGTACTGGCTGGGTCCATCGGCCCGTCGACTTTGCAATACGGACCGATGAGCGCTCAACGCCACGCGAGGTAACGGCACCCAAGCGGCGAACTTGGACACCCAGCGGGTAGGAGCAGGCGATGCTCGCTCGGGGTCCGGTCAGAGGCGGCGATGACCGCATGTCCCGAGGCCTGGGCCCCTACCCGTTGTCGTGGAACGTCATACAGATTACCATTCTCGTATGACAATGTTGAGCTTCCGTGTGGAAGACGAGGACGCCAAACGGGTCCGTGACTGGGCAGAACGGCTGGGCGTCGACCGCTCCGAGCTGCTGCGAGAGGCGCTTCGCCGCTACCTGCTCCGGCTGGCAAGCGAAGACGACGCTGCGACCTGGGCCTCCCACCCGCTCAACGAAGGCGAGCAGTCTCTGGCTGCGATCGCTGACTGGGGTCCGGCCGAGGACTGGGCGGACTGGGCGGATGCAGCGGGGTGAGGTCTGGTTCGCCGCCACTCCGGGCGGCGACCGTCCCGTACTCGTGATCACGCGAGATCCCGTCGCCGACCGCATCGGCTCGGTCGTCGTCGCTGCCCTCACCCGCACGCGCCGTGGCCTCGTGTCCGAACTCGACCTGACAGCGGATGCCGACGGCGTGCCCAGCGACTGTGTTGTCAATTTCGACAACGTCCACACGCTGCCGCGTCATGCGTTCCGCCGAAAGGTGAGCACGCTGTCCCCCGCCAGGCTTGCCGAGGTCTGCCGCGTGCTGGCCGCCGCAACTGGCTGCTGAAGTCGGGATGTCCGCATTGGCGTTAGGGGTCAACTTGAGCAAGCGATTTGGCCGAGTGCTATGGGACGGTCTCGGATCTTAGGAGGACGGCCGACAGACCGGTCGCAATCGGTACATGCCGGGCCGGTGTCGCCACCCGTCGTCACGCCAGGCTGCGGGCCGCTTTCCCGGTAGCTCGGTGGGCTGACCCAGCGATGAGCTTGAGCACCGGATGGCGGGGCGCTTCCTCGACAAACCTCTCTACCGGGTCGTCGCGCTTGGCATCGAAAAACGGAGCCGTGACACGCACGTTGCGGACATAGCGCTGGAGGACGAGTCCGGCGGCCTCCGAGCCGACCTCTTCGGCACGAAGCGTCTCAGTTCTCCTGCCGCGCCGAAGGGTTACCTCAGGCTGGGCGCGCACATTGAGAACCCAGGCCACCATTCCGTATGGCGACACGAGCCACCGCTCAGCGTCGGTCTCGACCAGAATCACTGGCGTCGTCCTCTTCTGACTTGTTCTACGGCCCGTGGTGGTGAGGAGGTACGTCGACTTGCCCCCGATGCCGAGTTGGAGCATCGTTCTCATGAGCACGTTGGCCGCTCGACGGGCGGGTCCGAGTCGGTAGGGCTTCGCCATCGCCACATTCTGTCCTACTGAGGGCGTCAAGGCGTCCGCTATTGCCGGTTACACGTGCTGGCTCCTCGTCAGACACCCGCCCGGCATCGCTCGAAACCGGCGGACGGGGATGGGCGGCAGCTGTACGTCGATCGGGGATTAGGGGACGGTTATGCGGGTCATCACGTCCCATTGATCGCACGCTGCAATTCCAGCCCGGCTCTCGACACGGACCGGCTTCTCATGTTGCGGGCGACGAGCTGGTTGTACTCCAGGGTGAACACCGGGTAAGAGGCCGCTTCGAGCTGGGGCGACCAGGTGAGGTAGCCGAAGAACGCCCTCGCCCCGTCGAAGAGCGACACGTAGGCGAACCCCTGCGTACGCACGTACTTCACCATCGCAGAGAGATACTTCACGTCGAGAGGCTCCCAGAAGCTGTAGCTCTTGATCTTCAATTCCTCGGGCGCTCCTTGTGGGCCGGCTCCAGCTGCTCCCGAAGCCGTGGGCTTGTCGAGCCACGTCTCGTCCATGACGAGTCTCTTGTCGGCCGACTTCGCGGCTGCCACGTCGGTCTTCAGGTTGGCTGCCTGAACTGGCCCGAGGGGATAGACGTGCACGCCGAGGTAGTCAATCGACGTGTAGGTCAACAGCGCTTGGTCGATGGCAGGAGTCGTCCAGGTTCCGGTTCCGGCACCGACAAGGGTGTCATCCCGGTTGAGTCCCCTGAGCTCGTCGTTCATGACCTGGACGGCAGCGGCAGGAGTGTTGAGGTCGACGCCGAGCGTGTCGGAGAACGTGTCGGTCTCGTCGAGCAACGACAAATACTTCGGGTGGACATTGTCGATGATGAGCTGTGCCTGCGCGTGTTGTTCAGTGGCATAGGTGTCGATGGTGAGGCCGGCATAGCCGATCGACAAAGACGTGAGCGGGGTACCCGAGAATATCGGGTTCTCCTCCACCGACAGCACCATGTGGTGCGCCCCCACCAGCTCGGCTACCCGTTCATAGAAGCTCAGATACCCAGAGCTTCCCGAGGTGGTCGGCAATAGGAGAGGGAACGAGACGTCGACAGTGACTCCTTCCACCCCGAGGGCGGACAACGCGTCGAGCTCGGTAGTGACACCGGTGATCGCCGAAGGACGGAGAAGGCGCGAGCCGATATTGCCATTGGCGGCCAGCAACTCGGTTCCGATCGTCGTCGCCGAGTGTTTGGGTGGAGTTCCGACCTGGGAGGCGAACGCACCCACCTCGGCTTGGATGCGGGCGTACTGCGCTTGGTACTGAGTAGGGACGGGCCCGGGCGCCTGCGGGATGGGCGTGAGATGAGGGCTGGTTGCTGAAGGGGATCGGCTCGTCGTTGAGGTGCTGGGTGACGCCACTGGGTTCGAGCAACCGATCAGGGCGAGCGCACTGATGAGAACCATGAAGGGCGTGATCCACGGGCGCCGGAACGGTGTCGGCGCTGATCGACCCATCTGCTCCATTGGTTGGAAATTACCAGGCTGACCTGGGCGAATCGAAAGCTCAGGGGAAGGCGCCGTGAAGCCGTGTCTCCGGTATTGCGCGCTGGCGCCAGGATGTCATCTTTCGTCCAGGGCAGGGGCGCCGCTGTCGGCTGTCGAAGTTGGCCCCAAACACGCGCCGTGTATCCAAGTGGGACGCGTGGCAGTGGATTCGGTCGGGGGCAGGCGAGCGGCCGCACGATCAACCCGCTGGGCGGCATACTCTCCCGAGCGCCCTCGGGCAGCAAGGTCGCCGTCCAGGTGTCGGGCAAGCCGCAGCCGTCAACGTTGAGTGGTCAGAAGACTCCGCACCCGTTTTCCGGCCCGTGTGCCGGACGGGTGCGGCGTCACCACCGAACGACTGCGGAGGACCCCATGCCCTCGATCACCCTCAGAGCGCCCGAACCGGTGGGCGGCAGGTCCGCCACTGTCCCGACCGCCCCATCCCGGACTCCCGAGCCGACCCTCCACATCGTCCCCTGGCTCGATCCGGTGGCCGACCCGCACGGGGTGCACCCCTGCTCCCGTTACGTCGAGCTGTACTGGCTGGGGATCATCGGCCCGTCGACGACGTGGCTCCTGAGGCGCGTCTCCTACGGCCTCGAGGTGCACCGTGACGGATTCGACCTCCATCTGGCCGACACAGCACGGTCCCTGGGCCTGGGTGAGCGCATGGGCAAGAACTCGCCCTTCCGGCGGGCGCTCCAACGCCTGTGCACGTTCGAGCTGGCCCGCCAGCACGGGCCATCCGGGCTCGCTGTCCGCGTCCACATCCCGCCCCTCCCCCTCAGGCACGTGAGCCGGCTGCCGGAGTCGCTGCAGCAGAGCCACCGGCGGTGGCTGGCCGAGCAGCGGCTGTCCGAGCCGGAACAGATGCGCCTGCGGGCCCATCGGTTGGCGGCCGGGCTGGCGTCCGCGGGACGGGACCGGGCCGAGATCGAACGGCAGCTCGGCGTGTGGCGGTTCCACCCGGCGGTCGCCTTCCGCGCCGCCGAGGACGCCGTGCGCCTCGGCCGGCAGACCGGGACATGACCGGTCGCAGACGTTCCCCACCGACCCGATGCCGGCCCACCAGGCCGGCAGGTCAGCCCGGCTCTGTCTCGTGGCCGGCCGGGGTCAGGCCCCAGTAGGCGTCGAGGGGTTGGATGTCACCCTTGACCACCTTGTCGATCATGGTGCAGATGGGGAGGTCGAGATCGTGACGCTCTGCAAGTTCGAGCACGACCGTCGCCGTCTTGACGCCCTCGGCGACCATGTGCATCCCCGCCAGGATGTCCTCGAGTTTCCGCCCCCGGCCCAGCTGCTCACCCACGGCGCGGTTTCGGCTGTGGGGGCTCATGCAGGTGGCGATCAGGTCACCCATTCCGGCCAGGCCCGCGAAGGTCGCGGGTTGGGCGCCCAGCGCCACCCCGAGCCGGGTGAGCTCGGCCAGGCCGCGCGACATCACGGCGGCACGGGTGTTGTCGCCCACACCGAGCCCTTCACCGATCCCGGCGGCGATGGCGATCACGTTCTTGAGCGCGCCGCCCATCTCGCACCCGACGACGTCGTCGTTCAGGTACACACGGAAGACGCCACGGGTGAAGACCTGTTGGATCGCGCCGGCCACTTCGAGGTCCTCGGTGGCGATCACCGCGGCTGCGGCCTTCCCGGACATGATCTCGGTGGCGATGTTCGGCCCGGTGAGCGCGGCCACCGGGCGACCGGGGACCACCTGCTTGATCACCTCGGTCATGCGCAGGAGCGATCCGCTCTCGAGGCCCTTGGCCAGGCTCACCACCGGGATCCACGGGCGGATCCAGACGGAGGCCTCCTCGAGCACGCGGCGGAATCCGGAGGTCGGGACACCGATGACCAGGATGTCCGCTTCGCACACGCACTCCTCGAGGTCGGCGGTTGCCGAGAGCTCGGGGGCCAGGCCGAATCCGGGGAGATAGCGGGGATTGGTGTGATCGGTGGTGATGGTCGCCGCCACCTCGGGATTGCGCGCCCACAGCACGGTGTCGTGCCGCGGCGCCACCAGCGACGCCACCGTGGTCCCCCACGAGCCGGCTCCCAGCACTGCGATCTTCACCGAAGGCAAAATAGTGCACCTGCCGATCGGGCGCCGCGTCCGCCGGGGTCGGCCCGTTTCCCGAGAGCTCCGACCGGAGCCCGCGGTCGGCGCCCTAGGACCCGTCCGACCGCACCAGGGAGCAAGCAAACTCCTCGGAGGTCGCCAACTCCACCAGCGTGCGCACTCCGTAGCCGGTGCCACCCTTGGCCAGGTACCGGATGCTCTCGTCCGAGCGGGCAGGCCCGGCGATGTCGAGATGGACCCAGGGGACCTCTCCCACGAACTCGGCCAACAACAGGGCCGCCGAGATGCTTCCGGCCTGTCCGGGCCGTCCGACGTTGCGCATGTCGGCGATCTCGGACTCGATGTGGGCGCGGTAGTCGTCGGGCAGTGGGAGCGGCCAGACCGGCTCGCCGGCTCGCCCCGCCCCCGCCCGGACCGCTTCGACGAGTACGTCGTCATTGCCGAGCAGGCCGGCGATCTCCTTGCCCAGTGCCACCACCACGGCACCGGTCAACGTGGCCACGTCGACGATGGCATCGGGTTCGGCTTCGACGGCCAGGGACAAACCGTCGGCCAGCACCAGGCGCCCCTCGGCATCGGTGTTGAGGATTTCGATGGTCTTGCCGTTGCGGACCGTCAGCACGTCGCCCGGCTTGGTGGCCGATCCACTCGGCATGTTCTCGGTCAGTGGCGTGATGGCGGTGATGCGGATCCGCGCCCCGAGCGCCGCGGCGGCGTCGACCGCGCCCAGCACCGCGGCGGCCCCACCCATGTCGGTCTTCATGGTCTCCATGCCCCCGGCCGGCTTGAGCGACAGGCCGCCGGAGTCGAAGGTGATCCCCTTGCCCACCAGCACGAGGTGGGGCACCCGGCCATCGACCACCAGGGGATCTCGCGGCTCGTACTCGACCCGCACCAACCTCGGTGGCTCGGTCGATCCCCTCGATACTCCCAGCAGCCCTCCGAGATGCTCGTCGGCAATCCGGCCCTCGTCCCACACCTCGACCGACAGTCCGGGCACGTCGGCGAACCTCGCGGCGAACGTTTCGGCGAACTTCTGGGGCGTCAGGGAGCTCGGCGGCTCGTTGACCAGGTCCCTGGCCAGGTTCACCGACTCGGCGATACGGGCACCACGGGTGGCACCCCCATCGGCACCGCCGACATCGGACGTCGGCCCGACTGCAAGCACCAGGGCCTCGAGCCGCGCGGGGCAATCGCCCGTGCGGAAGTCGTCATACCGGTAGGCGGCCAACGCGGCGCCCACGGCCGCCGCCTCTGCCGAGCTCCCCACCGGGAGATCGGGGACAGGAGCCAGCAGGAGGACCGCCGACTCGCCACTGCCCGCAGCACGGACGAAGGCAGCCGAGGCCCGGCGCAGCGACTCGAGCCCCCGGTCGCCTGCGAACGACGCAGGGTCCCCCACTCCGACCAGCACGATCTCCGGAATCGAAGCAGGTTCGGCAGGTGCCGGGGCATCGCCCTCGGTCGGGGCCACCGGTGCCGGGGCTGCCGAGCGCAGGGTGAGCGTCTGGCCCACCTTGCCGGCGAAATCGCGACGTTTGCACCAGGCGGGATCGAGCCACCCAGGGAGTGTCAGGTCGAACTCGTCCAGCGACACCGCATACCGGGGCCCTTCGTCACCCGTGGCGACCGGCACCCCCCAAGCCACCGGATGGGTCGGAAGGGCGTCGGCTGACATGGCGGTGACTCTCATCAGCAAGACTCTCCACTCTCATCGTGCACAGGACCTTCGGGAGCCGCGGGAGCCGAGCCCTCCCCCGGCCCGACCCCGTCGGTCGGGTCCGGCTGGCGCCGGTGGCCCGGGCCGCGGGCCAGCAGGTGCTCCTGGCCGTCGGTCCACCGGGCCATCGCCCACAACAGGTCGGACAGCCGATTGAGGTACCGGCCCACCAGCGATCCTTCGATCGGCGACGACACCACCAGCCGCTCGGCCCGGCGGACCACGGTCCGGGCCAGGTCCAACGTCGCCGACGTTCGATTGGAGCCGGGCACGACGAAGTCGGTGGGCATGTCGAAGCGGGCGATCAGATCGTCGATGTGCACCTCGAGCGCGGTGACCATCTCCGGGGTGACCAGTGTCCGGCCGGCCACCAGCTTGGCCCGATTGGAGGGGTCGGTGGCCACCTCGGCCATCAGCACGTACAGGTCGCGCTCAAGGCCGGTGAGTAGCTCGTCGAGCTCGGATCCCGGCTCCGCCTCCGCCCGGGACATGCCCATCGCCGCCTGAGCCTCGTCCACCGTCCCATTGACCTGCATGATGTGGGAGTCCTTGCGAACCCGACCACCGAAGAGCAATCCGGTGGTCCCGTCATCGCCCGTCTTCGTGTAGATCTTCAACACAGGTTCACCACGGACCCGATGCTAAACGACGCCGATCGGGCACCTCTCCACGACGACGGACTGGATCGCCCCCGATCGCACGGGGGCCCCTGCCGTCCAGGCTGCAGGCCGCTCCGCGTCTCCCCGATAGCCTTGTCCCGATATGGCCGTCGAAACCAACCCATCGAGCTACTTGCGGGCCGTCGCCGAACGAGTCGTGATCTTCGACGGGGCCATGGGGACCAACTTGCAGCTCGCAGAGCTGACCCCCGAGGATTTCGGTGGGCCCGATCTCGAAGGGTGCAACGAGCTCCTGGTGGTCTCACGTCCGGGCGCCGTCGACCGCGTCCACCGATCGCTCTTCGAAGTCGGCTGCGACGTCGTCGAGACCGACACCTTCGGCGCGTTCGCCCCGGTGCTGGCCGAGTACGGCCAGGCCCACCGTGTGCGGGAGCTGAACCTGGCGGCGGCAGCCCTGGCTCGAGGAGCTGCCGACGACTTCTCCACGCCGGATCGACCCCGTTGGGTAGCAGGGAGCATCGGGCCCGGCACGAAGTTCCCGACCCTCGGTCAGATCCGGTACGCGGAGTTGCGCGATGCCTACGAGGAGCAGGCGGCCGCCCTGATCGAAGGCGGCGTCGACCTGATCGTCATCGAGACCGTCTTCGACCTGTTGCAGGCCAAGTCGGCCATCAACGGAGCCCGTCGAGCGATGAGGTCGGCCGGCCGCCGCTTGCCGATCCAGGCCCAGGTCACCGTCGAGCTGACCGGTACCATGCTGCCGGGCACCGAGATCGGTGCCGCGCTGTGTGCCCTGCAGGCCATGGACGTCGACGTGATCGGGCTCAACTGCGCCACCGGGCCGGCGGAGATGTTCGAGCCGCTCCGCCACCTAACCGGCCACGCCTCGATCCCAGTGACGTGCCTGCCCAACGCCGGCCTTCCCTCGGTGGTCGACGGCGCCATGCACTACGAC
>Ga0075520_1001627_pt1 | contig 10885 bp, 5 predicted proteins | sample NGEPerB_FD_75100 | JGI IMG/M metagenome (GOLD analysis project Ga0075520, IMG submission 75100) | Arctic peat soil microbial communities from the Barrow Environmental Observatory site, Barrow, Alaska, USA - NGEE PermafrostAB12-B | ecosystem: Environmental > Terrestrial > Soil > Wetlands > Peat ...
AATTGGCGTCCGGCTTGAATTTCCTAAAAGCCGGCCAATGGGTTGAATCGAAAGAACAAATTGAGGTTCTGCCGCAAGGCGGTGCGGCCGCCGTGCAAGACCAGCATCAGGCGTATTTCCCCGGGGACATCTATCAGGGGCAGATAGAACTGGTGACCCCGGACGGGCAACATCTGCAAAGCCGGCCTGCGGGCTTGAGCTATGACGATGGAACCAAGACGGTATTGATTGCCGAACTTAAGAGTTCGGTGGGACAACTGGCTGGGCAGAATCAAGTGATTTATCCCGATGCTTTCAATGGTCTGAAGGCGGATTTGCGTTACACCTACACGAAGGCCGGGTTTGAACAGGATATTATTCTGAGGGCACAGCCACCGACCCCGGAGTCACTCGGCCTGAATCCCGCCACCGCAAGACTTCAAGTTTTAACCGAATTCTTTTCGCCACCTCAGCCGGCCATCCAGGCAAGGAAACTGGCGGCCCAGGCGGGGTTGTCGTTGCCCGATCAAAGCCTTGGTTTTGGGGCCATGCAGATGGTTCCGGGACGGGCTTTCTTGCTGGGGAATAATGCGGTGGATTCCGGGGCGCAGGTAGGCAAACAATGGCTGCTGCTGGACGGGCGGCAATTTCTGGTGGAGGAAGTGCCGGTGGATGCCATTGCCGACGGGCTGGCGGCCCTGCCCCTGACGGCCATGCAGCCTGGTTCCGGCAAGGCTTCGCACACGGCTTCCCGGCATCTGGCTTTGCCGCCGCAACGGCTGGTCAGGACGGTTCCCAACCGCTATCCGATGCCAATGACCAAGGCTGCGTTGCCTGCTCAAGGCTTGGTGCTGGATTATGTGACGCTTAATGTGAATACGAACAATTTCACCTTTCAAGGCGATACTACCTATTATATCAGCGGCAGTTTGAATTTGTCAGCGACCAACATCTTTGAGGGTGGAGCGGTGCTCAAATATACCAACGGAGCCAGCCTGAATTTTGTGAGCATAGGAGCCGGGGCGGTTCAGATGTTGTCGACGGCCTATCGTCCGGTGATTTTCACGGCCAGGGATGACAACAGTGTGGGAGGAATTATTTCCGGTTCGACCGGCACGCCGACCAATTATTATGCCAGTCCGGCATTATCCTTTTCATCTTCGCCGCGCCAGATGCTTGCCAATTTTCGGATTGCCTGTGCTCATCAGGCCATTTCAGCGGTGAATGCGCCGGTCACGGTCTATAACGCACAAATCGTCAACTGCCAGAATGGGGTGGGCCTGAATGACGTCACCCTTTACTTTAGAAACGTCCTGTTCGCCAATGTCCTGACCAATTTCACTGTCAGCTATAACGGGAACATTGATGTGCAAAATGCGACTTTCAACGGCAGCGCTTATCTGGCCGTGACAAACAACCCTTATTATTCACTCACGCTGTCGCTGGAAAATTGCATTTTGGCCAACGTGACCAATTTGGTGGTGTCTGGATCGTTGAGTGGCACCAACAACGGTTTTTACAACAGCCCTCCGTTTGGGACGGCTGCAAATTCCAGTTCGATGTATCCCTTTCAAACCGTCGGTGCAGGGAACTGCTATTTAACCAATGGTTGTGGTTTTTATAACGCTGGCACAACGAACATTGATGCGACCTTGCTGGCTTCCTTGCAGAAAAAAACCACCTATCCGCCCATCGTCTATTCCAATATTACCATTTCGGTGAACACCAGCTTGTCGCCGCAAGTCCAACGCGACACCGACACGCCGGACTTGGGGTATCATTACGATCCGCTGGATTATCTCATCACGGGGACGCCAACTACGGGACTTAACATCGGTGCCGGTGTGACCTTGACCCTGACCAACGGCGTTGCGGTTGGCATGGCCTGCCAGAACGGCTTCTCCCTGAACACCTCATCAAGTTTCATCAGCCAGGGAAGAGCCGATGCCATGAATCATCTGGTCTGGTATCAGGCAGTGCAGGAACAGCCAAAGCAGCTTTCGGGCGGTGCGCTCACTGAGTCGGGCATCTTCTACATCCACATTTTCACCTATTATCCAGCCATGCAGTTCAGCTTCACAGACATTCCCGCGCTGGGATGCCGGTGTCCGCTTTTTTACTACAATGTCAGCCCCGGTTATTTTTCCCTGTTCAGCTTCACCAACTGCTGGCTGCGGGGAATGAATCTGACGGTGGTGCCAGGCTATGTCTCTCCGGCCAACTGTTCGACGCTTTCGACGGTGGTCCTGCAAAACAACCTGCTGGAGCGGAGCACGGTGAGCCTCTACAACGGTTGCGCAGGCTATTCTTCCGGCGGCCCGATCACTTACTACGACAACCCGCTGGCCTTGACGGCCCGCAACAATCTTTTCTGGCACAGCACGGTGTCCTTGGCCTATAGCAATTCCTGGCCCGCGACGGGATGTTTCCCGGCCTGGAGCATCACGGACAATTTGTTTGACACCTCGACCAACAAGTTGGCCATGGACACGTATTCGACCGGTCATATCAGCCTGTGGAACAATGCCTTCTTTGGAATTACGAATTCCCTGGGCGGAACCACCAACCTGGTCGTCACCAGCTTGAGTTATGCCATCGGGCCGCTGGGGTCGTGGTATATCGGCTCTTCGTCGCCTGCGCTGGTGGACATGGGGAGTCGCAGCGCGGGCAGTGCGGGTCTGTATCATTACACCATGTTCACAAACCTTGTGAACGCCTGCGAACTGGCTGAAACCAATACCATCGTGGACATCGGCTTTCATTATGTGGTCACGGATGGTTATGGCAATCCGCTGGAGACTTTATGGTTTGGCATACCCGATTATCTGGCGGATACGAATGGCGAACTGGCCGCTTGGGAAATGGAGTATTTTGGTCATCTCGGCTTGGATCCCAATGCCAGTTACGACGGCCAAGGCCACACGCTCCTGTATGATTATTTGCACGGAATCAATCCAGTCTGCATTAACATTCTCTCCCAGCCCCTGTCGCAGGAGGTGCTGGGAGGTGACACGGTGACATTCACGGTGGTCGCCGGGGGTCAAGGTTTGACGTATCAATGGACATTCAACGGAGTTCCCATTTTGGGCGCGACCAGCAGCAGTTACACGATCAACAATGTCCAAAATGACGGGGGTGATTATGCCGTCATCATCACCAGCGCTGTGGGGGGGTCGGTGACCAGCCAGGCGGCCACCCTGACCGAGGATCCGGGAACCGGCTACCCCGCCGCGATGATGACGCTCGGCCCGCGGCAGGATTACATCTTCCGCAACGGTGTCACCTATTACATCGGCTCGCCAGTGCAATTGTTCGGCACGACCACGATGGAAGGCGGGGCGGTCATCGAATTCGACTATAATCAACTGTATCCCACATTGCAGGTGCTGGGCACGCTGGTTTGCCACGGCGGGTTATATGACCCGACGGTTTTGACTACGGTTGATGATGATGCGATTGGCATGTCGTGGGGCAATAACTCGCCGCAAACGGTCGTTACCGGCGTCCCGTCCCGTATCTGGATTTGACGGCGGCGGGGAATGTGTCGCTCCATAACCTGTGGTTCCGCTTTGCGGACATGGCGGTGGCCGCGCCGTATGCCGGGCGGCTGGACGTGTGGGACTGCCAGTTTTTGGAATGCAATGTCGGCGTCATCAATGAATATGGCGGTACTGACGGTTTTCACAACGTCCTGTTTGCGGGCTGCTACGATGCGGTGGACGCGTTCACCAATAATTTTTCCATCACGGCGGAACACGTCACGGCGTATGTGCCCAACCTGTGGGAGGCTTCCATTGCTCCTGACAGCGTGAGCCTGACCAACAGCATTCTGCTCGGCCCGGCGGCGGCGTTCTCCGGGCCGGGCGTCGTCGTCAATCCCGACCTCACCAATTTTCAGGGCAGCGGCGCGGGCGATTATTACCTGGCGGCGAACAGCCCGCTGCACGGGGCGGGAACTACCAATGTCAGCCCGCAACTGTTAAACGAATTTCAGCAAAAAACGACCTATCCGCCCTTGGCATTGCCGGCGTTGATGAGCCTGTCGGGCAGCCTGACGCTGGCACCGCTCATTCCGCGCTACACGAATGGTGCGCCGGATATTGGCTATTATTATGACGCGCTGGATTACACGGTGGCGGGGTTGACGAATTTTGGCAGCCTCACGGTGCTGCCCGGCACCGTGGTGGGTTTACGGGAAGATATAAGTATTCCTTCCGTTTGGGGCTTTGATCTGCGGGAGAATTCATCGTTCGTGAGCCACGGCACGCCGGTGAAGCCAGTCATATTTGTGGATGTCCAGCGGGTGCAGGAGCAGTTCACTTATCCGTGCTATGGGGATTTTGTGCCGGACTTCCAATCCCCGGACACCAACGCGCCCGGCCCGGCGCTGGATTTCCGGTTCTGCCATTTTTATCCGGCGGTGGGTTGGTATCAGGTGTGGGCGGGCAACTGGGAAAGGGGTGGCTATTGGGCCTCGTATGACAGCGTGGTCAACTGGACGATGCAGGACTGCGAACTGCACGGCGGCAACATCAACCTGGGCGAGCCAAGGAACGCCGCCGGCTTTTACGGCTCCGGGGCGGTGACGTGGAATAACAACCTGTTTGAAAACACCCACATCAACCTGCAGCCGACCTATGACTGGCGGGACGGCACCGTGAATGTGGATTTGGCGTTTCAGGCGCATAACAATTTGTTCCGCGCGGGCGGGCACATGCTCCTGGTGCCGGTGCCGGCGAGCGCGGGGAACTGGAATTTCACGGACAACCTGTTTGACCAGGTGGAGTTTTACCAGATCACCAGCCTGCCGCTGGATTTTGATTACAATGCCTACTGGCCGTTGAAAGCGCTGTTCTACACCGTCGGGCAGTTCCAGTTGCAGCCGTCAACCGGCGGCAATCAGTCCGGCGCGAACGACAAAACCTTAACCGCCGCGCCGCGTTATCAAACCGGGCCGCTGGGGAATTATTATTTGCCCACAACCACATTGCTGCACGATGCCGGCAGCCGTTTAGCCGCCGATGCCGGCCTGGCGCAATACACTACGCAGGTCAACCAAACCAAGGACACTGGTCAAGTGGACATTGGCCTGCATTATGTGGCCACGAGTAGTTCCACAAGCGCCACGCCCAAAGACACTGACGGCGATTTCATTCCTGATTATGTGGAAGATGCCAACGGCAATGGTGATCCAAACGACATTTCTGCAGGCATCGAAACTTCGCCTTCACTGGCTCAAACAACCACCGGAGTTGCTGATTCTGCGAACACAATTTATGATGACGTGGATCTGGATGGTGATGGCATGGTAGGCCGGATTGAAAAGGCGTTAGGCAAAAATCCACTGTTTTCAGATAATCCTCTGACGCTTACACAAGTTATTACTGGCAATGAACCGAATGTTATTACATTTAAGGTGCCAATTAGCTACGCATTAGTTGACTATAACTCAGCAAACCAAATCGGTAAAATCAACGTGCTAATAGATGGGATGCCATTGTCTGTTGGCTGCAAGTCAGATGGCAACGGGCAGTGCCTGCTAACCTGGGATGCCACCTTTAGTCCACCGGGACTCCATGTTCTTCAAGCGGAATTTATTCTAAATACAATGCTAAACCCAGGTTCAACTCGTGATCCTACTGTCATCGCGGCAACGGGACCGCTAATTACATTTACAAACCAAAATTGCGCCCAGTTTGACCCTTTCTATTGTCAATATAGTGATTCACATGGTGCTATTCTATATGCGACAACGCCTACATGTCCGGATGCCACTTATACGATAGAATTACAAACCCCTGATGGAAATCATATAAAGTGACTCGCGGTCAATCAAACAACATCTTCCGGAGAGATCAGCGTTCCTTGGAATTTGACCTACGATGATAATACAACTATTTATACAGGCGGTTCTGTTAAGGCAGTTTTCAATGTTACACTGCTCGATCCGGGATCATCTACGGAGACGCAAATATTGAATAGAATTGTAGATCAATATATGCCAGTGGATGAAAACTTTACGGATGGAGACTTAGGAGTCTTTACAGTCGCCTACGCATGTGATACATCTGCTGATGATCAAGATCTTCGCGATTGTATGCAATGGACAGTGGTTGATCAATTGATTGGGATATGCAATGTGACCTTCTGTTTCGGTCATTTCTATCACTCTACTTTTAATACGTGGAGTGATCTTGGAACACAACCTGGTAACCCAGGACATCTGGCGACTCAAAGTGATTCGGATAATTTATTGGCAAATCTTGCAAATGGAAACATTTTCCAAGCCCTGACGAAAAACTTTTATTTTTTCGGGCACGCCAACCCAGGTGATGTTGGAACAATGGATCCCAATGTTGTTCACTTAACAGCACATGATGTTGCCACACAACTCGGAAATCTTTATTTCTATTTTGGTAATAATCAACAGCCCAATAGTCCTATAGTTAAGCCTGGCACATTTCGTGACGGCCAGGCATATCGCTTGGTTTTTCTAGACGGATGTTGCACCGCAATGAATTCTGACTGGGCGCACGCTTTTGGAGTATATGACCGGATTAACACTAAACAGTTGGCTAATTGGCCGGAACAGGTTCAAGCATACGTTGGGTGGACTGGCGAAAAAAAGACGCCTAATTCAAAATTTGACATGGCAAATTGTTATAGTGTCTTTTGGTCTGCTTGGCAGAACGGGCTTCCTTTGGACAGGTGTATTTGGTTTGCATCGCAAGATCATCCCCCGGCCCCACTCAATTTTGAGGATTTATCCGATTATAATTTCGGACTGAATTACCAGCATTGGCATTGGTATGAACCTTTAACTTATGTAATTACCGGCACCCGTGATCCACGTCTAAGAATATATGGCTACGCCGGTATAACTAGAACCGGCTATCAGCCGGGTTACGATAATTCTGCTTACTATAAGTAAAACAAGAATATGAGAATCGTCAAAGGTCTGTTTATTTTTGTTCTAGTGGCAATATTTGCATTGGGATTGGCCGGTCTGTTACTCCGTTCAAAGGAACGAACCAGCAAAGGGCATACCATGGCTCAATGGCTGACAATTCTAAGGTCAAACACCAACTCCACTGACAATCCGTTAAGAATTGTGCAAATAATCAACGATGATAAATTTGGCAATCTTGAGTTTGAAGTGCCGCTGTCATACGATTTATTATTGAAATATGATTTCTTGGAAAGAAACGGTAGCTCTCACCTAATTGTCAATAAGCGTGTGTTGTCAACTTATTGCGAACGTGCTACCAATGGGAACTGTATTCTGGGATGTGGTGCAAATGATTTCAATCCTGGCACAAATCAAGTCCAAGTGGAATTTTTTATCACCAACCCGTCGAATATGGATCGCTCTTTATATGCCGTTGGCCCGGTTGCCGAGTTTGTTTCGAGCAATATATGTAGTGCAAATGAGCACGTCACAATAGACCGTTACAAAGGGGTGGCTGTTTTATGGGCAGACTTGTCAATTCCAAATGCAAGCTATAGCATTGAATTGTTTGATACCAACGGCAACCACATTAAAACAATTCCCGGCATCACAACGAACGGGACTATCAATGAGCAATGGAATCTGATTGGCGATTCTGGGAAAAAGTATCCGTATGACTCCTTTAGGGCGGTGTATCACATTGCCCTTACAAATTCCTTGTCCCAGACAAAATCAAACCCATAACATTCAATCTCCATGAATTCACAGGAAAAACTGGCACGCATCTCACTTTTTTTACTGATGCTCTTGGTCTTGGGAGCCTTTGGGCAGGGGGAGACAAACTTCAGCAGCAATAGTCAGTTTGTTTCAAATCTAAAAGGATTGCACGACCTCATGTCAACCACTCCTGCATATCGTAATGAAGCATTGCATTTGATTCTTGCCGAAGCGAACAATGTTGCCCAAGAGTTGCACTTGCCGGAGATTTTGCCCATAAAAGAATCGAATCTCGTGTCAAGTTATCTAACCGCGCCGCGAATGGCTCAACGTCTTGGGGCGATAGGAAATCTGACGACCGCCAATTACACCTATTACTTTTCTGTTGGCAACAAATTTTCTTTTTTGACCCGCACAGGGTTAGAACACGATTATGCCAAGTTGCAGAAAGAATATCTCTGGCCAATGAGTCGGATGGATACAAACGTTGCTTATCAAATGGCAACACAATGGCTTGCCGCTGCTTCAATGGATGTCGGCGCATTAAATAGAGATTGCAATGTCCATATTCTTGCTTTTACACCAGAAGGCGATAAGGGACAACATTTCGTTCCAGTGTATTGGGTTTATTGGTCAAAACCGGAACAAGAAGGGCATGGAAGTATGGCGTCTGTTGAACTATTTGAACCAACTAAAACTCTCCGACAATTGCGTGTCGAGGATTCAAAATATATCCTCCGAAAGCCATTGCAGATTACGAACGTTGACTATTTGCTTTCTCAAACCAATGCTCCGCCGGGTAAACAATAAATCCTCAAATGGTTTCACGCTGATTGAGCTATTGGTGGTGATTGCCGTCATTGGCATTTTGGCGGCGCTGTTGCTGCCGGCTCTTTCCTTGGCCAAGCTCAAGGCATATCAGGTGACCTGCTTGAACAACACGCGGCAGTTGGCGCAAATGGCTCTGATCTACCAGAACGATTACGGCAAGGGTTTGCCGCTTAGGACCGATTCCACGGCAAGCTGGTTTCGGCCGCATGGCGTGCCGCAGGCGGATTCGCCGGATTTCCGAATCTGTCCCATGGCAAAGGCGGTGCCGACAATTCTTTTCATGATTGGCACGCGGATAGGCACCACGCCGGGAACCGCAGCAAACTGTTGGGATCAGGCGGGTTGGGTTTCCCCCATTCCGACGGCCGATTGGCTGGCGAACGACACCACCGGCAGCTATGCCGCGAATGAATGGTTTCAGTTCATTCCGGGTATCGCTGGGAACGTCGGCCCTGGCCTTCCTGAAGATTTGAGTTTTCCATCGGTTTCCAGCGTCCTCTTTCCGGTTTCGACCCCGTTGTTCACGGACTCAACCTGGCCGATCATTTGCCCATTAACCAATGATCTTCCCGCCACAGATTTGTTCACGGGTTCGCCGCCCCTGGCAAATCTGGCGCTCTTCAAGACGCCGACGCTGCCAATGGGACTGGCAACCATCGCAAGGCATGGCTCGCGCCCTCCTGCCAGCGCTCCTCGCCAATGGAATCCAACCGCACCGCTCCCGCGCACATGGGGCGTGAACGTGAGCTTCGAGGACGGCCATACCGCGTTGATCAAACTGCCAGATCTTTGGACGCTCACTTGGAACCGCACTTGGGTTCCCGAAAGCCAACCCGGCGTGCCCTGAAAAGATCACTGCTTCCACACCACGCCAACCATAGCACGCATGGTGCCAACGAAGATCAAACGCTGGAACGGGTGAGAGTGGTGTTCCCAACACCTGCAAATGAGTTGCCCGATAAACAATGTTCGCTTACGCGAATTGCAGTCCCAAGCCCGCCACAAGCTGGTTGCCCCAAGTGTTGTTGTTCGCTTCGCGAATCGTGGTCTCGGCTACGAACGTTGAAAAGCTCGCCTACATCGAATTGAACCACCAAACGCCTTGCCTGCCTCGGAGCGCTGTCCCGGTCAACCAAGCGCAGGGTGGGAGGTTCTTTCACTCTCCCTGCATTGTTCGCTTTCGGTCATGGCGGCGACCGTCCCAGCTATGTCAGCGCAAAGTGTAGCTGCATCTGTCCCGTCGGCAACGCCGGAATGGAATTGGTAGCGTTGGGTCTTTCACCAAAAATCTCCCGGCCAACCGAGTTAGACCACATTTCGCAAGGCGAACGTTTTATATGGGAAACAAATTTGTGGCGGGCTTGGGAAGCCACACCGCGACTGCATCCGACTCTGGACTTTCTTTTTATACCGTGGTCTCGTCAGAAGCAATTGCCAAAGTTGGGCCGGCATGGAGATGAACGGCGGGCAACAACATGGTCAGAGTTTCAGGTTTCAAGTTTGAACGAAGATGAAACCTGCCTGAAATGTTTTGCGTCTGGAGTTGTGCATGCTTAAGCCGCTTTCATCAGGGCAGTGGAATTATTCCATGGCCGCGCATTTGTTGAACCGCGCCGGTTTTGGCGGCACGCCGGAGGAAATCCAAAAGCTCGCCGGCCTCGGCCCGGACCAAGCCGTTTCGCTGCTGCTGGATTACGAAAACATTCCCGACCCGGTGCCGAATCCCTACTGGGCGAAGCCGAACCCGGAGGAGATCATGAGGTTTCGCGAGGGAATCAAAAATGCGGCCACGCCGGATGAAAAACGAAAATTGCAGCAGGAGCAGCAGCAGTTGTTTCAACGGCGGATGCTGGAACTGCGCGGCTGGTGGCTGCAGCGTATGGCGCGCGGGCCGCGTCCATTTCAGGAAAAAATGGTTCTCTTCTGGCACGGGCATTTCGCGACGAGCATCGAGAAGGTGCGCAACCCGTATTTTATGTGGCGGCAGAATGAATTGTTCCGCCGCCTCGCCACGGAGAACTGGCAGCATCTGCTCACCGAAGCGGGCAAAGATCCGGCGATGCTCATCTGGCTGGACCAGGCGCAAAGCCGCCGGGATCATCCGAATGAAAATTTCGCGCGCGAGGTCATGGAGCTGTTCACGCTCGGCGAGGGGCATTACACCGAACACGACATCGCCGAGGCTGCCCGCGCGCTGACCGGCTGGTCAATGAATCCGGAGGAGCAAAAATTTATTTTCCGCCCGCGCATTCACGACGACGGCGACAAAACTTTTCTTGGCCGCACGGGAAATCTCGACGGCGATGACGTGATTGCCACCATCGTCGCGCAACCGCAGGCGGCAAAATTTATCACGGCGAAGTTGTGGAATTATTTTGCCGGGCAGATGCCGTCGCCGGAATTGAACGG
>Ga0075520_1001628_pt1 | contig 10880 bp, 10 predicted proteins | sample NGEPerB_FD_75100 | JGI IMG/M metagenome (GOLD analysis project Ga0075520, IMG submission 75100) | Arctic peat soil microbial communities from the Barrow Environmental Observatory site, Barrow, Alaska, USA - NGEE PermafrostAB12-B | ecosystem: Environmental > Terrestrial > Soil > Wetlands > Peat ...
ATCGCCGACGCTCTGCGGGCGCACCCGGCGTGGACGCTGCAGGTCGACGGCCACACCGACGGCATCGGCCATGCCGATGCGAATCTCGATCTCTCGAAACGCCGCTCGGCTGCCGTGAAGGCGGCCCTCGTGCAGCGCTATGGCATCACGGCAAGGCGGCTGCAGACCGACGGCCATGGCGCCGCGCAGCCGAAGGACAGCAACGACGCGCCCGAAGGCCGGGCCCGCAACCGACGCGTGGAGCTTCGACGTCTATGAGCTGCGACCACCTGATCGGCGCGCCGGGCCGCAGGTGTGCGACGCTGCCGAGACTCCTGGCCATCGCGGCAATCGGCCTGGGCCTGCATGTCTCGGCGCTCGCCGCCGACGCGCCCTCGGCGAAGCGCCCGACGCCGACGAGCGATTCCGATCCGTTCCCGATCACCGTCGGCGTGGTGCCGAGCATCGTCCTCGCCGGCAAGCCGGCCGGCGCAGCGCGCCCGGGAGCGAAGACGAACAACAGCGTCACGATTTCAGGACGCACGCTTGCCGCCGGCGAACGGACGGTGGCCGTGACGGTGACAGCCGAAGGCGGCACTGTCGTCGGCAGCGACCAGTCCCGACCGGACGCCAAGGGCAACTACGGCCTCGTCGCGGCGGCGCCGGCGAAGTCGGGCGTGTACCGCGTCGACGTGATCGCGCCCGATGGCCGTGGCAAGGCGAGCGCCACCTTTCGCGCCGTCGAACCGAGCGACCTGGGCGCGCAGGCCGATGCCGCCGTGGTCGACGCGGTCAAGGCCGTCGATGAAGGCGTCAAGGCGGCCGAGGCGAAGATCGACGCGCAGGTCGATTCGCCGGCCAAGGACAAGGCGAAGCAAAAGATCGCCGACGCGAAGAAGGCGGTCGCCGACCTGCGCTCGCAAGTCGGCAAAGGCGCGCTCAAGGGGATCATCGGCGCCATCTCGTCCGATGCGGCGCTGCTCGAAGCCATGCGTCCGAAACTCGAGGCCGTCACCGCGGCGGTCAGCGACACGACCAGCGAAACGCAGCGCGTTCGCGACCTGACCTCGCAGATGTCGAGCGCCGACATCGGCTGCCACCAGCTCGCCTTCGTGACCGAAGTGTTCAAGGGCATTTCGGCGCTGCTCAATGTCAAGAAGAAAGTGCTCGATACGTCGATCGGGCTCGCCAAGGACATCGTCTCCGACACCGCCTCGAACAAGGCCAAGGGTCTCGGCGCCGGCCCCGGGCTGGCGCTGGCGACCGAGCAGGCCGTGAAGAACCTGCCAGACCTGAACAGCGCCTCGAAGCTGGCGGGCAATGCCTACAGCATCTTCGCCGACCTCGGAGCGTTCGTCAGTGGCACCGTGTTCGGCATGTACTGCGAGCAGTTCGTCGGCCCGGTCGAAGGCATCATGAATGCACGCTTCTTCAGGGCGCCGCACGTCGGCGACGCGCCGGCGCTCTGGTGGAGCTACAACTACAAGATCACCGGGCGGATCATCCTGTACTACCCGAAGAGCGCGAAGGGCTCGCCCTCGATCCATCTCAACGGGCGCATCGAGGGCTACGCGCACGACTTCGAGACCTGGGAAGACGCACTCACCGTCATCTTTCCCAACCTGATGAACGGCGCCATCCAGCACCACTTCAATTTCCCGCCGATCGAGATGGGCAGCACCGGCTCGACCGTGGCGAGCCAGGGCGGGGGCGCGACGTCGCCTTACGTCGAGGGCTCGGCGGCCGGCCTGCTCGGGCCGAACAGCTTCATGATCAGCGTCGTCGGCGTGCTCGAAAAAGGCTCGATCACCGTCGTGCTCGGCGAGGCCAAGAAGGACATCGACGCGACCCATCGCGTCGCCGTGCTCATCCTGTCGCCGCTCACCGGCGGGCTCGGCCCGCAGGTGACCTGGTACCCGCTCGGCTTTCAGAAGACGCGCAACTTCCTCGTCAACGCCGCCGATGGCGAATCGCTGAAGCTGGCCGTGACGACCGAGGGCGACAAGATGATCGGCCAGAGCACCTTCAGCGGCCAGGTCGACAAGGTCAAGGCCAAGGCCGACTACACGCTGAAGGTGAAGGCCTGCAACCCGGGCTGCTAGTGGCGGGCGCTCAGCTCGACTCGGCCAGCGCGTCCTGCCCGACGCCGCCGTCAACGCCGGAGCCGCGGTCGATCAGACCATCGGCTTCGTCAGGTAGACCCCTTCGCGCCCGACGATGGCTTCGCGCGCCGGCATGAAGATCGTGCAGTCGTCGCACGGCGCGCGGATCTCCAGCGGGCCGTCGGTGGCGATGAGCTCGCCGGTCGCGAAGGTCTCGAAGCCGATCACCGGGCGGACGAAGGCGAAGCTCTCGTGCTGGATCACGTGGGTGCGCAGCAGCTCGAAGCGGCGTGGCGGCACTGAAGGCGGCGCAGCCGGCCGGTCGACCAGCCCGAAATGGCCGAGAAAATCCATCGCCACTTGCGTGGCCAGGTCGGCAGTCGTCTGCTTGAAATGCTGGCCGCACTCGACGACGAGGGCAGCGCCTGAGCCGTCGGCCCGGGCGTGCGAGTCGTACTGGACGAGCGGCGTGCCCGAGCCGAGCCCGGCGGGCATGACGAGGTGCACCTGCGGCTGTGGCAGCGCACGCGCCACCGCGGCATTGCGCTCGAACGATGGGTAGACCCAGAACGGCACCACGTCCTGGCTCGTCGAGTGAATGTCGAGGATGTGGTCGGCTGCCGCCACGGCCGGGCGCATGGTGCGCGCGCGGCGCAGCTCGACGCTGTCCTCGCCGCCGTCGAGCCACGCTGCCGACCAGATGCGGTTGAAGTTGTGCGTGATCAGCCGGCTCTCGAAGGGCTCGGCCGCATCGAAGGTTTCGTAGGCAGCAACGTTGGAAAAGCTCAGCGTCAGGGTGCCGATCTTCGGCCGCACGCCGCTGTCGAGCAGGTGGCACACGGCCACCATGCCGCAGAACTCGTTGCCGTGGGTCAGCGCGTTGACCATCACGTGCGGGCCGGGCCGGCCCGACTCGAAGCGGTGCACGTAGTCGATGCCGGTGTTGCCGGCGCGGTAGCGCGAGAGATCGCGGGGCGTGACTTCGAGACTGGGGAGGGGAGCGCTCATGGTCTGGTCATTGTGCAGTTCATCGGCGCCGGAATAAAACGTTGCACGTCGGCGTAGTGCAGGGTGAGTCGAGCATCGACTTGCCTTCGAGGACTGCGCCATGATCCATCCGACACCGACCCGTCGAGAGGCCTTGCAATGCTTGTCCGCCTGGAGCGCGAGCGCAGTCGTCTGGACGGTGAGCGGCGGCGTTCCGAACGCCCTGGGGGCGACGGGCGCCGGACCGACCGCCCCGGCCGACGCCAACGCGCTGACGTTCGTGCAGATCAGCGACACGCACATCGGCTTTCGCCGCGATGCCAATCCCGACGTCGTGGGGAGCCTGCGCCGCGCCATCGGCGACATCAACGCGTTGCCGCAATCCCCGGCCTTCGTCGTGCACACGGGCGACATCAGCCACCTCTCGAAGCCAGAGGAATTCGGCAGCGCCAGGGAGATCCTGCGCGAGATCCATGTCGACCGGATCCACACGGTTCCTGGCGAGCACGACACGATCGACGACGGCGTCACCGGCTATCTCAAGTTCTTCGACCACGACGGCAACGGCCGCGCCTGGTACAGCTTCGACCAGGGGGGCGTCCATTTCATCGGCCTGACCAACACACTGAACTTCAAGATGGGCACGATGGCTTCGCTCGGCGACGACCAGCTGGCCTGGCTCAAGGCCGATCTTGCCGGGCGCTCAGGCTCGACGCCGATCGTCGTGCTCGGTCACATCCCCATGTGGACGATCTGGGAGCCGTGGGGCTAGGGAACCTCTGACGCCGCGCAGGCGCTGGCGTTGCTGCGCCCGTTCGGCTCGGTGACGGTGCTCAACGGTCACATCCACCAGGTGCTCCAGAAAGTCGAGGGGAACGTCTCGCTGCACACGGCGATGTCCCTGGCCTATCCGCTGCCCACACCCGGGCAGGCAGGAATCGGCGAGCCCGGCCCCGTCAAGGTACCGGCGGGCGAGCTCGGCAAGCTGCTCGGCACCCGCAACCTCACAGTCGTGCGCGGCCGTTCCGAGCTCGCGCTGGTCGACCGCCCGCTCGATCGTTGAGGCCCGCGATGCATCTCGAACATCTCGCGAGGTTCTGCCGACTCAACGGCGTTCGAGCCGTGTGCTCGGTCGTCCTTGCCCTGGGCGCCGCAACGACGCCGACAACCAGCTCGGCCGCAGGACCGGCGACGACTGTCGACATCGTGAAATTCGGCTTCGTTCCCAAGGACATCACGGTCGCGCCAGGCACGCGGGTGCGGTGGACCAATCATGACGAGACTCCCCACACGGTTGCCAGCCAGCCGCCGAGCAAGGTGTTCGCCTCGAAAGCGATGGACACGGACGATCCGTACGAGTTCGTGTTCGACAGCGAGGGCGACTTTGCCTATTTCTGCACCGTGCACCCATTCATGACGGGCACCGTGCACGTTCGAAAGCCCCAGGCGCCGGTTCGCTGATCGCAGGCCGCGACCAGCCCTTCCACGGCCGCTTCGCCGCCTTCACCGCGGCTTGCCGGCGCCCTTCATCAAGGCTTCGAAGTAGGCCTCGGGCTCGGTGACGGTCACCGTCATCGGCGACTGCTGTGCGCCGATCGTCACGGGCATCTCGACGGTCCATGCCGTGACGGAACCGATGTCCTGGCGCTTGCCGTCGCGGTAGTTCACTCCGGCGCGCGCCGCGGCGTCGGGCGAGAGGAGCACGCCGGCGACACCGAGGTCGTAGGCCGGCACGGTCTGGCCGTTGATCGCCACCTGGATCTCGCGGCTGCGCGCGAAGGCTTCGGCCGGGTGGGCGCGCAAGGCCGCGAAATAGCCGGGAATGCTCGGCACCACGCCGGCCGGCGCGACCAGGCGCGTGCGGCCGGCCACCGTCACGGAATCGAGCGTCACGAGCCAGAGCGGCGTGCCGCCGATGGAGATGCTCTTGCCCTGCCGATAGCTCAGGCCGAGGCGATCGGCTTCGCCGGCCGAGACGAGGACGTCGTCGCCGCTGGCGACGAAGCGGGCCTTCTGGCCGTTGATCTGGCCGTCGGTCTCGCTCGGCGTCGCAGCGCTGCCTGGCGCGTTCTGCGCCGCGGCGCTGCCGGGCAGGATCGACACCCAGGCTGCCGCGAGCGACAGCGCGAGCGACGCGGCGACAGAGCGGGCGCGCATCACATGCTCTCCGCGTAGAGCTCGCGCCCGATCAGCATGCGGCGGATCTCGCTGGTGCCGGCGCCGATCTCGTAGAGCTTGGCATCGCGCCAGAGGCGCCCCGCCGGATAGTCGTTGGTGTAGCCGACGCCGCCGAGCGCCTGGATCGCCTCGCCGGCCATCCAGGTCGCCTTCTCGGCGGAGTAGAGGATGGCGCCTGCCGCGTCCTTCCTCAGCGTGCGCGAGTGGTCGCCGCGGTCGCAGGCCTGGCCGACCGCATACACGTAGGCGCGCGAGGCCGACCAGGTCGTGTACATGTCGGCGAGCTTGCCCTGCATGAGCTGGAACTCGCCGATCGACTGGCCGAACTGCTTTCGCTCGTGCACGTACGGCAGCACCACGTCCATGCATGCCGCCATGATGCCGAGCGGCCCGCCGGAGAGCACGGCGCGCTCATAGTCGAGCCCGCTCATCAGCACCTTGACGCCGCTGCCTTCGGCGCCGAGCACGTTCTCGGCCGGCACCTCGCAGTTCTCGAAGAAGACCGGATACGTGTTCGAGCCGCGCATGCCCAGCTTGTCGAGCTTGCTGCCGAACGACAGGCCCTTGAAGCCCTTCTCGACGATGAACGCGGTCATGCCCTGGGCGCCCTTGTCGAGCGATGTCTTGGCGTAGACGATCATCGTGTCGGCGTCGCCGCCGTTGGTGATCCACATCTTCGCGCCGTTGAGCACGTAGCGGTCGCCGCGGTCGCCACCGACCCGCTCGGCGCGCAGCTTCATGCTCACCACGTCGGAGCCGGCGTTCGGCTCGCTCATCGCCAGCGCGCCGACGTGCTCGCCGGAGACGAGCTTGGGAAGGTACTTCTGCTTCTGCGCCGCGCTGCCGTTTCGGTGCAGCTGGTTGACGGCGAGGTTCGAGTGCGCGCCGTACGACAGGCCCACCGACGCCGACGCGCGCGAGACTTCCTCCATCGCCACGATGTGCGCGAGGTAGCCGAGACCGCTGCCGCCGTATTCCTCCTTCACGGTCATGCCGTGCAGGCCGAGCGCGCCGAGCTTTTTCCAGAGATCAGCGGGAAAGAGGTTGTCGCTGTCGATCGCGGCCGCGCGCGGCGCGATCTCGGCGTCGGCGAACTGCTGGACGCTATCGCGCAGCATGCCGATCGTCTCGCCGAGGTCGAAGGCGAGTCCGGGGAGATGGGACATGGGTTGGTCTCCGGGCGAGCGTTGCTGCTGTTCGACGGAGCTTACCGTGGCTTGGCCGTTGTCCCGGCGCTATGCTCGGCGGCCGGATCCGCGCAGCGCCACAAGGAAATGAACATGTCGACCGTTCGCGTCTTCCTCACGCTGGCTCCGCTGGTGTTCGTCTGCTGGGCGTCGCCAGCATCGGCGGCCGACCGCATGCGCCCCGGTCAATGGGTCGGAACGACAACGGTCGGTGCCCGGGTGTTCCCGAATTCGAGCTGCGTCTCGCAGAGCGATGCGGATGCGATGAACGGCGACGCCAAGGCCGTGCAGACCTTGCTCGAGAAGACGATTCCGCCCTCGATCTGCAAGATCATCGACGTCAAGGTCAGCGGTGGCCAGGTTGTCTACACCGCCGCCTGCGGCGCCCAGCCGCCGCGGATCATCACGACCATGTACCACGGCAACAGCTCCGAGGGGAGCGACAGCATAGGAACGAAGACCGAGGCGAAGCTCACCGGCGCGTGCAAGTGAGCGGTCCTTCGGACAGCGTCGCGCACTGCCCGGCTCGCTTCGCCGACGGGCGCAGGCGCTAGCGCGCGCAGGCGCTGAGCTCGATGACGTCGCCGTTGCCCGCGCGGGGCGCGGAATCGGCGAGCGGCATGCAGCGATTCGCGTCGCAGATCTCGTAGCCTGCCGTGTAGATGGAATGGGTCAGGCGCAGCACCTTCAACGGCGGCAGGTGCGGGTCGTAGTGCCAGACGCCGTTCGCGAAGACACTGCCTTCGGGTGGCTCCATGCCGGCGCCACTGCCGCGGATGCGCGCTTCCGTCAGGCGCAGCTGCGTGCCTTCGATGCGGTAGTCCTCTTCCCAGCGGATCTTCTCGATCGAATGGGTCCAGGCCAGGGTGAAGCTGTTCATGGCCAGGGCCGTCACCAGGCCGCCGGCGGCGACGCAGATCGGCATCAGGCCGTGGCCGGCACCGCCGCGCGGCGATGCCGCCAGACGTTCCAGCCGATGACAGCGGCGGCGAGGATCCAGCCGATCTCATCGGTGAGCGGCACGGCGGCGACGAGAAGCGCCGCGGCGACGAAGGCGAGCCCGCGCTCGGCCATGCTCATTGGCCCGCGCAGGAAGCCGACCACCGTGCCGCCCCAAAGGATGATCGCCGTGAGCGCCTTGACGGTCACGTAGACGACGTCGGTCCAGCCGTAGGTGCCCTGCAGCATCAGCGACGGGTCGTAGATGGCGATGTAGGGAACGGCGAAGCCGGCGATGGCGATCTGCGTCGCCTTCCAGCCGGTCTTCATCGGCGAGGCGCGGGAGATCGAAGCGGCGGCGAACGCGGCGAGCGCGACCGGCGGCGTCAGGTCGGCCATGATGCCGAAGTAGAAGACGAACATGTGGCTGACGATCAGCGGCACGCCGAGCTTGAGCAGCGCCGGCGCCGCGATCGAGCTGGTGATGATGTAGTTGGGAATCGTCGGAATGCCCATGCCGAGGATCAGGCAGACGACCATCGTCAGCAGCAGCGACAGGAACAGGCTCTTCTCGCCGACGTTGAGGATGAAGCCGGCGAAGCTCGAGGCCGCGCCGGTCAGCGTGAGCACGCCGATGATGATGCCGACGACGGCGCAGGCGATGCCGACGCCGAGCGCCTGCTTGGCGCCCGAGACCAGGCTCATGCGCAGCGAATGCAGGGTCGCCCGGCCGCCCTTGATCCAGGCACAGAAGCCGACCAGGGCGGCGATGAGCAGGATCACCGGCTCGATGCCCCACTTCAGGAACGACGATGCGCCGATGCCGAGCGCCAGCCAGAAGACATAGCGAAAGGCGATGCTGGAGACGCGGGCAGCCAGCGCCGCGCCGAGCACGAGGATCGCCGTCAGCGCCAGCCCGACCATGCCGGCGAACATCGGCGTGAAGCCGTGGAACAGCATGTAGACGAGCGCGGCCAGCGGCAACACGAGATGCCAGTGCTTGGCCAGCGCGACCCACGGGTTCGGGCACTGGTCCTTCGGCAGGCCGACCAGGCCGGCACGCCCCGCCTCGAGGTGAACCATCATGAAGGCGGTGAAGTAGTAGAGGAAGGCCGGGATCACGGCGGCCTTGACGATGTCGGCATACGGCACGTTCAGCGTCTCGGCCATGATGAAGGCGACGGCGCCCATCACCGGCGGCATGATCTGCCCGCCCATGCTCGCGGTGGCCTCCACGGCGCCCGCGAAGACGGACGAATAGCCGAAGCGCTTCATCAGCGGAATCGTGAACTGGCCGACCGTCATCACGTTGGCGACGCCCGAACCCGAGATCGTTCCCATTAGCCCCGAGGAGATCACGGCGACCTTGGCCGGGCCGCCCTTGGTGTGGCCGACGAGGCCGAGCGCGAGGTCGTTGAAGAGCTTGATCATGCCGGCGTGCTCGAGAAATGCGCCGAACAGGATGAAGAGAAAGATGTAGGTCGCCGACACCAGCGTCGGAATGCCGTAGATGCCCTCGGTGCCGAAGGCGAGCTGGTCGACGATCTGCGAGAAATCGTAGGGGCGATGCGCGAGCGCGCCTGGCAGGTACTGCCCGAACAAGCCGTAGAGCAGGAAGACGGCGCAGACGATCGGCAGGGCGATGCCGAGAACGCGCCGCGCCGCTTCGAAGACGAGGACGACGATCGCCGTGCCTACCACGAGGTCGATCATGGTCGGATCGCCCGCACGCTGGATCAGTGCCGCCTCGAACACCCACTGGTAGAAGCCGAGCCCGAAGCCGACGAAGGCGAGCCCCCAGTCGAACAGCGGCACGCGCGTCATCTGCTTGCCGCGCTTGACAGGCGGATAGAGAACGAACACGAGCAGCAGCAGGAAGCCGACGTGCACGGAGCGCGTGATGAGGCTCGACAGCGGCGAGAACGCGGCGATGCACAACTGATAGGTGGAAAAGAGCAGCGCCGCCGCAGCGACGAACGCGAGCGATGCGCCGCCGAGACGGCGCTGCAGGCCGTGCTCCTGGAACTCGGTGTCCGGTGCGACCTGGCTTGCGCCCTCTTCGCCCATCGTCACTTGATCAGGCCGATTTCGCGGTAGTACTTCTCCGCGCCCGGATGCAGCGGCACGGCCATGCCCTTCAAGGCGTTCTCCTTGCGGATCGCCTTGCCGGCGGAGTGCGCAGCGACGAGCGTGTCGAGGTGTTCCCACATCGCCTTGGTGATGCGATAGACGGTGTCAGTCGAGACGCCCTCGTGCGTGACCAGGAAGTTCTGGATGGCGATCGCCTGCACGTCCTTGGTCTGGCCTTCATAGGTGCCTGCCGGAATGGTCGCCGGCTGGTACGCGGGATCGCCGATCCTGGCGACAACGTCCGCCGGGATTTCGACCACCACGATCTTCATCGATGCGCCCAGGTCGCGCAGCGCCGAGACGCCGAGGCCGGCGGACTGCAACGTCACGTCGAGCTGGCGGTTCTTCATCAGCTCGACCGATTCGCCGAACGGCAGGTACTCGACCTTCGACAGATCCTTGTAGCTGATGCCCGCGGCCTTCAGCACGGCACGCGCATTCAGCTCCGTGCCCGACTTCGGCGCACCGACCGAGACGCGCCTGCCCCTCAGATCGGCGAGGGTGCGGATGCCGGAATCGGCGCTGGCGACGATCTGGATGTAGTTCGGGTAGATACCGGCGATGCCGCGCAGCTTCCTGAGCGGCGTCGCGAAGCCGGCGTCCGCGTCGCCCTTCCAGGCATCGGAAAGCGCGTCGCCCAGCGTGAACGCCACTTCGCCACGGCCGGCCTGGAGCAGGTTCAGGTTCTCGGCCGAAGCCTTGGTCGCCTGCACCGATGCCTTGGCGTCGGGCAGCGCCTTGGCGTAGATCTGGCTGAGGGCCACGCCCATCGGATAGTAGACGCCGCTCGTGCCGCCCGTCAGAACGGTGATGAACTCGGCGGCGTACGCGGCGGAAGCGAGGCATGTCGCGACGACAACCGCGCCGGCGAATCTGGAAATCGCACTGTTCATTGGGTCTCCGTGAGAGTCGGGTTTGTGTACGCGCAGCGGCGATGTCACGAATCGTAGCCGCGCTACAGGGCCGACGGCAGTCGCGAAAACCCCTCGGCGGGCGCATTGCAGCGCGCGCGCTTTTCCTGTCGACGGAGTCGGACCGTGATGCCGGTTCCGGCTCAGCGAGAGGTCTCGGCCTCGCCTCGCCGCAACAGCGGCCGCAATGCCACGAGGCCGAGCAGCGGGCCCGGCGCGAGAAGCCACATCGCCGACGCGCCCCATGCCGGCACGGCGCGGCTGAGAATGACGATGCTGACGACGGTGATCAGAAAGCCGATGCCGTTCTGCGCGGCCAGGGCGCTGCCGAGCCAGCGTGGCGGCGCGAACTGCGCCGAGAGCGCCGAGAACTGCGGCGAATCGGCGACCACGCAGAAGCCCCAGAAAAACAGCGCGCCGATGCGCAGTGCCAGAGCCGCCTCGGACAGCAGCGGATAGAACAGGCA
>Ga0075520_1001629_pt1 | contig 10876 bp, 10 predicted proteins | sample NGEPerB_FD_75100 | JGI IMG/M metagenome (GOLD analysis project Ga0075520, IMG submission 75100) | Arctic peat soil microbial communities from the Barrow Environmental Observatory site, Barrow, Alaska, USA - NGEE PermafrostAB12-B | ecosystem: Environmental > Terrestrial > Soil > Wetlands > Peat ...
ATGGCTGCACCGAGCAGACCATGTCGAGTTTTCTGCCCGATGTGCTGGTGGCAAACTCGCTGAAGAAGTTGGGAGTGAAGTCGAACATCGATCCGCAAAAGCTGAACAAGCAGGTGCAGGCGGGTCTCGACCGGCTCTACAACTACCAACATCCCGATGGCGGCTGGGGCTGGTGGCAGACCGACGACAGCCAGGAGTTCATGACCGCGTACGTGCTCGCCGGGCTAAGCCAGGCAAAGGCGGCGGGATTTAAGGTCAAGCAGGACGCGATCGATCGCGGACGCGGTTGGTTGCGGCCGCAGTTCGATCGCTCGGAGAAAGTGAAGACCGATCTGCGCGCCTACATGGCCTACGCGCTGGTGTTGAGCGGAACGCAGGAGACGGCGGTCCTCGATTCCGTGTGGAACCAGCGCTCCACGTTGACTGCCTACGGGCAGGCTCTGCTCGGGTTGGCGATGCTGGAGAGGAACGATAGCCGGGCGAACGAGTTGAGCAAGCAAATTGAAGCTGAGGCGAAACAAGATGATTCGCAAGCCTGGTGGCCCAGCGACAACAACTATCTGCTGGATTTCTACGGCGACGCATCTCCCGAGACGACAGCGTATGCGCTGAAACTCTTGGGCCACACTGATGAGGCGAGTCCGTTGCTGTCAAAGGCCGCGGTTTATCTGGTGAACCATCGCGACCAGGGTTATTACTGGGAGTCAACCGAGCAGACGGCGATGGTGATCTACGGACTCACCGATTACCTGGAGCGCACGAAAGAGTTGCAGCCCAACTACAGCGTCGAGGTCCAGGTGAATGGCAAGACCGTGGCAACCAAAAAGTTCACCGCTGCCGATGCGCTGGCGCCCGCGACCACGGTGGTGCTGAATGAGTCGCAACTGTCGCCGGGAACGAACCAGATTCGCATCGCGAAGTCGGGCGACGGGCGGCTGCACTGGTCGGCGCGAGCAGAGTACTACTCGAACGAGTCGAAGGTGGTGAACACCGGCAGCTTCAGGCTAAGCGTCGTGCGCGAATATTACCGCTTGTCGCCGCAGCAGAAGGACGGCCGCGTGGTGTATCACCTCGATAAACTCGCGGGACCGGTGCAGGTGGGCGACACTCTGGCGGTGCGCCTTAGCGTCGGCGGCAACAACTGGAGGTACTTGATGATCGAAGATCCGATCCCGTCAGGGACCGAGTCGATCGCGCGTGACGACTTGTATGAACTGGACGAGCGTCCTAATTGGTGGGGCCGCTGCTTCAGCAATCGCGAGCTGCGCGATGATCGCACTACCTTCTTCAACATGTACTTCCCGCAAGGGCAGCATGAATACGTTTACCTGCTGAAGGTGGTGGACCCCGGAGTCTTCCGCGTCAGCCCGACCAGCGTGGAACCGATGTATCAGCCCCAGTATCTTTCGACCAGCGACGCGTTGACGGTGACGGTGAAATGAGCGCGAAACACAATGGTGTGGCGAAGTTGTGGCTGCTGAACCTGGCCGGCAATGCCGCGTTGCTCGCCGCTGTCTATTTCTGGCTGCTCATGCCGGATGCGCATGGCTGGCAGGTGGGAGTTTCCGCGCTGGCCGCAGTTGTTGTCATCTTTCTTGGAGTGTGGCTGCGGACAGGGACATTCGCCTACTTCAGGGTTGTAGAGTTTCGAGACAATGCAACTGTGTGGCGCGCTTTTCGCCATGCGTTGCGGCACATGGTGGCGCTGGCGGTGTGGGCTGCCGCGTTTGCCGTGCTGGTGTGGCTGCTCTGGAATCTCCGCACCTATACGCCCCAGGCGGGAGTCTGGATCAGGCAGAAGCTGAACGCCGGTCCGCCGCCGCGAAATGTTACGCGCGATCTCAACTGGTTGATCGTGCTCATTGTGTGGGTGGTCATTCCCGCGGTGTGGCTCCCGATCGCCAGCACCATTGCAGCCGCGGGATTCAGGCTCAAGCGTATGGCGCGCTCTCTGCGCGTCTTGCGGCGGCCTGCCTACTGGTTATGGTTCTGCGCGCTGATGCTGGTCGGGACGTATGTTCCCTACAAGTTGGTCTGGTGGATCCCCGACCTCAGCGATCTGCGCAAACAGGCGTGGAGCATGGGGCTGCGATTCCTATTGGCTTACGTGATCTTGATTACGGCGTGGGTGGCGCTGCTGTTGGTGATTGGTGCCAGGGTGGAGAAAGAGGATTCTGAGCCGATTGTGCTGCGTCCTGACTCGAAGGCAATTGTGGACTCCGCCATCCCCGAGGAGCAATAAGGTACTCAAGCACGACGCTTGGACGCGGCATTGCTCACTCTTCTTTCTCGACGAAACGCCGCGATTTCCCGGTCGATCTGTCGCATGGTCAGAGTTGACTTCTTATTAGGTTTGGCTTCGGCTCGAATTGCTGCCATGACGCTCAGCTCCGGAGAAACAGATTTCAAGAGGTCTTTGACTCGCATTTTGGCATCTCTGTAATTACCCGTCAACAAAGTCCTCACCGCGAAACGCCTGCTCAGCCTCAACGGCCTTCTGGGCGCTGAGTTCCGCTCGCCGCCAGGTTGGCTGGCAAGCCGTTCTGCACCCAATCGAGCAATGCTGCTTTGCCGTGTTGTCGCGCCAGTTGTGCCACCCGCGCACGGGCGCCTGCGTAAGCGTGCCGCAACTCTTCTTCGCTTGCCGGAGACCGCAGCGATTTCTCCAGGCCCTTCAAATCATCGACGTTGTCGCTTGGTTTTACAGAGGCGTTGGGCGCGGTGAGGTAAAGCACCAGCCCTTCACGGAACCAGAGCGGCGTTCCCGGAAGCGCGTACGAGTCGATCAGCATGTGCAAAAGTTCGTGGCGAATTGTGCTCGCCAGCGTGCCCGTCTCGCGCAATACGTCCGAGGGTTGCATCTGGATGGTGCGCCCGCGAGTCGAAGCTGCCACCCATCCCGGCTCGCCGGTAGAGTTGCGGAAAGCTGCAACCGTCGGGTAAATCTTCAGGCGCGGAGAGGCGCGATAGAGCAGTCCGGTACTCTCTTCGGACTCATGCACAAACCCGGTCGCCAGCGTCAGCAGCGGACGATCACGATCGGGACGAGTGGTCAGCAACGTGACATCTTCATTGGCGAGCTGCTGCCACACAATGCCTTGCGCGCTGACGCCCAGACGCGTCCCCGGGTAGTAGAAGCTGAGGATCTCGCGGTAGGAATGACCTTCCTCACCCATGACTTCGGCACCGACCTGGCACAGACCAACCCCGTGCCCGGAACCCCGGCCATGAAAAGTAAGGCGGTCGCCTGCATCGCTCACGTCGTACCAGTTGCTCTTCATGCGGTCCCATCCAATGTGGCGACCGATGGCGGAGCGAAAAGCCAGGGCCGGCACAGTAACAACGGCGTTGCCGGTAACGCGCAGAAACTCGACGCGTCCGCTGGATGTGCGATGCAAAACGGATACTGTACGCAGGGCGCCAGGAATAACGATGCCATCCGCCGCGAGAGCACGCTGCAACTCGCGCTTGGCAACCTCGCTGCGCCACTGGGTACTCCCGTTGCGCACACAGTACTGATCGGAATGCTGCACCAGAAATGGAGCGGGGGGCTCATTGTTGCCGAGAACAAAGTGCCCGTCTTCGGTAGTGCCTCCGCAGTTGGCATGATAGTAAGTGGCCGCCGGTTCGCCGTCGTACCAGAGGACTTCGCCCGCGGTCGCCTCGGCGATGCTGCGCAAATGGGCGTCAATGCCGGCGATGCGCAAGTCCTGGCAATGGGTTGTGTCGCAGAAGTCGAATCCTTCCAGGGCATGGCGGCTGCCAAAGTGCATCGCGTAGGTGCGCGCCGCAACCGCCATCGCCTTCAGCGCCTCCTCGGACTTGAAGTTCCCGGTTTCCCCAGCGAGTACGCCCGCAATGTATTCCTCCATGGGCATGAATGCGGTGATGAGCAGATAGTTGTCCCCAGCGCGAATCTCAATCGGAAAATCGGCGTGCAGCGGCGGGTCACCTGAGGCGTTCATTTGATAGGCGCCGCTCACGCGAATTTCGGAGAAAAAGGATTTGTTTCCCTCGACGGCAATCTTCGATTCCGTGGCGCGCAGGGCAGCAGCAGTGATCGTGGATGCTGTGCATGTTGCGCAGGTTCGCATCTGGGCCCGCCCGGCCTCGGCGCGAATATGCAATTCGCGCGGCGGATGCAGATACCACAACCGCACTCGCACGGTTTGGGGAAATCCAGTGCGAGAAGCTTTGGCGGTGCCGTGATCGCCCAACTCAGCATCGCCCGCCGCACACAGCAGGAGCAGCAGACCGAGAGCCGCCAACAGGCGCTTCATTTCCGCGCTCCTTTTGCGGCTTCGGCGACCCCAGCACCGTGATCAGCCGCGAACGCCGCGAATATCTCGCGGGCCACGCTGGCGGCATCGGTGCCCCCGTGTCCTCTTTCCAGAAACACGACCAGCACCATCTGCGGGTTCTCAGCCGGTGCATAACCGGCAAACCAGGCATGGGTCCATGGACCTTCCTCAGCCAGCGCGGTCCCCGTCTTGCCCGCAACTTTCATCGGCGCATCCGGCTGCGCCATGTGGCCCATGCCGTAGGTAACGGATTGTTGCAGACCTGCAAGAATTGGGGAGAGCTTGCCGTTCGGATCGTTGTTAGCGAGCGCGGCCAGGTCGCGATAGCCGTGCAACAGCTCCAGCGGAGTTACGCTGATTCCCCACTCGCCGACAGCTTGCAGTTGCAGTTCCTCCGGGGAGTGGGCGAGCGCAACGCTTCCGGCGACTTCCTCCGGCGACATCCCGGTAGAAGAGCTGAAGCCGAAGCGCACAAAACTGTCGCGCAATTGTGCGGGCGTCAGACGGGTTGCGACGCTGGTGAAGTACGAATTGCAGGAATACGCCAGCGCGCTCGCCGGGACCAGCGGCTCCGGTGTTGCCGGATGGGTGCAGTCGAGTTTGTGCCCCCCAATTGAAACTGTGCGCCTGCACATGAGTGCGGTGTGCGCGTCCAGCTTTCCCGCTTGCAGCAGCGCCAGCAGAGTGAAGGGCTTGATGCTGGAGCCGGGATGCACCACGCGACGAGCGGCAGCATCGAGGTGGTAGGCGGCGAGGACGTGTCCAGATCGGACATCGACGACTACCGCCGCGCCACGACGGCCTGCCATCGCGCGAGCAACCGCTTTCTGTAACGTCGAATTATCTGACCCTCCTGCTGTGGCGCGCAATGTCACCAAGCACACAACGATCACGGTGAAGCATCGGCAGGTCAGGCGGCGCATGCCTCGATTGTAACGGCGCAGTGCAAACGCTGCGTGTGCATCCTAGTTGAAGCGGGGCTGACACCCCAGGTACATCCACGCACGAAGGGGATGCGGACTCCAGTTGGGTAAGCGTGAGGACGCAACTGCGCCGTTGCAAGTTGGAGGCGAAAGCCTACAATTAACTTGGAACAAGTAATTGTCTGGAGGTCACCATGATGGAACTCCGGTTGACCGCGGAAGAAGAAGAGCTGCTTCTCAATCTCCTGCAGGAACATCAGACACATCTATTGCGAGAGATCGCCAAAGCCGATCACCACGAATTCAGGGCTGGATTGCGTAACCGCTGTACGGTGCTGGAGGCAATCCTCGACAAGGTGCAGGCGCCGGTGCATTCAACCTGAAGCGGTGTTGACACGACCTATCCTAATTTCTCCCCAGGGAATTCCTGTGCCGATCGCAGTGCGGTGAGTTCTGTCGCCAAATTCTGCGGCAGTCACTTCATCAACACGAGCTTTCCATGCGCGCCTGACGGCTTCATGATCTCGACATGTGCGCGCGGCGCCTCGGCAAGCGGAATCCGCTGCCCAATCACCGGACGCAGCGTTCCGTTCTCCAGGCCCGCGACCAGCGCGGCGTGCATGGCCTTATATTCCTGTTCGGACGTGTTCATGAGCGTGACGCCGCGGATGTCGGCTTCGCGGCCCATGGCATTACGCGGATCGATCTCAATTGTGCCGCGGCTTCCAATTACCGCCACGCGGCCTTTCTTGGCAAGCACCGTGAGGTCCTTAGCCAGGTTCTTGTTCGCCAACAATTCTACGATGACGTCCACGCCACGGCCATCGGTAAGCTTCATTAACTCGTCGAGATACCCGTCGGAGGCATGGTTGAGAACGTGGTGCGCGCCTTCCTTCTTTGCCAGTTCGAGACCGCGCTCGCTGCCCGCAGTCCCGATGACAGTCATACCGGCGGCGCGTGCAAGTTGCACGGCTGCGCTGCCGACTCCGCCGCTCGCGCCGTGAACCAGCACGGTCTCCGCGGGCTGCGCCTCGGCACGCTGAAACAATCCGCGATACGCCGTGCCATAGGGAACGCCTATGGCAGCGCCCTGCTCGAAGCTCACATTGTCGGGCAGGCGATGCACCTGGGCTTCATTGCTCAGGACCTGCTCGGCGTAAGTGCCGCTGTTAGGGAGGGTGGTATAAACGCGGTCACCGGCCTTCACTCGCTTCACACCTGGTCCCACCGCCATGACGACGCCACCGCCATCCGAGCCCGGCGTGTAAGGCAGGGCGGGTTTCGCCGCGTAGGTTCCGGTGCGGACGTAGCTTTCGACTGGATTCACCCCGGCGGCATGGATGCGCACGACAACCTGTCCGGGACCGGGTTGAAGATCAGCGACATCTTCCAATTTCATAACTTCAGGACCGCCGAATTCGTGGACTCGGATCGCTTTCATCGTTTCCTCCTGCGCACAAATGTCCTTTCAGATTCTACGCAGAGCCGGCCAAGTTTGCATGGCGCGACGGCTACGAGCCGGGCTGAACTTGCGTCGCTTTTCCATTGGTGTAGGTCACGCGCAGCGGATGGCCATGGTTCGGGTAGTCGACAATGCGGGGATTCGACATTCCCGATCCTTCGGGCACTCCCATTCCAATTGCGAAGGAGGCCTGCAATTCATTCATCCCGGGCTGCATCTGATGGGCGTCGATCAGCTTCCACACCTCGGCGGGCCAATGTTTGTACAGCTCGTGCGGATCTTGAATGAAGAGCATATCGTCGGAGTAGATCTTGTAATCGCCGTTCTCCACGACTCCGACGGGAACTGCGAAACGTTTGGCGTCCTTCTCAAATATGGCCATCACCTGTTTGTCGCTGCCGGAGTCAGGTGCGCGATCGATAACAACGTCTTTGATATCGAGCTTCTCGATTGGGCCCAACGTTCCGGCGGGGTGCTGGAGATCCGCGTGCCCGGTGTAAGGATAGTAGGTAAAGCGATAGCCCTCGCGAATCCAAACGGGCTGCCGGGTCAATTCCCTCGCATCCTTCAGGTCCTGCGGATGCAGCTTCTTGGGCGTGACGTAGTAGTCGGGATCAAGCTTAACTTCCGGTTTTTTCGGTTCTGCCAGGCCGAAGCGCCGCTCGCGCAGATAGAGAAATAAGTTAATGCCCGCGGCTATGATTGCCACGAGCAGGACGACCTGAATGATCTTGCTGGTCTTCGACATAGCGTTTACAAGCAAGGGTGGATGAGCGGCACCGAACTTTCTGTTTCGCAATGCCGTTCCTATCGGTTAATCTTACCGTCCCGACCTCACATATTTTGACGGCAAGCCTCAAGACGGACCCAGCCAATTCCCGTTAGACTAAAGCCAGAGGTTCACATGGCACTGACCCAGGAAGATGTCATCACAGCGCTCAAAGAGTGTTACGACCCCGAGATCCCGGTGAACATCGTCGATCTCGGCCTGATCTATGAAGTCCGGATGAAGCCGACGGACGTTCCCAACCTGCAAGGCGAAGATATCGAAGTGGAAATGACGCTGACGACACCCGGCTGCCCGTCTCAGCAGGAGATCAGCAATCAGGTGCAGCAGCGCCTGCTGCGAATGCCGGGCGTGGGCAATGCCACGGTCAACATCGTGTGGTATCCGCAATGGACGCCCGAGCGGCTCAGTCCCGAGGCGCGCAAGCAATTGGGAATTGAGTGAAGTTTTAAGGCAACTCTCACGAGCTGTGCGCGCGCAGATCGCGCCAGGCGCTGACGCTCCGCCGTTCCGCTTCCTCGGCAAAACCTTCCCCCATTTTTTCCAGCGTGGAGAAAATCTGCAAGCCCTTCTGCAGGTACTCCGGAGCGCTTTCCCACACCGCTTCGAACTTCTCGGGATACTCTGAGGCCAGGACCGCGAGACCAACGGCCGCAAAGGCCATTCCGAGAGGACGGCGGCGGGTGATGACCAGCACGGCGCCGACGCCGATGGAGCCAAATACGATTGCCTTCTTCCAACTCTGCATGGTTCACCTCGAGCGACGCGACGCCGGGCGCCGCGCAATAGGTTAGAGTCGCCCCACCTCCGGCTGTTGATACCCAATACTTTCTTGCGCAACGGTTCATTGTAAGCGAAATGCGCCAGGGCGTTGTGGGATGTCGCTATGCGGAGCCCCATTACCCAGATGCCGTGCCCTCTGTTATTGTCTCTCGCAGATTGCTCACGCCCGCAAGACGAAATGGGCATGATCCATAAACTACCACCGAGGTGACTGATGGCCTGCGATCCACAAGAATTGAGACACGTTCCACTGTTTGAGCTGCTCGATGATGAGGAAGCTGCTGTGCTGGCCGCGCAGGTGGAGCTCAGGCGATTCGCCCCGCGGCAGCGTATCTACAAGATCGGCGATCCGGGCAATCAGGCCTACGTCATGATGTCGGGAAGCGTCCGCGTCACCACCGTGGACGAGGACCATCAGGAGGTCGTGGTTGATCAGCCGGGTCACGGCGATTTCTTCGGCTTCGCCTCCATGCTGGAGCAGACGCCCCACCAGACCAACGCCATTGCCATGGAAGAGACCATCTGTCTGGAGGTGGATCGCAACGACATTGCCATTCTGCTGCAACACAAACCCATGGCCGGCATGGATATGTTGACCGTGCTGGGCCGTCAGTTCCATGCTTCCCAGCAATTGGTGCGGGTGCGGGCCAGCCGCAATCCCAACCAGGTGATCGAGGAGAAAATGACACTGGGAGAGCGCATCGCCGACTCAGTCGCCCAATTCGGTGGATCCTGGACATTCATCATTCTGTTCGGTATTGCGATCGCGGCCTACTCAGGGCTGAACGTGGCGCTGCGGGGCAAGGCCTGGGACCCGTATCCGTTTATTCTGCTGAACCTTTTCCTCTCCATGCTGGCGGCCATCCAGGCGCCGGTCATCATGATGAGCCAAAATCGCCAGGACACGAAGGACCGGCTGCGCGGCGAGCTGGACTACGACGTGAATCGCCGCGCCGAGACCGAGATTCAAGGTTTGGCGCACAAGCTGAATCTGCTGGCCGACAAGATTGGAGACGTTGACGATCTGCTTCGGGAGAAGCTGACGTAAGGTAGAGAATCGAAGCCTCTGTCACGATGATGTCCCTGGTGCACATCGCTGTCAGGCCACCTCAACGCGATTGGCTAAGCGTTGCCGGCCATGCGTCCAGAATCTTCAGAACGCGCTGTGTCCTGATCGCCTGCCGCGGCGAGATGCTATTCCGAGGCTAGGCGCTCAGGCGTTTTCTGGCCTTGATCTCTTGCAACAGCGCATCGATTTTCTGCTCGCGTTCCAGCGTGTGAAACCGTCCATCAATGTCATCGCCCAACAGCTCACCCTTGGCTATGCCCAGAGCTTCCTCGCCGGCGATCTTGGAGCGCATGCGCTCGAAGGTGCGATTCTCCCCGCCAGGGGTCTGGCGAGCATCGGCCGCCCGATTCATCGCACGCGAGCGGCGATGCTGCGCAATCAGTAGTTCCGCCTTGCCTCGCGCCTCGGCAAGCTTGACTTCCAGCTTCTTCAGCGCCGACTTCAGCAATTCGACCTGCGCTTCCTGGTCCACGATCTGCTCATCAAAACTTTCCGTGAGTTGTTGAAAGCTCATGGCTCGCTCCAAAGCCGCGCGGGCCAGTTCGTCATCCTTCTTTTCCACGGCCAGCTCAGCCTTGCGCATCCATTCCGCGTGCTTTTCGGCGTTTTCTTTCTTCCTTTTCTGCAAGAGATGAAGGTCGGCGAGCGCGATGGCCGCCTGCGTCTTCACCTGTACGAATTGGTTTTCGATGTCGAGGATGACCTGCTTCAACATCTTTTCGGGGTTCTCCGCCCGATCGACGAGATCGTTCAGGTTGGCCCGTACTAGCGTTGCTACGCGATCGAGTAATGCCATAACAGCTCCTTGCTGAATGTCGTGATGTGCGTTCAGCGCGCACGATAGTTTTCAAGAAGGTCCTAGAGAGAGCGCCGCATACGTGACGTCCATTCTCGTAATCTTTGAGTTGTCATCACGAACGGCTTTAGCCGTGAGGGATCTGCTGTTTCCCCAGGTCCTTCGCAGCGCAAAACAACAGCAGATTCCTCGCTTCGCTCGTAATGACAATTCCAGATGCTTGGATGTCCCCCCTGTTCGCCGCTTTTGCGACAGGGCGGGAACCCGCATCACTTTACTTCCCTGCTCCTGTTGCCTTGGACTTGCCATCGCCTCCGCCTTCGCTTGGCGGCAGCTCAGGCGACTTGTCCCCAATGGTCCTGATCTTCCCTAGCAGGTCCGACATCTTAATCCCGGAAAGCGCCTCGAACAGGGCCGGCACTTGCGCTGCCATCTGCGTGAGGTCACCGGTAATCTTGTGCATTCCCGCCGAGTTGCCGTCGCCGGTGGAAACAATCGTAATGCGATCGACATTGGCCAACGGGCTGGCCAGGGCCTTTACGACTTCCGGCAAGCCAGTGATGAGTTTGTCGTAAACCGCGGCCTGGTTGTACTCCTGGTAGGCGGCGGCTTTCACGTTCATCGCCCGCGCTTCGGCGTCACCCTTCTTGAAGATGATTTCGGCTTCCGCCTCGCCTTGGGCGCGAATCGCGCTGGCATGGCCTTCGGCTTCCACGGTCAGCCGCTGCCGTTCGGCTTCGGCCAAGGTCTCGATC
>Ga0075520_1001630_pt1 | contig 10875 bp, 11 predicted proteins | sample NGEPerB_FD_75100 | JGI IMG/M metagenome (GOLD analysis project Ga0075520, IMG submission 75100) | Arctic peat soil microbial communities from the Barrow Environmental Observatory site, Barrow, Alaska, USA - NGEE PermafrostAB12-B | ecosystem: Environmental > Terrestrial > Soil > Wetlands > Peat ...
CGGCGCGGTGATGGCCACAGCGCCTTATAGGTCTTGGCCAAAATTGGAGTCCAACTCGAGTCCGAATATTAGGCCAAGCCCCTGAAGAACTTCGCGAATTCGGCTCTGCGAAAGACCGCCGATTCTCTCACCGAGGCGGTCTCGATCAACGGTACTTAATTGCGAGACGTTTACTACACTCGGTTTGGGTAGGCTGGCTTCGCCTTTGCGAAGCCGGACATTTCCGGGCATGTCAGCCAAATGCAGGCTCGATGTTACCGCAGCGACAACGGTTGTGTTGATGGCACTCCGATTGAATCGATCATGCTGAATTACGACGGCAGGACGCCTGCCTCGGGGTTCTGAACCTGAACCCCCAAAGTGAAGCCAGTGTACATCCCCCTGTCGAATTACCACGAATCATCCTCCCAACTGACGCTGGCGGCCTGTAGTTCTCTTGTGGTGCGGCGCTGTTCCTCGAGAACCCGGTCTTCTGCAAATAGGGCGTTAATGCGACTCGTAATTTCCGCGTCACGTCGGGCGCCGCCAGCGGCACGTAGGACACGCGTAATGTAGCGGCTCCGGGATTCACCTCGTTGCTCTGCGGCTTTGTCCACCTGGGCTAGTAAATCTTCAGGAATGGTCACCGTGGTTTTTAGAAGAGGCATTGGAATACCTTTAGTATGCACTTTGGTATTACCGCGCTGCGTCGGATATTTCAAGGGAATTGAATTTCGTCCCTCCCTAAATCCCTCCCCTCTCCGGGGAGGGACTTCAACCCCCCCAAATCCCCCCTTCTAGGGGGGGATATCTAGGCGGGATACTGCGAGTTACATATTTGAGCTCGATCGAGAAGTTCTTATTGGGGCGTCACTGAATCAGCGCTTGGCGTTGGGAGAATAACTAGGTGCAGGACTTCACGAAACCCGTGCGGTGCGCGTTCGCTTGGATTGAGGGGGCGATTTGAGCGTTGGCTTGGGCGATTGGACCCGGGTACAATCTGGGTATGGCTGGGTCTACGAAGACCGTTGGTGTGCGTGTGATCCCAGTACAATCACCGGCGGATGCGCGCGTGATGCAAGACACTGCGGCGGCGCTGTGCCCCAACGGAATATCCGACCGCGGTGTTTTCCGTTTTAAGTCATTTGTTGCTCGGCGGCCGCTACTTGGGCTCGGCACCGGTTGCCAAAGGACGCACGGCGGTGTACGCTTCACTTATGGCTACGGCCTTTGACGAACCGCGCCCGCCTTTGGGCGACGCCCTGACCGACGAAGAACGACGTCGGGAGGAAGCAGCGCGTGAGTTTACGGAATGGTTGTTTGAGGGACGGCCGCTACCGACAGACGAAGAGCTCGAGGCTGTTGCGCGCGAGTGGCAGGACTGACTTTCGATACGGGGGCCCTGATTGCGCTTGAACGCCACCGCTCACTGCAACCAATTGGAGTTGATGCGGTTTTCGACCGGACGCAAAACGAGTGCGCGCGGATGGTGCAGTCTGCCGCCCCACACAGAGCCGGACCTCAGGCCCACTGAAGCCTCCGCAGACCCGAGAGCCGAGAGGCACGTCCAGGATTCGTGGGATTTTCCGTGCGCCGCGAATTCGTGCTAGGCTCAATTGATACCTCGACAAGGTTCATTTGAGCATGGCAAAAACGGTCCAATCGCAACTGAGCAATCGTAAGGGCGTTCAATCAAAGACTTTGCCGAAGAGACGGCGTGCCGCAACGGCAACGCATTCGTTTTCTGCGGAGCAGATCGTCGGTTACTTCACGAGTTCAATCGAGAGATTTCGCCCAAACGGAGCCAGCATCTCGTCCAAATCGTCCGAGCGGGGTCAAACGTTAAAAGTCAGGGAGGCGCGGGGCAATGCGGTGCTGTTTCTGAATAACATGACGCCTGGTTCTGGAACGTTCATTGTTTCATCCGAGAGCGCCGTCAGGATTATTCGTTTGGGTGTCAGAGCAAGATTTGTCAGTGAATTAGCTCGATCCGTGCCAACAGAACGTGCCAAGTTGTTGAGAACCATTGGCATTGATAAGGCCACACTGAAGCGACGTGAACAGGCCGACAAGTTGCTGGATGAAGACCAGTCCGCGGGCGTTATTCGCGCCATGGAGGTGACCACGGCCGCCACCGAAGCGTTCGGAACGGTCGAAAATGCCAGCAGATGGTTGAACAAGCCGCATCCGCTGCTCGACAGAGAGTCACCTCTCGAGTATGCGCGCAACGAGTACGGTCTAACTAAAGTGAAATCGATACTCGCGGCTATTCGCTTTGGGGGCGTTGTTTGACGGTATCCGTATATCGCATCGGATACAATAGAGCCACAAGCCTGAATTACCTTTATATCGGAACTGCGAACCACCCTGGCCGATGGCATGTCCCGATACCTGGAAATTCAAAGGCCGTCGTCTACGCTGCCGGAACTAGGGCCCTGGCGCAACTCGAGAAGCGAGTCCACTGTAACGGCGTTGCACCAGCCGATCAAGCCTTGATCCGTTTGGACATACGTTCAGGCGCCCGGTTACTCGACGCGCGGCTGGACCTTGGCCTACGCGCTCAATGGCGCGTAGACGAAGCTTATACACAGCAGTTTGGAATGCGCTGGTTCATTGGCTGCCAATCGTTAGGACTCTGGGTGCCGTCATTTGTCGAACCCGAGGAGCGCAACTTGATGTTGAATCCTCAGCATCTGCAGTACAGCACACATGTGAGCATTGTTATTGAGCAGCCGAGATTCGAATTTGACCCGCGGCTGTTTTGACTCTACTGCGATGATACCCCTGGTTGGGGTCTAGCTCATTGCGCCAATTCCGCGGGTCAATTTGACTGGTTCGGTCAGTTGCCGTACTATTGGATAAGATAAGTAGTGGTGGTGAATATGGCCCAGGCATACAGAACCATTGAGCTCCCCGAAGATCTTCAGGCTTATGCTGAGGAGCGCGTGCGTTCGGGGCAGTATACGTCTGTCGCGGAAGTTGTGCGCGATGCCTTTGGGGCACTGCAGTCGAGGCCTTTTGAGGCGCGCGAACTTGATGCGGATTGGTCAAAGGCATGGGCCGTTGAAATGGACCGTCGCATAGCCGAAGAGCCGGATGGTTCGTTTGGGCCGGAAGATGAGCGTGGCTCCGTGCAAGCAAGTCTCTTGAGCGCGTATCGGTGAAACGCCGACTCATCATTTCGAAGGGAGCTGGCTGCGGAAAACGCCTCCCCGCTTCGGCGGTTGCGGCAACCGCAACTCGATAGCCCTTTTCCCACCATGTCCGGCCCCATTTATACCATTCACGAGCTTCAGGCAGCTGCGGGCGTGCCCACGCGTACGCTGCGGCACTGGATTTCGCAAGAAACTGCGAAACCAGTGCGTCACGATTGCTGCAACTCGAAATCACATCGTTTGTTCTTGGCCAGGTACGGGGTAACCTTTTCGGAAAAAGGTGTACTCAATTTTATAGGTTCCGTCGGCACGTTGAACGGGTTGCGTATTTTGGAACCCGGCCATGTTTGGCACAGAAAATGGAAAGCTATACATCGTCCCTTGCGGACCAGTGAGATTGGGCAATGAGAGTTCCGCTTTGCAGAGGCTGGTCAAACAGGACAAGCTGGCAAAGGAGAACTTACCCCCTTCGCCAGCCACGGTTTTCGCTGCGCTGCGTATGTTGTCCTCCGTTTCGGAAGACCAAGAACGATCGCGACGCTCAGTCTTGAGCTTGCTTTCGATTTCTTCAGAGATTTCATTGGAATGTCGAGCGGATTTATCCTCCAAGTCATTTCGGTCGAACTGGGCCTGGCTTTCCTTTGGCACCGTGGCAGAGGGGCTTTGATTTGTTGGAATAGTCTGTTTCAATTCGAGTAGTTCGATCCGCTGTTCCAAGCGCGCAATGGCAGTCTTAATCTCGAATTCATCGAAATGATCGGGGCCATTACGCGCAGGCACTACCACCCCGTGTCCTTCTGATGCGGAACGTTTGGGTAGATGCCCGATCATGTACCCAAGAATTCCTACAAACAAGACACATACTCCAACGCTTAGAACTGGAAATTTCATTTTAATATCCCAAGTTCGACGACACTTGAATAACGTGTTGCGATAGTGCTCTGCGTACGAGACGACTCGCGAACTCGAACGCTATAAATGCGGAATTGCTTCGACAATATATCGAAAACAAAGAGGCATCACACTCGTTGGAGTGTATTTCAGGGCATTCACAAATGGACGTCAGTAATTCAATTGAACGATCTGCACAGAGTTGCCAGTCGGCAGTCTACATTGAATGTTCCATGCATAATAATTTGAATCTAAATGTGATGCCGTTTGTTCGTAATAGAGTCCGCTACCGTTATTCAAAGGGCCGTAGGAGGGCATCGTGTAGCAGACGGAGCCTAATGTATTGTTCGAGCAAAGATTACATATGGGAGCCGAGCCACTATGTGTAATTGCAACATTAAAATTCATATTGTAAGGTACCGCCAACGGGCACGTGGCCCAAAGCGTGCTTCCAGAATTATTTGTGAGCAGCGGTCCAGCGTAGCTAATATGCTGGGTCGCATTATTAACGTAGTACAGCCACCCATTGAGATCGATGAAGGTACACGCCGAGCCGGGAGACTGTATCTCTGTCGCGAGCGAAGGCTGAGTCACGGATGTTACCAATGCGCCCAATAGGGTCGCCGCCAGGAAATTGTGAATTTTCATAGGACCTCCAGGATGAAGAGTGAAACACCAGCCTTGTTGAATAAAGTCACGATGTAACCTCCTCGTATTGTGCTAGGCGCCGATGGAATCAATGCTGCCCGGGGCAATTGGTACGTTGTTTTTTTTTCGTCAATAGGAAATAGTGCACCAAAGTGTCCGCTGGATTATCGACATCAGGACGATCGATAAATCATGGGAAATTTCGAAGCATCAACTCTGCGATCGGATTGGCTTACCTCGCACGATGGCCCGTCTTGCTTAGTTGTTCCGTTTCGCGATTGGATGCGTCATAGGTGCGGCTCCTAAAACCTGCCTGTGGATGTCCATGGGTATCACTGCGCCGTACTAGGTCTTGGTTTTGGGGTCCTGAGCCATGGCGATCAGACATCCCAGACATCATAACGATTCAGACCTGTGGAGTCCCCCAGCTGATCCTGGCAACGTGTCCAGGGAAATCCATGGCCGATTGTTTCGATTGACGTACTGAACCCAGTAGTTCCGAAAGAATTGCCGGATCACAAACGTGCGGTTCCGGACATCCACGTATGCATTGCCGACGGTTGGATCCGCCGAACGTATTTACGCGAGATATCGTCGCGAGAAGTAAGACCATGCAATCGAAAACTTGGGAATCGATCAGGCGAAAGAAGATGTCACAAGAGCGGGTTGAGCGAATTCGAAAGAGCACGCATAACGAGGTCATCGCTCTTACGTTGCGGGAATTGCGCGAGCAGGCAGGTTAGCGCCGCGAGGACAATCCTATTCCTGCATTGCGGCAGTACATTGAAGCACTGGGTGGCGAGCTCGAATTGGTGGCGATCCTTGGCCACAAGCGCATAAGGCTGGTCGGGGTCTAGTTCCGTGCACCAAAGTGCCCATGATGAATCGGCCGAAAAGCCTAGAAGGCGCTCCGGGCGGAACTGCCCGACTTGGTGACTCGTGAGCGAGGGCAGTCGCGGTCCAGCTCACGGGCATCAAGACACGAGATGCGATATCCTCACTGGCATGCTGCCTGTCAAAGCGCACGTCGAACAGGGTCGGCTTAGGCTCGACGAACCAACGACCTTGCCAGAGGGCCAGATTGTCGAACTGGTGACAATCGATGAATTACTAGCCACTGGCAGGGATTGCCTTGACGACGAGGAACGCGAAGTGTTGCACGCCGCACTAGACGAAGCCGAAGCGGACATTGATGCAGGTCGCGTTGTGAGTGAAGCTGAGGTCTGGGCTACGCTCCGAGCCATCAAGTGAACCTAGAGTTCGCGCTTCGAGCGCTGAAGGAAATCGCAACCGGCCTGCTGCTCCAGCTGCCGCGGCAAGCGGCTCCCTGATCCATCGACTGCCGCCGTGGCGGCTACCGTTGCGGGCTCAGGTGCCCACGTTGCTGCGCCGAATTGACATCGCTTTGGGCGATGAGGCATTCCGGCAGCTCTAGACTACATTAGCCTACCCTTGTGAGCCCGGCCGCTGAATGTAGCCAAGTGCCGCTGTGGCAAAATCACAAAAATACTCAGTAAGTCGGGTGATTCCTGCCAGTAATCAAAGGCCCACTCTCGACAAATTCCGCTGAATGCGTCAACGTGTCCGCGGCTTTTGCAGCCTAGGTTGAATCATGAGTGACACCATCAAATACCTGCTCGACGAAACGCGGCTCCCCAAGAATTGGTACAACATCATGGCTGATTTTCCCCAGCCACCGGCTCCTCCCCTCAACCCAGGAACGGGCCAACCCCTCGGGGCCGAGGCGCTTGAGGCGATTTTCCCCAAGATTCTTATTCAACAGGAAATGTCCGGGGAACGTTGGATTGAGATACCTGAGCCCGTTCGCGAGGTGTATCGGCAGTGGCGCCCAAGCCCCCTTTACCGTGCCCGTCGCCTTGAGCGGGCCCTAGATACTCCGGCTCGCATTTACTACAAGTATGAAGGGGTGAGCCCTTCAGGTAGCCACAAGCCAAACACAGCCGTGGCACAGGCCTTCTATAACGCCGAAGCCGGCGTTCGCCGCATTGCGACCGAAACGGGTGCGGGACAATGGGGGTCCTCTTTGGCCTTCGCGGGTGCGCTATTTGGCATCGAGATCAGGGTCTTTATGGTGCGCATTAGCTTTGAGCAGAAGCCGTACCGCAAAGCTCTCATGCAGTCTTTTGGTGCCACTTGCGTAGCTAGCCCCAGCACAGAAACGGAAATCGGGCGCAAAATACGCGCAGAGTACCCGAATACGACGGGCAGTCTCGGCATTGCCATTAGCGAGGCGATCGAGGTGGCGGCAAAGGACCCAGGGACCAATTACGCCCTCGGCAGCGTGCTCAACCACGTTTGCCTGCACCAGTCTGTTGTAGGCCTTGAAGCAATCGCTCAATTCGAGATGGCCAACGACTACCCGGAAATCGTGATTGCCTGCGCGGGTGGTGGCAGCAATTTTGCTGGAATAGCCTTCCCATTTTTGGGTGAGCAGTTGCGAGGCGGCAAGAAAGTGCGCTTCATTGCCGTAGAGCCCACCGCCTGCCCATCCCTAACTCGCGGTAAATTCTCGTACGATTTTGGGGATACGGGCCGATTTACGCCCCTGCTAAAGATGTTCACATTAGGGTCAAGTTTCGTCCCGCCCGGCTTTCACGCGGGGGGCCTTCGCTATCACGGTATGTCGCCGTTGGTGAGCCATGCGCAGTCGCTAGGATTGACGGAAGCCAAATCCTACCCGCAGACAGCCTGTTTCGAAGCCGGTGTGCTCTTCTCGCGTGCGGAAGGTATAATCCCTGCACCGGAGTCCACGCACGCCGTTCGATGTGCCATTGACGAGGCGCTGCGCTGCAAACAAGAAGGGACCAGCCGAGCGATACTGTTCAATCTCTCCGGGCACGGCCATTTCGACATGAGTGCCTACACCGACTATTTCGAAGGCAAACTGACAGATATCGACTACGACGTCCAAGAGCTCCAAAAATCCCTGGATAATCTGCCGCATGTGGCCTGAACCGTAACGTCCAAGAGCTCCAATACTGTAAACCGACGCGAAAACTCCTTGCTCAGCCGCAAATCGGTGTAAACTGACATTATGTCTGGTCCTCCTGTTCGGCGGTTTGTGCGGCAGTTAGCCGTCGTGCTGGCATGCGCGTCGGTATCCGCTGCTTTTACGGCGCCTGTGCATGCCGCCCCCGACAAAGAAGAATTGTCCAAGGCGCGCGCCAGGTTTCAACAGGCGACTGAATTGGAACAGGCGGGAAATTGGGCGGCCGCGTTGCAGCAATTCCGAGAAGTGGGTCAAGTTCGCATGACGCCGCAGGTGCGCTATCACATTGCGTTATGCGAAGAAAGGCTGGGCAAGTTAGTCGCGGCTCTTGGAGGCTTTGAGCTGGCACTCTCCGAAGCCGAATCCTTGGGGCCAGATTTCCGCAATGAAGTTGAGGAAAAAACCAACGCATTGCGTGAACGAATTCCTAAGCTAGTCATCGAGCGCGGCGACGGAGCGCAAGCCGCAACAATCGAGCTCGATGGCATCGCCCTCGGTGCAAGTTCGATTGGTATCGAAGTGCCCCTCGACCCAGGTCCGCATCAAATCACGGCCCGCGCCTCGGGGTACGATGTCTACAACGAGACAGTCGAAGTACCGGAAAAGGAAATTAAGCGCGTGTCCGTAGCGCTGAATAAGCTGGCCGAAACCACGAATACGTCCGGCACCGGCGACGGTGGGCAATCGGCTCCGACGGGACCTGTACAACACCCGTCACGTATAGTTCCCTATGCAATTGGAATTGGCGGCGGCGTGTTGTTGGTGACGTCGGGTATTTTTTTTCTAATGAGACAGTCACAGATTAACACGCTAAATACGCTATGCGGAGGGTCAAATTGCCCTGCTATGTCGCCGGAGGACCGCAGCAAGTTCAATAGCGCTCAGGGTAAATTGAATACGTATGACGCGCTGATGAAGATTACAGTTATCGGCGGAGTCGCCGCGGTCGGAGTCGCCGTTGGATTGATAATTCTGGAGCCGAAACCTCAAAAGCCGAAAAGTTTGAGCCTTTTCATTAATCCAGCCGCACCCGACGCTAACGTGGGAGGCCTTAGCCTCGCCGGCGCGTTTTGAATTAATACACCTCGTTCCGGCCTTCGCTGGTTACGGGTGCTTCGTTCCTGGCTATTGGTATAGGAGCCTGGTTGAATGCCATTACCAGCAACCAGCAACCAAAATGGGCAGAGCCCTGAGAACGGCATTCTGCTGCGTTGACTCAAGCTCGCAGGTTGAGATGCTCAAAAACCTGGATCTTGCTTCCACGGAGTCGCCGCAGGCTTGGGCTTGGCGGAAGTAGCTGGTGTGTCCGTGGTTGAGGAAATAGGAGTTTTGGATGACTTGGCGGTTGTGCGCCCCCCTTTAGCAGCAGCTTCCGCGACTGAATTTGTTAGTACCCCTGCGTCCGGTGCCGGAGCAAGGGTCGCGGTGGCTTTTGCCGTGGCGGCTTCACGAGATGAATTCGCTGTGGAACTGGGGGTCACCACCGTATTGGATGAAGCGCGGGCCGCAGTATCAGAAAGTTCAGGCGTGGGGCTGCGCGACATGAGCGAGGCTATCAAGCCGCCCGCCAATAAAGCCAATGCGGCGATAGCGGCACCCATCACTAGCTTTCGGCGCGGTGAGATCTGACCAATGCCCGTCATCGCTCCGGTTGCGGCGCTCATCGACGGGACGCCCGACAAGTCATTTGAGGTGATGCCGGTGCGAGTCACGTAACTCACTTGAGAGTGTACGCTCTGGCGCAGGGGATCTGGCGTGTTAGCAGCCGGTTGAGCTTCACGTGTTCGCGCAATCTCCTCGGCGCGAGCAAGCGCTTCGGTCATGGCGGCATGTCGTTCTGCGCGCTTTTCGCCGAACAGGCTCACCACAAATTTTCCAACTTCGTCGTCCGTGCTGGCTCGCATCGATTGGGGAAGATGGTCCAATGCCTTGAGCATTTCATTGGCGGTCTGGAAGCGCCTGTCTGGATCTTTTGCCAGTGCTTTTAGTACGATTTGCTCCAATTCCGCGGGATAGCTCGGCATAATCTTGCGCGGCGGCATGACCGGCTGCGGTGAACAAATATTGTACATCGTGGCCGCTTCCGACTCGCGGCGGAACGGATGTTTGCCCGTTGTCAGGGCATAAAGAACGATACCCATAGCAAACAAGTCGACGCGGCGATCGATCGCTCCGCCTTTGACTTGTTCGGGCGCCATATAGGCTACTTTGCCCTTGATCTGTCCCGCGACGGTCGCCCCGCCACCCAGAGCCGTGGCTTTCGCAACACCAAAATCCACTACTTTTGAAACGCCGTCAAACGTGACTAGGATATTTTGCGGGGAAATATCCCGGTGCACCAGCCCCACCAGCTTGCCGTCTCCATCCTTGAGCTCGTGCGCCGCCTGCAGCCCGGAGCAAGCCTGCACTGCGATACGTACGGCGACCGGAATAGGAATGCCCCCTTTTGGCCGCGCCGTCTTCATGAGCTGATTGAGCGGCACACCGTCAATCCACTCCATGACCAAGAACAAGACGCCATGTTGCTCGCCCAAATCCAAAATCTCGACGGCATGCGGATGGCGAATTTGCGAAGCGAGGGAGGCTTCGTCCAAGAACATCTGCTCGAACTGCTCGTCTTCGCTCAGCTTTGGCAGCATCGTCTTGACGGCGACGATCTTTTGAAAGCCCCGAGAACCCTTGAGGCGAGCCGCCCATACCATTGCCATGCCACCGGAAGCGATCGGCAATAGAAGCTCGTAACGTCCGAGGACGGAACCGGAGCCGATTTCACCGGCCTGCTGCGATAACGTGGGTTCCAAGGCCGTATTCACGCGACAATTCAAGAGTTTGGCTCGAGGCAAGCTTTGACTCAAGCGGTCAATTGGGGAGGTAGACGCCTCCCCTGGGACGATGGCGACACATTCCAGCCGTGCCCATTCTCAGGGACGGCCAAAATCAGCGCGCACGCTAGCTCTATTCGGCAGGATGGGTCAATTGACAGACTGATTGCCGCAGCACGCTTTAACTTCAACGGTCGAGTATCGGGACTGCGGACCGACCGCCGATTGATACATTGAGCGCAATTCTGCGAGGTAAGCAGAAGTAGGATATCCCCGGTCCCAATTGGCTGCTAAGCGGGGGTGACCTCGGGCCACGAAAGGTCAGCCCAAGTTCAGCGTTAGTGGCGCGATTCCATCGAAACGTTGGGCC
>Ga0075520_1001631_pt1 | contig 10871 bp, 9 predicted proteins | sample NGEPerB_FD_75100 | JGI IMG/M metagenome (GOLD analysis project Ga0075520, IMG submission 75100) | Arctic peat soil microbial communities from the Barrow Environmental Observatory site, Barrow, Alaska, USA - NGEE PermafrostAB12-B | ecosystem: Environmental > Terrestrial > Soil > Wetlands > Peat ...
CCGCAGCACCGCGGCCACCTCGCCGACCCTGGCGATCGCGGCGCCGTGCCGGATCGCGTGCTGCCGGCCGGTGGCCGGCCTGGTCGCGTTCATCCACCGTTCCCCGCTGCGATGCGCGAGAGGGCACGCCCGAACTGCAGGAGCCGCTGCATCTGCGCGAGACCTCCATCGGTGACGGACTTCGAGAAACGGTAGGTCTCCACATACTGCACGGTGCGGGTCTCGTTGGCCTCCGACAGCTCGGTCATCGACCGTTCCGGGGTCTGCGTCGAGAGGTAGAGCATGACCGCCTGCATGGTGCGGGAACCGTCCGGTTCGGTCCGGAACCGGTGACGTAGACCCTGGTCGACGATGGCGGTCACCGGGATGGTGCGGATCGACGAGGAGAACATCAACGTCTCCGGCCGATCGTCGTCCACCTCGTCGTCGCCGTGCCAGAGGATCAACCGGCGACCGTCGGTGACGGCGACCTCCTGCCACAGCGACTCGCCCCACGCCTGCGTGGACAACACCCGCTCGCAGGTGAACGCGACCACCGACGCCTCGTCGACCACACCGGCCAACGCTTCCAGCGCCGCGTCCGCGTCCCGGATGTACGCGCGCACCGCATCGTCGAGCAGTGGGTAGGGAGCCCAGTCCTGCGGCACGTGCTGACGGGGGTGGGACATCTCGCTAGCCTCCTCTGACTGGCCGCCTGCGCTGCTGGTCATGAACTGTCCAGCATCCGCGGAACGCCGGCGAACGGAGCATTCGAACGGCCACGCACCCATCGCAGGTCACAGCGGTCGCCAGCGAATCCACGACACCACCGACGTCCCGGCGCATTGAACCAGGATGATCACCGGGACGATCGCGGAGATCAGCGGCCAGGCCGGGAATTGGGGCTCGAGTTCCGTGCGGACGAGCCAATAGGTCGAGAGCAGCAGTGTCGAGACTGCCCCGAAAATGAGCGCGGAACGGTCGCGACGGAAGATCAGGATCCCGCCCACCACCAGCACCACCCCGCTGGTCGCGGTGAAGGTCGACACCACGAACAGTTCCAGCGTCAGCGACTGGAGTTCAGCGGTGCTCAACGCGCCACCCTCAGCCAGCAGATACGGGATGCCCCACATCACCAGAGCGGCAACGAGAAGCAGGCATCCGTAGACAATGCCCAGCACACCGGCGGCGGTGGCGCTGCCGGGGCGTGCCGGTCGTGGCCGCCCGCGCAGCGGGACAAGTCCGGCGCCGGACACGTACCCGGGGCCGGACACGTACCCGGGGCCGGACACGTACCCGGGGCCGGACGGGTACCCGGGGCCGGACGGGTACCCGGGAGCGGACGGGTACCCGGGAGCGGCGCCAAAGTGGGGGTCCGCGCGGGGACCGCCGAGCCACGGGTTTCCGGGATTGGCAGACCCGGTGACGGGATGGCCCATCGTCGGATTCTGGTTGTTCGGCAGCGGATCGTTCCCGAATTGATGGCCCCGTTCTGCACCTGGCAGGTCCGTGCCGTCGGGATGAAATCCGGCGGGATGCCGCCAGTCGGGCGGCCAGGGAACGGACGCCGGGTAGACGGCATTCGTCGACGTCGGCTCGCGGGCGCTGGTGGCTTCGCCCGGCCAGTGCGCGGGCGGAGGTGACTCGGCCGGTCGCGGCACTCCCCCCGGTGACGGAGCTGGTCCCTGCGTCATCGCGACGTCGCCTCCCCCTGCCGTCCGGCCCAACGGTCGGCCTCCCGGCGATTCTGCCCGACCGCACCGAGCGACGGGCGTCCGACTCCGCCGGGTGTGGACAGGTCCGGACTCAGCCGGGCGGATCCCCGCGAGCGGACCCCTCTCCGGTGGCTCCGTCGTCGGTGGCTCCGTCGTCGGTGGACGCACCGGCAAGGGGCCGCGGTGAATCCTCGCCGCCCGTTCGGCGCCGGGCGTCGTACCTCCACAGCGACGGTCCCAACGCGGCCGCGACGAGCGTCAGCACGATCGTCGAGATCCCGCCGCCTACCACGGCCACGGTGGTCGATGTCGCCTGAGCCACCAGTCCGTGCACCAGGTCGGCCAACCGCGGACCGCCGGCGACCACCACGGTGAACACCCCTTGGATCCGCCCGCGCATCTCATCGGTGGCGGTGACCTGCAGGATCGTCGACCGGTAGACGGCGCTGACCAGGTCGGACCAGCCGCCGACCACCAGGTAAAGGACGGCCAGCCACAACACCGACGTCAGACCCAGCAGGCTGACCGAAACCCCCCAGAGCAGGATGGCCAGCACGATGGCGATGCCCTGCCGGTACACCCGGTGGATCCAGCCGCCGGTCAGCCCGCCGAGCAGCGACCCGACCGCCATCCCCGCGTTCAGCATGCCGAGCGCCAGCCCGCCGCCCGCCGGCCCGCCGAACGTCTCCTGCGCCATCTGCGGGAACAGCGCCCTCGGCATGCCGCAGACCATGGCGATGATGTCCACCACGAAGGTCATCAGCAGCAGCGGGCGCACCCGCAGGTAGGCGATGCCGTCCATCACCTTGGCTCTGGTCCGGCGGTCGCCGAGTGGCGGGATGGACGGCAGTCGGATCACCGCATACAGAATGGCGACCATGGTGGTGGCGTCGATGAAGTACAGCCAGGCCAGCCCGACGACCGGGATCAGCAGGCCGACCAGCAGCGGCCCGGCGATCACCCCGATGCTGAACACGGTCATGTTCAGCGCATTCGCGGCGGGAACCAGGTCGGCCGGCACGATCCTGGGCAGGATGGAGCTCCGGGTGGGCTGGTTGACCGCGAAGAAGCTCTGCTGCGCCGCCAGCAGCACCATCACCGGCCACACCGACGAGGTCGAGATCAGCGCGGTTGCCCACAGTCCGATGCTGGTCAGCGCGATCCCCACGGAGGTGATCATCAGCAGGATGCGACGGTCGTAGGTATCCGCAATGGCGCCGCCGATCAGCCCGAACACCACCAGCGGGACAAGCGCCACCAGCGACGCGATGCCGACCCACGCTGAACTCCCGGTGATGTCGTAGATCTGCTGCTGGACCGCGACGGCGGTCAGCGCGGCCCCGATGACCGTCGCGACCTGGCCGAGGAACAACCGGCGGTAGGCGGGGACGTGCAGTGGCCGGGTGTCAGGTCCGATCCCGCGCAGCCGGCTGCCGCCTGCGGGGTGCTGTTCGCTGGGTGCCGCGGTTCGCCCTTGGGGCTCTCCGTCCCGATCGGGTGGCGCCGGTGTGCCGGTCGAATCGGGGCTTGGTGACGTCACCGGCCGATCGGGCGGACCGCTGGGCTGGTGGTTCCGGGCACCACCGCGATCCCCAGCGAAATCCCGGCCGAACTCTCCACCGGACTCCTCACGGCGCGAGTCGTTCGACAACCCACCCGTCACCGGTGTCGCGATACCGCAGCCGGTCGTGCAGCCGCCCGATTCGGCCCTGCCAGAACTCCACCGTTGCCGGACGGATCCGCCACCCGCCCCAGAACGGCGGGAGCGGGACCGGCTGCTCGCCGGTGCTGTCCTCGGCTCCGAAGCGCTCTTCCGCCTGGTGCTGCAGCACCTCCAGCGCGTCCCGGTCGGCCAGCACCGTTGACTGCGGGCTGGCCCAGCCGCCGATCTGCGACGCCCGTGGCCGGCGCGCCCAGTAGGCCCTGGCCTCCTCGTCCGACACCCGGCTCACCGTTCCGCGAAAATGCACCTGGCGCTGCAGACCGATCCACGGGAAGGTCGCCGCTGCCCGCGGGTTCGCCAGCAGATCGCGGCTCTTGTCCGAGGTCAGATTGGTGTAGAACACCAGACCGCCATCATCGGCGGCCTTGGCCAGTACCGCCCTGCTGGCCGGCTCGCCGGACGGGGTCGCGGTGGCGAGGACCATCGCGTTCGGTTCGGGCAGCCCGGCGGCGACCGTCTGAGCGAGCCAGTTGCGGAACTGGGTCAGCCAGTCCGGCGCCAGGTCGGCCTCGGAGAGCCCGGCCAGCGAATAGGTCTCCCGCATGGCTGCCATGTCGGGACCGTCAGGGCTGACCGTTTCTGGGCGGCTCATCGCGTGATCCACCCCGGCGTGCACGGTTCGGCTTCGAGACGCCGTGAGGTTCGGCTCGCCTTGCGCGGCACCGGTTTCATGTGTCGAACGCTACCCCGCCCAGTCCGCGGCCGGAGCCCACCCGCGCTCCCGTGGATATACCCTGGGGGGTAATCGCAGTGTGTTCGGGATGACCGGCCACCGCGGATCGGAGGGCATTGTGAAGATCGTCATCGTCGGAGGTGTCGCCGCTGGAATGTCGGCCGCGGCCCGAGCCCGCCGGCTGGATGAGCACGCCAGCATCGTGGTTCTTGAGCGGGACGAGTACGTCTCGTTCGCCAACTGCGGGCTGCCGTATTACCTGGGCGGTGACATCGAGGACCGGGAGAGCCTGCTGCTGCAGACCCCCGCCGGGCTCGCCGCCAACCTCGCTCTCGACGTGCGCACCGGTTCCGAGGTGGTGACGGTGAACCGCGACGCGCGGACCGTCCGGGTCAGGGTGCGTGGGGGCGCTGACAACGCTGCCGGCGACGGCCAGGACGCGAGGCGGGAGTACGACGAGCCCTACGACCGTCTGGTGCTGGCGACAGGAGCCCAGCCGATCCGTCCCCCGCTGCCCGGCATCGACCATCCCCGGGTGCGGACCCTGCGCACCGTCGGCGACGTCGACGTGCTGGTCGACCTGGTCGGCTCAGCACAGGTGCGGTCGGCCCTTGTGGTCGGCGGCGGGTACATCGGGGTCGAAGTCGCCGAAGCGCTGATCAACCGTGGATTGCAGGTGACGGTCGTCGAACTGGCCGACCAGGTGCTCGGACCGTTGGATCCCGAAATGGCGCAACAGGTTTCGGACGAACTCCGGCGGTGCGGCGTGGACCTGCGGACAGGGGTGGGGGTCACCGCTTTCGATGACGCCCCCACTGCGGCTGCGGGATTGACCCCACGATCCAGTCCGGGATTCAACGATGCTTCATCGGTCCGTGCTCGACTTTCCGACGGCTCGTCCGTGCGGTCGGACCTGGTGCTGCTCGCGATCGGTGTGACGCCGGACAGCAGATTGGCCCGGGACGCCGGCCTTGACGTCACCGACCGGGGCGCCGTGCTGGTGGATTGCCACCAGCGGACGTCCGACCCGGCCATTTACGCAGCGGGTGACTGCGTGCAGGTCGTGGACACCGTCACCGGCGCGGGTACCGTCGTGCCGCTGGCCGGTCCGGCGAACCGCCAGGGGCGCATCGCCGCCGATCACATCGCGGGCCGGTCCAGTGCCTACCGGAGTACCCAGGGGACAGCGATCGTCAAGGCCTTCGACGTGACAGCGGGCGGCACCGGCGCGAACGAAAAGACGCTCAGCAGAGCGGGTATCGAGTATCGGGTGGTCTACGTCCACCCGAACGGTCACGCCGGCTATTACCCCGGAACCGCCGCCATGCACCTGAAACTGATCTTCGCTCCCGCCGACGGCAAGATCCTGGGCGCGCAGGTCGTCGGGCGCGACGGCGTGGACAAGCGCATCGACGTGCTGGCCGTCGCGCTGCGCGCTGGGATGACCGTCTTCGATCTCGAGGAACTCGAACTGGCCTACGCGCCGCCGTACGGGTCGGCGAAGGATCCCGTCAACATGGCCGGCTTCCAGGCCGCGAACCTGCTCAGGGGTGATGTCGCGTTCTGGTACCCGCAGGATTGGCCGGCGCTGCCGCCGGACGCGCAGGTCGTGGACGTCCGCACTCCGGCCGAACATGCTCACTGTGCGTTACCGGGGTCGGTGAACATTCCGCTGCAACTGCTGCGGAGCCGATTGGGCGAACTCGACCGCGGCCTTCCCGTCCGGCTGTACTGCGCCTCCGGTTTCCGGTCATATCTCGGGTATCGCATCCTGGTGCAGGAAGGGTTCCCCGACGTGGCCACGTTGTCCGGGGGAACCATGACGCTTCAACTGGCCAACCCCGACCTGTGCCAACTGCTCGGCGGGCTCGAGCATCGTCCCGGACCAGCGGTTTCACACGCGGAGGACGCGGTGGGTTGCCGGTTGGACGCGCCGGTACCGCTACCGGCGTGACGCCGGTCGGAGAAGATCGCATCGCGTGGGGAACCGTGCTGGTCAGGGGTGATCAAGACCACTAGTTGGCTCTGGCCGACAGGCCCCACTCCCGGCACAGTGCCAATTATTCTGGCAATCAGTACCGTTGATGAGACCGGGCGTCTCCGGTCACGTCGTCGATGCCCGAATTTCATTTGCGCTGTCTCCGCGCCCGAATGGGCGTCGTAGACGGCACCCGCGAAGTGGTCGCCCACGTCCGATCCTGACTCGACCGGCGCGGCGGGCCGATCCGCCCCGGCCGCTGTCAATGACCGGCGATATGCACCGAGCGTTCGACCCTTCTTTTCAGTCCTCAACGCGGAGGTTCTCATGACGACGGCCACCAACGGAACTGCTACCAACGGAACTGCCACGAACGGTGTGACATTCGTGCCCGGACTTGAGGGTGTGGTGGCCTTCCACACCACGATCGCCGAGCCGGACCGGGACGGCGGATCGCTCCGGTACCGCGGGGTGGACATCGACGACCTGGTGGGTCGGGTGGGGTTCGACGACGTCTGGTCCCTGCTCGTCGACGATGCCTTCGGCGCCGGACTCCCGGTGGACACCTCAACACCGGCGTTCCGGTCGGGCGACGTCCGGGTGGACGTACAGTCCTCGCTTCCGCTGCTGGCGCCGGCGCGTGGGTTCGGCCCGTTGCTGGACATCACCGACGAGCAGGCTCGCGACCACATCGCGCAGACCACGGCTGCCGTGTTGTCCTACGCGGCACGCTCGGCGCGCGGCGACGCTCCCGAGGTGCCTGCTTCGCTGATCGAATCCCGTTCCACGGTGGTGGACCGCTTCATGACCGCATGGCTGGGTGAGCCGACCCCCGAACAGGTCAAGGCCATCGATGCGTACTGGGTATCCGCCGCCGAACACGGCATGAACGCCTCGACCTTCACGGCCCGGGTCGTCGCCTCGACCGGCGCCGATGTGCCCGCCTGCTTCGCCGGCGCCGTCGGGTCGATGTCCGGCCCGCTGCACGGCGGCGCACCCGCCCGGGTGCTGCCCATGGTGAAGGAGGTCGAGGCCACCGGGGACCCGTTCGGACTGGTCACCGGCATCCTGGACCGCAAGGAACGGCTGATGGGCTTCGGCCATCGGGTGTACCGGGCCGAGGACCCTCGCGCCCGGGTACTGCGGCGCACCTGCCGAGAGCTGAACGCGCCCAGGTACGAGGCCGCGGCGGCGCTCGAGCAGGCGGCGCTGGCCGTGCTGCGCGAGCGCCGGCAGGACCGGGCGATCGAGACCAACGTCGAGTTCTGGGCCGCCGTCATCCTGGACTTCGCCGGCGTGCCGGCCGCGATGATGCCGGCGATGTTCACCTGCGCGCGCACAGCGGGTTGGAGTGCGCACATCCTCGAGCAGAAGCGGCTGGGCCGGCTCGTTCGCCCATCGGCGGTCTACCGCGGGCATGCACCCCGCCGCGCGGACGAGGTCGCTGGGTTCGGGACGCTGGCCGTCGCCAGCTGAGTCGGTGGCTTCCCGCCGCCGAAATGCCGGTTTCTCGGGCGTGCGGCCGGGCGGTTGGGGAGCGGCAACTGCACGCGCGTTGCTCACGGCACCCGAGCGTTGCTCACGGCACCCGAGCGTTGCTCACGGCACCCGAGCCGATCCCGCGCCGCAGCGCGAGCATCGCGCATGCAACGAGAGCATCGTCTGAACGGGTGTGCGCCAGACCACCCCTGGGCGGTCCGAGGCGCCAGGCGGCCGGTGGGAGGATGGAGGCGCCCGAAACCCGGGCGCTGATGGTGACGCGGAGTGGCGCTCAGGCCGCGTTCGCATCAGTCACTGCGGAGAGAGCGTGTGTTGCGATGGCCCAAGTGACCAGTCTGGTTCTGCCCGATGACGTGAAGCCGGTCGACGGCCGGTTCGGCTGCGGGCCGTCCAAGGTCCGGCCCGAGGCGCTCGCCGCGCTCGCCGCTTCCGGCGCGTCGGTGATGGGCACCTCGCACCGGCAGGCTCCGGTCAAGTCGCTGGTCCACCGGGTGCGGGAAGGTCTGGCCTCGCTGTTCGAGCTGCCAGAGGGGTACCAGGTCATTCTCGGCAACGGCGGGACGACCGCCTTCTGGGACGCCGCCGCACTCGGCCTGGTCCGGAACCGAGCGCAGCACCTGACGTTCGGTGAGTTCTCGACGAAGTTCGCCACCGTCACCCGCAAGGCACCGTTCCTGGCCGACCCGGTCGTCTTGGCCGCCGAACCCGGCGACGCCCCCGATCCCGTCGGGTCCGCCGATGTCGACGTCTACGCCTGGGCGCACAACGAAACCTCCACCGGCGTCGCGGTTCCCGTTTTGCGGCCGGTCGGCGCGGGTGACGACCAGCTGGTGCTCATCGACGCCACCTCCGCCGCCGGCGGACTGCCGGTGGAGATCAGTCAGGCCGACGTGTACTACTTCGCTCCGCAGAAGGTGTTCAGCTCGGACGGCGGCCTGTGGATCGCCCTGGCGTCGCCTGCCGCGCTGGCCCGGATCGCCGAGATCGCCGCGTCGGACCGGTGGATCCCGGAGTTCCTGTCCATCGCGACCGCGTTGGACAACTCGGGCAAGGACCAGACGCTGAACACTCCGGCCGTGGCCACGCTCTTCCTGCTCGTCGACCAGATCGAGTGGTTGCTGGGCAACGGTGGCCTCGACTGGGCGACAAAGCGCACCGCCGATTCGTCGTCGCGGCTTTACGACTGGGCCGAGTCCAGTGACTTCGCCACCCCGTTCGTCAGCAGGCCGGAGCTCCGCTCGCAGGTCGTCGGCACCATCGACTTCGACGACAAGGTCGACGCTGCCGCGGTGGCAAAGACCCTGCGGGCCAATGGGATCGTCGACACCGAGCCGTATCGTAAGCTCGGCCGCAACCAGTTGCGGATCGGCATGTTCCCGTCGGTGGAACCCGCCGACGTGTCGGCCCTGACGGCCTGCATCGACTACGTGGTGGAGCGGTTGGGCTAGCTCACGCCGTGTCGAGCTGATGGGGTCGCAGGCGATCTGGCACGGGGCACTACCCCAGCTGGTCGCGGCGGCGTGTCAGTAAGGCGGTCTCGGCGGTGTTGCCCGCCAGCTCGATGGCTTTGTCGTACGCCGTGCGCGACTTCTGGCCGCAGCCCATCCGGCGCAGCAGTTCGGCGCGGGTCGCATGGTAGGCGTGATAGCCGGCCAACTTGTCCTCAAGACGGTCGACAACCGCCAGTGCCACCTCCGGGCCGTCCAGCTCGGCGACTGCGATGGCCCGGTTCAGGGCGATGATCGGCGAGGGGTCGAGGCGGACGAGCTGGTCGTAGAGGGCGACGACCTGCGACCAATCGGTGTCGCGTAGGTCGTGGGCGGAGGTGTGCACGGCGTTGATCGCTGCGAGGATCTGGTAGCGACCCGGAGCCACCCCGGCGGCAGCAGCAGCGAGGCGCTCGCGCACCAGCCGATGACCCTCGGCGACCAGCGCCGCGTCCCACGCCCCACGGTCCTGCTCGTCGAGGGCGACCAGTTCGCCGCTCGCCGAAACCCGGGCGGTGCGGCGGGCCTCGGTGAGCAGCATCAGCGCCAGCAACCCGGCCACCTCACCGTCCTCCGGCACGAGGGCACGGATCAGGCGAGTGAGCCGGATCGCCTCGGCGGTCAGGTCGTGACGTATGGGGTCGGTGTCGGGGCCGGTCGCCAGGTAGCCCTCGTTGAAGACGAGGTACAGGACGGCGAGTACGCCGGAGACGCGTGCCGGGAGATCCTCCGCGGACGGCACCCGATAAGGGATGCGAGCCGCCTTGATCTTGGCCTTCGCGCGGGTGATCCGCTGCCCCACGGTGGTCTCCTGCACCAGGAAGGCGCGGGCGATCTCGGGCACAGTCAGACCGGCGACCATGCGCAGCGTCAGCGCCACCCGGGTCTGCATGGCGAGCGCCGGGTGACAGCAGGTGAAGATCAGCCGGAGCCGCTCGTCGTCGATGGCCCCGATAGGTGCCGGCGGGTCGGGAGGGTCGACCACCATCTGAGCCTCCTTGTGCTTGCCGTCGCGCTGGTTCTCGCGCCGGATCCGGTCGATGGCCTTGCGGTTGGCCGTGGTGGTCAGCCAGGCGCCCGGGTTGGGAGGTACGCCGTCGGCCGGCCACCGCTGGACGGCGGTCGCGAACGCCTCGGCCGCCGCGTCCTCGGCGATGTCGAGATCACCGAAACGCCTGGTCAGGGCGGCGACCACTCGGGCCCACTCCTCGTAGTGTGCCCGAGTGATCGACTCCCGGACATCGACCACGCTCACAGGAACGGCCGCACCTCGATCTTCCGGTTGCAGGCCTTCGAGCCCTCGGCGGCGAGCCCCCGCGCGACGTCGAGGTCGGCGGCCTCGATGATCCAGAAGCCGGCGAGGTACTCCTTCGACTCCAGGAAGGGCCCGTCTGTGAACATCGCCTCCCCACTCCGGTTGTCGATGGTGGTCGCGTTGTCGGTGGAGCCGAGGCCGCCGGCGAAGACCCAGTGGCCCTCCGCCTGGAGCCGGTCGTTGAACGCGTCGATGGCGGCCATCTCGTCCGGGGTGGCAAGGCCGGCAGTGTCGGCGATCACGGAAACCAGGTACTGCATCTCGATCATCTCCTGTGGACCGGGGCGCCTCTCGTGGGCGCCGCTCACCCCTACTACGAACACCTCTGCCCCGATCCGACACCGCCTCGCGGATTTCTTTCAAGGACTTTCTGCTACTCCGGTTGTGAGCGATCCGACAGCGAGGGTAACTCGTCCCGGGATTCGCAGTCCGGGTCTCCCGGGACGTGAGTGCGTCCAACCGCGAACGGATCGGCACGGTGCACGCCGCAGCTTCCCGCGC
>Ga0075520_1001633_pt1 | contig 10868 bp, 9 predicted proteins | sample NGEPerB_FD_75100 | JGI IMG/M metagenome (GOLD analysis project Ga0075520, IMG submission 75100) | Arctic peat soil microbial communities from the Barrow Environmental Observatory site, Barrow, Alaska, USA - NGEE PermafrostAB12-B | ecosystem: Environmental > Terrestrial > Soil > Wetlands > Peat ...
GCACGGCGTGATCCACCGGGACGTCAAGCCGGGCAACGTGCTGATCACCGATGACGGCCAGGTGAAGGTCACCGACTTCGGCATCGCCCGGGCCATCAACACCGAGGAGAGCCTTACCCAGACCGGAGCGGTCATGGGCACCGCCACCTACTTCTCGCCGGAGCAGGCCGAGGGCATCGGCGTCGATGCCCGAACCGACATCTACTCGCTCGGCGTGGTCCTCTTCGAGATGGTCACCGGCCGGCCCCCCTTCTTGGGCGACACACCGGTGGCGGTGGCGTCCAAGCACGTGCGCGACCACCCGCCGGCGCCGCGCGAGCTCAACCCGTCCATCCCGCCGACCTTCGAGGCGATCATCCTCAAGTCGATGGCCAAGGACCCGGCCCACCGGTACCCGACGGCGGAGGACCTGCGGGCCGACCTGCTCCGGTTCAACGAGGGCCGCTCGGTGCTGGCCATGAACGACACGACCGCCCTGTTGGCGGCCGCCGGCGTGACCCAGACCGTCGGTGCGGTCGGCGGCATGGACGCCACCCAGGCGGTGGCGTCCATCGACGAAGCCGAAAATGGCGAGGATGCGGAGGAGGCCGGATCCAACCGGACCCGGACCTACGCCATCATCCTCGTCGTGCTGCTGGCCCTGCTGGCGCTGGCCGGCTTTCTGTTGGCCCGCAACCTGGGCTATCTCGGGGGCAGCCCCTCGTTCAACATGCCATCGGTCAACGGGCAGCCGGTGGACCAGGCCACGGCGACCCTGAAGGGCGACGGACTGGTGGTCAAGACCTCGAACCAGGTGTCGAGCCAGACACCGGGCCTGGTCCTCTCCACCGACCCCACGGGCAACTCCCTGGTCAAGAAGGGCGACACGGTGACCTTGAAGGTGGCGGTCCCCGCTCCGATCCAGCAGATACCGGTTCCCAGCGGGATCACCAACACCTCGCTGGGCAACGCCGAGTCGATCCTGCAGGGGGCCGGCCTGCAGTACACCGTCGTCAACAAGACGAGCACCGTCCCGAAGGGCACCGTGCTCAGCGCCAACCCGGCCTCGGGTGCCACTGTCGCCCAGGGCAGCTCGGTGACCCTGACCGTTTCGTCGGGCCCTGCCAACGTCACCGTGCCCTCCCTGGCCGGCCTGAGCCAGCCCCAGGCCGGCGTTCTCCTCGGGCAGGCCGGTCTCAATGTGGGCAATGTGACGTCGCAGGCATCGAACCAGTACTCCGCCGGCCTGATCATCGCGTCGAGTCCGGGCACCGGGGCGTCGGTGACGCCGGGCAGCTCGGTTGACATCGTGGTGTCGTCCGGCCCGCCTCCGACCACCACTACGACGTCCACCACCACCACCACCACCACGACGACGTCACCGAGCTCCTCCTCGACGATTGCACCGAGCCCCGCGACGCCCCACTGATAGCCGGTAACGGTCTCCGCGGGGGTTGGCTCAGCGGGCGACGGAGGCGAGGAAGTTCGACAGCAGGGTCGGCCCGTTCGGCGTGAGGAGCGACTCGGGGTGGAACTGGACACCCTCCACCCGGAGGGTGCGATGGCGAAGGCCCATGATCACCCCGTCCGCCGTGGTGGCGGTGACCTCCAGCACGTCGGGCACCGAGGTCGGCTCCACCACCAGGGAGTGGTAGCGGGTGGCGGTGAACGGGTCGGGAAGCCCGGCGAAGACCCCCTCGCCGGTGTGGTGGATGGCCGAGGTCTTGCCGTGCATGAGGGTGGGGGCGGCCACCACGTCCCCGCCGTAGGCCTGTCCGATGGCCTGGTGGCCGAGGCATACCCCGAGGATGGGGTACTCGCCGGCCAGCTCGGTGATCACCGTCATGGTGATGCCGGCCTGCTCGGGGCGGCCGGGCCCGGGTGAGATGAGGATGGCGTCGGGCGAGGCGGCACGGATGGAACCGATGTCTATGGCATCGTTGCGGTGGACGACCGGTTCCGCCCCGAGCTCGCCCAGCTCCTGGACGAGGTTGTAGACGAACGAGTCGTAGTTGTCGATGACCAGCACCCGCGTCGCCATGGTGCATCGATGGTACCGGCCGAGCCGGCGGGCACCGACCCCGGTACGGGCGGGCGGTGGCGACTGGCTATCCTTCGGCCATGGCAACCAAGGCCAACGCCGGTCCGGGCAAGGCGCAGAAGAAGGGTCGTTCCGCGGGTGGGCGCACCACCCCGGCAGGCAAGTCGCAGGGCCAGTCGGTCCAGAGCAACAGGTACACGCCCCCCATCCCGAAGAATGCCAAGACCAGCCCGAGGTGGATGGGGATCCTCATCATCGCCCTGTTCCTGCTCGGCGTGGTGGTAGTCATCCTCAACTACGCCGGGGTGCTCCCCGGAGGGGTGAACAACCTCTGGCTGATCGCCGCCATCGGGTCGATCTTCGTGGGCCTCCTGCTGGCCACCCGATACCACTGACCCCGACCCGACCCCCGGGGACGTCCCCTGGACCCGTTGCCACAGGACGAGAAGAGCCGACCCTTGCGGGCCGGCTCTCCGTCATCTGCTCTCCGACACTGTCGGCCGACCTCCCAGCCCCGCGTCCGGCGAGGGGCCGGATGGGGCGTCGGGTGGCCGTCGATGTCAGCCCAGACGCTCGATGATGGTGGCGTTGGCCATGCCGCCGCCCTCGCACATGGTGAGGAGCCCGTAGCGGCCGTTGGTGCGCTCCAACTCGTTGAGCAGGGTGGACATCAGCTTGGCGCCGGAAGCTCCGAGCGGGTGGCCGAGGGCGATGGCACCACCGTTGACGTTGACCTTGTCGAGGTCGACACCGAGCTCCTTGGCCCAGGCCAGCACCACCGAGGCAAAGGCCTCGTTGATCTCGATGACGTCGATGTCGTCGAGGGTCAGCTTGCCCTTCTCGAGAACCGACCGGGTGGCCGGGATCGGCCCGGTGAGCATGGTGATCGGATCGCTTCCCGCCACCGCGAAGCTGTGGAACCGGGCCCGGGGGGTGAGGCCGAGGGCCGAGGCCTTCTCCTCGCTCATGATGAGCACGCCGGAGGCGCCGTCGGTGATCTGCGACGAGTTGCCTGCGGTGACCTTGCCGTTGTCCGTGCGGAATGCCGGCTTCAGCTTGGCCAGGACCTCGACCGAGGAGTCGGGGCGGATGCCCTCGTCGGTGGTCACCATCTCGTCGGTGTCGGCACCGTCGTCACCCTTGACGGCCACCGGGATGAGCTCGCGCTCGAACCGGCCCTCGGCCGTGGCCCGGGCGGCCCGCTGGTGGGATCGGACCGAGAACTCGTCGAGGTCCTCGCGGGTGATGCCCCACTGGTCGGAGATCAGCTCGGCGCCCTCGCCCTGGCTGACCAGGCCGCCCCGCTCGGCGTAGCGGTTCATCATCCGGGGACCGAAGGGGAACCCGAGGTCGCGGACGACCGACGCGCCCATGGGGGTGCGGGTCATGACCTCGACGCCGCCGGCGATGACGACGTCGTAGGCACCGGCGATCACGCCCTGGGCACCGAAGTGGCAGGCCTGCTGCGACGAGCCGCACTGGCGGTCGATGGTGGTGGCGGGCACCGACTCGGGGTACCCGGCGGCGAGGACGGCGTTGCGGCCGACGTTGAGGGCCTGCTCGCCGACCTGCATGACGCAGCCCATGATCACGTCGTCGACCAGGGCCGGGTCGAGATCGTTGCGCGCGACGAGCGCCTTCAGAGGCTCGGAGCCCAGGTCGGCAGAGTGCCAGTTGCGAAGCTTCCCGTTGCGCTTGCCCCCTGCAGTGCGGACTGCATCGACAATGACGGCGTTGGTCATGGTGGATCTCCTTCCGAGGTCCGGCGGAGCGGGTGCCTGCCGGCCGTGTTCGGTTTGGCGTGGAACTGCTGACGGTGATGCAACGATGCGGCCCGGGGAAACTTGACCGCCCGGTCAAGAAGACTAGTCGCCCGTCCCGCGCCTCGGCCAGCATGCCGCCGACCATCGCGTGAAGTCCCTGGTCGGCCGGGGTGACGAGCCAGCCCCCACGGTTCCGCGGCCCGCCCGGCTTCGACGCTGTCCCATCCCGGCACTACGGTCGGGAAGGTGACAGGCCGCGCCAAGGACATGGACCGCTGGTTGGGGAACGGGGGCATGGAGCTCATCGCAACGGTGGGCGCCTCGTTCGACGACTACGGCGTGGACGGCGAGGACCTCGGCTGGGTGGCCGGCTCGTTCGTGCCCACCCGGCCGGCCTGCAATCCCCACGGTGTCGTGCAGGCCGGCGTGCACGGGCTCCTGCTCGACGCGGCCATGAACTTCGCCATCAACGCGGCCCTGCCCGGGCGCGACCGCACCCGGGCGACACTCGAGATGAAGGTGGAGACCATGCGACCCGCCCTGGTCGGCGAGCCCTACGCCCTACGCGGCGAGGTGGTCCGGATGGCCCGGCAGGTCGCCTACGCAGAGGCGTCGGTGAGCGACGGCCAGGGACGAATGCTGAGTCGGTCCACCGGAACCTTCCTCCTCCACCGCCACTCGGAGGATGCACGGCCGGTGGACACGTCGCTGCCGGACGACGCGGCAGGGGCCTGAGGCCCGGCCGGGCCGGCTGACCACCGCCCCTCCGTCGCGACGCCTCCCGCCCGGACGCATCGCCAGAGTCCGAGGCCGACCGGCAGGCCGGCCCCTAAGGGAACCCAGGAGCACTCGTGGCCCGTGCCGGGTTCGACCCAGCTGACTGCCGGGTGTGCGGAGGCCGGTGCCCTCCACGCTTCGCCCTCTGCTTCTGCTGCCGGGCCACGGTCCGCCAGTTGCAGCTGCCGCTCGCCCCGGTGGTGGCGATCACCGCCTACCGCGTGGGCGACAGGACCCACCGGCTGCTCCGCGGCTACAAGGACGCTCCCGTGGACGAGGTCCGCCGTCAGTGCGTCGGGGCGCTCTCCGCCCTGGTCGAGCGGTGGATGGCCGACAACGCCGGGCGGCTGCGCGAACGGTTCGGGGGCGCGTGGAGCGTGGTGGCAACCGTCCCGTCCTCGTGTCGGCCGACGGGCTCGCCGGCGGACGCCGTGGCCACCCGTGTCCCCGACCTGGCCCGGCTCCACCGTGCGCTGCTGGTGCGTGGTCCCGGGGTGGTCGACCATCTGGTCGCCTCGCGCCACGGATTCGAGATTGCGCCCGGCATCGACCCGGGGTGGCTCCGCACCCAGAGGATCCTGGTCTTCGACGACAGCGTCACCACCGGGTCCCGAGCCCAGAGCGCGGTGGCGGCGCTGCGAGGGGAGGGCGCCCGTGTCGCCGGGGTGCTGGCGGTGGGGCGGGCCACCGCCGCGCACAAGCCGCCCGTTCCCCTGGTGCCGGGCAGCGCCCGGCGAGAGGCAGAACCGACCTGAGCTGCCCGAACGGGATCGTCGGACCGGTTGATATAGTTGCTTGTTACAAGCACGTAGAGGCCGATCGGCAGTCCGCTCGGGCGGACGTGAGCTGCGGCCCTCCCGGATCTACATGGCGGCGGCTCCCCGTCGCCGCGGTGTGAGAGGACGACTCCATGACGGCGACATTGACCAAGGTGACCGCCCCATCGTCCGCCGGGCCGCCATCGGGGGGTGCGGCCCTGCCGGCGCGGCGGGTGTCGGCGGACCTGGAGCGGTCGCTGACCGAAGCGGCCCGGGCCATGCTGCGCCTCGGGGTGCCCCAGAGCGCCCTGCCCGAAGGGGTCTCCATCGACCGTGCGGGCTACTGGCTCCTGGTGCGTGCCTCGGAGCGGGCGCCGGTCCGCCTGTCGGATCTGGCGGAGTGCGTCGAGCTCGATCTGTCGACCGTCAGCCGCCAGATGCGCGACCTGGTGGCCTCGGGGCTGATGGTCAAGGTCCCCGATCCCCGTGATGGCCGGGCCTCGCTGCTCAGCCTCTCCGATCGCGGCCGGGCCGTGCTCGAGGCGGTGTCCGAGGCCCGGCGCGAGGTGTTGGCCGAGGCCATCGACGACTGGACGGACGAGGAACGGGGGGCGCTGGCCGGCGGGCTCGCCCGGCTGAGTGCCGGTCTCCAGCACACCAGGGACGCAAGGGAAGAAGCGAGATGAGCATCGACACACCAGCACGGGGGAACGATCTCGCACCCGGGACGGAGGTGGCAGCGGTTCCCGCGCCGGACGGGCCGCCGGCCGGAGGTGGACCCGTGGTGGCGCTGACCCACCGGCAGATCCTGATGGTGTTCAGCGGGCTGATGCTCGGCATGTTCCTCGCCGCCCTCGACCAGACCATCGTGGGGACCGCCCTGCCCACGATCGTCAACAGCCTGCACGGGCTCAACCACATCAGCTGGGTGGTCACCGCCTACCTGTTGACCTCGACCATCTCGACACCGCTCTACGGAAAGCTGTCCGACCAGTTCGGTCGGAAGGGCATCTTCCAATTCGCCATCGTCGTCTTCCTGGTCGGGTCGGCACTGTCCGGCCTCAGTCAGAACATGGGTCAGCTGATCGCCTTCCGCGGCATCCAGGGACTGGGTGCCGGCGGTCTGATGGCCATGGCCATGACCATCATCGCCGACGTGGTCTCGCCGCGGGACCGAGGTCGCTACATGGGCTACTTCGGGGCCACCTTCGCACTGTCCTCGGTGGCCGGCCCGCTGCTCGGGGGGGTGTTCACCGACGACCTGAGTTGGCGGTGGATCTTCTACATCAACATTCCCATCGGCATCGTGGCCCTCATCGTCACCTCGGCGGTCCTGAAGCTTCCTTTCCGCCGCCAATCCCACCAGATCGACTTCCTCGGCGCCGGGCTGATGATGCTGGGTGTGACCTCGGCACTGCTGGTGACGGTGTGGGGCGGCACCCAGTACGCATGGAGCTCACCGATCATCGTGTCACTGTCGATCGCCGCCGTGGCCTTCATCGGGGTGTTCGTGCTCTGGGAGCGAAAGGCACCCGAGCCGATCCTGCCCCCCAGCCTCTTCCACATCGGGATCTTCCGGGTGGCCTCGTGCGTCACCTTCTTGCTGGCCATGGTCATGTTCGGCGCCATCATCTACCTTCCGCTCTACCTCCAACTGGTCGACGGGGTCTCGGCAATGGTGTCGGGCCTGCTCATGATCCCCTTGATGCTGGGGTTTCTGGTCACCTCGATCGCGTCGGGCCAGATCGTCAGCCGCACCGGTCGCTACAAGCTGTTTCCGGTCATCGGTTCCTTGTTGGCCGTCCTCGGGATGCTTCTGCTCACCCATCTGGGGCTGCACACCTCCCACCTGACCATGAGCCTGTATGTGGTCGTGCTCGGGGCCGGCATGGGCATGACCATGAATTTCATGGTGCTGGCCACCCAGAACGCGGTGCCGCCCACCCAGATCGGAACGGCGACGGCAGGGGTGACCTTCTTCCGCTCGCTGGGCGGAGCGTTCGGGACCTCGCTGTTCGGGGCGGTGTTCATCGCCGGGCTGAGCCATTGGATTCCGGTGCTGGTGCCAGGTGCAGCGGGCAAGTCCATCCATGTGAACGGCAGCTTCTCGATGAGCCCCGCAGAGCTCCATGCCTTTCCCACACCGGTGCAGCACGGGATTCTGGAGTCGTTCGTCCGGTCGCTCCACTCGGTCTTCCTGCTGGGTGTCCCCATCGCCTTGGTAATGTTCGGGCTCACCCTGCTGTTGAAGCAGGTGAAGCTGCGTACTTCCTCCGGGCTGGAGCGCCCGAGCGAGGACCTGGCCATGTCCGACGCGGCGGCGGGAGCCGGCGATGCCGAGTTCGACGAAGATTTGGTCGGTCCCGGCATGCTCGCCGGCTAGCTCGGAGGTCTGGCGGCGTCGGGGTCCACATCTCGACCACGCCGCCCGCCCCGCTCGGCTAGACCGGGGAGATGCTCCTCCGCATCTTCACCGAGCCGCAGCAGGGTGCCACCTACGACGCCCTGGTGGTGGTGGCGAAGGCCACCGAGGACCTCGGGTTCGACGCCTTCTTCCGCAGCGACCACTACTTGAGGATCGGCGACGGCGACGGGCTGCCGGGGCCCACCGACGCCTGGGTCACCCTGGCCGGCATCGCCCGGGAGACCAGCCGCATCCGACTGGGCACCCTGGTCACCTCGGCCACCTTCCGGCTTCCCGGGCCGCTGGCCATCTCGGTGGCGGAGGTCGACGCCATGAGCGGCGGCCGGGTCGAGCTCGGGCTGGGTGCCGGGTGGTACGAAGCCGAGCACGCCGCCTACGGGATCCCTTTCCCGCCGCTGGGAGAGCGGTTCGAACGCCTGGAGGAGCAGCTGGCCATCGTCACCGGGCTGTGGTCGACCCCGGTCGGCGAACGGTTCGGCTTCGCCGGCCGGCACTACCAGGTGAGCGACAGCCCGGCTCTGCCCAAACCGGTCCAGAGGCCGGGGCCGCCGATCATCATCGGCGGAGGTGGACCGAAGTACACGCCTCGGCTGGCCGCCACGTTCGGCTCCGAGTTCAACCTGGCGTTCCGCCCGCTGGAGGACACCGGTGACCAGTTCGCACGGGTGCGTGCCGCTTGTGAGGCCGCCGGGCGTGGCCCGGGCTCGCTCGTCCTCTCCGCGGCCCAGGTCGTGTGCTGCGGGCGGGACGAGGTCGAAATCGCCAGGCGGGCCGGGGCCATCGGGCGCGAGGTGGCCGAGCTGCGCGAGCACGGCCTGTGCGGCACCCCCGACCAAGTGCTCTCCAAGCTGGCGGCCTACGCAGCGCAAGGAGCGGAGCGCATCTACCTGCAGATCCTCGATCTCTCCGACCTGGAGCACCTGGCGCTGATCGGCGAGGCGGTGCTGCCCCCCTGCGCCGCGCTCTGACCCCTGCGCCGCGCTCTGACCCGGGTAGGACCCCTGGCCACCGTTCAGCCCGGTGACGTCCGGGCGGCCGAAGGAGCAGCCGGCGACGGAGCAGCCGGCGACGGAGCAGCCACGTCCTCCATCGGCCACCGCTCGGCGACCAGGGACAGCGACTGCGCCCGGGCCTCGAAGGAGTGGGCCCGGGTGGACAGCATCAGCTCGTCGGCGCCGGTGCGGCGCTGCAGGTCGGCCAGGCCCTGTAGTACCGAGTCGGGATCGCCGATCAGATGGGTGGCGGTGGCCGACTCGACCACCGAGCGCTCGTCCGGCGTGTACCGATAGGCGTCTGCCTCCTCGGGGCTGGCGATCGGGCCCAGCCTCCCGGTCCGGAGCTGGAGGACGGCCAGCGCCGAGGGACCGGCCAGCCACTCGGCCTCTGCCTGGCTGGGGGCGCACAGCACGGAGACGGCGACCATGGCGTACGGCCGCCCGAGCGCCGTGGACGGCCGGAACACCGAGCGGTACCGCTCGAGTGCCAGGTCCACCTGATCGGGGCTGAAGTGGTAGGCAAACGAGAAGGGGAGACCCAGCAGGCCGGCAAGTTGTGCGCTGAAGGTGGACGATCCCAACAGCCATATCTCGGGGAGGTACCCCCGGCCGGGCACCGGTGCCGGATGGGTCGGCGGGCCGTCGGACGGGGCCAGGTAGTTGATCAGCTCGACCACGTCGTGGGGGAAGTTGTCGGGCCCGAGGCCGCCGGCGCGCCGGAGGGCGCTGGCCGTGTCCGGATCGGTGCCCGGGGCACGGCCCAGTCCGAGATCGATCCTTCCCGGATGGAGGGCCTCCAGCGTGGCGAACTGCTCGGCGATCACCAGCGGGGCGTGGTTGGGGAGCATCACCCCGCCGGCACCCACCCGGAGGGTGGTCGTGGCGTCGGCCAGATGGCCGATAAGCACCGCCGGCGCCGAGCTGGCGACCGCCGGCATCCCGTGGTGCTCCGCCACCCACATGCGGTGGAAGCCCAGCGTCTCGACCAGCCCGGCCAGACGGGTGGTCTCGGCCAGGGCGTCGGCCGGGGTGGACCGGCGCGCCACGGTGGCGAGGTCGAGGACGGAGAGGGGGACCACGACCGGTACAACACCGCCGCAGGGGGCACGCTTCCCCGGAAGGGCCCGCCAGGGTCAGGCGGGCTGTGCCGTCAGCTCCTCGATGCGGGCCAGTGTCTTGTCCATGTTGGCCCGGGTCTTCTCGGGGAGCCCGCCCAGCTTGAGGAGCGACCGCTGATGGTCTTCGGAGATGTCCCAGCTCTCGGTGACCTTGGTGCCACCCTCGACCGGCTCGAGCTCGTAGCGCCAGATCCGCCCGGCCAGGACCTTGCCCAGGAACCCGCCGGGTCGCGCCTGCCAGGCGATCCGCCGGTTCTCCTCGAACTCGATGACGGTGTTGACCATCGAGTAGCTGATCCCCATGTGCATCGACATGCCGAACGTGGCGCCCTTGGACAGGTGCTGGGGGGACCCCTCCTTGACCTGTTTCACGGTGCCCGAGCCGTCGATGTCGGGGTGCCGGGCAGCGTCGGCGATCAGATCGAAGATTGCCTCCGGTGGCGCCGGGATCACCCGCTCCACTGAGACGATGTTGCCTTCCATGCCGTCCTCCGCTCTCGATGGGCACTGGTGCGCCGCCAGCCTACCGGTGGGGCGGCCCGTCGGGCGTGCCCGGCCCGTCGGACGGCCCGGCCGATCGTGGCGTGAACGGGCGGGCGGAACGGGGCGCAACGATGCGAAACGAGCTGGCATCATCAGTTCCGTGACCGGAGGACCGCTGATCGAGGCCGTGGCATCGCTCGGGGAGCGGGACCCGGTGCTGGCCACGCTGATCGACCGGCACGGCATGCCGCCCCCGCGGCGGCGAGCCCCCTCAGCCGAACGGTTCGCGGCCATCGCCCGGACCATCGTCTACCAACAGCTGGCGGGCAGGGCTGCGGCCTCCATCCACGGCCGCCTCACCGCGGCGCTCGGAGGGTCGGTCACCGCCGAAGGCGTACTGGATGCTCCGCCCGCCCTGCTGGCGTCGAGCGGACTCAGCGCGTCGAAGGCCGCGTCGATCCGGGATCTGGCCGACAAGGTGGTCTCCGGCGAGATCGTGCTGGAGCGGATCGGCCGGCTGTCCGACGGC
>Ga0075520_1001634_pt1 | contig 10866 bp, 12 predicted proteins | sample NGEPerB_FD_75100 | JGI IMG/M metagenome (GOLD analysis project Ga0075520, IMG submission 75100) | Arctic peat soil microbial communities from the Barrow Environmental Observatory site, Barrow, Alaska, USA - NGEE PermafrostAB12-B | ecosystem: Environmental > Terrestrial > Soil > Wetlands > Peat ...
ACCCAGGCCCGCAGCACCCAGATGGCCGCCGACAACTCCACGTGGACCGACCCCCGCGATCAGGGGTTGCTCCCCGATATCTACGTCGCGATGGGCCAGACCGCCGAGAACGTGGCCACCAGCCGCGGCATCTCGCGAGCACGTCAGGACGAATGGGGCGTCATCAGCCAGAACCGCGCCGAGAAGGCCATCGTCGATGGTTTCTTTGCCCGCGAGATCACCCCCATCACCACGCCGGACGGCACCGTTGTCTCCACTGATGACGGCCCGCGCGCCGGTGTCACCCTCGAGGCCGTGTCCGCGCTCAAACCGGTGTTCCGCCAGACCGGCACCGTCACCGCCGGCAACTGCTGCCCGCTCAACGACGGTGCGGCCGCCCTGGTCATCATGAGCGACGCCAGGGCTCGCGACCTGGGCCTTGCTCCGCTGGCGCGCGTGGTCTCCACCGGGGTCAGCGCGCTTTCCCCGGAGATCATGGGAATGGGTCCGGTGGAGTCATCTCGTCTTGCCCTAGCTCGAGCGGGCATGTCCATCAACGACATGGACCTGATCGAGATCAACGAGGCTTTTGCCGCACAGGTGCTGGCTTCGGTCGACGACCTGGGAATCGACACGGACAAGCTCAACGTCCATGGTGGCGCCATCGCCCTGGGCCACCCCTTCGGCGCCACCGGCGCTCGCATTACAACGACCCTGCTCAACGGCCTGACCGCCCGCGACGGCCAGTTCGGCCTCGAGACGATGTGCATCGGCGGCGGCCAGGGAATGGCCATCATCTACGAGCGACTCAGCTGAGGCCAACCTCTGGCCTCTGGGCGGTAGAGCGGTCAGCGCAGTTCGTGGCGCAGCCTGGCCAGGTCCTGCACGAGAGTCGATGTGCGTGTCGACGTCACAGCGGTAGCGCTCGCGTCATAGACCATGACAGTAAGCTGGTCCATCAGTGTCGCCGGGCCACAGTCCGGGACAACAGACAGCCGTATGCCGGTAGCCTCCGCGACCTCGTCGGCCAGAGACTGGACGAGCGCACGGGCGTGACCGGCATACGCCAGCGCCTGGTCCAGTGGCAGCTGACGCCACCGCTCGAGCACGCGCTGTAGCTCGGCCGAGACCTCCTGGGGAACAGGCGATCTCGAAGTCTGAGGAACCGTCACTAGCGCAGGCGGGCCAACAGACGCAGGAACTCCAGGTACAGCCAGACCAGAGTGACGATAAACCCGTGAGCCAGGAGCCAGGAGTACTTCTCAGGCAGCTGGGCCTTGACCGCGCGGTCGACCGAGTCGAAGTCGATTGCCAGCGAGTAGGACGCCAGGCCCACCCCGAGCACCGAGATGGCAATGCCCATCGGCCCCTTGCCGCCGAGGCCAAAGCCGCTGCCGACACCCATGAACGCCGCGACCACGTTGACCAGGCCGAAGAGCAGGTAGCCCATGATCGCCATGCCGAAGATCCGGCGGGACTTGTCTGTCACCTTGATCAGACCGGACTTGTAGCCCAGCAGCATGCCGGCGAAGGTGCACACCGTGGCGATCACCGCGGTCGTGACGAGCCCTTCGTACTGGCTCGCGAACACCTGGCTGATCGCCCCGACCAGGACACCTTCCAGCGCGGCGTACAGCACGATCAGCGGCACACTGATGGTCTTCCTGAAGGCAACGAGCAGGCCGACGCCCAGGCCGCCGAACATGCCGGCCAGCATCAACGGCAGGCTTAGCGTGGTGCGGCCGGCCACGGTGAACCAGGTGACCGCGCCGACCAGGAGGACGATGGTGAAGAGCCCGAGGGTCTTCATGACCACGTCGTCAAGGGTCACCCGCCGCATCTGCACCGAGCCGGCCGACGGCTGGTTGTACAGGTCCTGGAGCTGCCGGGAGTTGAGGTTGTCCTGCACGCCGCTTCCCGTGCTCGCTGCGGATGCCGCGGGCCCCCGATCAAAACCGGCATAGTCGCCCGCCGTGATCTGCTTGTCGATCCGACTGAACACCGGGTTGCTCGCCATCGTCTTCCTCACCACGTTGGGCCGCCGTATCGACGGTTCTGTTACCAGACTAAAGGTTGCGGATCGCAGGAAGTTCCCCGCTGCGGCCTCAGTGGTGGATCTCACCCATTCGGCCCCGCCCGGTGTCGCCAGAACGTCCCCGCTCCTGGTGTCCCCGACGGGTCTCGAACCCGCACTGGAGCGATTTTAAGTCGCCTGCCTCTGCCGTTGGGCTACGGGGACAAACCCCAGATTACAGATAAGTGCGGCGGGGATGTATGCGATGCGGTCCGCTCACCCGGTCCAGGAAGAGCAAACCGTTGGTGTGGTCGATCTCGTGCTGCAGCGCTACGGCCTCGAAGCCATCGGTGATCACCTCGACCCACTGCCCGGTCAGCGGGAGCTGGCCGCGAATGGCCAGAGCGCGGCCCCGGGCGACGTCCCCGGTGAAGTCTGGGACCGACATGCAGCCCTCGCGACCACGCTCATGTCCAGCCGCACTGACGACCACGGCGTTGCACAGCGCAAACAGCCCGTGACAGGTGCGAGTCCGCGCGTGGCCTGAGACGTCCACGCTGAACACCCTCGCGGCGACACCGACCTGCTGGGCGGCCAGTCCGACACAACCCGGCGAGACCAGCTGAGTGGCGAGCAGGTCCGCGACGAGCTCGATCGTTGCGGCGTCGCTAGGGTCGACGTCGCGCCCCGGCATGGACAGGACCGGATCAGGAGCACGGACCACCCGGCGCACCGTGCCTGCGGGCAGCCCTGGCATCGCCCACGCCGTGGTTCCCGAGCTCACAACAGGTCGTCGTCGATGGGTGCCAGATGGACTTCGACGCCTAGCTCCTCTGCGGCGCCCTTCAGCTCGGCCTCAATGCCAACCGCCGAGACGCCTCTGGGCAGCTCGAGCTCGGCCATCAGAACGTAGAGCCCTTCGACCAAGCGGGTGCCAAGGTCGACGATGTTGGCGCCGTGCCGGGCGACGATGGCGGTGATCGTGGCCACAATCCCGGGCCGGTCCGCACCATGAACCCGCAGCGCGTAGGACGGGCCGTGAACCTGGCTGGGCGTCGGTTCTCCGAGCACACGGGCGCTGATGACCAGCGAGCCACCGCTGCACAGAGGCTGCAGAGCACGCTCGACTGTCTCGGCACTGGCGCCGGTGTGCACCAGCAGGACCATGGCGAAATGACCGCGCAGCAGCGTCATCGTCGAGTCCTCGAGGTTGCCGTGCAGGTCGGCAAGCGCCCCCGTCACGTCCGCCACGATCCCGGGCCGGTCGTGCCCCAGGACGGTGACAGCGATGATCTGGTCCTTCATGGCTCGACGTTATCGCGACTCACAGACCCGCGAGAACCTCATCCAGCATTACTTGCGTGAGTTTGCCAGTGAAGGTGTTCTGCTGGCTCACGTGATAACTGCCGACCAGTCGAATCGATCTGTCAGCGGTTGTCACCAGCACCGTCTCGGCCCCGTGGGTGAATCGGGGTCTGGGACGCTGGACGGTCCACCCGAGCCGCCGGGCGCTGGCAAGGGTGGCATCCCATGCGATCGCGCCCAGCGCGAGCATCGAACGCAGGCCGGACGCACTCAAAGCGAGCTCACGATCAAGCCAGATCCCACAGGTATGCCTCTCTGCCGGGTCGGGTTTGTTCCCGGGGGGAGCGCATCGTACTGCGGCGACGATGCGCACCCCGGTGAGCAACTGTCCGTCACCTGCATGGGTGCTGGTGGGCAGGGTCGCGTATCCCGCTCGGTGCAGCGCGGCATACAGCCAGTCACCGCTTCGGTCGCCGGTGAACATCCGGCCGGTGCGGTTGGTGCCGTTGGCAGCCGGGGCCAGCCCGATGACCAGGATCTGTGGCTCCGGGTCACCGAATCCGGGACCGGGCCTCCCCCAGTACGGCTGGTCGGCGAAGGAGGCCCGCCTGCCCTGTGTGGCCACGGTTTCGCGCCACTGCACAAGTCTGGGACAGGCGCGACACACCGACACCACGGCGTCCAGCTCCGCGACGGACCCGGCCAGAGCGGCGAGCCGTTCAACCTGCCGTTGGGTGCGGGCGATCGCAGCGGCAGGGGTTGCCGGATCTCCGGGCCAACCCGTGCCAGCCGGCACCGGCGACTCGAACAAGTCTCCGGTCACCGGATGCGGCAGCCGGCTTGCGGTCCCGGTCACCGTCATCGAACTATTGACAGGGCAATGCCGTCGAGGATGTCGTGCTCCGACGTCACCACGGCGGTGATCGCGGCGTCACGTTGCAGTCGCTGCACAATGGTGCTCCACACCAGGCCACCGGCGCCGATCACGTCAGCCCGTCCTGGGTGCATGAACGGCAGCCCAGCCCGCTGCGCACGGGTCATCGACAGCAGCGAGGTACAGGCATCGATGATCTGGGTTGCCGGCAGCTGCGAGAGATGGATCTTGTCAGGCTCGTAGGTCGACAGCCGCAGCGCGTGAGCGGTAATGGTGGTGATCGAGCCGGCCAACCCCACCAGCGTCGAGATCCCCTGGAAACCAACAACCTCAGCAGCCTGATCAATGGCCACCTCGATGTCCACGACGGCCGCTGCGATCTCGCTGGACGTCGGCGGATCACTGCGAAGGTGGCGTTCGGTCATTCGCACGCACCCGACGTCGACCGACCGCGCCTGCTGCACGTCGTCGGTGCCCCGGACGAACTCAGTTGAGCCCCCACCCAGATCCACCATGAGATACGGACCAGGGATGCCGTTGGCCCGCAGGTCGCCCGTTGCGCCGTGGAAGGACAGGGAAGCTTCCTCACGTCCGGTGACCACTTCGGGTGTGACCCCGAACGCGGCAAACGCGTCACGCACGCCGACGACAAACTCCTGCGCGTTACGGGCATCTCGTGACGCGGAGGTCGCGACGAACCTGACCCGTTCGACGCCGAGGTCCGAACACTGAGTGGCGTACTCGCGCGACTGCGCCACGGTGCGCCTCATCGCCTCAGCAGCGATGACCCCGGTCTTGTCGACGCCATGGCCCAGTCGCACGATCTCCATCCGCCGCACGAGATCGGTCAGCATGCCCGAGTCCGGGTCAACATCTGCGATCAGCAGCCGGATCGAGTTCGTGCCGCAGTCGATCGCACCGACGCGGGTCACTGTTCCCCTCGGGTTTCGCCTCGGGGAACGCACGGGCCGGCCGACCACCAGTGGCCCAGGGCCTCGAGAGCCTCATCACCTAGAGGGTTGACTCCCAGGCCGACGGCCAGTGAGTGCCCGACCAAAACATGCAGGCACTTGACCCGGGCGGGCATCCCACCGGCAGAGATGCCGTCGATCTCGGCGACGTCACCCAGCTCTCCACGACGGCGCAGGTAGTCCTCATGGGCCGCGACGTAAGCCGTGGCCAGCTCAGAGTCGCTACCCAACCGCTGCGTCATGTCGCGCATCATCCCACTGCTCTCCAGGGTGCTGATAGCTCCGCTCAGACGCGGGCAGGTCACGTAGTAGGTGGTGGGAAAAGGCGTGCCGTCGGGCAGCCTGGGCTCGGTACGCAGTACGTCCGGGCACCCACAAGGACATCGGTGGGCAACAGCAGCGACACCGCGCGGAGCCCGGCCCAGCTGCTCATGCACCACGCTCAGATCAGCGTCATCGACTTTCTCGACGCCACCGGCGCCACCCAGCTGATCCGGCGCTGTCGTATTGCCCCCACCACTCATGGCGCGCGAGGGGCCGAAGAGGACGCCCCGGTTGCCGCGTTGGCCGGGGCGTCCGCGATCACCATCGACTCCCACAGCTGGCCATACCACGGGATGTCGGCAGCGGAGGTCTTTGCCGGAGCCGCTATCTGAGCGCCGCCGGTCAGGTCAGGCGCGACGTTCCCGTCGATCACTGTGAACGACCTCTCCCCGACCCGCACGAACTTGAGCCGTTCTCGGGCCTGCTGCTCGACGTACGCGGGGTCGGTCCACTTCTGTTGTTCCTGTTGCAGGGCGGCGACCGTCGCGTGTTGCTGGGCGATACGGTCGCGCAGCGCGTTGATCTGGCCTTGCTGGTTGAGCGTGGAACGCACCGCCGGGACAAGGGCTATGGCCAAGACCACGAAGATCGAAGCCAGGATGACCAGGTTCTTGATGGACCGCGGGGTACGCGGATCTTCGGAGGGGCGACGGGCCCGCGCCGCGGCAGCCGGACGTGTTCCCGGAGCCCTGACGGAGGGGGTAGTACCGGCACGCGACGAGGCGGTGCGCCGAGGATTCTTCGGCGTACCGCCTGGCCGTCGCGTAGTCGCCACCGTCGCGGCCTCGCTCAGACCTTGTCAGCCATGAAGGCCTCGACGTCGAAGCGAGGGAAGGCTCCGGCGCCGGCGTAACGCGCAGCATCGTCCAGCTCTTCCTCGATACGCAGCAGCTGGTTGTACTTGGCCACCCGCTCTGACCGGGCGGGGGCACCGCTCTTGATCTGGCCGCAGTTGGTCGCCACGGCGAGGTCGGCGATGGTCGTGTCCTCGGTCTCGCCAGAACGGTGGCTCATCATGCACGTGTATCCAGCACGGTGCGCCATATCGACGGCATCCAGGGTCTCGGTCAGCGAGCCGATCTGGTTGACCTTGACCAGCATTGAGTTCGCCGAGCCGGCAAGGATGCCCCGGGCCAGACGCTGGGGGTTTGTGACGAACAGGTCGTCGCCAACGATCTGGACGGAGGAGCCAAGCTCGGCGGTCAAGGTGGCCCAGCCCGCCCAGTCCTCCTCGTCCAGAGGGTCCTCGATGGACACCAGCGGGTAGGCCGCGACGAGCTCGCCGTAGTACGTGGTCATCTCGGCGGCGGTGCGCTGATGGCCCTCGAAGGTGTAGGCACCTTCGGTGCAGAACTCGGACGCAGCCACGTCCAGGGCGAGGCCGATGTCGGTGCCGGGGGTGTAGCCGGCCCTTTCGATAGCCTCGATGATCAGGTCCAGGGCCGCGCGATTGCTCTCGAGGTTGGGTGCGAAGCCCCCCTCGTCGCCGAGCCCGGTGGACAGCCCACGTTCCTTCAGGACTGTCTTCAGGGCGTGGTAGACCTCGGTGCCCCAGCGAAGCGCCTCGCGGAAGGACGGCGCGCCAAGCGGAGCGATCATGAACTCCTGGATGTCCACGTTCGAGTCGGCGTGCGACCCGCCGTTGAGGATGTTGAACAACGGGACGGGCAGGACGTGGGCGTTCGGGCCGCCGACATAACGGAACAGTGGCAGGTTCGCCGACTCGGCGGCCGCACGGGCCACCGCCAGCGAGACGCCCAGAATGGCGTTGGCGCCCATCGAGCCCTTGTTGGGTGTGCCGTCCAGCGTCAGCATCTCGGCATCGATGAGCCGCTGTTCGCTTGCCTCGAAGCCGAGAAGCACCGGCCCGATCTCGTCAAGGACGGCGTCAACGGCCTGCTCAACACCTTTGCCGCCGTATCGCTGTGCGTCGCCGTCTCGGCGCTCGACTGCCTCGAACGCACCGGTGGAGGCGCCAGAGGGAACTGCTGCACGGGCGATGGTGCCGTCGTCGAGCGCGATCTCGACCTCAACAGTGGGATTACCACGCGAATCGAGGATCTCACGCGCGACTACTGCCTCAATACTGGCCACAAGACTCTCCTGCATATTGCCGGATAGGAACATCTCGAGCCTAACGGGTCCCTCCGGGTCGAGCGGTCACCGACCCGCGGCCTGGGTCAGGGTCCGCGAGACCGGGTCGGTCGAGCCCTCCAACTCCGGCCAGACCGGGTCACTCTGGGGCCCGACACAAAGGTTCAGAGCTGACCGTCCAACGCCCGGACCGCAGCGCGCAGTGCCGCCTCCGGGTCCTGACCATCGTCGCGCGCCTCCAGGACGAGTGCGAAGAGTCGCGAACCGAGGTCGTCGTCGGCCGCCGCAGCTTCTGCCAGGTCGAAGCGGCCAGCCGCCGACAGACGCCCTGCTGCCTTGGTAGCTCTGGCAAGGGCCGGCAGATCTTTGGGTATGCCGGCCAGGGGCGAAGTCCGATGCGGCTTCTCGGCAGCCTTGATCTGCTCCCAGTTGAGCGCCACCTGCTGCGATGTAGCGGCGTCGACATCGGCGAACACGTGCGGATGACGGCGCACGAGCTTTTCGACAATGCCACCCGCCACGTCGTCGATCCCGAACGGCGAGTCAGGGTGCTCCTGGCCGATCCGGGCATGAAAGGCGACCTGCAACAGGAGGTCGCCCAGCTCCTCCACCATGTTCGTTCGATCCCCAGACTCGATGGCCTCAACCAGCTCGTGGGTCTCTTCGATCACGTATGGAACCAGGGACTCATGTGTCTGCTCAGCGTCCCAGGGACAGCCCCCCGGTGAACGGAGCCGGTCCATTACGGCGACAAGGTCGAGCAGCCGCGACCCCGGAACGTCATAGGACCCGACGAGGATCTCCACCTCCGGCGGATCCTGACGACTGCTGACCTCTGCGGCGAGGGCATCGGTCAAGCCTGGGTCACCATCCGCCGAGCCGATCCAGACCACCTGACCGTCGTCGGTCCGGTCGACCAACAGGCGAGCAAGATCAGCCGGCTGCTGCTCGCCAAGGTGAGCGGCTGCAATGCCGGACTCCTGTATGGCGTTTAGCTGTGTCTCGTCCTCATCTCGGGTCAGGACGTGGGCCGCGCTCGCAAGGGTGGTCCAGGCGTCGCGCGAGAAGAGGCCCGGGGCGATGCGCGGAGTGCTGAGCAACAAGGTGAGCCGGCGCACCGTTACCTCGCCACCAGCAGTCACTTGGCACCTGATGACGCGCTGGCCTTGATCCAGTTGGGGGAGGTAGGGACAATCGCGGCCTGTGCGACATCAAAAGTGCCATAGCGCGGGTTGACGGTGATCGTGGCCTTGCTGAGCTTGGTCAGGATAGATGTCTTGCTGGCTTGGCTGAGGGCCGGGATCGCCAGCTGCATCCGGACGAAATCGATGGTCGGCCGCGAGGGGTTCGCCAGCTTGGCAATGACCTTGCGCGCCTGGGCGTCAGGAACGCCCTTGCCGCTACGATCAGCCTCGGCCAGGACGTACGGCGCAAGGATCATGTTGACCAGCACGATGCTCGGCGTGAGCTGCTGCTGACCCTGGGCGATCGAGTTGAGCTGGAGCGAGACGGTCTGGACGTCCTTGTCGCTGATAGCGTTCCCATCGACAATCGCTGCGGCGCCAGCCTGCTGGGCGCCGCAGGCAGACAACGCCAGCGTCGTGCCGAGCAGAAGCACTAGGAACTGAGATGAAATCGCCATTCGGGACGAACCCCAGCTGCGGGTCCTGCCCAGGGTGAACCGGATGTGCTGCGAAGGCGCCAAGGACGTTCCTTTCGTCGCGCCGTCTCGCAAAGCTGATACTGCCGAGCCGACGTCCATGTGATCACTGCGCATTTCCATCAATACTGACTGATCTGGACGGCAGGCACAGCATCGATGCAGGTGCTGCACGGCCACTGGCTCATCGCTGCTGACTCGTTGCGACTCGCGCCGCGCCAGCCACGCTGTCCAGGAGAACGACTTCGATCAGGTCACTGGCCCAGCGCAAGACCGCCGTATCCCGCATCGGTTGACCAGCCACCCGTGCAGTCATTGGCCTGGGCACCAAGATCGTATGGACAGCCCCCTTGACCAGCGAACCCGGGTACAGCCGCTGGAGCCGTAGCTGCTTGCTCTCGGGCAGCTGGAGCGGGCCGAACCGGACGAAGTTTCCTTGGACGCTGATGTTGCCCACGTCCGCCTTGCGGGCCACCGTGCGCAGACGGGCCACCTCGAACAGGTTGCGCACCGGCTCGGGCGGGGTGCCGTAGCGATCCTGCAGCTCGGCCTCGATCTCGGCCAGCCCCGCAGCATCCTGGACGGTCGCGAGCTTCTTGTAGGCCTCGAGACGCAGCCGCTCGCCCGGAACGTACTCGTGCGGCAGGTGTGCGTCGACGGGCAGCTCGATCTTGATCTCCGCGGGGGGAGCCTCGCCACCTTCACCGCGAAAGTCAGCCACGGCTTCACCAACCAGGCGGATGTACAGGTCGAAGCCGACCCCGGCGATGTGGCCGGACTGCTCACCACCGAGCATGTTGCCGGCACCACGGATCTCGAGGTCCTTCATGGCCACGGCCATGCCGGCTCCGAGGTCGGTGTGACTGGCGATCGTGGCCAGACGGTCGTGCGCCGTCTCGGTCAGCGGCTTCTCCGGGGGGTACAGGAAGTAGGAGTAGGCGCGTTCACGTCCGCGACCGACGCGACCGCGCAGCTGGTGAAGCTGGCTGAGGCCGAGCACGTCAGCCCGTTCCACGATCAGGGTGTTGGCGTTGGAGATGTCCAGGCCAGTCTCAATGATCGTGGTGCAGACCAGAACGTCGAAGCGCTTCTCCCAGAAGTCGACGACGACCTGCTCCAGCCGGTGTTCAGCCATCTGGCCGTGGGCGGTGGCAATCCGGGCTTCGGGCACCAGCTCACGGATCCTGGCGGCGGCCTTCTCGATGGACGACACCCTGTTGTGGATCAGGAACACCTGGCCCTCGCGCAGCAGCTCACGCCGGATGGCGGCAATGATCTGCTTCTCGTCATAGGCCCCAACGAAGGTCAGCACGGGGTGGCGTTCCTCGGGCGGGGTGGCCAGCGTGGACATCTCGCGGATTCCGGTGACAGCCATCTCGAGAGTGCGCGGGATCGGAGTCGCCGACAGGGCAAGGACGTCAACCGCCGTGCGCAGGCGTTTGAGCTGCTCCTTGTGCTCGACGCCGAAACGCTGTTCCTCGTCGATGACCACCAGCCCCAGGTCGGCGAACTCCACGTCCTCCGACAGCAGCCGGTGCGTGCCGATCAGCACGTCCACCGAGCCTTTGCGGACGCGGTCGAGCACCTGGTTCTGCTGGCCCCGCGTCAGGAAGCGGCTGACCATGGCCACCGACACCGGGTAATC
>Ga0075520_1001635_pt1 | contig 10861 bp, 8 predicted proteins | sample NGEPerB_FD_75100 | JGI IMG/M metagenome (GOLD analysis project Ga0075520, IMG submission 75100) | Arctic peat soil microbial communities from the Barrow Environmental Observatory site, Barrow, Alaska, USA - NGEE PermafrostAB12-B | ecosystem: Environmental > Terrestrial > Soil > Wetlands > Peat ...
TCAGCGGAGCTGTCCGTTCGGCGATCAGCCAGGCCCGACCGCGATCGATCCGACCGTCGGCCAGGGCATTCACCGTCGCCGGCAGGGCGTCGCACAGGTCTTGTGCCTTCCGGACCCGCGAACCCGCGGTGATCGGCGAGATCTGCAACGCCGCAGCGACTTCGGCCGCCGCCAGCGACGCTGCCCGCTCGTGCACCAGGGTTTCCACCGTGTCCAGGTCGATCTCCCCATCCGGACCTCGGCCCTGACCGCCCTTGTCCATCAGCTCGGCGACCAGCTCGGAAACATCCCCGGCCCGTCCCGGGCGGGCGAATTCGGTGAGCAATCCCATCTGCCTGGCCGTGAGGAGAGAAAGTGCCTTTTCCGAAGCAACGATGGCGTCGACGAGTTCGGCGCCGGACAGAGCGCTCGGGTCGACCTGCGTGATCGCGCTGAGCGACTCAGGACAGCCCGCTCCGGCAGCGAACTCCGACCACGAGCGCGGCGGCGGTGGGTCGGTCGCACCCCGCCGTCCCACGACACGTCCGGCATCGTCGTCGGTCACGCTCACCACCCCCGATCAGTCAGCCGTCGTAGATATCCGTTCGATTCTAGCACTGTGACGTCGTCATATACAAGATCTCTCGTCGACCCATCACACATGCGCACGTTGAGGGTTTCGTTGACTCACGAAGGAATGCGCGCGTTGGGCGCGCCTGCGGGGCCGGCTTCGGCCGGGTCGTTAGGCCCCGATGATGGGACCGACGATGGCGCAGCGGCAGGCGGTCACGATGACGAACGCGACTCGGTGCAAGAGCGCCGACAAGGCCGGGAACGGCCCCGGATCCTGCAGCGGCGTCACTGCTGAAGGACTCGATCCCGATCCGGACGTGGGCGGAATGGAACGACGCCGTGCCGGGGTTCGTCGAGATCGACCTGGTCGGCCACGAGGGCGGCAACGCGGGTGTTCCAGGCTCTGATGGACTGACGAGGGTTTCTAGGACGAGGGCGCGGACTCCGGCCGGGCCGAGGGTGCGCCGGATGCACCCGCGGTCGCCCGGCGACCGATCACCCCGAAGATCACCAGCGTGACGATCCCCAGCAGCGGATAGATCACCCCGAGCCCGGACTGCCAGCCCGGCCGGGAGGCCGGCTGGTCGATGAACTGGAACGAGATCAGGATGCTGACCACGTAACTGCAGGTCGCCACCAACCAGGCCACCGTCAGCACGCGCACCGCGGTCAGTCGCTGCCGCGGCCCGAACAGGCACCACAGCAGCAACGGCAGCACCCAGACCCAGTGGTGCGACCAGGAGATCGGCGAGATCAGCAGACCGGTGAACTGCACGGCAAGGAACGCGGCGGCCCGGTCGTCCGCCTTCAGGCAGACCCAGGCCACCCACAGCCCCACCAGCCCGGCGGCCGCTGCCGCGACCAGCCACAGCGACGTGAGGTCCTGTCCCGCGAGCCGGGCGATCGCTCCGCGCAGCGATTGGTTGATCGCCGACCACACCGGCCCGGTCCGGCCCGGGTCGAAGATCAACTTGGTGAAGTAGCGGACGGTCTCGTTTGGCAGCACGACCAGCGCCACCGCGATGGTCGCCGCGAAGAACACCACGGACCAGATCACCGCCGACCATCTGCGCTGCAACAGGTAGTACAGCCCGGTGATCGCTGGGGTGAGCTTGACCGCGGCCGCGATGCCCACGGAGAAGCCGGCCATCCACTCCTTGCCGGCGACCGCACCGGCCAGCAGCAGCGCGGCCAGGAACAGGTTGATCTGCCCGTAGTTGAAGGTGGTGCGCACCGGCTCGAGCCACAACCCGAGCGCGGTGATGGTGACGACGATGCCGCGGACGTGCCGCAGCGGGCTCGGCGCCTTCGGTCCCGCCCTGCCGAGCAGCCGCAAGGTCGAGTACGCCATCACGCCGATGGCGCCGAACGAGGCGATCTGCCACAGGATCCGTAGCAGCGTCCACGGCAGCCAGGTCAGCGGCAGGAAGATCATCGCCGAGAACGGCGGATAGGTGAACGGCAGGTGCAACGGCTCGGAGAAGAAGTCGTACAGGGTGCCGTCGGTGAGATGCCGTGCGCCGTCGACGTAGACGGCGAGGTCGACCATCAGGAAGGGGTCGGAGCCGGCCAGCGTGGCCAGCACGTGCAGCACGCCGGTGACGGCGAGCAACGCCCACGGGGCCCACGACGACGCCACCAGCCGCTGCAGCGCACCGAGCACGACGCGCACCCTCCGCTCGCGACCGGTCCGTGCGCGGAGCGCAGCAGGGGGACGGGCCGCTCGCTGATCCTAGGACCGGATCACGGAATCAAGCCGCCAACAAGCCCACCGAGCAGGTAGGTCACCGCCATCGCGAGCAGGCCACCGGCGATGTTCCGGACGACGGCCCTGGCCACCGGTGCCTTTCCGAGCCGGGCGCTGACCGAACCGGTGACCGCCAGCGCGATGACGACCGCGACGACCGTCACCCAGGCCTGCGAGCTGACCACCACGCCGAGCAGCGGGATCAGCGCGCCGACCACGAACGACACGAAGCTGGCCAGTGCGGCGTGCCACGGGTTGGTCAGCCCGTAGGGGTCGAGGCCGAGTTCGGCCTCGGCGTGCGCGCCGAGGGCGTCCTTCGCGGTCAGTTGCACGGCGACCTTGCGCGCGAGGTCCTCGTCGAGTCCCTTGGCCGCGTAGATCGCTGCCAATTCCGCCAGCTCCTCGTCCGGGGTCTCGGCGAGCTCGCGGCGCTCGATGTCCAGCACCGCCCGCTCGGTGTCCCGCTGCGTCGACACCGACACATATTCGCCGGCGGCCATCGACATGGCCCCGGCCATCAGCCCCACCAACCCGGCCAGGATGATCGGGCCGCGCTCGTCGGTGGCACCGGCAACACCCAGCACGATGGCGGCCGTCGAGACGATGCCGTCGTTCGCGCCGAGCACTCCTGCCCTGAGCCAGTTCAGCCTGCTGGCCAGTCCGGTGTCGTGCGGTTCGTGATGGTCGGCACCGTCGCGTTGCTTACCGCGATCGGAACTGCTGGGCTTGTTGTCGGTGGCGCTCACCGGTCAAGCTTGATCCAAGTCGCGCAGGGAAGCCAGCTAGCGAAGGCTTCCCTACCTGCGGCTTTGACACCGCGGCAGGAGCAACGCTTACCGCAATCCCGACGGCGACGGCAGGCTTGGTCGATGGATTCGCAGCATGTCCGCCGCGCGATGGTGTCGGAGGTACCTGCCCTGGCCGACACCTTGCAAGCAGCGTTTGCGAGCTATCCCTGGACCGACTACCTACCCTGGGCATGTTTCGGAATTCGATCGAGGGGGCAGATGGTGTGAGGTGGTCCCACCGTGTCGCTGTTCGACGATGAGCCGTCCGTGGGTCCTGAGAGCCGTTATGCCGATCGAGGTCCACCGGAATTGCGCGCGATCGTGTGACGCACTCCGTTGAAGACGGTTGGTTCTGGCTACGGCTGCTCTCGCCCGCCAGAAGGGGATGCCAGATCGATAAGACTACTTCTATACGCGTCTCAAACTCGGAACGCCATCCCGGTGCCGTGCACCACCGTGATCATCTCGATCGGTGGCGGACCGACGTGCACGGGGTGGTTGCCTGGTCCGAAGCCACGTTCGGTCGCCGGCTCGATCCGCTCCCGCATAGCGACGGCGAAGGACTCCTCGTTCTCCCACACGTCGATGTTCTGAAATGTTCCGTCGGCTCGTTGCACCGCTAGGTGCACCAAGCATCCAGCCAATGGTTCAGTGCCCAGCTCATCCCAGATTCGTTCGACAACTCCCGGGTTGTCGATGATCTCGTCGTTGGGCACGGAGTGAATGAAGGCGAACATGGCTGGTCCTTTCGTCAGGTGATGATTGTTCCAGTGCAGGGGCATGAGAAGCGTTATTGCCACGGAACGCCAAGCCAATCTCAATCGACCGTCGATCGGCTTGCTCCCGGCCGGGTGTCATGGCTACGGGGTGGGGATCACCCCGAGGTCTTGCAGCATTCGGTGGATGTCGGCCTCGAGCCAGGTCTCGACGATCTTGCCGTCGGCGACACGGTCGATAGCAACGCCGGTGAGGATGACCTGGCGCCCCGTGGCCGGGACGCCGATGAGTTCTGCGGTCTGCGTGCCGCGGACGGTCCACCGGGTCACTACCCGGTCTCCTTCAGCGATCTGGTCGTCGATGGTGCAGAGATAGTCGGGCAGGCCGCCGCGATAGGCCCGGATCATGCCTGCAAATTCCTCTCGCCCTTGTTCTGTGCCGCCGGAGTGGACGACGAAGTCCCTGGCGAGTAGATCGTCAATCTTGTCGTACCGTCCTTGGTTGAATACGTCCTCGATGAGCCGGCGGGACACTGCCTTGATTTCGTTCATGTTCATCTCCTGACGTCGTGCGGGCCGGACGTCGGCCCGTGAGTGTGGTTCGTCTCGCTGTATCCGTTTGGTAGCAGGCCACAGTCGCGATTGAGGGCACTGTGGTGACCGCTCCCGATCATGAAGTCTGGCGGACCGCCTCGATCTCGATTTCGATCTTGACGGTCTTGCCGATCAGGTAGCCGCCGCCGTCCATTGGGGCGTTGAAGGTGATACCGAAGTCCTCACGGTCGATCTGTGTGGTGGCGGTCAGGGCAATCCGCTGCTGCCCCCAGGGGTCGGTGACGACCCCGTTGAGCTCAACGTCCACCCGGACCTGCCGGGTACATTCCGTGATGCTGAGTTCCCCGAGCACCGTGAGGCCGGACGTTGCACTACCCACGATTGCTGTGCTGTGGAAGGTCATCGTGGGGTATCGGTCGGTGTCCAGGAAGTCGGTGGAACGCAGATGGGTGTCACGCTGGTCGTTGTGGGTGGTGATGCTGGCGGTATGAATGGTGGCTTCGACGCTGCACAGCGCCGTGTCCTCGGCGACGGTGAGCGTGCCGGTGAGATCGGTGAACTGGCCACGCACCTTGGCCACCATCAGATGCCGGGCCACGAATCCCACATAGCTGTGGCCCGGATCGAAGACGAAAATTCCTGGGGCGGGTAGCCGGGTTTCGGCTCCTTCGGGTGTGCCAGGGCGGGCGCCTGTGGTCGTCTCGGTCATGATGGTCTCCTTGGTGTATTGGGGGTTTCCCGGCTTGACAGGACGAATGTATGGGCGTGCGAGTGGAGATCGCGTCGGGAGAACGGCCCATTCCACAGCGGCTTGGGCCGGCGCTTGGACAGCCGGTGACGTGGGTAGAACTGCTCACGAAGCGGGCAGGTTCAGGCAATGCCTTCGCGGGTGGCGAATGCGGTGGCCGCGGCGCGACTGCCCACCCCGAGTTTGGTGAAAATGTTGGACAGGTGCCGCGCGATGGTCTTCTCGCTCAGGTAGAGCTCTGCTGCGATCGCCCGGTTCGTCTTGCCTGCGGCCACGAGCCGCAGCACCTCCGCTTCCCGCTCGGTCAGGCCGCCGGGCAGGCGCACCGGCTGTCGCTTGAGCAGCCGCTCGCACGCATCCGCGACGGCCGTATGTCCGGACGAGCGGAAGAACGATCGGGTCTGCTGCAGCCAGCCGATCGGCTCGCCCCATCCATCGCGCAATGCTGCCTCGGCCGTCAGCCGCAAAGCCAGGGCCGCGAACAGATCGTTGTGACGCATCGCGGCCATTTCCGCGGTCGCGATCGCCGCCGCGGACTCGGCCTGTTCCAGTCTGCCCGCGCGTCCTGACTCCACCGCCTCCGCATAGCGCAGACAGGCCCGGGTGATGCCCTGCACCGCGGCACTCGAGGTCCGAACCTCCGCCCTCGCCTGGTCCCCGTGACGATTCTCCAGGGTGCAGACCAGGGCCCAGAACCCGTGGAACGGGGAGGGGTAGGTTGCCGGGGATTGACGCATGAACGCCATGCCGCGGTCCAATTCCGTCAAAGCCAAAGCGCGATCTTCTTGCAGCAACCAGTAATGACCGAGAACCTCGCCGTGGGCGACGCCGCAAACGTCCAGGTCGCTGGGGGCCAAGGCCATCGCCTGATTCACGCTGGCCTCCATCTCGCCCCGCCGACCCAGGTACGCCTGCAGTTCGCCCTGCACCACCAGAGCGATGGGGTAGGTGGCCAATCGCAGCCGCCGGCAGGTGTCGACACATCGCCGGGCCGCTTCGAGGCCCTCTTCCAGCCGGGACACGTCGCCGCTGCAGACGTTAGCCAATGTCAGCTCGGCGGCGGCCGCGATCGAGAATGCGCCGATTCGCAGCGCAGCCTCGTGCGCCTGCACCGCGCGATCGATTTCTCGGTGCGTGAGCTGGTCGACGGCGCCGAGGTTTTGTAGCGCTCGGACCCGCCACAGCTCCAGCCCGTGCGCCTCGGCGATCACCAGCGCCCGCTCGAAGTACCCTTCGGCCTCGGCCAAGTCCCGTCGACGGGCCCGCCGACCCAGGATTTCCAGGGCCTCGCACACCACCTGCTGGAGCCCGAGATGCTCGGCCATGGACAGCGCCGACTGGGCGTGCGTCACCGCAGCATCCAAGTCACCCTGACCCAGCGCGCCCCGTGCGGTCAGCGCCTCGACCTGCGCCAGCACCCCTGGTCCGGCGTCCTGGCCGAGAGTCCGGGCCCGCCGAAGATATTCCGCGGCCACGGTCCAGTCGCCGGCCGAGGTTGCCGCTCGCCCGAGACGGACGTGAACCGCCGCCCGGGCGGCCGGGCCTGCACCGAGCGACTCCAGGCGGATGAACAAGGCAGCGCCGATCTCAAACGCCCGGTCCACCTGTCCGGTGAGCGTCAGCACCTCGATCAACGCGTCGTCGACTTCCGCTGCCAGAGCCGGATCGTCGACCGCCTGGCCACGCGCTCGCTCCAGAACGGTTCCCGCGGTGCTCAGCGTGCCGGCCGCAAGCGCCCGCCTTCCCGCCTGCAGCAGGATCTGCGCACCGCGCCGAGCGTCGCCGGATCCATCGGCCAGGTCGACGGCGAGATCACACCACGGCCCGGGCAGTCCCGGATGCGCGGCCTCCACCGCGTGCAAGGCCCGCCGAGAAAGTACGGCTCGGTCGGACGGCAGCAGGTCCTGCAGGACCGCGTCCCGGGTCAGCGCATGGCGAAACTCAAATCCGTCCCCGGTCACCAGGAGCTGCAACGCGACAGCGCGGCGCAGGCACTCCAGGACAACGCCTTCGGCCAGACCGGTCACGGACGCCAGCAGGTGCCAGTCGAAGCGGCGTCCGAGCAGCGCCCCGGCGTGCAAGATGCTGCGACCATCGGCGCCCACCGCGTCCAAGCGTGCGGTAACGGACTGCACGAAGCTCAGCGGCGGGACCGGGGCGAACGTTTCCTGGACGATCCAGGCGCCAGATTCCCAACGCAGCGCCCTCTCCGAGACGAGGGTGGCGAGGATCTCTTCCACCAGGAAGGGGACGCCCTCGGCCCACTCGGTGATCAGGTTCCCGATCCGCGGGGGGAGATCGGACGTCCGTAGGCAAGCGGCGGCGATCACCTGCGCCTCCGCCGACCTGAGCGCGGTCAATTCCACGACGGTGACGGCCCGCCGCGCGGCCAGTTGCCCCACCAGAAGTCCCGCCGCGCTGTGCTCCCCGGTCCGCACCGTCCCCACACACAGCACCCGCTCGGTGCTCAGGTTGTCGGCCAGGTACTCCACCACGGCGATGGTTTCTGCGTCGGCCCAATGCAGGTCCTCCAGCAGCAGCAGGCACCCGGTTTCGCCCCCGAGCAGCCGCAACAGGCGCAGCACACCTTCGGCCAGCACGGCGTCGGACCCCTCGTCAGGCACGTCGACCTCAGAGCGCCACTCCGGAATGATGCGGCCAAGATATGGCCGGTAGGGTTCCAGCTCGGACGCTGCGGGCAACGTCCCGGACCGGGAGACTCCCAGAAACGCTTCCGACAGCGCACGTAGGGCGCTGGCCCGATCTCCGGGCACCGCCCGTCCATCCAGCACGACGAGCCCCAACGCTCGCGCGATGCCTTTGGCCTCCCGAGCGAGCCGAGATTTGCCCAGGCCAGCCTCGCCGACGACGAACAATGCACCGCCGCGCCCTGCAGCCGTCCGTTCGACCGCAACGGTAACGGCGGTCAGCTCCTCATCCCTACCGACCAGGACAGGGCAAAGGAGCTCGCGCATACCGCCAGCATGGCCCCCCTCCAGCAATTCCCCCCATCGACAGTAAGACGTATTCCGTCATGCCCCGGAGCGTTGCCCTGCCACTGCCCCGACCGACCATTAACCGGACTCCGGACGAGTGCCTGCATTGAGGATTTCGGTTCGTTCGGCTGGTTTCTGGTTGTCGGGGTCTTGTTCCACGCGGCGCCAACGACGGCGAGCGCTCGCCGCCGGGGAAATGGCCGACCCGGAATCGGTGCTCCACCCACTACCGCAAGCTGATCGACCTGCGCCCAACGACCGGTCAGTGGTTTACGGCGACTACCAGCCGTGGACCTCGAGCACGAGGAATCGCGTTCACCCGCACCCTCGACCAGGACACCTGCTGTGCAACGGATCCTTCACCGACCACGACCTGACCGTCGAGTCTCCCGAGTACAGCTGGATCGACATCGCCGACCTCGTCCTGGGCAGCAACCCTGGACCCGTCGACACACCCACCAACGGCGGCGTGACCCTGCAACCGGGGGAATCCCGCATCTACCGACGACGCTCGGCAGCCCACGAGCGAGCAACGTAGCCCAGATCCGGCCCGGATCGTCAGCACTTGGTGGCCCCTGCCGTGATCCCGGCCACAAAATACCGCTGCAGGAAGACGTACGCGATCACCATCGGCGCGCTGGCCACCAGCACACCGGCGAACAGCACCGGATAGTTCGTCGTGTACTCGCCCTTGAAATCCAGCAGCGCCTTGGGCAGGGTCGCCTTGGACGGGTCGGTGATGAACAGCAAGGGGTACAGCAGGTCGTTCCAGTGCATGACGAACAGGAAGATGGCGACCGCCGCGAACGACGGTTTGGCCAGCGGCAGCGCGATCGACCGGTAGGTCCGCCACTGGCCGGCGCCGTCGATCTCCGCTGCCTCGAACAGTTCGTTGGGCAACGTCTTGAGAAATCCGGTCAGGATGAAGATCGCGACGGGGCAGGTCACCGCGATATTGATCAGGATGAGGCCCAGCAGCGAGTTCGTCAGGCCGATCTGCTTGAAGATCACGTACTGCGGGATCATCGCGACCTGCGCCGGCACCGCCAGGCCGAGCGCGAACACCCCGAACACCACAATCCCGGTCCAGCCATGGATCCGGGCGATCCCGTAGGCAGCCCAACTGGACACCAGCAGCGTCAGCACTACCGAGCTCAGCGTCACCACCACGGAGTTCAGCAGGCTGGTGCCGAGTTGACCGCCATTGAGCAATTCACCGAAATTGTCCAGGGTCGGCGTCGTGGGTAGCCCGAACGGGCTGGCATACATCTGCGGCGACGTCTTGAGGGTCGTGAACAGCACGACCGTCAGCGGCACCAGGATGATCAGCGCGTACACCGTCAACCCGACCGTGCGGGCCACTCCGCGCACGCTGGGCGCGGCCAGCGCCATGACGCTCACCCACCTCTCGACGACAGCGCGACGGCACGCCGTTGCACGACGGTCACCAGCGCGACCACCAACACGAAGATGACCGATTGCGCGGCGGCGTACCCGAATTCGAAGGTGCGGAAGGCCGAGTTGTAGATCAGCGTCGACAGGATCTCGGTGGCGTGATTGGGTCCGCCGCCGGTGCTGGCATAGATCAGGTCGAACGCCTTGAACGACTGAATCGTCGTGTAGGCCACCACGATCGCGGTCGCCGGCGCCACCAGCGGCCAGGTCAGATAGCGGAATCGCTGCCAGCGAGTGGCGCCGTCCAGGTCCACGGCCTCGTACAGCTCGGGAGGAATGGTTTGCAGCCCGGCGATGTACACCACCATCATCTGCCCGGCGTGGAACCAGATCTGCACGATCGCCAGGTAGTAGATCGCCAACGACTGATCACCGAGCCACGGCTGCTGCCAGCTGCCCAGGCCGACCGCCGACAGCAGGGTGTTCGCAAGGCCGAAGGTCGGGTCGTAGACGAACGACCAGACGAACGCCACCGAGACCGACGACAGCACCGTGGGGAAGAAGTACAGCGCCCGCAACGCGATGTTCGTGCGGGTATTGCGTTGCAGGGCAAGGGCCAGCACCAGCGACAACGTCGTCTGCCCGATGACGACGGCCAACATGAACTTGAAGGAGTTCCCGACAGCCTGGGTGAAGACGCTGTCGCCGCCGAAGAGCCGTCGGTAGTTGCCCAGACCCACCTCGTTGAAGGTGGTCGACAGGCCGTCCCAATCGGTGAGCGAGAACCGGACCGCCTGAACCGTCGGCCACAGCACCAGCCACGGGTAGATCACCGCTGCTGGCACCAGGAACAGGAAGAGCCGAGGATCATTGCGGCGACCGGCTTGTCGCCGCCGACGTTTGCGGCGAGGCTCCGGTCCTGGCTCGGTGAAGGTGAGCGACCTGGGCGGGGCGGCCGTCTCGCCCTGCACCGTGTCGCTGGTCATCCCCCGTCGCCGCGCTTCTCATCGACGATCTGCTGTGCTGCCTCCGCCGCCTGCTCGGGAGTCGAACCGGTGGCGACGGCCACCAGCGAGTTCTCGATCGCGCTGCGCACATCGGCATTGGTGAACTGGAATCGCGGCGCCAGCAGCGTCTTCTTCTCCACCCACGGCGCGAGGGCCTTCAGGTCCGCGTTCTCGTACTCGACCCCGGACACCGTGACGTGCTGGGAGGTGCCATTCGCGTACGCCGCGGCATTCTCCGGTTGCGAGAGGAACTCCACCCAGGCACGGGCGGCGTCGGGGTTCTTCGCCTGGGAATTCACCCCGAGAATTAACGTGGCGTTGAAGATGCCCTCGAACGTCGGGGTGGCTCCGGCCGGA
>Ga0075520_1001636_pt1 | contig 10857 bp, 14 predicted proteins | sample NGEPerB_FD_75100 | JGI IMG/M metagenome (GOLD analysis project Ga0075520, IMG submission 75100) | Arctic peat soil microbial communities from the Barrow Environmental Observatory site, Barrow, Alaska, USA - NGEE PermafrostAB12-B | ecosystem: Environmental > Terrestrial > Soil > Wetlands > Peat ...
CCTCGGCGGTCCTCGGTGAGGCCCCCGGTTCGAATCCGGGCGCCCCGATTGAAGGGTTGTTGGATGCAGGAGGCAGCCCGGAGCCTCTGGAGCCGTCGAATCCTTGGCTGGGAAAGGGATTCGGGCCGTCGGTGCCAGCATCGGCGGGGATGACGGAACATGCGCGGTGGCGGTGGACCGCACACGGACCGCACACGCCGAGAGGTCTGGACCGCACACGTGAGAGCGGTCGAGTCGGCCGCTAGCTCATAACCCGAAGGGTGGCGTCCACGAGCGCGTGCCGAGATGCCCCTGGAGGCAAGCGAAGGTCTTGACCAAACAGCCTGAACGTCTCGGCGTCCTCATAGATTAACGTCGGGAACAGAGCAAGCCGGCAGCGACCAAGGAGGACCCGGATAGGCGCGTCGCGCTGTCGGACAAGACTGTGGCTCGGCATACTGCTGTCATGGTGACTCAGCCGACGCGTGGAGTGACGATCCGGATCTTTCTCGTCGACGGCAAGCCGCAGGGGCTGCGGCTGGTCGAGCGCATGGGCTGGACGGGATCGTTCCTCGCGTTCGCGCGAGCCGATTACTCGAGCGCTCGCGCGCGCGAAGAGGTGTCACAGACCGGCGCGTATGTCCTGCTCGGCCCCGACCCGGAGGGACGCCGGCTGCAGCGGGTCTATGTCGGCGAGGGCGAAAACATCTACGTCCGGCTCGACGCCCACCAGAAGGAGAAGGACTTCTGGACCCAGGGCTATGTGCTCACGACGAAGGATGACTCGCTCAACAAGGCCCATGTCCGCTACCTCGAGGCGCGGCTGCTTGAGCTTGCCGCGAAGGCTGACAATGCCTCCCTCGACAACGGTACGGCGCCGGAACCGGCGCGCCTGAGCGAGCCCGAGATTGCCGAGATGGAGACCTACCTCGATAACGTGCTCCCACTGTTCGCGTTGGTCGGAGTCAACGTCTTCGAACCCGCCGAGGAGCCCGCCGTCGCCGCGACCAGCGCCACGACGCCATCAGAGCCGGCGGCCGACGAGGGCGGGGAGCGCCTGTACCTCAAGACCCAGCTGACCGAGGCTCAGGGAGAAGACCGGTCTCGCGGCTTCCTGGTGTTCGAGGGGGCTGTTGGCCGCAAGATGAAGAGGGTGATGATCACCGGCTACGAGCAGTTGCGAGACAGGCTGTTGCAGGAGGGCATCCTCGTGGAGGACGGCGAGAATGTGAAGCTCACGAAGAGCCATCTTTTTGACTCGCCCTCAGCGGCGGCGAGCGTCCTCAGCGGCGGCAACAAGAACGGGCGCACCGAGTGGCGCGACGCCGATGGGCGCACCCTGAAGGAGCTGCAGGAGCAGACTGCGTCGTAGGACGGTGCGCGCTGGACGTGCGTGGACGATAAGGCGCGCTGTGTTTGGAGGCGCGGCGCCGGCCGCGCTCGCGCGCTGTCGCTCGAACGGGGTTCAGATGTCGGCCAGGGCGCGGTCGAGTGCGTCGAACTCTGCCATGAGATCCTTGCTGTTATCTGTCTGAGCGAGCGTGGCCCAGAAGCCGGCACGCGGATGTCCTACAGGTGCCTTTGCGACGCGCCTGATAGCGCGTCGCAGTGGCCTCAGCTCGGGACCGTGAGGCTTGGGTGGGATGAGCGCCTCGATCGAGAGTGCGCGCTGCCAGCGCTCGTGTGGCTTGGCATCCTGCAAGCAGTGGGTGGCGACGATCAGACGGTGGCATCGGGCGGCCCACTCCTCGGGTGTGCGCTGGCTGCTGCGCGCCAGTTGCGAGGACTGCATCGCGTTGATGTGAGTCCAGAATCTTGTGTTCGCGTCGATGCATGCTGACCACTCCTGTAGGCGCCAACGCGCGCCGGACCAGGGCTGGTCGTGGACGGATGGCAGGCTTCGCTGGGCGATCTCTTTGGCGTACCTGTGGGGTGCGTACGTGCTGAGCGCGTGCCAGTCGGCCGGTTGCAGCATCGCGGCGAGCAGCACGTCGATGTCATATATCTGCCGCGCGACGGCTGGCTCGCGGTCGGCGTCGATGCCGACCGGCGGCTCGATGAGCGCCAGGAGCTTGAGCGCCACCTGGTAGGGGAGCTGCGGCACGCGCGCCGTCAGGGACTGGCCCACGACGCCGTGCGCGACCGTGACCGTGTCGGACGGCGGCAGCTCGTCATCGAGATGGAACTCCAGCTTCACCGTCAGAGCGTCGATCGACGGGTTGGGATCGAAAAGCTTGGGCACGCCGACCCTGTAGGCGAGCAGCGGCAGCTCTTCGGCGCCCTCGGGCTTGGGGATACGCTGCGGCTGCAGCAGTCCGTCGGGCATACCGGAGAAGCGGCGCGCGAGAGCGTCGAGAAGTGCCTGGACATCCTGTGGGCTGGCGCTGGTCAGATAGTCGTTGTCGGCGCTGCCGCGCAGGCTGGAGATGTCCATGCGCAGCGCGGCGCCGTTGCCGCCCATAAGCAACAGGTGCAAGCCCATCTCGTGGGCGAGGTCCTGCAACTGCTGGTGAAGCTCGACGCACCATGCTGCGATCTCGGCGGTGTACTGGCTCGTGATCCCGGTCACGCGTTGCTGCTCGGCGAGCAACTCCGGGTTGCGCACCCAGTCGAGCTTGAAAAGGTGTCGTTGCGAGGCGGGGATGCTCATGGCGTCCGGTAGCCGCTGCGCAGGGCGGCGATCTCGGGATTCTCCAGGACGGGTGTGGCTTGCTCGATCCCTTCGAGCCAGGCGTCGTAGCGCATCCGCTTCGCATAGCGATGAAGTCGGCTCTCGTCGCAGCCCGATTGCCGCAGGGCGCGCAGGATGCGCCCGACCTCACCGAGGTCGAATGGCAGGCCGCTGCGCCGTGTCTCGCGCAGCAGGTCGACCCAAGCCTTCTCGGGGGAGGCGACATGGCCGATCACGCCGTAGCGCCGAGCCGCATCGCCCTGTCCTCGCAGCACCACTATGCGGGACAGGTCTCCCACCTCCACGCCTGTCTGCCGACCGGCGCGCACCACGACGAAGCTCGCGTCGGCGAGCGCACGCGCTGTCTCGCTGACTGCGTAGGGCTCGGCGTAGACGACGTGCGGGAACGCGTAAACGAACTGGTGAGCGAACCGAGCCAGCACGTCGAACGCCGTAACGTGCGCTTCGACACTCGTCGTCGCCAGCACGCCGACGATCTCCCGGCCCGTGTCTGAGAGCGGCAGCGACCCGGCCGAGGCGACTGCATACTGTCCGTGACCATGACGGACAACCTGGCCGCTGTCCACCAGCTCCGCCAAGCGGCGATATAGGGTGCGCTCGGTCCAACCCAATCGCCGGCGCAGATCACGCGGCGTAGCCGCGCCGCCGGTGCGGCGGATGTCGTCGAGTACCGCTGAAGCACTCTGGGACTGTCGAGGACCAAGGCTCACTGGCATGATCGTACCACATTATATAGCTATGCGGTACTGATCTGCCAGTGGGCGGGCCGATCAAGGGTGCAAACAAAGTGCAAACATGCCCACGCCATTCCACGTGGGCCGTAGGTCGCCGTGTATGCGTGGACCTTCTCGGCGATGTGCTGCTCCAGGGCTATCACGGGCATCTCGATCGGCTGGATGTCGGCGAAGTCCAGGAGACTCGGGATTGGCAGGCGTTCGGACGGGGCGGTTGGCTGCTCGTCGAGGACCACGTCGACGGGGAACTGCTCGAAGCGTCGCCCGGCGACTTCGGCGGTCACGCTGTAGCGGACCGCGCGGAATGCTTCTGCTCGGTCGAGTGCGGCCGTGCGCGCCACGTCGAAGCTGAAGTGGTCGTTCAGGTCGATGGCCTGCGCGGCGATGAGCCTTGTCGTGGCAGTCTGCTCGTCGTCGGCCCCTGTGAGGTCGATGTCCTTGGTCGTTCGGGTTCGCACACCGAGCCGGAGCTCAAGCGCGAACGCTCCCTTGAGCACCCAGCTCCCTGGCTCGGCGAGGGCGAGCCAGGCGAGGAAGCGCTCGAAGGCGACGCGCTTTCGTAGTCGCATCACGGACAGGGCGCTCGTGGTCGCTTCGTTGCGTATGCGCTGGTCGAGCGCCGCTCGGAACGCCTCGGCAGTGTCGTACTTCACGCGGCGGTGGCTTCCTGGGTCGTGCGCTTCACGAGCGCTGCGACGTGTCCGCCGTTTCGTTCGGCGTGTTCGGCGAGCTGGTCCGGCGTGGTGCGGCCTTCCTGGAGGGCCTGGCGGATGGCCATCTGGATCTGCTCCAGCGCCGTTCCTGAACGTGCCGCGTCGATGATCGTCCTCGCGGGAGTCGTGACACGGATGCCGTGGTGGGTCGTGATGTCGCTGTCGGGGATGGGCGCTGTGGCGGTGTGCAGGGTCACTCCGGTGGGTGCCCGGAGTCCTCGGTGCTCGCGCGAGACGAGGACGTGCACGGTGTTTGGCAGGACGTCGGAGAGTCCGTGCAGCACGAGCGCGCTCTCGTGCGAGACGATCGCTCTGTCCGTCCCGACGGTGAGCCATGCGGCGCGTATCTCCTCGTGTTCGCCCGATGGGTAGTCGCTGAGGCGATATAGCCCCTGTCGCATCCTCTGGAACCGGCCTGACCGGGCGTGGTGGGCGAGAAGCTGTGCGCTGACGCCTCGCTCCCGGGCCTGTCGGGTCGTGAAAAGACCGTCCTGGGCGTAGGCGAGGCGGTGGAGCGCCGGGAGATCGGGCTTCTGTTCGACGTCAGACATTTCTACAGCATTCTTTTAGTGTATGCTGACAGGTAAGTGGTGTTGCCGATCGCATCCTGACGATCAGCTTGACGGAATCCCAATCAAAGAGTGCCCCGGCGCAGCTCTAACTGCCCGTGTCCTTGCGCTCGTGCGGCTACGCGCTCTGCACCGAGCTCTGCGAGACGTCCGCGAAAATCGCGGCAGGCTTCGTACTCTTGCACCGTGATTACGAACGAGGACGCCTGCCCATAACGTGCCTGCGCGTTGTACGCGAGTTGCTCTCGGCCCTTATCCAGGCTTTGTCGGTACGAGCCGACCAGACTGGCCAGCAGCGCGATGGAACCGCCGTCGCGGTCTAACTGCCCTCCACATCACGCGCACGAGGCTCTGCCGGTGGACGGGATAGCCGACATCCCCGCCACGCGCGCGTCGCAAACGAGGTCGAGTGTGGAGGTGCCTGCAGTCCCGCGAGTGCTTTCGCGTGGGAATGGAAGGTGCCGTCGCATGCCGGAGGAGGGACTCGAATCCCCGACACGCGGATTATGATTCGCTCCGCGCGCGACACTACCGACCATACAACTGCAATTTAGCGGCCATACGAACTTGAATTATCGGCCATACGGCGGTACTGTTGGTCGTACCATGGAGTCTCTGAGGCGGGCTGCGTCCGAACTTTCGATCCCCGAGCGCACGCTGCGTCGCGCCGCGTCCGAGGGTCTGGTGCATGGGGAGCGCGTCAGCCCGCGCCGGTTTCGGATTACGTTTCGGGAGGAGGCATACCTGCGTGGCCATTGGGAGCTCTTGCGGGCGCTGCGCGCGGCGCTGCGTACGGAGCCCAATGTCAGGCTTGCGGTGCTGTTCGGCTCGACAGCCACCGGGAGCGACGACGAGCGCTCTGATGTCGATGTCCTGGTCGTGTTGCACGATCCAGACGTAGGTCGGCTGGCTGAGCTGGCGGAGCGGCTTTCCCGGCGTATCGGCCGCGAGATGCAGCTTGTGCGGCTCTCCGAGGCGCAGACCTCATCTGTGCTCATGGTCGACGTCATCGATCACGGGCGTGTACTGGTCGATCGAGATGATCTTTGGTCCGGCCTGGGAAAGGCCGCTTCGAGGTGGCGGCGTCTTGCCCGTAAGGCCGAACGATCCGCACCTGCCGCGATTGACGAGCACGACCTCGACCATCACGCCGCATGACAGCAACTTCGTGTGGCGTACGCGTCTGAGGATCCGGTCGAGCTCAACCCCGTAAAGGCTGTCGAGCGAGGTGTCGATCAGCTCTACAACTACATCGTCGAGCTTGCCGCCTTCGGATTGGAGCTTGCCGAGCTGCGTGGACGTCGCGATGAGACCAACGCGCGGCGAGACCTTGATGCGCTGCGCGATGCCCGCGCGATCTCGGGTGAGCTGACTCGTCGCCTGCAACGACTGCGCCAACTGCGGCGCATGCTCGTCCACGAATATGCGACGGCCACTGCCGAGCAGGTTCACGAGTCTGCCCTCATCGTGACTGGCAGTTTCCCGGCTTTCTACGACGCGTACCGGGCGTGGACCAACCCGGCTTCGTGGCCCAGCCCTGACGGCCGCGGCCGCGTGCTCCGGTTGAGCAAACGCTCGAGGCGACCCTTGCCTCGCTGCCCTCACGAGTGGAGGTCCTCTTGAGCGGGCGGCGAGTCTTCAGTCGCGACTCGTGTGCCTGCCCAGTCGCTCGGCAACGGCAGGCCGCCGCTCACGATGATCACGCCCACGAGAGTTGGATAGGACGGGTCCTCCATGCCCGGGCTTGATCGGGCTGGGTGCCTGAGCACAGAGCGAACCGCCCACGCGACCGCACACGACGCCATGATTAACAGCGCACGCCCTCGATTGCTTCGGGGCCGGCTTAGCTCCAGCAGCAGGTGTGGCTTATTGGAGGTTGTATACTAAACTCCAACAAGGAGAGCTCATGTCGGAGCTTTTGAATCGCCACTGGCAGAGCCAGGTAGCACGCAGCGGTGTATCGCGTCGAGACCGGCGGTCCTGCGACTACACGGCCTATCTGCCAGATCCACTGGTAGGTCGTCGGTTTGTGCTCGAGGGGGAAGTGGCCGCCGATGTTGCCGATGCTGAAGCTGCGATCACCCGGCTGAACGCCGAGGCGACGGCGCTAGTCGACACGGAGGCGCTCGCGCGGATTCTGCTGCGCGCGGAGTCTGTGGCCTCTTCGCGCATTGAGGGTTTGCAGATCGGTGGGCGACGTCTCCTGCACGCCGAGGCTGTCCGATCGACGCGCGAGCGATCGTCTGATGTGACGGCCTCGGAGGTGCTCGGGAACATCGACGCAATGCTCTACGGCGTCGAGCGGATCGGATTCGACGACGAGATCACAGCGGACGTGCTCGTGGAAATTCATCGACGTCTGCTTGCCGGCACGCGTCTGGAGCCGCATGGAGGCAGCTTCAGGGAGGTACAGAACTGGATCGGCGGCAGCGACTACAACCCATGCTCCGCGGACTATGTTCCTCCGCCTCCAGAGGTGGTCCCCGAGCTCATGGACGACCTCTGCGCCTTCTGCAACACCGATTACCTCCCGGCGGTCGCACAGGCAGCAGTCGCCCACGCGCAGTTCGAGACGATCCATCCCTTCGTCGACGGCAACGGCCGCACGGGCCGCGCGATCACCCACCTCGTGCTGCGTCGCAGGGGGCTCGCCCTGCGCGTCCTGGCACCCGTGTCGCTCGTGTTCGCGACATTGGCACGGGACTACGTCGGCGGACTCATGGCGTCGCGATACCTCGGGTCAGCAAGCTCGCCCGAGGCGATCAACGGCGTGAACACTTGGATGGCGACCTTTGCCGGCGCCTGCGTCCGCTCAGTCGCCGACGCGACGGCGTTCGAGTCGCGAGCGGCGGATCTTGAAAAGCAATGGCGCGAGCGCGTCGGCCGCGTCCGCGCCGACTCCGCGACCGACCGCCTGCTTCACCGACTTCCAGGCGCCCCGGTGCTCACGGCCGAGAGCGCCGCTGCACTGCTTGGCCGCACCTTCAAGCCGGCCAACGAGGCAATCCAGCGTCTCGTTCAAGCGGGCATCCTGCGCCAGATCACCATCGGTCGGCGCAACCGCGCCTACGAGGCGCCGGAGATCATCGAGGCATTCACAGACCTCGAGCGCCAGCTCGCAAGTCCCGCAGGCGACACGCTCACCTCGCCGCCCGCCCGTGCTGTGCCGCAGCGGCGGCAGCAGAAGATGCCTTAGAAGTCTCGGGGTTCCACGGTTGCCATGCCTTGAGGTCAGGCGCTTGCGATTGCGCTTGGTCATCAGGACGGCGGCAACCTCGTCCGGCGTCTCCACGGCCACCGCGACAAGCACCGCGCGCTCGACCGCATTGTCGGCGCTTACGCGGCGCAGGCCGGCGAGAACCGTCCTAGCCGCGCGGATCATCGGCGTCGAAGCCGACGCCGGATCGGCTCTCCTGAGCGCGACTTATGTCAGACAAAAGTGATAGGCTTCAAGAACCGAGCGTGCGATTCGCGCGCTCGGCGACCAAGCACCGGATCTCCAAGGAGAGCATTCGCTATGTCATCGCTCACTGCGGTCTCACGTTCGATGAGGCTCCTCCCGCAAGAGATGCCGAGGTGCTCGATCGAAGGCTCGTCTGTCTTGGCGACGACGCCAGCGGCCGTGCGCTCGAGGTGATAGCCGTGGAAGGCGACAAAGACGATCTGATCGTGATTCACGCGATGGAACTGCGCGAGAAATACCGGGTTCAGTACGAGGAGGCCAAGCAATGGCGACGATGAGGACGCGAAGCGGCACGAAGCTCACCAAGAAGGTCATTGAGGCGCTCGCCGACGAGGCAGAGCGCGGCTATGACCTCACGAAGGCCAAGACGGTCACATTTGGCAGGCCATCGCTCGGGCCGGCTGGTACGTCTCCGCGTGTGCAGATCCGGGTGGATCCAGAGTTGGCCGAGGCGCTAAAGGCCCGCGCCAAGGAGGAGCATCGCTCGGTTAGCGAGATCGCCCGGACAGCGCTGCGCGAATATGTAGAGGGCAGCTTTTGACAAAGCGATCGGTAGCCTAGCCGATCATACGTATAACCGTATATACTGATGGGAGTGGTCTTCCGAACCCCTCAACCCGACTCTGATCTGGTCAACCAACTCGCGGACTTCGACGAGCTGCGCCGGCAGCTAGGGGATCAGGCTGGAGTCGCAGGCCGGTGGCTTGGCAGCCTGCGCCGACAGTGGCGGGCAGCCTCAGCCGAGAGCTCGATCGAGATCGAGGGCTTCCATGTCCCCGAGGTCGAGCGAGTCGGGCTCGCCGGCGGAGAGGAGCCCGCCGATCCAACCGACGAAGACCGCATGGCCCTATCTTGCTACGCCCGCGCTATGGATCACGTTGGCGTGATGTCCGACGATCCCGTGTTCCGCTGGGATCAGCGTGTCGTTCTCGACCTGCATTTCGATGCTTGCTACTTCCAAAAGGACAAAGACCCAGGTCAGTACCGCAGGCACGGGATCGAGGTAACCAGTCCAGGCGGCGGGCCGCCCGCATACGTGGGGCCTCCGGCTGAAGACGTGCCGTCGCTCATGGTTGAGATCATGGGGTGGCTCGATCACGGTGACCCCGACGCGCATCTCATTGTGCGCGCCGCGATGGCCCATCTGCATCTGGTTTCGGTGCACCCTTTCCGCGACGGCAACGGACGGATCTCGCGAATACTGCAGTCGCTCGTCCTGGCTCGCGGAGGACTGCTGGCGCCCGAGTTCGTCTCGATCGAGGAGTACCTCGGCCGGAACACTGGCTCCTACTACGCGACGCTTCAAACGGTTCAGGGTGGCCGCTATCAATCTGAACGCGACCCCACTCCATGGGTGCGGTTCTGTGTCGCCGCCCATCTTGAGCAGGCTCGTCTGCGATTGCAGCAGCTCGCCGAGGCGGGGAAGCGCTGGACGTATCTGGAAGCGCTCGTGGAGCAGCGCGGATGGCCCGACAGGCTCGTGATTGCGCTTGAGCAGAGTCTCTTCCGTGGAACCGACAGAGCCTCTTACGCTGCCGAGGCAGACGTCTCCGCCCCCACCGCCAGCGGTGATCTCAGGCGCCTCGTCGACGCAGGACTAATCGTTCGGGAGGGCCGGGGCCGGACCACTCGTTACGCGGCGAGCGACAGTCTGCGCACCGACGTGAATCTGCGGCTCGACCTCGGACAGTCAAAGCAGAATCGACCTGGCTGATAGCGGAGCAACATAGGTGCGTGCCGGATGGCATACACGCGTCTTGGGGACCGTCCGCGGCGCGATCGCTAACGAAGCGGGCCCTTTGTGGCCGCCACAAAGATCTCAAACTGCGTGTTCCTGGGCCGCCCAGCCTTCCCATTCCCCCGATACAGCCCCGTCAGCTCCATCCCCACAGACGCATAGATCTCCTTGAGCTCCTCCACCGAGTAGAGCCGTTTGCGAAACGGAATCGGCTCGAACTTCTCAAACACCTCGCCGACCGGGATCGAAGTCGTCGTCCCTTCCAGACAACGCGTGCGCGCGTTCCAGTGATGGTCGAGCAGTTCGATCCCACCGTCGCCCTCGATGTAGGTCTTCATCGGCATGAAGTTTTCGGCGTGAAGAGCGTTGGCGATCTGCACGAGGTGCCGACCCGAGGGGCGCAGAGCCCGCGCGATCACCTCGAACGTACGCATGTTGTCGGCTTCGCTCTCGAAATAGCCGATCGCGCCGTCGTTGAGGCTGAGCACGACATCGAACTCTTCGTCGAAGTCCAGCTCGCGTAGGTCGGCCTGAACGAACTCTGTGTCCAGCGCCTGCTCTGCGGCGGTCGCCTTGGCGACGGCGACGTTCGCCTCCAGCAGCTCCACTCCGACGACCGAGAATCCCCGGCGCGTCAGCTCCAGCGCGTGCCTGCCCGTGCCACAGCCGAGGTCAAGGATCCGCTCATCGCCGGCGGGCTGCAGGATTCTCAGCACGCGGTCGACTTCCGAGCCGGTCTTCTGCGCCCACGGCAGCTTGACCATCTCCGGCGGATACGCCCGCCGGTACCAGTCCTCTGGAACGTCGGGAGTGGACATGAGCCGATCGCGATGCTAGACGCGGCCCGACCACTCGACAAGCAACGTTTCTGTAATCGATGACCTCTAGCTGGCGCTGCGCGACTCCAGCACCGGCCGCCGCCCCGCCCAAGGCCGCGCCCCTTCCAGCTGCGTGGCAAGCGCCAGCAAC
>Ga0075520_1001638_pt1 | contig 10853 bp, 5 predicted proteins | sample NGEPerB_FD_75100 | JGI IMG/M metagenome (GOLD analysis project Ga0075520, IMG submission 75100) | Arctic peat soil microbial communities from the Barrow Environmental Observatory site, Barrow, Alaska, USA - NGEE PermafrostAB12-B | ecosystem: Environmental > Terrestrial > Soil > Wetlands > Peat ...
GGGTGGAGGCGCTCGCTCGCAGGGCGCTGGTGGGCGGGTACGCTCGCGGGCGCCATGCTCATGTTCGTGCTGGAGTTCATGGACAACCGCAACTACCCCCGCTACTGGGTGCTGGTATGGCTGCTGCTCGCGACCCCGGCGGTGGCCGGGGCCGCCCGCCTCGGCCGCTCGCGGGCCGCCGGCCTCGCGGCGGCCGGCGTCGGCCTTGCCGCGGCGGTCGGTTGGGGGTTCCCCGCCGTGTGGCACATCCACCGCCACCGGCTACCCGTGGTCGCGGCCCTCGCCGCCGCCGCCGGCGAGGGCCCGGGCGTTCTGATCTACGAGGACCAGCTGTTCTCGTTCCGCAACCTCGCCGCGATTAGCGGCCAGCTACCGGTGGACTCGCTCCGCGTGACCGAGATGCAGCGGGCCGGTCCCCGCATCGCGGGCGCCCCGCTCTGGCTGCTGGCGGAGCAGCCCGGTGAGGACCTGCCGTGCCCGGCGTCGCGGGTCTTCGAGTTCGACTGTCGCCAGGCGCGGGTGTGGCGTCTCTCGCAGGAACGGTTCCTGCACGTGCGCCTGGTCAAGAACCCCGTGCTGGTGGCCCGCGGAGGGAATCCGGTCGAGTTCGACGGCGCCAGGCGGTTCGTCTGGTGTGGCGCTCACGCCGCGCTTCTGGCCCCCCGGGTGAGCGGCCCGGGGACCCTCACGCTGGCCGTCGAAGTCCACCCGAACCTGCACGATGTCCCGGCCGAGGCGCGGGTGGCGGGCGTCCGCACCTGGAGCGAGCGGGTCTCCGGCGGACCGCGAGTCATCCCGGTCCCGGTGCCGCCCGCTGCGAACTCCCCGAATCTGCTTTGGGTCGAACTCGACCTCGGGGCGCAGGCCGGGTCGTCGGGGGATAACCGGGCGCTCGCGCTGCGCATCTTCGACGTGTCGCTGCAAGCCCCGCCGCACGTCGTGCCGCCGCTCACCTTCCTCCCCCAGCGTGATTCGCTGCTCGGCGCCTGCGCCGAGGCCGAGGGGACCTACCCCCTGGAGCAGCTCGGCAACCCGCCGCGACCCGCCGCGTGGACCGGCGCGCACGCCATGTTCTCGTTTCCGGCCGGCGCGGGACTCGTCGGGATCGAGCTGTTCGCGCCGAGCGCGAAGCCGGCCGTGGTCGTGGTCCGGCTGGGCAGCGGTCAGGCGACCGTGACCGTCGGGCCCGAGCCGGCGACCGTCGCGCTGCCGGTGCCTCCGGAGTTCGCGCGCGCCGGGCGGGTCCGCCTCGAGCTTTCGAGCACCACGTTCGTGCCCGGGGGTGGCGACACGCGGTCGCTGGGGGTGGCCGTGGGACGAGTGTGGTACCTGCCGGCCAACCCGCTGCCGCCGCTCGGCGGGTGAGAGCGCCGCGAGAATGACCCACCCGGCCGGTTTGTTACCGGCATGTGGAGTGTGGCAAAGTATGGCCGCGGGGGGGCTATGTCACGAGGGTTGATCTGGAGCGGGGTATTGCTGGCTGCCGTGGTGGGGCTGTGTGCCACAGGGTGCGGGGGCGGTTCGCAGGCGGCGCCCGGCGGTGGTGCATCGACGGTCGCGTGGGAACGCGACCTCCCCTCCGCGCTGGCACTCGCGGGCAGCGAGAAGAAGCTCGTGATGGTGGACTTCTACACCGACTGGTGCAAGTGGTGCCGGCGTCTCGACGAGACGACCTTCGCGGACGGCAGCGTGCAGAAGGCGCTGCAGGGTGTCGTGAGCGTCCGGCTCAACGCCGAGAAGGACGGGCGCGAGGCGGCCGCACGCTTCAACGTCGATGGGTTCCCGACCATTATCTTCCTCGACGCCGCCGGCAGCGAAGTCGGCCGCATCCCCGGCTACATGGAGCCCGGCCCGTTCCTCGAGGAACTCACCAGCATCGAGAAGAAGGTCTGACCGGGGGCGGCGCGGCCACCCGCTAGTGCCGGCCGCTTTGGGCTTGCTCGGCAAGCTTGCGCTCGGCTGCGGCGATCGCTTCGGGCGTGGTAGGGGGCTCGCCGGGCCTCGGGGTGTAGTGCGCGAGCTGCTGCAGCCACGGGAGCGCGACCAAGGCGTGCGCGCCGGTGCTGCACTCGACCGGTTCGCGGCCGCTGGGGATCGATTCCAGAATCACGGCGTCGTCGCAGAGCGGGATCGCGCGCAGGCCGGTGTTCTTGTCGATCGGGAGGAGGGTCACCCCGGCCGGGACCGGGAATTCCTCCTGGCGCGCAGCATCGTTCTGCCCGTCCATGTAGCCCTTCATGAACTGCATCCAGGTCGGCAGCGCCGCCTCGGCGCCGGTCATGCGGTTGCCGATCGGCTCCTTCATGTCCCGTCCGACCCAGACGCCGCAGGTAATGCGGGGCGAGAAGCCGATGAACCAGGCGTCCGTGAAGCGGTCGGTCGTGCCGGTCTTGCCGGCAAGGTGGCCGGGCAGGGACGCGGCCGCCGCCCCAGTCCCGCGCTGGATCACGCCCTCCATCACGTGCGTCATCAGGTAGGCGACGTCCTCGCGCACCGCCTGGTGCACCTTGGGTTTCGTCGTGAGGAGATCGTTGCCCTCCTCGTCGCGGACGCGGGCGATGAAGTACGGCTGGGCGAGCTGGCCGCGGTTCGCGATCCCGCTGTAGGAGGAAGTCAGTTCCAGCAACGGCAGCTCGAACGTGCCGAGGGCAAGCGAGGAGTACGGCGCCAGCGGCTCCTTGACGCCGAGGCGGTGGGCGACGTCGATGACGGCCTGGCCGGTGACGAGCTGCTGGATCTTCGCGGCCGAGGCGTTGAGCGAGTGCTCGAACGCGTACCTGAACGTCACCAGCCCCTCGTAGCGGCGGTAATAGTTGAGCGGCACGTACGTGTTCAGGCCCTTGTCGTCGGGGAGCAGCGCGGGGCCGTCGAAGATGACGTCGGCCGGCGAGAAACCGTGCTCCCACGCCGCCAGGTACACGAACGGCTTGAACGCGGACCCGCACTGGCGCTTGGCCTGCATCGAGCGGTCGAACTGCGAGCGGCCGAAGTCGAAACCGCCGACGAGCGCCAGGATCGCGCCGGTGCGGTTGTCGAGCACCAGCATCGCGCCTTCGACCTTCGGCTCGGGGACGAGGGTCACCTTGAGCGGCTGCGTCCGGTCGGGCGGGACCTCGCCGAGGCGAACCAGCAGGATGTCGCCCCGTCTGAGGAGCCGCAGCAAGTTCGTCCGGCCGGTCCAGCTCGCGCCCGCAACCGGCAGGACCGCGGTGCGGCCCGCGATTAGCAACGTGGCGCTCGTCGCCTGCACGTCGGTCGCCACCGCGTAGACGAGCTCGTCCTTGCGCCAGCGGATGAACGGCCAGCTCTCGTCGCGGTACTCCTTCGGGTCCTGAACCCCGAGGGCGAGGGCGTTGCGGCGCGCGCCCGGCCACCCCAGGCGCTCCTGCACCCCGACCAGCCCTTCGCGCAGCGACTCCTCGGCCAGCGCCTGGAGCTTGCTGTCGAGGGTGGTCTCGACCTCGAGACCGCCTTCGAGCATCTTCTTGCTGCCGAAGCGGTCCTCGATCGAGCGCCGCACCTCCTCGACGAAATAGGCGGCCGTCACGTTGCGGTCGTGGTGCGCCGACGCCCCGAGCGGCGCCTGGCGGGCCGCCTGCCAGGCCGCCTTGTCGATGTACTTCTCGTCGAGCATGCGGTCCAGCACGTGGTTGCGCCGCTCGAGGGCGCGCTTCGGGTAGTCGATCGGCGACAGCTCCCCGGGCCGTTGCGGGAGGCCCGCGAGCAGCGCGGCCTCGGGCAGCGTCAGGTCCTTGGCCGGCTTGCCGAAGTAGAAACGGGACGCGGCCTCGACGCCGTAGTTGCCGTGGCCGAAGTTCACCTGGTTGGCGTACATCGTGAAGATCTGGTCCTTGGAGAAGCGCTGCTCGATCTCGGTTGCGAGCAGCATCTCCTTGATCTTGCGGGCGAGCTTCTTCTCCCGCGAGAGCATCCCGAGCGAGCGGGTGAGCTGCTGCGTGAGCGTCGAGGCTCCCTGCGACCAGCGTCCCGTGATGAGGTTGCGCAGGGCGGCGCGGACGATCCCCTGCGGGTCGACGCCGGTGTGGCGGTAGAAGTTCGCGTCCTCGACCGCGATCACGGCGTTGCGGAAGACCGCCGGGATCTCCTCGCTGCCGACCGGGATGCGCCGCTCGGCGGAGAACGAGCCGAGGATCGAACCATCGCGCGCCCGCACGCGGGTGGACGCCGCCGGATGGTACGTGGTGAGCGCCTCGACGGCCGGGAGGTCCACGAACCGCGACAGCACGAGGCCGATCACGGCCCCGATCCCGAGGCCGATGAAGGCGCCGACCAGGAGCCAGCGGAGGAGAGCCTTGCCCATCGCGGGGAGCTTGACGGCGCCCTCGGGTCGTGTCAAGCGTCTGCGGGGCGCCGCCGGCGTCGGACCATCTGCTGCGTTGCGCTCGCCCCGCTCGCGTCCTCACGTAGCCTCCGGCTACGCTCCGGCGCGGCGGGGTTCGCGCGCCTTGCAGCTGGCCCAACGGCGGCGGCGCGGCTGCACGCCGCGAGTTGCGGGGCCCTGCCTATCGTTGAGTTCTCGTCTCCGAGGGAGGCGCTCGGGGCTGCGCGGCCTTCGGCCGGCGCAGCCGGCTCTGACCACTGACCACGGACCACTTGCCACTGACCACGGTTCTCTGTGCCCTGCGCCCCGTCTCTCCGTTTCTGATGTGGGACGCCCACCGGGCGCGCTTCTGTTGCATCTGTAGCGGCGTTTGCTCGCAAACGCCGGCCTCTCGTGGCACGGTACCTCCCGCCGGAGGCGGTGGTGCCGGGGGCGCGGCGCGTGCTAGCGTGTTGCGATGGAGTTTCGACTTCCGGAGACGTCGCCGGGCCGGGCGGCGCGACCGCCGGGGTGGTGGCGATGGGCCGGGATCGGGGGCGGCGTTCTGGTCGCGGTTCTGTTCCTGGCGCTCCTTGCGGGTGTGTTCTCCGCCCGGCGCGTGCTGTCGTGGGGGTTGCGGCGGATCACCACCCGCGTGGTCGCGGCGCTGCCCACCGACCTGCCGCCGGCGCGGCGGGAGGAGCTGCGCCGGCGGCTCGACTGTGTCGTGCGGGAGGCGGAAGCCGGGCGGGTCGACGAGCGCCGCCTCGGCGAGCTGGCCCGCGTGTGCTCCGAGGCCGTCGAGGCGGGACGCGTGAGCCCGGAGGCGCTCGGCCGGATCGAGGTGCTCTCCGGCGGCCTGTGCGCCGACGGCGGGGGGGAGCTGCCGAATTGAGCAATCGGTTCAAGCTCGCGGCGCCGTTCGAGCCGGCCGGCGACCAGAGTGCCGCGATCGAGGCGCTCGTGCGCGGCTTCGAGCAGGGGGTGTGGGCGCAGACGCTGCTCGGCGTCACCGGCTCCGGCAAGACGTTCACCGTCGCGAAGATGATCGAGCGGTTGAACCGCCCGACGCTGGTGCTCTCGCACAACAAGACGCTCGCGGCGCAGCTCTACCAGGAGTTCAAGGGGTTCTTCCCCGAGAACGCGGTTGAGTACTTCGTCTCCTACTACGACTACTACCAGCCCGAGGCGTACGTTCCCTCGTCCGACACCTACATCGAGAAGGAGACCTCGATCAACGAGGAAATCGACCGGCTGCGGCTGTCGGCGACGCGGGCGCTGTTCGAGCGGCGCGACGTGCTGATCGTGGCGTCGGTATCGTGCATCTACGGCCTCGGCGATCCCTCCGCCTACTACGGCATGCTGCTGCTGCTCGAACCGGGGAGCGAGCCGGGGATGGACGCGGTGCTGCGCCAGCTCGTCGCGATGCAGTACGAGCGCACGATGCTCGACCTCGTGCCGGGCGCGTTCCGGGTGCGCGGCGACGTGCTCGAGATCTACCCGCCATACGACGACCACGCGGTGCGCGTCGAGTTCTTCGACCGCACGGTCGAGCGCGTCCGCCGCATCGACCCGCTGCGCGGCACGGTGCTCGAGGAGGTGGACTCCCGCCTGGCGGTCTACCCGTCCTCGCACTACGTCGTCACCCGCCGTGTCATCGACGAGGCGTTGGTCGACATCCGCGCTGAGCTGGACGAGCGCACGAAGGAGCTGACCGCCGCCGGCAAGCTGCTCGAGGCGCAGCGCCTGTCGCAGCGCACCATGTTCGACCTCGACATGCTCGCCGAGCTCGGCTACTGCAACGGGATCGAGAACTATTCCCGCCACCTCACGCGCAGGAAGGCCGGCGAGCCGCCGCCGACGCTGCTCGACTATTTTCCGGAGGACTGGCTGCTCGTCGTGGACGAGTCGCACGTGTCGGTCTCGCAGGTGCGCGGGATGTACCACGGCGACCGCTCGCGCAAGGAGACGCTCGTCGAGTTCGGGTTCCGGCTGCCGTCGGCGCTCGACAACCGCCCGCTCACCTTCGAGGAGTTCGAGGGGCGTATCCACCAGGCGCTGTTCGTGTCCGCGACGCCGGGGCCATACGAGCTGGAGCACTCCGAGGGCGAGGTGGTCGAACAGCTCATCCGCCCGACCGGCCTGCTCGACCCGCAAATCGTGGTGAAGCCCGCCCAGGGCCAGGTGGACGACCTGCTCGCGCGCATCCGCGAGCGCGTCGCAGTGGGCGAGCGGGTGCTGGTCACGACGCTGACGAAGCGCATGGCGGAGGACCTCACGCAGTACTTCGCGGAACTCGGGGTGCGGGTGCGCTACCTGCACAGCGAGGTCGAGGTCCTGGAGCGCACCGCGATCCTCGCCGACCTGCGGCGCGGGGCGTTCGACGTGCTGGTGGGGATCAACCTGCTGCGCGAGGGGCTCGACCTCCCCGAGGTCTCGCTCGTCGCGATCCTCGATGCCGACAAGGAAGGTTTTCTGCGCAGCGCGACGTCGCTGGTGCAGACGATCGGGCGCACGGCGCGCAACGTCAACGGCACCGCGATCCTGTACGCCGACCGGATGACCGATTCGCTCGCCAAGGCGATCTCCGAGACGAACAGGCGGCGCGCGGTGCAGGAGGCGTACAACCGCGAGCACGGGATCGAGCCGAAGACGATCATCAAGGACATCGCGAGCCCGCTGCTGCAGCTCTCCAACCTCGACTACCACGACGCCGGCCTGCTGCCGCCGAGGCTGGGGGAGGGCGAGATCACCGACCCGGCCTCGCTCGCCAAGGCGATCGCCGAGCTCGAGAAGCAGATGAAGGCGGCGGCGAAGCGGCTGGAGTTCGAAGAAGCCGCGGCGATCCGCGACCGGGTCAAGGAACTGCGCGCCCAGCAAATCTACAAGACGTAACGAAGGGAGGGCGGGGCGCCGTGCCCGCCCGGCCCCCGGGAGTACCACCCGATCCCGCGCGCGGCCCCGCGCTTTGCTACCCTGGCCGAGCCGAGTCGCATGAACGCACCTACCAGGGCGTGCGGGTCGGACGTCCGGACAGCTCCTGGCGGGCCCGTCGTGGGCCGACGGCATCATGCGCGGCGGACGAGGAGGCGACGTTGCGGGACAGAAGTGCGACCGCCATATGGCTGCTCGCGGTGCTCGCACTCGCCCTGGCCGTGCGGCTGCCCCGCATCCTCGCAACCGACTTTCCCATCAACGACGGCGGGATCTTCTTCGTGATGGCGGGTGAGCTGTCCGATGCCCATCTGGCCCTGCCCGCGGAGACGACCTACAACAACGCTCACATCCCATTTGCGTACCCGCCGCTCGGCCTCTACCTCGCGGCCGCGCTTCATCTCGCGACCGGCTGCCCCATCTTGACGCTCGAGCGCATGCTGCCGTTGCTTGCCAACCTCCTGACGGCGGTCGCCTTCTTCTTCCTCGCCCGGCGGCTCTTTCCTTCCGCGTCCACGGCCGGCCTGGCCGCGCTTCTGTTCGTCACGTTGCCGAGGAGTTACGAGTGGCTGATCGCGGGCGGTGGGCTCACCCGCTCGTTCGGGTTTCTCTTTCTCTGCCTCGCGGTGTTCTTCGGCCACCGAACGCTCGTCGGCCGTCACCGCGGCTCCGTCGTGCCCGCGGGGATGTGTCTCGCGTTTGCCATCCTCTCGCACCCGGAGATGGGGCTCCTCGCCGCGGCGTGGCTGCTCGTCCTCACGGCCGTCGCCGGTCTGAACCGGTGGACGATGGCGCGGGCGGTCGAGACCGCAGCCGTTGGGGCGCTGCTGGTCGCGCCGTGGCTGGCGACGGTTCTCGCACGCCATGGGCTGTCGCCGTTCCTCGGCGCCGCGGGCAACTCGGGGTTCTGGTTGCGGGGCTCGCTCGCGCGGCTGCTCTCCCCCCAGGCGACTGGCGAAATCGGGTTTCCGATCGTCGCGTGCCTGGCGCTGCTCGGGACCGTGGTGTCGGTCGCGCGGCGCGAGTTCCTCCTGCCCGGCTGGCTGCTCGCAGCGTTCGTGCTGACCCCGCGCGCCGCGCTGACTCCGGCCACAGCGCCGCTCGCCCTGCTGGCAGCTCTCGCTCTGGCCGGTGTCGTCGCTCCAGGACTGGCCTCGGCGCTCGCCCACCCGCGTGCGGCCGCACACGCGGAACACCGGGGATCTCCAGGGAGGCCCGCCGTCGGTGAAGGCCTCAGGAACCTGGCGTACGGTGCGGTGATCATGGTGCTCGTCGGGTACACGCTGGTCGTCTCCAACCTCGCTCGCACCGACGAGGGCTGGGGGACGATGCACAGCGTCCCGCGACCGGAGCGTGAGGCGATGGCGTGGGTGGCCGCGCACACGCCCGCTACCAGCCGTTTCGTGGTCGCCTCGTCCGCGACGTGGTGGCCGGCCGACCCCGTGGATGAGTGGTTTCCAGCGCTCACCTCCCGCGCCAGCGTGGTCGCCCCGAACGGAGCGGAGTGGCTGCAGCGCGGAGAGTTCAAACGGCTCGAGGATGCGTACACATCGCTCAAACGGTGCAGCGCCGTGGACGGGCCATGTCTCGACGCCCTCTCCACCAAGTTCGGCGTCGGCTTCACTCACGTCTACGTCTCCAAGCCGGCGGTGGAAGGAGCAAGCGGCCGCCCCCGCGCCTCGCCGGGCGACAGCCCGGGGTTCGTCGTCGTCTACGACGGACCGGGAGCCACGGTCTACGCGAGGCGGCAGCGAGAATTCCTCGGTTCACCCTGAACACGCGCGGCGTGTGATGAAAGCGGCATTGAAGCGGCGGTAGTTCCCGGAGACGGCGGCGCCTTTCGCCCGGAGCGAGGAGCTTCGCGCCCAATGGATCTGCGAGACGCGGGGCCCCGCCGGAAGACGCAATTGGCCGGCGTTGCGCTGCTGCAGGTCCGCCGCCCACAACCCGGGAGCCACCGCTACTGCCACCGCCCGCGCTGCGCGGGGCCGGCCGGGACGCCAGCGCAGGCCTTGAGTCGATAGAGTCCCATCGTCTGAGAGAGGTCTTCGACGGAGAGGGGCTCGAACGGTCCGGAGGCCGCGCGCAGCCAGGCCAGTTCTCGGCTCCTCTGCCATTCAGGCAGTACGGGTCCGACCGCGACCGTGCAAACCCCTTCGCTGCGCAACGCCGTCACCCACGTCGTGAGGTCGTCGCCTCCCGCCGGCACCCAGCGGACCGGACGAGCGAGGTCGGGACCGTATAGCAGATAGGCGCGATGGCTCAGGATGAACCCAACCGCCTCACCGGCCGGCAGCTTTTCGGCGATGAAGGCGTACGCCGCTCCATAGGTCTGGTATCGCTGCCGTTCCCTGATGCCCGACGCGGCGACGCCGGCGGCGAGCAGAGCGCCGCTCGCCAGCACGAAGCCCCAGCGCACGGTGACGCGCGGCAGACCGGATTCCCGATCCGGCGCCTTCCGTCCCCAGGCCGCATGACCTAATCGCCACATGAGCGCGACGGCAGCCACCGCCGCGGCGGCAATTGCCAATGCCGCCGCGTAGTGGAGGGCGCCCGTCCGGCTGGCGGGCTTGATCCCTGACGTGATCACGGACCGGTCGAACAGGATGCGTCCCACAACCGATGTGACGACCACGGCGAGCAGCCAGGCGATGGTCCGATTGCGTACGCCGAGGCGCGTGGTGCCCGCCCCCGCCAGGGCGGCGAGCAGACCGATGCAGGGGAACGCATAGCGGAACGCCTGGCCCGTCCAGGGGGTGATCTGGAATCCGTGGTCGCCACCGTCGCCGCTGTATGGCGTCATCCAGTACAGGAGGGCCGTGGCGACGACGGCGGCGACCACGAACCACCGCTCGCGGCGACGGGAGACGAAACCGGCCGCCGCCAGCGGCAGGGATATGAAGAACGGCACGCCGAGACGGACGAAGGCCTCGCGTCCGAGGATGAACCAGTGGTGTGGGCTGGTTGGGTCGAAGAGGTGTGCGAGCGTGGTACGCCTCACGAACGATCCGAAACCGGGGTCGCCTGCGAACAGCGTGAACCCTCCGAGCTGGACCTGGACCTTGCCCAACGGGTTGCCGCAGTGGGCGATGTTCAGCACATACCAGAACGCCCCGACGAAACACGCCGCGACTGCAATGCCGACCGCGACGGCCCAGACGCTCCGGTGAGTTCGAACCGCCGGCCGGCAGTTTGGGCCTCGGTGGGTGACACGCAGCGCGGCGGCAAGCGCGAGGAGAACCGCAACATAGGCGAGCCCGGACATCTTCACGCCTGCTGCCAGTCCGGCGCACGCGAGGACGAGCGCAAGATCGACCTTGGAGCGGGTAATGGACCAGCTCCACGCCAGGGCGAATCCGGCGAGGAAGAACGCCGCCAACGGGAGGTCTACCTGCAGCGCGTTGGCCCTGTCAATCACGAGCGGCGCGCACGGCAGGAGCAGCGCCACAAACATCGCGTCGACCCGCCGACCGCCGATTCGCGAAGAAAGGCGGAAAACGGCGAGAGCGAGGATTGCGAACGTGACCAGGTTGGGCAATGTGGCCAGCGTATCCCTCCCCGCCGCGACCAGCGGGAGCGAGCACACAGCCTCCCACCC
>Ga0075520_1001640_pt1 | contig 10846 bp, 8 predicted proteins | sample NGEPerB_FD_75100 | JGI IMG/M metagenome (GOLD analysis project Ga0075520, IMG submission 75100) | Arctic peat soil microbial communities from the Barrow Environmental Observatory site, Barrow, Alaska, USA - NGEE PermafrostAB12-B | ecosystem: Environmental > Terrestrial > Soil > Wetlands > Peat ...
CAGCACATCCGCCAGCAGCTCGAACCCGGTCTCCCAATCGCCGCTGAGCAACTCAATATTCACGCCAAAACTGTTGTTCCCTGAATAGGTATCGATGCTGCCTCCGAGCGATTCGATTTCACCTGCGATCGCTTCGGCGTTTCGGGATCGGGTTCCTTTCAGGAGCATTTTACTCATCAGTTGAGTGACCCCGTTGTTTTCGGCTGATTCGGTGAGCATTCCTCCCTGGAAAAGCGCGCGAAATTCCACAAATGGAAGCCGGTGATCCTGTTTCACCAGCAATCTCAGGCCGTTTGACAAGTCCAGTTTCTCAATGGCCTGTTCGCGGGTGGCGGTTGCTTCAAGTGAAATTCGCGGAGCGGCCCCGGCCGGCAGCAGCGCGTACAACGTCGTGTTCTCCCGTGTCAGGTATTGCCGGGCGACCCGCTGCAACTCCGGGGGTGTCACCTGCTTCACTGCGGCCAGGTAACGCTCGGAAAAATTCAGATCAGTGGCTCCCAGCCAGTTGGACCCGAGATCCTGTGCCTGGCCTTGCATCGTCTTGCGGGCTGACAGCGTGCCGGAGATGAATTGACGGACAACTTTCGATAATTCGTTGGAATCAACAGGCGCGGTCTTCAGTTTTTCGATCTCGCCGAGCATGGCGTCGCGGGCCTGGATGAATTTGTCTCCATCGACCACGGCGCTCATGCCGAACAAACCAGGATTGCCCGGGCTATAGGTCCATGCGTCGACGTGATGCACCGCCCCTTGTTTGTCCCGGACTTCCCGGTACAGCCTCGAGCTGCGGCCATGACCGAGCAGGACCCCAAGCACATCCAAAAGCGGCACGTCGGGATGCCGCAGATCCGGAATATGCCACGCGAAATGCATATGCCCGAGCTCTATGGGCGCTTCTTCGATGATCTCGCGGGGCGCAGTTTGCCGCGGTTCCTCGGGCAGAACGGCCGGTGCAATCGGCCGGGCTTTGTTCTTTTCGTAAGCGGCCCGAATCTGGGCCACGACTTCGTCCCGCTTGATATCGCCGGCAACCACATAAAAAACATTATTGGGCGCGTACTTTTCATCGAAATAGGCGCGAATGTCACCGGGCTTCAGCTCGTTGAAAATGTCGGGATATCCAATCACGGTGAACCGATACGGGCTGCGCGTATATGCCGTTTCGAATAATCGCCGGCTGGAACGCCGGCCCGGATCATCCACGTTCATGTCCATCTCGCGTCGGATGACGTCCTGCTCCTTGGCAAGTTCGTCAGCCGGCAATGTCGCGTGCTGCATGATGTCGCATAAGATGTCGATCGCGGTGCCCGCCCCGGTGTTCGGCACATCGATGTGGTATACGGTCCTGTCGAAGCTCGTATACGCGTTCATGTATCCGCCGGCCTCCTGCACTTCCTGATCGATCCGCGCGCCTGGTCTTTTTGTGGTGCCCTTGAACAGCATGTGTTCCAGGACATGAGACAATCCCGCTCCCACCCATCTGCCTTCGTGAATGCTTCCGGCCATGCACCATGCCTGCGCCGAAACGACAGGAGCGCTATGATCCTCCCGGACAATAATGGTCAGCCCGTTCTCCAATTGTGTGATCGTCACTCCCGGAGGAAATGGAGGGATGTCGCTGGCGGCGGTTTGGTCAATCATTTGGACAGCAAAAGTATTCACGAACCGGGTTTGAGCAAGCTGCTTCTCGCGCAGGCTGTCGAGCATCAGCGCCAATTCATGAAGGAGTGGGGACGGCCTCGTCCCCACTGAGAATTGATTTCAAATTCAGATTTGAAATCAAGGAGCAGGCGGAACTCTTTCGACCACGATTTTTCTGGGATCGTTGACCCCAAGTTCGAGGAGCGCGGCGTTGTCATACAGCGCCAGGTTGGATCGGCTCACCGGGGATTTGTTCAGTTCCCGCTGATGCTCCAGTTCCGTTAACGAAAGCACGTCCAGAGCGACCGGATCGGTGCTGAACCGCAATTGGTTCAGCATTGTGGAGTAGTGAAGCAGGCTGCGCTCTTCGCCTTCGTACTGGCATATCAATGCGTCCACGATATTTAACACCACGCGATCTCCCAACGCCGGCAGCGCGTAGATTTCCGGCAACGCCGTTGCCAGCCTCCCTGAATCCGACAGGAATCGCGTTGTATTATCCACGCTGCCCAGCGCCAGGCTGAACAGGTTCCCACAAACACCCGCCTCGTTGTGATTGATGAGCGGCGTGATTTGGATGATTTTCGTCATCTGCTCGGTGACGAGCTTTGAAACAAACGATTTGCGTCCCACGCCTTCACCCTTCCGGCCGAATTCATGATCGCCCCAAACCAGGTTGCCGAGCAGCGGCATGGCGTAAAAATTCGTTTCCTCGTAACCGGCCTCCGCACTGCCCGCCACCCGGACGCCATACTTCCTGGCCAGTTCCATGAAACCGGCCAATCGCAAGTCCGACTGGTATTTGTCCCAGATGATGACCTGGTTGGTTTTCAGTCCAGCCGACAGCAATCCCTCAACCACCGCCGCAACAACCGCTCGACGCGTCCCGCTGTTGGGACCCGGCTCCGAAAAGACCTTGATGCCGACAATGTCCTGCGTGGAAACAAGGGACAGCCAGGCTTGGGCTGAATTTGTCTTTTGCGTCAAATGCGCCATTCCCTCGTCCACCATCGCTTTCACGCGGTCCGGGCGTGGTTCGAAAGCTTCTGTTGCTTCCGGGTCTGTCACGATAATCACTCGTGAACGTCCATTGACGGTTCGCGGGAAAGGGAAATTGTCGGCGGCGATCGTCGTCGCGACGGCCAGCAGCATCAACGCACAACCGAGCCCCGCAAAGCTGAAGGGGAGCGAGACTCTATTCTGTGCGTTTCTTGACACGTCAGGGCATGGATGGTACCACGATCCCTGATGCTGACCACCAAAAAGGCTGTTGCAAAACGAGTTCTGATTTTGCTGCTTACGGCCGCTGTGTTTGCCGGGTGCACACCACCCGGCCCCCGGGCTTTTCTTCAGGGAAAGAAACTGCTGGAGGATGGACGATACCTGGAAGCCATCGACAAGTTGAAGACGGCGACGTCGCTGCTGGCGTCGAACGCGCAAGCATGGAATTACCTTGGCTTGGCTTGTCAATACGCCAACCAGCCCACCAACGCCGCTCCTGCTTATACCAGGGCTTTGAAGCTCGATCCTGACCTCGTCGAAGCGCATTACAATCTTGGCTGCCTCTGGATCGACCAGAAGAAATTCGATTCTGCAAAGGCGGAATTAATCACGTACACATCATTGCGGAAAAATTCCGTGCCCGGCTGGCTCAAACTGGCGTCTGCGCAACTCAGGTCTGTCCGCAGCGCCCCGCCGTCGGCCCGCGCCGCCGACCTCGCCGCGGTGCAGAAATCCTACGATGAAGCGCTGCGCCTCGGCCCGCTTAATCCGGAAGCTTTGAACGGATTGGGCTTGATTCAATTCGAACACAACCGGCCGCACGAAGCCGCCCAATACTTCAACCGCGCGCTGAAACAGCAGCCGGTCTACGGCCCCGCCATGCTCAACCTGGCCGTCGTTTCCCATTGGTACTTGAACGACCGGCCTCTCGCATTGAAGAAATACCGCGAGTACCTCGCGTTGCCTGATGCGGCGCCGAACCAGGCCGACGTGCAGGCAGCCGTGCGCGATCTCGAACAACAATTGAATCCGCCAACAATTCATCCACCCGTCCCGACGCCCACCGTGGCAATTTCCACGGCATCCGTCACGAACGTTCCAAAACTCCAACCCCGGCCCTTGACGCATCCCGCCGCTCCGGCAGTGGCGACCATCCCGACCAACACCCCCAGGACCACGCGCGAGCCAGTCGAGGAAACAAAATTGGAGGCCGTAAAATTGCCATCCGAACCAGTTCTCAAATCGCCGGAACCCGCCGTTGCATCGACGGGAGCTCCACCGCCGGTTCAGGTTAAATCCTCTGTTCCAAAGACCGCATCGGCGCCAAAACCCGAGAAGCCGGGTTTCATGGCCCGTATCAACCCATTCCATTCCCAGCCCAAATCGAATTCCCAGTCCGCGGTGGCCAGTGCGAATCCCGGCCCCTCACTTACAGGATTCAGCGGTCCGCGTTACCATTACCGGTCTCCATCGAAGCCGGTGAAGGGGGATGAAGCCGCCGCGCAACGGGTCTTCGCGCAAGGCTTGCAGGCTCAGCAGGCCAACCATTTGCCTGAAGCCATCCAGGGCTACCGGCAGGCAACGCAATTGGACCCCGCCGATTACGATGCCTATTACAACATGGGACTTGCGGCCACCGCCACCGGCAACCTGGCGCAGGCGCTCATGGCCTATGAATTTGCGCTGGCGATCCGGCCGGAATCGCCGGACGCGCGGTATAATTTCGCGCTGCTGCTGAAACGGTCCAACTACATCGTTGATGCTGTCAATGAATTCAGAAAAATTGTTTCCAGGTATCCCAGCGAACCGCGAGCTCACCTCGCCCTGGGCAACATTTACGCGCAGATCGTCCACAATCCCGCACGAGCCCGCGAATGCTACCTCAAAGTCATCGAACTCGACCCGCACAACGCCCAGTCAGAGGCCATCCGCGAATGGATGATCCAGAATCCGCCCTGATTTCTGGCACAAATCTGGCTTCAAATTCCCTTCAGGCCCGAGCTCCCCGATCCACCGGTCAGCCGGCCATTGCGAATTATGAGTTTGGATACATTGCCTTTTAACTGGTTTGACCTGGTGATCGTCATCTCCCTCCTGTTCGGGCTGCAACAAGGCCGAAAGCATGGAATGTCGGAAGAATTGCTGATGCTGCTCAAATGGGTCGCCCTCATGGTTGGTTGCGCATTCTTCTACGAACCGATCGGCAGCTTCGTCTGCACCACTTCGCCCGTGTTCAACCAGCTCAACGGCTACCTGATCGGCTATGCCGCCGTCGCCCTCGTCATCGCCATCGCCTTCGGAATGGTCAAGAAATCGGTCGGCGAAAAACTGGTCAGTGGGGAAGTTTTTGGACGCAGTGAGTTCTATTTGGGCATGGTCGCCGGCATGGTCCGGTTCTCCTGCATGGTGATCATGGCAATGGCCCTCTTGAATGCCCGGAGTTTCAACGCATCCGAAATCAAAGCGGATATCAAGTACCAGAACGACGTCTACGGCAGCACTTACTTTCCAAAACTCTATAACGTCCAGGCACAGGTCTTCCAGCACTCCATCTCCGGACCGCTGATCAAAAATTATCTCGGCTTCCTCCTCATTAAACCCACGGTTCCCGAGAAAAAAGAATTGAAACGACGGGAAGTTGCCCTCTAATTGTCGCAGGGCGCCGCAAGTCGGCGTTCGACGACAATTCCATGCCTGGGCTTTTCTCTTCTGGCACGCTCGAACAAATCCGGGCAGCCAGCGATATCGTGGATGTGATCGGCGCCTATTTGCCGCTCAAGCGCGCCGGCGCTAATTTCGTCGCCCTCTGCCCCTTCCACAAAGAAAAATCCCCCAGCTTCAACGTCAATCCCCATCGGCAGATTTTCCATTGCTTCGGCTGCCATAAGGGGGGCGATGTGTTCGCGTTCGTCCGGGAGTTTGAAAACATCAGCTTCGTCGAGGCGGTCCGCCGCCTGGCGGAGCGCGCCAGAATACCGATTGAATACGAACAGAATCCTGGCGAGCAGCAGAGCCGGCACCTGAAAGAAACCTTGCTGCTCATTCATGAGCAAATCACTCAGCGATGGCAAACCGCCCTGTCCAGCGACGCCGGCGGCCAAATCGCCCGCGATTACCTTGCCAAACGAGGAGTCAGCGCCGAAGCCATCCAGTTATTCCGCCTCGGATACGCGCCCGACCTCTGGGACGACACCGTCAACTGGTCCAGGAGCAAGGGACACGATCTCGAGTCCGTCGAAAAGGCGGGGCTCATCGTGCGCAAGGAGGGAGGCGATCATTTCTATGACCGTTTCCGCGGCCGGCTCATGTTCCCCATCTGCGATGAGCAGGGCAGGGTCGTCGGTTTCAGCGGGCGCATTCTCAGCGGCGACGAAAAAACCGCCAAGTACGTCAATTCCCCGGAAACGCCCATCTTCACCAAGAGCAAAATCTTCTTCGGGCTGGATAAATCCAAGCGCGCGCTGCTCGATGCGGGGTTCGCAATCGTCTGTGAAGGACAACTGGATTTAATCGCGTGCTTCTCGGCTGGAATCCAGAACATTGTTGCGCCCCAGGGAACCGCCTTCACCGCCGAGCATGCGCGCATCCTTAAGCGATACGTCGACGAGGTCGTGATTTGTTTCGATTCGGACGAAGCCGGCCAGAATGCCGCCGTTCGGTCCCTGGATCATTTGCTCGCTTCGGGCCTCGCGGTGCGCGTCGCTGTTGTGCCGCCGCCTCATGATCCTGATAGCTTCATCAAACAGGAGGGCGGCGATGCTTTCCGAGAGCTCATCAATAAAGCCGGCGGATTCTTCGATTATTATCTCAACCGCCTTTGTTCGTCGAATGATGCATCCACCGACAAAGGCCGCATTGGGATATTGCGCGGGATGGGGGAAGCCGTGCATAAGACCGGCAGTGCCGTTCTGATCGACAAATACGCGCAAAAGACCGCGCTGCGGCTGGGAGTCGCGGCCGATGCCGTCAGGGCCGAGTTCAGGAAAGCCTCGCGCGCTGTTGTCCGCGCCCCGGAACAGGAGGAAACCGGCGACGGCACTTCCGAACCACCGCCCCGACCGTCCATCCCCGAGTACTGGCTCATCAAGCTGCTTTTTGTGCATGAGGACCTGGTGGAATGGGCGCTCCAAAATATCGAGCCGGAATGGATCCGGCACCCGGACGTTCGCCAAATTATAACCAAACGGCTCGAGGCAGCCCGAAATGGGTCCTGGGTGAACCTGGGAAATTTTCTAGCCGGATGCGAAACGCCGGGGATGCAAAACCTGATCACGGAAGCCGCCACCGAAGAACGTTCGCTCCCAAATCCGGCCCAGCAGCTCGCCGACATCGCCGTCACCCTGCGCAACCGTCATTTGGATGCTCAGCTCCAGGAATTGGCCCGGCGCGCCAACCAGGTCGAGACGGATGAGGGGACGCGCATGGGATTGCTGCGCCAGCAGCAGGAGATCAGGGAATTGAAACGCAAGCCCCTGGCTGCGCCGGCAGGGTAATGTGGCTGTCAAACACCCTGGCAAAGGCTAACGCGATAGCGCATGGAGTGCGTCCGGTTTACCGGCGCTCTGGGTTGGACAGTGCTGAGGGTGATGACTGATGCGAAGGGTGGAAAATCCAGAGCGGCGCTAAAGCGCACGCACTCCAGGTGCTGGCGCGCTCATCCTTCGCACTTCCCCGGCTACTTCGCGCCCTGGTCGATCCAGGCGCGGATCACGCCGATCTGCTCGGCGGTGAGCGGCTGGATCTTCATTTTGTTATTGGGCGGGGGCATGAAGTCGTCCTCGTGGCCGAGGTGCGCCACGTTGATCACCAGCAAGCTTTTGGCGCTATTGCCTGGATCCACGACTTTGCCGTCTGCCCCGCCCTTGAGCACACCCTCGAGACTGTCCAGGCGCAGCTTGGCTTTTGGCTTTTGCACGCCATGACATTTCACGCACGACTGTTCGAGAATCGGTTTGATGTCGTTTTGGTAAGTCACGTCCTTCCGATCGGAAGGCGGGGGAAGTTTGCTGACGTCCACGTCCTTGGCAAAGGCGACGAGATTCAGACACATGGCTGTAAGAAGGCAGGTTGTTTTGATGTTCATAGTTGGGCTTCGCGTGGAGTTTCCAACAACCGGGGCGCGGCGTCAAAAAGTTTCTTTTCCAGGCACGCGTGGGGTGCCGTTCGGGCTGCAAACTTGCCGGCGGTTTATACGTGCTATTGCGGGGTTGTTTGAAGCATGATGCAGGCAGCGGCTCGGAGCGTGTTCCTTTCGTGCTTGCAAGAGCTTTTTGTTTGATCGTTTATAGTGACAGCAAATGAGCGAGGTCCTATGGAATTTCTGATCTATTCGATATGTTTTGGAGTTGGAATTGTATTCAGCCTTGTGAGCGCCGTGGTGGGACATCTGTTCGGCGGGCATGACGCCCACGGGGGCGATGTCGGCACGGGAGGACACGCTGAAGCCGGGTACGAGCACACGGGAATGCCCGGCATGTCGCCCTTCAGCCCCACGACGATTGCATCGTTCATGACGGCCGTAGGTGGGTTGGGCATGATTCTTTCACGCATTGAAGCCACGCGCAGCGCCTGGATCAACATGCCCCTGTCAATCCTGGGCGGGCTCGCGATTGCCGCCGGGGTAGTGTGGTTGTTCGGCACGATTTTCTACAAGACGCAAAGCTCCAGCGAATCGCGCGTCGCAACTCTGATCGGCCAAACGGCCACTATCATCACGCCGATACCCACGCAGGGGGTCGGAGAGATTGCCTACGTGCAAGCCGGCACGCGATATACAGCCCCGGCGCGCGAGGAACTCGGTGCTGCCGTTGCTAGCGGGCAAACGGTGAGAATCGTGCGGATTGTTGGCGCCCAATTTTATGTTCAGCCCGTTTGAATCTCTGCAACTTGAACCCTAACCCACTCCTATGAACCACTCACTGATCCTGGCGCAGTTGTCCACCAGCACGATGGGCATCGCGCTCATTGCCGTCTTTGGCCTCGTCATTGTCGTCATACTGTTCATGGCGATTTGGGCGAGCCGCTATACCAAGGTGGGCCCAAACCAGGTGCTGGTGGTTTCGGGCCGCAAGCATCGGTACACGGATCCTGACGGAACAATTCAGCTTCGCGGGTTTCGGGTGGTGAAGGGCGGCGGCACCTTTGTCATCCCGGTGATTGAAAAGGTGGACCTGCTGTCTCTGGAATTGCTGACGATCGACGTCCAAACCCCTGAAGTGTACACGAGCAAGGGCGTGCCGGTTCGGGTGGACGGAGTGGCGCAGATCAAAGTCAAGGGAGACGATGTCTCGATCGCGACTTCGGCCGAACAGTTCCTGAGCAAGGGAACTGAGGACATCAAGAACATCGCGATGCAGACCCTGGAAGGACATTTGCGCGCGATTTTGGGCACAATGACGGTGGAGGAGATTTATCAGAACCGGGATGCCTTCGCGTCCAAGGTGCAGGAAGTAGCTGCGGGCGACATGGCGAACATGGGTTTGGGCATCGTCAGCTTTACGATCCGGGACATTCGTGACAGCCAGGGGTACCTCGACGCGCTGGGCAAGCCCCGGATTGCGCAAGTCAAACGGGATGCTGTGATCGCGCAGGCCGAGGCCGATCGTGACGCCACGATTCGTTCCGCCCAGGCCACCCAGGCCGGGCAGGAAGCCAAGTTTGCGGCGGACACAAAAATCGCCGAAGCCCAGCGCGACTACCAGTCGAACGTGGCGCAGTACCAGGCGGCGGTGAACCAGAAGAAGGCCGAAGCCGACCTGGCGTACGACCTCCAGAAATTCAAGACCGGGCAACTGGTGAAAGCCGAGGAAGTCCAGGTCAACATCATCGAGAAACAGAAGCAGATCGAGCTGCAACAGCAGGAAATCCTGCGCAGACAGCGGGAGCTGGAAGCCACCGTGCAGAAGCCCGCCGACGCCGAGCGGTACCGCGTGGAGACACTGGCGAATGCGCGTAGATTCCAGTTGGAAACCGAAGCGGCCGGGTCGGCATCGGCGACAAAAGCGACCGGGTTTGCCAGTGCCGACGTGTTCAAAGCCACGGGTATTGCCGAGGCGGAGGCGAACAAAGCGCGTGGTCTGGCCGAGGCGGCGGTTATTGAGGCGCAAGGCAGAGCAACAGCCGAATCCATGCGGGTGAAGGCGGAGTCGTTCAAGCAATATAACGAGGCGGCGGTGATCGAGATGATTGTCCGCATCCTGCCCGATGTGGCCGGCAAGATCAGCGAACCGCTGGCGAAGACCGAAAAGATTGTGATCATCAACAGCGGCGCGGGAAACGGCGGGGGCGCGAGCAAACTCACCGGCGATGTGACGCAAATCATCAGCCAATTGCCGCCGGTGATTGAAAGCCTGACAGGTATTAAGTTTGAGAAATTGCTCGAGCAGGTGCCCGCCCTCAAGAAGGCGATGGACAAAGACAGCAAATCAGGCGAACGAAAGGCTGAATGATGTTTGCACTTTTTGCCATTGGTGGCGTGATGGTTGTATTTGGAGTGGCGGTCCTGGCCGCACTTGCTTTGCTCGCGACCGTTTTCTGGATTTGGATGCTGGTGGATGCGATCCAGAACAAAGGCCTCGGTGATGGCGAAAAAGTGGGTTGGGTCCTGGCCATTGTGTTTCTCCACGTGCTGGGGGCAATTCTCTATTTGCTGATAGGCCATTCGAAACGCAACTCCCCACGGTCGGCGTGATCCTGATTCCGCATGCGCCTCTTCGAAGCCATTATTGACGCGAACCACCGGGCAATCGATGGGGACGAGAAGGCAGGTGTCCGCGTCGCTGATTTCGAAAATGAGCTGCCTGTCGTCGCGCTCACCTGCATCGATCCGCGGCTGAACGCGCTGTTCCCGAATGTCCTGGGATTGCCTGGGGAGCAATTCATCTGGCTGCGCACTGCGGGTAATATTATCACGAGCTCGATGAGCAGCACCGTCCGGTCGCTGTCGCTGGCGTGCGTCGTGAAAGGTGGAAAAGAGATTGCGATCATCGGGCACACCGATTGCCAGGTGGCGAAGACCACGACGATGCAATTGATTGAGGGATTCAAGAACCTGGGGATTGAGCGCCATTTGTTGCCTGAAAACATCAACGAGTTTTTTGGGATTTTCGCAAGCGAGCAGCAGAATGTCATCAAAGGTTGCGATTACTTGCGGCACAGCCCAATCATCAGCCCCAATGTGCCGGTGCACGGGTTGATCGTGGAA
>Ga0075520_1001641_pt1 | contig 10842 bp, 4 predicted proteins | sample NGEPerB_FD_75100 | JGI IMG/M metagenome (GOLD analysis project Ga0075520, IMG submission 75100) | Arctic peat soil microbial communities from the Barrow Environmental Observatory site, Barrow, Alaska, USA - NGEE PermafrostAB12-B | ecosystem: Environmental > Terrestrial > Soil > Wetlands > Peat ...
AATAAAGAAATATCAGTCAAGGGTAAAGCATCCGCCAGTAATGGAATTTATGAAGTTACCATAAATGGAATAGAAGCAAATGTAAATGGAGACGGAGATTTTCAACAAGATGTAAAACTTGCCGTCGGTGAAAATACTATTACTGTAAAAGCCACTGATATAAAGAATAAAACAGGTTCTCTCTCTTTTAATGTGAACAGGCAATCAGAAGTGGTAAATAATGCTGTAGTGATAAACGATAATCCTGTTATTACCAAAGAAAAAAGATTGGCTTTGGTAATAGGTAATTCAAATTATGCTGTCGGCATGACTCTAAAAAACCCGGCAAATGACGCTAATTTAATGTCAACAACTTTAGAAAATCTTGGATTTGAAGTAATAAAAAGAATTGATGCAAATAAACAATCAATGGAACAGGCTGTCAGAGATTTTAGTAAACAGCTGCCTGATTGCAATGTTGCCCTGTTTTATTATGCAGGTCATGGAGCACAGGTTGACGGTATAAATTACTTAATACCGACTGACGCAAAATTAAATGATAAAAACGATTGCAAATTTGAGGCAATTCAGGTTAATTATGTCGTTGAGGAATTTGAAAAATATCCCAATAATGTAAATATTGTAATATTAGACGCTTGTAGAAGTAACCCTTTCAGAAGTTGGGCGAGAGGCGGAGAAGGTGGATTTAGAGCAATAAATCCAACAAGCGGAACTATAATATCATTTGCAACCTCAGAAGGTTCGACTGCATCAGACGGAAGCGGGAAAAATGGGCTGTTTACAGAGGAATTAGTTAAACAAATGACTATTCCACAACCGATTGAAAGTGTATTTAAAAAGACAAGGGTTCAGGTTCAAAAACGCAGCAACGGAGCACAAAGTCCGCAGGAATGGTCACAATTAATGGGTGATTTTTACTTTAAGAAATAGAGAGGTAGGCTATTGGCAGATGCATCCGGAAGAAAGATTTAAAATACCATTATTTTGTCAGAAAAAATCTGAATGATGAAAATATTCACTCTTTTCTTTGGTAATAAAGGATTCTATCTAACCATTTTACTTGTTGGATTTGCAATCCTGTTTTCGGGTTGCGCCACCAACAAGTATTCTTCCAAAGTTGAAGGCGAATCGGTGGCGCTTAAGGTTAAAGAAGATGCAAACATGATAAAATATGCAACCATGCAGCCTCAGAGTACACCTGAACTCGCCTCAGAATCTAAAAGCAGAGGCATGATGGATATTATAGGGAAAGTAGCTTCTGTAGCAGCAAACGGTGTTATTTCGCTGGTGGATAAAGAAAAAAACAAATATTCAGCCAGTTATCAGAATTCGGTAGGGCAATGTTATTTTTATGACCAGATCTCCGAAAGCAGCGCCTTAGATCCCACCGGTATGCAGTTCGCCGGGTTTACTTTTCTGAGACTTGTCACGGATAACCGCGGGAAGACCGATACTGCTGTATATGCAAAATTCAAGCTAGATGAAAATAATGCATATGAAATTATAAACAACTCCGTGTTTAAACTTAAACTCGACGAACTGAAAGTAAATTACGCGAAAGCCAAGATCATGACAAAAAAATGGTATCAGCCGTTCTCATGGGGGATGGTTTCGGAATACCCGACTTTAAACATGGACTTTGAGATCACTTTCACTTCCTCCTTTGTGACCCGTGAAGGAGTCATCTTTGATGATGTCCCGGTCGGGAAATTCTACCTTACTCTCCGTAATATACCTTTGGACAAAACCGATCCTGCCCATGATATGTTTTATGCCAATGTAAAGAATAACACCATCATTGGCCGGTCATTCCTTGTTCCCCGCTCGTTCGGTTATTATTATGACTCGAAACGTCAGATAAAACCTTCTTACGGGCAGGGAATGTATAACATTGTGGTAAAAGTTAATGAATCTTCCCGGCCAAATTTTGTGCAGAAAATGTTGTTTGATAACTCGATAGAAATTTTCAAACAGGCAGGAGCCAACATTCCTCAGTCTGGTAAAACCAGTAAAACGAAGGCTAAATAATGCCTGCTCATAAAGGTGAGTACTTTAATCAAAGTTTGAATTGAGTTAATTCATACAAATAATACATCGACATTTATGAGAAACCCATATAAACTTTTTTCCTGTTCATTCATCCTGTTATTTATATTACTTTCCGGCTCATTATTTGCAGAGGGAATTAAGAGGGCTTTAATTGTTGGGATTGATATATACTTGCCCGGGAATATAACCGAAGTAAACTCGGGAAGGACTTCATGGATTAATCTGGATGGTTGTGTAAATGATGCAATGTCAATCAAAACATTGCTTGAGACAAAATACGGGTTTGGCGAAGATCACATAAGCCTTCTTACCAATGAAAAAGCGACAAGGGAAGGTATTATTAACTGCATAAAACGCCTGACAGAGACTTCACAAAAGGGTGATATAGTGGTTATTTATTACGCCGGGCATGGTTCACAGATCAAGAATATTGCCAGCAATGAAGCTGATCAAAAAGATGAAACTATTGTCCCTTCGGATGCTTACCTTGGGGCAGCTGATATCCGGGACAAAGAAATTAATGAGCTGTTTTACCAGCTTTCAGAAAAAGGTGTAATTCTGACCGCTATCTTCGATAGTTGCCATAGTGGTTCGATAAGCAGGGGACTAGCTGACCATGAACCGAAATCAAGATACCTGGCGCCGGTTCCCAATGCCCAGGTGAATGATCCTACAATCCCCCATGATCTGGTATCTGAAAATGTTTTGATTATTTCGGCGGCTCAGGATGAAGAAACTGCCAAAGAGCAGGTGGATGAGAAGGGAAATCCTCACGGAGCTTTCACCTTTGCATTGATTCAGGCATTAATGACGTTGCCCGCCAATGCCCCTGCTATCAAAATAATTGAAAGTACCCGTGCTATTATAAAGTATAACGGCAAATTGCAGGAACCCGTTTTTGAAGGAAATGATCGCAGAAAGAATTCCACGCTCACCGGATTGCCACGCGAATCAGTCCCAAATACTTTTACAGTTGCTGTCCTGAAAAACGACGATAGAGACAGTATTATTCTTCAGGGCGGATATATTTCAGGCATCAGGACGAATTGCAAACTGACGAAAATATATAAACAGGATACCCTTCTGATCCAGGTTATCCAGGTAAACGGAGCTAACAGTTCACTGGCAAAGGTGATCAAAGGGGACTTCAGCAAGATAAAGGCGGGAGATATGTTTCAGGTTACTGAATGGGCGCTGGAAGCTCAAAATGCCCTAAAAGTTTATATCCCTTCATCAGAATATGATTATAATGCTTTAAGCATCTCAGCACAATCATTTTATAGCACTTTAAAATCCAATAATAGGATAAAACTTATTACTGATCCCACTATTGACGACAGCATTCATACGGTTTTTTATAACGGCAAAGGCTGGATGTTACATAAAGGTACCGGAGAATCAACAGCCTTAGGAAAAGGGTTATCGGGTTCTTTATTTCACCAGACTCTACCATCAGGAGGTAAGGTGTTTCTATCACTGCCTGCTTTTAAAAGTCTTAGTATTATCCTTAATAAACTGTATAAAAGTAATTCATCTGTTTCCGTGACTCAGAATTCAGCCGAAGCTGATTATGTGCTAAGCGGCAGGTTCAACAACGGCGATATCGAATATGCTTTTATCACTACTACCCCATCGACCGTTAATAGCTTAACAGTGCTTCCTGTAAGGACAAATTTTGTCAAGTTAAGCGAGGAACCTGACAACTTGAAAAAAGCTGCTGATACGTTAATGGAGTACTCCTATCGTATTGCAAAAATAAAGGCATGGCTAACCCTGTCTTCACCTCCTGATGATGGTACATTCCCCTATTACCTGGCATTGCGAAACGCTGCTACCGGAAAAGTCGTTTCATACGGCAGTATTATGGGGAATGAAATTTATGGGCTTATCCTGGTAAAGGACACCGTTAATGCAAAAAAACTGGGACGGTTCCAGACGATTTGTTTATGTTTCGTCAATCGACAGCAGGGGTAAAAGTACCCTGATGTTTCCTTTGTCGAATGTTGAAAACCACTATCCTATAACTGATGAATTACCTGATACCATATTTCTGGGTAGGCGCCAATTATTCAGAGTTGCGCCACCTTTCGGTTATGATCATTATATATTGCTGGCCCTGGATGAACAGATACCCAATGTTGATTTATTCAATTCAGAAGCAGTGCGTACACGCGGCAGTTCTTCTCCCTTACTGAATTACCTTTTTACAGGTGGAGTAAAATCACGCGGTAATGAAATGCTTGTTTCACCTTCATCATGGAAAAAGCAGGTGGTAACTATAAGAAGCAGGAGTAAATAAATACATTCCCGAGCCTCAATCACTGTCTTGCAGCCAATTTATTTCCAATCTTTAACGCAACCAGATCTTGAGCAGATTGTAGTTGAAAATCGAAGCTAAAGTTTTGACGAGTTGTTTTGTCGGCTTCCCTTTAATTCGGTCCAATCAAAATTAGAGATTTTATCTTAAAGCAATTTCACAAATCTGGTTGCAACTTTTGTCCACTCCATATACCGAACGGCACAAGAGGTTAAAATTGACCTCTATTTTTTTTTGGAACTTCCCAAAACCTCACTAATCCTAAGGATGAGTTGGACTGGTTCCATGAAGACGGGGGTTGCAACTTTTCCTTTCTCAAAAACCAGTTTTTCGACAAAGATGCAACCAAGGATCTTCTTGTTAGTTGACCGGTCTGATCCCCTGAATAATTTAACCAAGTTCTCACATGATGATTCCATTGCCTAACATCACTAATAAATCAGCACCTTAATTTCCTGGCCTTTCAGCATTAACCTATTTCCAGTGATGTTTTCAGTATCTATTTCCTTATTATTTACCATTACCTTTTTCGAATTTTTAACATCAACTATAACTGTCCAGTCAGCCAGTGTTTGTCTTATAAAATACTCTTTGTGATCACTTTTCTGGCTTATAGCTAGGCTAAACGAATTTTTGCCTACCCTTACATTATCAATCGATGCATCTTTCCAATCTGAAGGCATACAAGGTGAAATGTATATCGATTTTTCGTAAGCCTTTGGTTTAATTCCGAAAAAATGGTTGATAATGGGCATATCAACACCATAACTGTTCCATGCCTGGACCATCATTCCAAAGTCTGGAGATACTTCGTACATAGACCCTGGTAATGCGTAGCTGAAAGAGCGATGGAGCATGGTAATATAGCGCAATGCATCTTCCGGTTTACCATAATTTGCTGCAGCAACTGCCTGTACGCCCGTTGGTATTGTCATTACTGCCCCGATATATGAAAATGTTTTTCTTCTTGATTTCAGTACTACACTATCCGATTCCTCAGTCCTGTCAATACCGGTTACGTATACGCCGTAAGGGTTTTCATACTTTTTAGCTGTTTCTAGTGCTGCCTTCCCTTTATCGAAATCTGCAACACCTGTTTCGAGAGGTGTGTTAACTACCCAGTTACGGTATATTACATGCGGAATCTGCTGAGTAGCCGTATATTTACTAAGTTGTTTTTCGGTCTCCTTCAATTCAGCAATGACCCATGGTTTCCGAAGTGTATCAGCTCTTATCATAGCACTTTTAAGTATTGGTTTTGCTTCTGCAACAGTTCCCCTGAAATCGCCGAATGACCGTACAGTTTCATTCCACCATTCTTTATTGATCTTTACTTTTAGTTCATCAGCTAATTTCTGATAATCGGTTGCTAATTTATCCTCTCCCAGTGCCATGGCTAATTCCGCTGCCGATGAAAATGCCTGTTGTGTGTAAACAGCAACATCTATCATTTCTTTGTCTAATCCGGGTATCTCCATCAGTCCTTTTCCATTAGGGTATCCGTTACCATCAATATCGTTATCCAGTAACCATTTAATTCCTTTGATAACTTCAGGAAATAATTCTGTTATAAGTTCTTTATCTCCTGTCCATACAAAATAATTTCTCAGAAGAGTAATAAACAGTGCTGTTTCGCTAAGGAGGCCAGGATTATAAACTGATCCGTTCGTTGAAACTTCATGAATGATTCGTCCATTTCCATTCGTTTTTTTCGATACCTTTTCCAATAAAATAATGGTGTTTTTTGCCAGCTCATGATCTCCGGTTGCCAAAACTCCTTGCAAAGAATAAACAGCATCTCCCCCAAACCACCATGGATAATCAGGTAATCCTGCTGACAGACCGATACCTATCTCCGGAACATTGCGAACTAGCCAGTCCGTATTGTACTTTAACCACTCATACATTTGCTCAATACTTTTATCAGGGATAGTGAGATGTGAAGTGTTATTTATTTTTTTATACCGTTCTATTTTCCGGGTTAATCTAGCTTTCCCTTCTGTCTTTAATACCTGATAATTTGACAGAAGTGATGCTTTTGACTTATAGGAGCCTGCAATGAAAAAAGGAATTACCTTTTCCTGATTTGGCTTTAACTTAAGTGAAAATGATAATGTGGCGTTCTTGCCCAAACCTTTTCGGGTGGCTGTTTGACAATTATTGTCTTTTGCAGAAAAGTTATCTGCTTTTAATGATGATCCAAAGGCAACATACCAGGGATTGTTACTATCTTTTGCTATTACTGCCGATAATGCATCATCAAAGGAAATTTTGTCTACGGCATCAATCATGTTCGTTCGCTCTCCTAACCATGTAGGCCTTAGGTCTGTCATTCCTGTAAAGGAAAAGACTATTTCTTTGCTTTCCTTTCCCTGGTTAATGATTCTGAATTCTATGATTGCTCCTTCAACTGCATCAGGAACAAATTGAAAACGTTCGATCGCTAAGTTTTCTTTCTCCCATGTAAAATGATGACTATTAGCCATTGGATAGTTGATGAACTTATCTGCCTTGTTCAGGCAATAAGAATTATTGCTGCCCTGTACAGTGATTTTTGCACTGAACCCGTCCATGAGTTTAATAGGATGATCCCAGATCCCACCCATCTCACCATCAATATGCCAGCCCAAGTCAGGAAAAGATCCGTCCTGATAGCCAATAATATATACCCTGTCGCCAGCTGTTACAAAAGGAGACGTCAGGTACTTGGCTTTCCCTTCGATGAAAGGTAGCCCGGAAGTTTGTTGATAAAAGTTGCTCCCTATCTGTTTTTCCCCTGTTGAACAATAATTTAGCAGAAGCAGAAGGAGCACAGATAGCAGGGTTATTTTCTTCATGTTACTATATTAACTGTTTTAATGACTTTCCTATTGGATAATTCATTTAACACTCACAAAATAAAGCAATTATCAAATATAGAATTTTTTTATAAACAAATAAAATTCCATTCACGCAAATCAATCAAGACTTAGTGAATTTAATGTAAAAGCCGGAGTGCCTGACCACATTCAGTCAGTCAAATTGTCTTTAACATACAAAACTATATTACAAGTAATAAGACTCTTAGGAAGTACATTCTTAATTCAAAGACATTTTGGAAATCAAGCGAGTTCTACATATACTGCTTTTTAGCTTAAAATAATTGAATTGCTAAACTTTAATAATTTATTGTAACTTTCTCAGAATATACTAATGAGGATACTTATGGTCCTCTGGTAATCAACTACATGTAAAATTAAAATTGTCGCATATGTCACATCTTAAAAACAAGTTACAAGTTTTTTTCCTTTGTCTGTTTACTTTATCAAACTGTCCATTCGCCACTAGTCAACAACTTTCACTTAAAGTTTCAGGCGATGATCAGGCAGGTTTTCATGTTGATATATACAATGGCAATCAATTAGTAGTTAGCAATACGGAAGAATTCTCCCTGCAAATGTTTAATCTTGATTTGAGTACTGTTGCAAACATACAACAATGGAAAGGCCAAAAGTGGTCAGGTAATGAAAAGAGCATTACTTTAAAAAGAGATTCTTACGTAAAAGAGTTTGATGCAAATCTGTCTGTTAATGTAACTTACCAAGTGGTAAGTTCTAATATTATAAAAAAGACGATTGAGTTGTTTCAGCCATCTATGCCAGGAATGTATTATATATTGGAACAAACTGCCAGACCAGCAGAAAAACCACAGCGATATGTAACATTTGAATACGATAATTTTCCAGGTGGCTTAGTGCATGAAATGTTTCCTTCAGCAGGCTTTATTACCCAGGATAATAATGTAGTTGGTTTTTTAACAGACGCAGGTTATAAAAATCAATATACAAGAAATACGCGTCGACGATTTAGCGGACGTGGTGGTGGTTTTGTAGGCATGCGCAAGTTGCCTGATCCTAATTTATTTTACGTTGCCAGCTTATCAGACAGAGCACAAAATAATCATTACATTAAACAAACATTTGGTGAAATGTACAACCTTGATGCCGGTGCAGAAATCATATTAAAAACAGCGACTGTATATCAAAAACAAGGCAATGCGGAAGTGGAGAATGAGAAAGGGCTTATTTCAATAACCGGTCATCCGGGAGAGAGGGCCGGGATCGAATTTATTGCACCTTTTAAAGATCAGAGCATATACACCATTTCATTTTTGTGTAAAGGGAATACACCCCTGGCATTAAAACTATTTAGATTTAAGAACGGGAAAAAAACCATCGAACTGGAAGATGGGGTAAAGTACATTGATAACTTTCCTTCGGTCGAAAACGAATGGACGCTTTTTAAAGGAAGTATATTAGTGCCTTATATTGAAAATGATAGTGTATCCATGTTCATTGGCACTCAATCAGGAAAAGAATGTAAGCTACAGATAAAAGATCTGCAATTTATAGAACACCAGCCACAACAAGAGCCTTATAACATACTTCCGATTGGTGAAAAGGTGGAGAAAACTACCTATGTTTTTGTTGAACCATGGAAATCACATCAACAATTTATGATCTCTTCTCAGTCACGGTTAGCCGAAGGGAAAGGTTTTAAAGGATCGCTGATAGAAAAAATGTTGTATGCCAATTTTAATATGCTTACCTGGATTACAGATGTAAAAGATTTCACGCCGTTTAATGTGCCCAATATGAATTATGCACCGGATATGTACAACAGGGATTCTTTTTTTTCTACTATAGCATCTTACAATAAAGAGTTGAACCTTGCCATCTGGGAAGAATGGGGCAAAACACAAACGCCCAAAGGCGCTATTGGCACTATTGTCACACCACTTATGGGGTCGGTAGAGGCAAAAGACAACGAAGCCACCATCGAATGGCTGATCTGGGCAATGATGAACAAACGTCGGTTCGGCATTACACTTCCGCAGGAAAATATTAAAAAATCAGTTGATTATGTATTGAATGAATTTGATGCCGACAGAGACGGAAAATGCAAGGCACATTTTTCTTTGAGCCAGGTAGATATTGTTGATTTTAATCCTAAAACAGACCGGCTTGGTGTTAACCAGGGAATGCTGGCCATTGCATTAAGAACAATAAAAGAATTGGGTTTTGATATTTCCGAAGCGTATATCCAAAAGGCTGAAAAAGAATACCAAAAATTTTACGATACAAAAAGAAAGCATTTACTGTTCGACCGGAATTATCCCGACATCATTTCCCTTACTGACCTGGAACCGGAATTCTTTTCTTTATGGTTATTCAACAGGCCAATGTTAACAGATGAAATGGTAATAAATCATTTGGATCAAATACCCGTTCTAAATAAAGTACCCAACTCACCTCACCCGGAATATGGGACTACTGCACCCATCTGCATAAGGTTAACAAATGATGCGAAAGGATTTGCCTATTTCAGTGGAGATTATCAGCCTTTTGAAAAATTTGGTGAAGAAAATTATAGCAATGGGAAAAGTAATGGGTTTTATTATAATGGCGGCAGTTGGTTCAGGGCAGAGTATTGCGCTTATGTGGTAGGATTAAAACACGGATGGAAGAAAGCAACAATGTTGATGGAAAACAGGGTGTGGGCAGAGATTTACCTTAATCCCCAATGGCCCTTCAGTAAAGAATTTACGCCTACAAAATGGACCACGACAGATAGCTGGTGGCCATCTACTAAAGGATTATGCTGGAATGTTTTTATACTAATGGCAGATGAATTGGCAGGATTGAGAACCCCTGATATGGACCCTGATTATAAAGAAAACAAATAGTTGAAATACTATAATTAAAAACCAAAGTTATAATGCTATCTATAGATGCAATAATACAAATAAAAACTTGTGTGCCGAATCTACTATTTAAGCATTGCTGACTATGTAATGAGCGAATAATTATTCATCCGTTTGCAACTTTTGTCCGCTTCGGGTACGTTGAAGCTTCGCAGAAATACGAGGCTTTTTCATTTATTAAAGATACTCTCCAACTGCTACTGAGCCCTGCGCTCTGAGCTCTGAGCCAAAAGAACGAGTTTTTCTGAAAGATGCAACCAAGGATCTTCTTCTTGGTGGCACTGTCTGACTTCCTGTAAATTCCAGGAGGTTTTCTAACATTGGAATTTCCTTCTGTATGTAAATCTTGAAAGGTGATATATAAAGGGATAAGTATGGTATAAAATGGACTATTATAAAAGTCTTTAAATTTACCTTCTAATTTTTCTTTGACTCTATACCGAATTTAAAGCCAGCTTTAACTCTTTCAATTAATTCCGGTACAATATCAGCATATTCACCTACAATTCCGAAATCTGCATTATGAAATATATGTGCTTTTGGATTTTGGTCTATGGCAATAATTTTTTCAGATTCTTTCATTCCTGCAATGTGTTGAATTGCACCCGAGACGCCAACGGCAATATATACTTTAGGACGAATAGTTTTCCCTGTTTGCCCAATTTGTCTTGCATACTCGGCAACACCTTCATCAACAACAGGACGACTACATGCCCATTCAGCATTTACACCT
>Ga0075520_1001642_pt1 | contig 10838 bp, 8 predicted proteins | sample NGEPerB_FD_75100 | JGI IMG/M metagenome (GOLD analysis project Ga0075520, IMG submission 75100) | Arctic peat soil microbial communities from the Barrow Environmental Observatory site, Barrow, Alaska, USA - NGEE PermafrostAB12-B | ecosystem: Environmental > Terrestrial > Soil > Wetlands > Peat ...
CCTCAGCGGCTTTAGCGATTCCTATTCCTGCCCTATACGCGGGCCTAAAGGCCCGCACTACCCGTCCGACCGGATACAGTGACCTTAGAAACACTTTAGCAGCGAGGCACGCGCCTTGATCAAGCAAGTAGTTGCCGCCTTGCTCGTGCGCGGCGGAGAGATCCTTTGCTGCCAGCGGACGGAATATCAAGCCCTGGCACTCAAATGGGAATTTCCCGGCGGCAAGATTGAGGCTGGCGAAGAGCCTCCCCAGGCCTTAGCGCGCGAGCTCGAGGAAGAGCTGGGCGTCCACGCGGAGATCGGCCGCAAAGTTGCGCAACTACAGCACACTTACCTGAACGGCAACGCCGTGGAACTGCATTTTTTTGAGGTCGAACATTATGAAGGCGAGCTGCAGAACCGCATTTTCCGCGAGATCCGATGGGTCCACCGGCGCGACTTGCCGGCGCTCGACTTCCTCGATGCCGACCGCACTCTGGTGCAGCAGCTCGCCGCGGGCAAGCTGCTCTAGCTTCCGCCGCGGCCGGTGACGAACCAGGCGATCGTCAGCCCGATCATGATGATGGTCGTGGCCCACGCGATCAGGTTGAACCATGTGCCGTTGACGTGCTTGCCCATCAACTCGCTCTTGTTCACCAGCAACAGCATGAAGATGAGCACGAACGGCAGCACCACGCCGTTCACCACCTGCGACAGAATGCTGATCTTCACCAGCGGGATGTTGGGCAGCAGGATGACTCCGCCACCGGCGATGAGCAGGAGCGTGTACAGCCAGTAGAAAACCTTGGCCTCGCTGAATTTGTGCCCTACACCTGATTCAAAACCCAGGCCTTCGCACACTGTGTAAGCCGTTGAGATCGGCAAAATGGAGGCGGCGAAGAGCGAAGCGTTGAACAGCCCCGCGGCAAAGAGGATATAGGCATACTCGCCCGCCAGAGGGCGCAATGCCTGCGCGGCATCGGCGCCGTCGCGGATCTGCCGCACGCCGTGCGCATAAAGCGTCGCGGCGCACGCCACCACGATGAACCAGGCGACCACATCGGTGAAGAGGCATCCCAGAATCACGTCCCAGCGCGAGGCGCGATATTCGCGCGGAGTGATTCCCTTCTCTACGATCGACGACTGCAAGTAGAACTGCATCCAGGGAGCGATCGTGGTGCCCACCACGGCGATGACCATGTAAATGTATGCCGACTGGTGGAAGGCCGCGCTGTGCGGCGGCTTGAACGTGGCAACAAAGGCCTCCTTCCAACTCGGGCCCGCCAGCACCCCCGCAATAATGTATGCGAAGTAGAAAAACGACGCCGCCAGGAAAACTTTTTCCACGCTCTTGTAGGTGCCCTTTACCACCAGCAACCACACCACCACCGCGGCAACCGGCACACTCACATAGCGCGAGATGTGGAACAGTTCCAGACTGCTGGCGATTCCGGCGAACTCCGCGACCACGTTGCCGAAGTTGGTGATGACCAGCCCCAGCATCATGAAAAACGTAATCCGCAGGCCGTATTCCTCGCGGATGAGATCGCTCAGTCCTTTGCCGGTGGCTGCGCCCATGCGCGCTGACATCTCCTGCACCACGACCAGCGCGACCGTCATGGGGACCATGACCCACAGCAGCAGGTATCCGAACTGCGCTCCGGCGGCGGAGTAGGTATAAATGCCGCCGGCATCGTTGTCCACGTTCGCGGTGATGAACCCAGGGCCGATGACGGCCAGGAACATCAACAGGCGGATTCTCCAGATTTTGAGCCGTCGCGTATCGGACATGACACTGGGAGTTACAGTGAGATGATAAAGACCTCCCAGAATACAGTAGCCAGTAGCCGGTAGCCAGTTGCCAGTAGCCAGTTGCCAGTGTCGAGCAGCTCTTTATCGCTGTCATCCTGAGCGCAGCCCGCGTCCGCCACTGGCGGACGCGGGCGGAGTCGAAGGACCTGCGGTTCACCGGGTCAGTCACGTCGTCGAAAACAACCGCAGATCCTTCGACTTCGCACCCGCCCGACCCGCAACAGAAGCGGGTCGGAACCTCTTTGCGGGTGTTCCGCTCAGGATGACAATCTGGAAACTGGCGACTGGGTACTGGCTACAGCTTGGCGCGCAGCATGTTGATGACGTCGTCAGCGGTGATGACGCCGGTCAGCACGCCGTTGTCATTGATCACCGCCAGGGTCAGCAGGTTGTACTTGTCGAAGAGTTCGGCAACGGTCTTCTCGTCGGCGCCGGGATGCACGGTGGTGAGGTGTCCCGTGCTCAACATCATCAGTGGCGTCCCGGAGGGCGCCAGCACAATCTTGGCCAGGGGAACGGCGCCCAGCAGCTTGTCCTTGTCGTCGACAATGTAGATGGTGCTGATGCTCTCCACCCCGCCCTCAAAGTTGCGCAGCATCTCGATGGCGTCTTCCACCTTGGCATTCGCTCCCAGAGCCATGTAGTCAGTGGTCATGCGCCCGGCCGCCGTGTCTTCCTCGAAATTCATCAACTCGGTGACTTCGGCGCGCTCCTCAGGCTGCATCTCGGTCAGGATCTCTCGCGAGTCATCGGGATGCATGTCGCCCAGCAGGTCGGCGGCGGCATCGGGATCCATCTCTTCCACGATGTCGGCGGCGCGGTCGGAGTCGAGCGAGCTGAGAATCGAAACCTGCATCCGGGGACTGATCTCCTCCAGGGTTTCGGCGGCGACCTCGTCGTCCAGGGTTTCGAAGATGGCTTCGCGCTCGGCCGGCGCCAGGTTTTCCACGATGTCGGCGATGTCGGCCGGATGCAGCTTGGCCAGGCGATCGAGGGAAATTTTGAGCTTGACGCGGCGGGCGGGATCAATCTCGATGAGGTCAACAAATTCCCACGGGATCATGCGCGGCGGGATCTTGGCGAGCAGCAAATGCAGCGCCGCTGCCGGGACCACGCCCTTCAGCAGCCGGCGGACCGCCCCGCGTGCGCCCACGTCCACCGCTCCGACCTTGAGCACAATGTGGTCGTGGCCAGGCTCTTCGTGGATGTCAATGTCATTGACCCGCACAACCTTGCGCCCGTGGACGTCAATGATCTGCTGATCGAGCAGATCGCGCTCCAGCAGCAGCATGCCTTCACCGCCCGCGAAGGGACTCCACTCCGCCGCGGGGGTGGCAATCCGCAGGCCGCCATCGATCAGGCTGAGCAACTTAATGGGCAGCAGACGGTCGCCGTGATGGGTTTTCACCACGAAGCCCGCGATTTGACTGGAATTCTCCTGTGGCAGCAGCGTGACTTCGCGCACCTTGCCGGCGCGCACTCCGGTGTTGTCGATAACCGGCGCGCCAATCAGGTCGGAAAGTGCGAGAGAAGGCATTACCGTCAATATATTCGATGCGTTCGAAAATGTTCAGCGAATTCGCACTAGGGACGAATGGGCCGCCCATCCGATCCGTTTTGGGAGGCCGTCACGGTTTCCCTGGAACAGGTCGCCGTGGCATGATGCCCTTCGCCTTGCGCCTCCGAATTTAGGCCCGCAAATACTGGCTTCGGCGCGTGTCGCAAACAAAGTTGCTGAATCGGACATCCGCTCGACTACCCTTGGGAATCCAACCACTTGCCCCGCCCTTCCGGCGGGAGTTCCCCTGTGAGGTCAGCCTTTATGCCAAGTTTTGTGACCGATGTGGAAGAGATACGCAAGCGCGCAGCGCAGAAAATCGAAGACGGCGCGGTAACCAATACCTACCAAGGCGATGTGGAGCAGACCATCTCGATTCTGAACGACGCGCTGGCCACGGAAATTGTTTGCGTGCTGCGCTACATGCACCACTACTTCATGGCCACGGGCGTTCATGCCATGGCGGTGCGCGACGAGTTCAAGGAGCACGCCGACGCCGAACGCGAACATGCCGACAAGATTGCCGAGCGCATTCAGCAACTCGGCGGCAAGCCGGATTTCAACCCGGCTTCGCTGGTGCAACGGTCGGCGTCGCAGTACGCTGAAGGCAAGTCGCTGTCGGACATGATCAAGGAAGACCTGATCGCCGAGCGCATCGTGATCGAGGTTTACCAGCAGATGATTCGCCACTTCGCCGACCACGATCCCACCACGCGTGTCATGATTGAAGGAATTCTCAGCGACGAAGAAGAGCACGCCAGCGATCTGTCGGACCTGCTCTTCATCACCGATCCCAGGAGTGGCGAGACAGAAGGCGAAGATCCGGGCACGCATCCGCTCGACATGCGATCTGACGAGCGGTCGCGGCAGCAACGCGGAGCACAGCAGTCGAAGGCCCGCGAAAACACCGGGGTGCCGAAAGGCAACAACAGGAATCGCAAGAAGCGCGCGGCAAAGATTTAGCCAAGTCTATTCCTCTGCCGGTCGATGAAAATCAGCAAGGTCCTGGTGACCTCGTCCGTCTCGAGTACGGAACGGGACCTTGCTGTGCCCGCCGCGCAGGCGGCCGCTCTGCGCTGACGGGGCTCCGGCGCGATTGCCCTTAGTATTTCAGTTTTCAAATATCGTGCGTCAGGCGCGGGCACTGGGCCAGCCTGTTTTGTTTCAGCCGCCGGTGCACACATCGAGTTTCTCAGCGGCAAAACAAAAGGCACCGAAAGAAGGGTACGTCTCCCTTTTTTTCGGTGCCGACTTCAAGGTAGCACATTAGAGCCGAAGCGACTAGCACTTTCGAGAGATATTTGCAGACCGTTCCCAAAAGCGGAACTGCTGAATAGTCGCGTCGAAGGCTCGTCCTGCGACAACTGGCAACTGACCACTGGCTACTGACAACCTCTGTTCAGTTCCTGATGTTCTCCAACAGCTTCTCGACCTCAGCCTTTGTGTCTGCGGTCAGCGGCAGCAGCGGCAAGCGCGGGACGCCGCCGAAGCAGCCGTTGTAATCCATGGCATACTTCACGCCGGGAATGCTTAAGCCCCCGACGATGCGCTCGGCGGCTTTGGCGATGCGCTCCTGCTTTTCGCAAGCCAGGGCCGCGTCGCCCTCTTTCCACGCTGCGTAAATCTCGTAGCACGCAGTCGGAGCACAATCGGCAAATGCCAGGATCGCGCCCACGGCACCGGCTTCGAGCGAAGGATGCAACTTCTGGGCGGCGCCGACCAGCACCTGGAAGCCAACTTCCTTGTGTCGAGTCTTCAGCCCGCCCACGACCGTGACCGCGGCTGACGACGGTTTCTGCGCGCCCGTTCCGGCCAGTGCGCCCACGGTCACCAACCCTCCTCCTTCGGCGCTCGCCGAAGCGGCATTGGCTGCAGTCAGCATCCGCCCCGTCACGGCAGCGAAGGTCTCGGTTACGGCGGCGCTGCGCTTGATGTGGCGGGTGCCCTCGGCCATCTTCTGCACCTTCTCGATCGAACCCGACGACTCCTTGATTCCGATCAGATTAGGGTGCTCCGCAAGTTCAACCACTACTTCAGCAGGGATGTCGTATCCCGTGGCCTGCGGGAAGTTATAGATGACTACCGGCAACGGCGAGCGGTCGGCCACGAAGCGATAAAAGGCCAGCATGTTCTGCGGGTTCGCCATCTGACCCTTGTAGTAATGCGGGGTGCGCACCATCGCGATATCGTAGCCCAGCTCCGCGGCGTATTCGGTCAGGCGCAGGGTTTCGATGGCCGATTCGATTCCGGTGCCGGCGATCAAAACTTTTTCGTTGGCCGCAGATTCGCGGGCACACTTCAACACTTCGCGGCGCTCTTCGTCGCTGAGCAGGATGGCCTCGCCGGTTGAGCCAAGCACCACGATGCCCACCGCGAGCGTGCGCGAGTAGTGTTCGACATTCTGTTCCAGCTTGCGGAAATAGACTTTGCCGTCAGGATAAAACGGCGTGGTAATGGGAGGAAAGATTCCGTGTAGGAGCATGGGATTACCTCAGAGCAGAATTATAGGATGAATACGGCAACCTTGAATTGTCATGACGAGCGAAGCGAGGGATCTGCTTTTCGTGACGGTGAAAGAAAAAGCAGATGCCTCGCTTCGCTCGTGATGACAATTTCAAAGGAATAGGCGGAATATAGACTTCTGCTCCCTAAGTAATCACTTAAGCATTACCGTGAGCGGCTCCAGCGGTTTTCCCCACTCCTCAGACAAGTCATCCCACGTCGGGTTCACGCCCTCGATGAGAGCAACACGCTTTGCGCGATCTAATCCCTTGATTTCTTTTTCGCGTTCAATCGCATTTCCGACATAATGAAATCTCTCGAAGTACACCAGGCGATTGATTTTGTACCGCTGCGTGAAGCCTTCGACCTCTCCTGCCTTATGTTCGGCTACTCGCCGCTGAATGTCGTTCGTCATGCCGGTATAAATCCGTCGTGATTTGCTGGCCACGATGTAGACCCAGAAGTGCCATTCACGGCTCATGGCTTCCCCTTACACAAAAATCGGCGACCAGCACACACTTGATTTGTCATGACGAGCGCAGCGAGGCATCTGCTTTCTGCCGCCCCACAAGAAAAGCAGATCCCTCGCTTCGCTCGTGATGACAACTCTCAGGGGTTGAGGAACTGTCAACTGCTAAGTGCTACTTCCCCGCCGCCACTCTCTCCGCGTGCAGATGTTGCAGCGCGTACACCTTGGCTTCGCCGCGTTGCAGGGCGGCGATTCCCTCGCAGGCGGCGCGCGCAGCCGACAGCGTGGTGATGGTCGGAATCCGGGCGGTCACGGCGGCGCGGCGAATGGCTTTTTCGTCGAACCACGGTTCGACGCCATGCGGCGTGTTGATGATCAACTGAATGCGCTCGCCCTTGATCAGATCAACCACGTTAGGCCGGCCTTCCTTCACTTTGTAAACGCGCTCGACGCGCAGGCTCGCCTGCTCCAGCACGCGCGCAGTCCCATGGGTGGCGACGAGGCTGAAGCCCAGTTCGACGAAGCGCTTTCCCAGGTCGGCCATGAAGGGCTTGTCGCGGTCGTTGGCGCTGATGAACACCGTGCCGCTGATCGGCAGCAGTTGTCCGGCGGCGATTTGCGCTTTGGCGAAGGCCTCTCCGAAGTTGTCGGCCACGCCCATGACTTCGCCGGTGGACTTCATCTCCGGTCCGAGCACGGTGTCCACGCCCGGGAATTTGCCCCAAGGAAAGACCGGCGACTTCACAAAATAAAAGTTGCCGGTGTCGAGATCGGCGCCGCGCTCGATGTTCTCCGGCAGAAACTCGCGCAACTTGCGGCCAGTCATCAGGCGTGCGGCGATCTTGGCCAGCGGCACGCCCGTGGCTTTCGACACGTACGGCACAGTGCGCGAAGCGCGCGGGTTCACCTCGATCACAAACACCTTGTCGCGCTGGATGGCGTACTGCACATTCATCAGGCCGACGACCTTCAGCGCGCGCGCCAGGCGGAAGGTGTAATCCCGAATCGTGTTCAGCAGTGCCTCGGAGATATCTACCGCCGGCAGCACGCACGATGAATCGCCAGAGTGAATCCCGGCCTCCTCGATGTGCTGCATGATGCCGCCGATCACAACGTCGTCGCCGTCGGAGAGCGCATCCACATCAATCTCGGTTGCCGACTCCAGGAAGTGGTCGATCAGCACCGGCCGCTCCTGCGAATATTCGACCGCTTCTTTCATGTAGCCGATCAGCGACTCGTCATCGTAGGCCAGAACCATGGCGCGCCCGCCCAACACGTAGGATGGCCGCACCAACACTGGGTAGCCAATGCGATTAGCATTAGCGACGGCTTCCTCAACGCTAGCGGCGGTTGCGCCCCGCGGTTGCGGAATCGAGAGCTCGTCCAGCAGCTTGCCAAAGCGCCGTCGATCTTCCGCCAGATCGATGCTCTCGGGCGAAGTCCCGATGATGGGCACACCCGCTGCCTTCAGGGGCAGCGCGAGGTTGAGCGGGGTCTGTCCGCCGAACTGCACGATCACGCCGACCGACGCTCCCCCCGCTGCCTCATGTTCATACACCGCCATAACGTCTTCGTAGGTCAGGGGCTCGAAGTACAGGCGATCGCTGGTGTCGTAGTCGGTGGAGACGGTCTCGGGATTGCAGTTGATCATGATCGTCTCGAACCCGTCATCGCGCAGCGCGAATGCGGCGTGGCAGCAGCAGTAGTCGAACTCAATGCCCTGCCCGATGCGGTTGGGCCCGCTGCCAAGAATGATGACTTTCTTGCGATCGGTGGGCGCCGCTTCGTCCTCTTCCTCGTAGGTCGAGTAGAGGTACGGCGTGTAGCTTTCAAATTCAGCGGCGCAGGTGTCCACCCGCTTGAACACCGGGCAAACATTGTGCTGCTGGCGCAGTTGATAAATTGTCTCGCTGGCGGCCCGGCCGTTTTTCAACTGCAGGGACTCGCCCAGACGGGCGTCGGAGAATCCCATGCGCTTGATCTCGCGCAAACGCTCGGCATCGATGGGCTCCGTGCCCAGCTTCGCCTGCATGTCGGAAATCTCTTTCAACTGGTGCAGGAACCAGGGATCGATGTTGGTCATTTGCGCGATCTCGCGCACCGTCATGCCTTGCGCAAGCGCGTAACGAATGTACTGCAGCCGCTCCGGGTGCGGCGTCACCAATCGCTTGGTCAGAATGCGTGGCTCGATGTCCTCCGCAGTCGCCTTGCGTCCCGTTTCCAGCGAGCGCACCGCCTTCAGCAGCGCCTGCTTGAAGGTGCGGCCGATAGCCATGACTTCGCCCACCGATTTCATCTGCGGGCCGAGCGACTCGTCGGCGCCGGGAAACTTTTCGAACTGCCACTTGGGAATCTTGACCACGACGTAGTCGAGCGTGGGCTCAAAGCACGCCGGCGTTTTGCGCGTGATGTCGTTAGTGATCTCGTCGAGGGTGTAACCGACTGCGAGCTTGGCGGCGATCTTGGCGATGGGAAATCCGGTGGCCTTTGACGCCAGCGCCGAGGAGCGCGAGACGCGTGGGTTCATCTCGATGACGACCATGCGCCCGTTATGCGGATCGACGCCAAACTGGATGTTCGATCCTCCGGTCTCGACGCCGATCTCGCGAATGACGGCGATGGCGGCGTCGCGCATGGCCTGGTATTCGCGGTCGGTGAGCGTCTGCGCCGGAGCGACAGTGATGGAGTCGCCGGTGTGCGTGCCCATGGGATCGAAGTTTTCGATGGAGCAGATGACGATGACGTTGTCGGCGAGATCGCGCATCACCTCCAGTTCGTATTCCTTCCAGCCAAGCACCGACTCCTCGATCAGCACCTCGTGGACCGGTGACAGATCGAGACCGCGCGCGAGCAGTTCCAGCAGCTCCTCGCGGTTGTAGGCGATGCCGCCGCCTGTGCCGCCCAGCGTGAACGAGGGCCGCAGAATGACCGGGAAGCCGATCTTGCTGCTGAAGTCGATTCCATCTTTCAGATTGTTGACCAGCGATGACTTGGGCACGTCGAGACCGATGGCGGTCATCGCATCTTTGAACAGCAGCCGGTCTTCGGCCTTTTTGATGGCGCCAAGCTGCGCGCCAATGAGTTGCACGCCATATTTTTCGAGCACGCCGCCGTCCGCAAGCTCGACCGCGAGGTTCAGAGCAGTCTGCCCACCGACCGTCGGCAGAAGTGCAAAGATGCCAGACTTTCCGCTGGCAGCCAGCATTTCAGTTTCAATTCGGATGATCTCTTCGAGATAGGTTCGCGTGAGGGGTTCGATGTAGGTGCGGTCGGCCATCTCCGGGTCGGTCATGATGGTGGCGGGATTGGAATTGGCCAGCACCACCTCGTAGCCTTCGGACTTGAGCGCCTTGCAGGCCTGCGCGCCGGAGTAGTCGAACTCCGCCGACTGGCCAATGACGATGGGCCCCGAGCCGATGATGAGCACTTTCGCGATGTCGTTGCGGCGTGGCATTACTGGCCCTTCCACTCCTCCATCAGCTTCACAAAATCCTTGAACAGGTAGTGCGAGTCATGCGGTCCAGGCGCGGCCTCGGGATGGTACTGCACGCTGAACAGCGGTAGCGAGCGATGCCGCAGGCCTTCCAGAGTGTTGTCGTTCAGATCGATGTGCGTCAGGTCCACTTCGCTCTGTTTCAGTGAATCGGGATCGACGGCGAAGTTGTGATTATGCGCGGTGATCTCGATCTTGCCCGTCTTCATCTGCTTCACCGGATGATTGCCGCCATGGTGCCCAAACCGCAGCTTGTAAGTCTTGCCGCCCAGCGCGATGCCGATCAACTGGTGTCCAAGACAGATGCCGAAGATGGGCACGCGGCCCATCATCCGGCGAATGCTCTCCTGCGCGTAGGTCACCGGCTCGGGGTCGCCCGGGCCGTTCGACAGGAAGACGCCGTCGGGCTTGAGGGCCAGCACGTCCTCGGCGCTGGTGGTGGCGGGAACCACGGTCACGCGGCAGCACTCGCCCACCAGGCGTCGCATGATGTTGTGCTTGATTCCGTAGTCGTAGGCGACGACGTGATGCTTCGGTGGCCCATTCTTCACGCCGACCACTTCCGTCGGCTCGTGCGAGCGCACGCCTTCATCCCACTGATAGACGTGGCGAGTGGTGACCTCCTTCGCGAGGTCCGTGCCATCCATCTTCGGAATCGAGCGCGCCTTGGCGACGAGCTTGTCGGTGTCGATTTCCAGCGTTGAGATAACCCCGCGCATCACGCCGTTAGTACGCAGATGGCGGACCAGAGCGCGGGTGTCGATCTCGCCTAACACGGGAACCTTGTAGCGCTCGAGATAGCTTTCCGCAACCTCCTGCGACCGCCAATTGGAGCTGACGCGCGAGAACTCGCGCACGATCAGGCCCTCGATGTAGGGACGCGTGGCTTCGTTATCGTCGGAGTTGGTGCCGTAGTTGCCGATTTCGGGGTTGGTGAGAACTACGATCTGCCCGGCGTAGGAGGGATCGGTGAAGATTTCCTGGTAGCCGGTGATGGAGGTGTTAAAAACAACTTCCCCGTAACA
>Ga0075520_1001643_pt1 | contig 10834 bp, 7 predicted proteins | sample NGEPerB_FD_75100 | JGI IMG/M metagenome (GOLD analysis project Ga0075520, IMG submission 75100) | Arctic peat soil microbial communities from the Barrow Environmental Observatory site, Barrow, Alaska, USA - NGEE PermafrostAB12-B | ecosystem: Environmental > Terrestrial > Soil > Wetlands > Peat ...
AAATTAGACATAAGTATAACTACAGTCAAGAGGTTGGGCCATGCAAGAGAAAAACCGGTAAGTTTCAGGAGATTAGTTAATCAATAAAATTATGATCTTTGTCAACAAAAAAGTCACATTGATGACTGAAATTATTTATTCTGTCAAAATGGAGTGAAATTTATAAACGATTTTTAACTGATTTTAACATTCTAGTTGATGTCTGATTCTAAAAATCATTATATCAGTGTTATAGATACAATAGACTCTATCAGAATGACCTAAAATTCAAATATCAGCTTTTTGACCAATGATAGCAAAATTTGGATGAAAATCAGGATTATTCTGAGGATATCTTATCTTTTTAATAAAATCTTCAATCAGTGACGGCATATTTCACCAAATAAAATATATGAACAGACTATAATTCATTAATATTTCTTAAATTTTTTAAACAGACTTTTTGCTGCACGAGAAGATTTCAAATTATCTGAAACCTGGCCTCGAATTACAGAATACTGATCGGAGAAACAGAACTTTGATGATTTTATTTATAAAGACCTTGTATTAATTGATGACCGGTATTCAGAATTTGATAAAGATCAGATAATGTGTAAAAGTAAATTCTAAATTTGTTGATTAGTATTAATGATAATTTGCATTTGATTCAAAGTCATCAAATAAACTATAATGACAGAATTTAAGAGTTTAATAATTGAAGGGACATCCAAGACGCCTCAAATTGAATTGGATTCCTTTACTGGTGACTTTATTTTTTCCGGAAAATCAATTCCTGAAAATGCCGCAAAAGTGTATGAACCTATACTCAACTGGGTTTCAGAATATATACTTCATGCAAGATCAACCACTAACCTGAGACTCAATCTGGAATATTTCAATACCTCCTCATCTTTATGGCTTGCCAAAATATTTAAAGTGCTGGTTCGGATTAATGACCCCGATTATATTCTTATTTTTCACTTGTATTTGCCAGTTGATGAATTCGATGAATTGGATGATTTTGAAGATTTGAAAGATGCGTTTTTCCCCATAGCAGATGTTTTGCAATTAGCAATACCAAGCGTAGGAATCAAACTATACGGGACAAATGACGCTGAAGAGGTAATAAAGGATAAATTAGTATTTATCTGATTAATCATTCATTCATTTGGTCCTGCACCTTTCCCATTTCCCCAGTTAATTATTTTTTGAACAGGTTCTCGTCCAGGGACCTCGTGTTATTTTTAAATGCCACAACGAAGGACTGCGGATAGCCCGATTTTCTGCAAGTATTCTGCAATGCTGTTGCAGGCGCAAGTGTACTGAATTCGCCAATCGTAAAACGCAGTGCACCGCGATACTGATACTCGAAAATTTTATAATTTTCGCCGTTAATTATCATCTCTTTGGAGGCTATCTGACTTGTGCCTGGAAGAAGCTGGATCCTGTAAATTACAACATCATTTTGTTCAACAGTTACTGGTAAGACTGGTTTGGCTGCAGTAGATTTATTTTCTGCCAAACTGATATTTTTCGTTTGATTTGACACAGTATCCTTCCTGTCTGCTATTTTTGTTTTGTCATACGTTACTGAGACTTTTGGACTTTCAGTTTTTCCAATTTCAGTTACCTTTTTAGTTTCATGTAACTTTGCTTCTGTTGGCTTACTGATGTTTTTCGCATGATTTGACACAGTATCCTTACTGGCTGACATCTTAGCTTTGGCATTTGTAACAGGTACTTTTGGATTTTCAGTTTTTACAATTTCAGCTTTGGGCTTAGCTTCAGGTATCTTTGCCTCTGTTGACCTATTATTTATGGAAGTGACTGCTACAAATTTGTTTTTAAGAACAGGACTTCCGTTAAATACATAATTGAGAGTTGATTTATCTGAGTTCGCGAGTTGTTCCCTTAATGTAATCCTGAATAATTTAATATTACCTTTTCCATCTTTTTGCTTTCTGGCAAAAAAACCGGTCTTCCCATCTGTTTTATTAATCGTAAAGGCAATATCATCGCTACCGGAGTTTATGCGGCCGGTGAGGTTTACAGGTTTATCCCAGTCTACCCCGTTGAATTTGCATGTAAAAATATCATACCCTCCATAACCGGGCAACCCGTCAGATGAAAAATACAAGTTGTTTTCAGAATCAAGAAAAGGGAAAAATTCATTTCCAGCCGTATTTATGGATTTTCCCAGATTCTCCGGAACTGACCATTTCCCATCAACAAGACTGGAAACAAACAGATCCATTCCTCCTATTGAACCAGCCATGTCTGAAGCAAAAACCATTAGTTTATCATCAGATGATAAAGCTGGATGAGAATAGTTATAGTTATCCGAACAAAATTTCACCGGGGCAGTCTCCGGGTCCAAATATGCCTGGTTTTTACCATTATGTGAAAGCTTCGCCATAAAGATCTTCTCCTTCCTGTCATTTTTGGAAAGCTTTGTAAAATAGACAGTATCACAATTGTGGTTAAAGGTCATACCCTCGGAGGGATATGAAAATGAAGAAAACGGCGAGAATATTATATGTTTGCCCAGAACAGAATCATTAAGAGATGCATAATATGCTTCTGTCGATCCGAAAGAGATTTGATTGGGCAACATTCTGTTTTCGTATTTCGACATGGAAAGGAATATAATGCCGTCTTTGTAAAATTGAACTCCTGATGATGGGGGAAGAATTTCAAGTCTGAAAGAATCGAGTTCAATAAGACGGATCAAGCTTGTGGTATCATTGGCGACACCTATTACAGCTTTTTTGGACAAATCGCTTAAGATGGTGCCTGATGACTGTAAAACTATTGTCAGGATGCTTAATATCAATATTTCATGAAATCTCTTCATAGAATGATTATTTGTGCTTTTACCAATGACCATGATTGGAAATTTTTGATTTTACAGGTTGTAAATTTAAACCTAATGTGAATTCTACAATCGGGGACTTGCTAAAGTAGGCAGTTTTTTCAGGCAATTCATAAAATACTCCTACCCAAATTCTGGGATATCTGTATTGGGCAAAAAAGGAGATTTTGCCATCACTGTAAAAAGATGTTCCAAAGGAAAAATCCTCAATATAAAGTTTGATGATCGGATTTATATTGTCAGATATTTTCCTGATTGTTGAATCATTGACAAAAATCAGGGCTGAAGGTTCCAGAACAATGTTCATCGGTTTGCTAAGGAGTATCTTGTATCCGGCAGTAAAAAAATATTGTCTCGAAACCGGTATCTTAAAAATCTTCAGGGTATCTGATTTCCACGGATTTCCAAGTATATTAGTTGAGGATAATCCGGTAAAAAAGCTTGTACCATAATAATATACTCCGAGGTCAAAATCCGGGTAAAGTGTTTTTTTAAATGAATGTGCCGGACCAACTAAATCATTATCCAGAGAATTGTAAATTCCTTTAACCGAAATGCCAAACGACAAGAACGATAAATGGGAAACATTCAATGGCACATGATAGGAAAATGACGCGCTTATGCCAATATTCTTTGATATGCCGGAGATATCTTTAAAAACTGAACCGCCAATGCCTATGTTCTTAAATTCTGAAACTTCGGGGGATGAGAAATAACCGGAACCAGTCTTTGAGATTCTGGTATCCCCACTTATAAGCTGAGCGTTGGAGTTTCCCTGGAACGCTGCATTAAGGCCTATTGAAAAGAAATCTTTGCTCCCAACCATGGCAGGATTATAAACATAAGGAGTAAAAACCCAGCTGGAGACCGGACTTAAAGGAGTCTGCTGTCCTTTTGCAAGACAAGAAACTGAAACAAACAGAACTGAAAGAAATATCCTTTCAACCATTGTTATAAAACTTCTTGAATTCATATATTCCAGAGGCCACGCTTTATATACTTAAATAAAATATATTACAAAAATTATGTAATAACTCCCTTATCTTTTAAATGTACTAAAATTCAGGAATTTTATCAAAGATAAAATAAGTAATTGTCTTTCTATACCAATGATTATGATACATAAATTCTTTTAATTATGACGACGCAGACAATTCATCTTTTAACATCTTGTTGAACTATTGATTCTGAGTGCTTTCTATTTCTAAATTAGCGCTTTTTAGCCCGGTGGAAGCTGCTTTCAAAAGAATTTTACCCGCATTAGTGCCTGACTTTACAATTACCATGCACTTTCCATGCCATGCCTTGCGCCTGGGAAGCTGAAAACTTTCGAGGCTTACCGGATTGGCATTTCCCACACCGGCAATGCTTCCCGGCCCTTCAATCTCGAATGAAACAGTATTATCTGCCTTTGGGTTACGAATGCCTTCATTGTCAGTAAGCTCCACTGTGATATAGCTTAAATCCTTTCCGTCTGACCTGATTTTATTTCTGTCGGCTGTGAGCCTGATTAGTGAAGGTGCGCCGGCAGTATGCAATTCAGCGGTGTTAACCTGTTTTTTACCGTTAAAGCCAATTGCTTTTAGCGTTCCGGGTTCATAGGCTACCTGCCATTCTGCTATGTATTTTGTTGAGCGATCAGTAGTCTTTTTTCCCAGGGATTTACCATTCAGGAATAGTTCAACCTCTTTACATGAGGAATAAATATTTACATTCATGATTTTTCCTTCATTGCCTTTCCAGTTCCAATCGTCAACAACATCATTCCAGTGCCATTTGGACCAGGATTGCCTCTCAGGATTAAGGGCAAAAGAAGGCTGAGGAGGTGTGACCCATACTGATATTTTATTTTCATTCCATAGAGCATCACGATAGTAAGACTGAGCCCGTTTCCATCCGCAAATGTCAAGATCTCCGCAATAAGCCAGATTCCAGGGGAAAAAATCCTGTTTCTGAAAATAACCCCTCCAGCCAATGCTGGCTTCTCCGATATAATCAAACGCGGTCCACACAAAATCACCTATTACATACGGATGATCCACAACATCCATCCAGCTTCCGCAGGCTTCAAGCGGATAAGACTCAGTTCCGACTATAATCCGCTGTGGCAAACGGTCATGATCCATCTCGTAAAGGTTTTTTTGATTATGATCTCCGCCTGAGGCATAATTATAGCCGGCAACATCAAGCACGGCGAAATACGGATCCTTAACAGGTCTGAGATCGTTGACAGCTGAAGTAACAGGTCTTGTTGTATCAAGAAGCCGTATATATCCTGCTAAAATCTTAGCCGTTTCTACAACTTCAGGTGCCTGACTGTTCGGTATTTCATTGCCAATGCTCCATAAAATAACTGAAGGATGATTTCGATCGCGTAGAATCATGCTTTCTATGTCTTTTTTCCACCAGTCGTTGAAATAAAGATGATAATCATATGGGTTTTTCCCTACTTTCCACATATCAAACGATTCGTCAATAACAAACATGCCCAATCGGTCACAGGCATCAAGAAATGCCGGTGAAGGAGGATTATGGGACGATCTGATAGCGTTAAAACCATTGGATTTCAGAAGTTCAACACGGCGTTCTTCAGCCCTGTCGTAAGCTTTTGAACCGAGTATTCCATTGTCATGATGAACACACCCTCCTTTTAACTTTACAGGTTTCCCGTTTAACAGGAATCCTCTTGAAGAATCAAAGGATATCGATCTGATTCCAAAGGTCGTCTCAACCTTATCAACAAGACTTTCAGAGTCATAAATCTCTGATATTGCTTTATATAGCACTGGTGAATCGGGCGACCACAGACTCGGTTTATTAAGTGTAAGTTCCCCGGCAATCTCAGGAGTTGCCCCGGGCTCAATAGTTTTAACTGTCTTAATCTCTGCTTTTTGCTCTCCTGAGGAATTGAATATTTTAGTTACAATCGTTATTGTTGAGACTTTCGTGGTTTTGTTCACCAATGATGTTTTTATATTAATTATAGCTTCTTCCTGACTTACCTGAGGTGTGGTTATACAAATGCCCCATGGCTCAAAATGCATTGGAGAGACAATATTAAGCCACACATGCCTGTAAATACCGGAACCTGAGTACCAACGGCTGTTTTCTCCTTCATTTTTAACCTTGACTGCCAGAACATTTTCTTTATCAAATCTGATTTTACCGGAGATATCGAACCAGAAACTTGTATATCCGTAGGGATGATTTCCAAGAAATTCCCCGTTTAGCCAGACATCAGCGTTCATATAAACACCTTCAAACATTATAATAAATTGCTTATCAGTTAATTCTTTCGGAATCGTAAAAGTTTTCCTGTACCAGCCAGTGCCTCCGGTTGTAAACCCGCCATTTACCTGGCTGATTGCATCCGAATTAAACGGAGAATCTGTACCGGGCAAATCTTCTATGCTCCAGTCATGAGGAAGATCAATAACTCTCCATCCGGAATCATTAAAAGAAGGCTCTTCTGCACCGAGGGCTCCTCCTTTGTGAAATCGCCAGTTATTATCGAACAGATTATTCATTTTTAATAAAGGTTGTGCTGATGTTGTTATACATGCAAAAATGAATACAACGATAACCCATGATAAATTTAATTTCAAAAGTTTCATATTCCAATTTATTTTTTAAAATCCAAATATAACCAGCAAGATAGAAAATTCTGATCTATTTACTGGTATATGATGATATAAGAAGCAGTTTGAACTTTAAGTCTAATCATTAACTTTACTGAAAATAAAACAGACATGATCGTTACCTGTGTTTATAACCATGTGAAGCCCGAAAATATAAATGACTTTATCAGGGCTACTGTTAAGCAGTTTATAGTAATATTTGTCACCTATAATAAAAAGATAATAAATTCACTCTCTATGAAAACAAAATCCTTACTGACAGTTTTTTTATTCGTTTCTATATTATTCACAACACAGTTCACTTTCGCTCAGCTGCCTAAAGAAACAGAGGCCCAGAAAGCTGAACGGATGAAATGGTGGACTGACGCCCGTTTTGGAATGTTCATCCACTGGGGCTTATATGCTTTGCCTGCCCGTCATGAATGGGTAAAGAATGCCGAAAGAATGACTAACGAACAGTATCAGAAGTATTTTGAGTTATTCAACCCCGACATGTGGGATCCCCATGAATGGGCAAAGATGGCAAAAGCTGCAGGTATGAAGTATGTGGTTCTTACTGCAAAGCACCATGAAGGTTTCTGCATGTTTGACTCCAGATTCACCGACTATAAAGTAACAAATACCCCGTATGGGAAAGACATAGTAAAAGAATATGTTGAAGCATTCAGGGCTGAAGGATTAAAGGTTGGATTCTATTATTCACTTCTTGACTGGCACCATCCCGATTATACAATCGACAGCAATCATCCGTTGCGACAGACTTCTGATTCAGCATATGCCCGACTGAATAAAGGAAGGGAGATGAGCAAATATCGCGAGTATATTAAAAATCAGGTCAGGGAGTTGCTTACGAACTACGGAGAAATAAGTATAATTTGGTTTGATTTTTCTTTTCCTGGCAAACATGGCAAAGACCATGATGACTGGGATTCTGAAAACCTCTTGAAGATGGCCCGTTCTCTTCAGCCGGGAATTATTGTTGATGACCGACTTGATCTTGAGAATACGGAAGGAGGATGGGATTTCACCACCCCCGAACAGGTTCAGGTTTCGAAATGGCCTGAAATGAATGGCAAAAGAGTTCCATGGGAAACATGCCAGACATTCTCGGGTTCCTGGGGTTATTATCGCGATGAATATACCTGGAAAAGCCCGGCACAGCTTATCGAGCTTCTGATAGAATCGGTTAGCAAGGGAGGTAATCTATTATTGAATGTAGGGCCTACTGCGCGTGGCGTATTTGATTCGCGGGCTCAGGAGAGACTGAAAGCAATAGGTGATTGGATGAAGTTCAATAATCGTTCGATATATGGTTGCACAGAAGCGCCATCGGGCTTTACTGCCCCTTCAAATACGCTGCTCACATACAATCCGGTGACTAAAAGACTATATATTCATTTGCTGGCGTACCCGTTAGGAAGCCTTACACTTTCAAATATGGCTGACAAGGTAAAATATGTTCAATTCCTCCATGATGCCTCAGAAATCAGGTTCAGAACCGGTGATGAGGATCGGAAAAATGATCTGGATCTTTCCCTTCCGGTTCAAAAGCCTCAGGTGGAAATACCGGTTCTGGAGGTATTTCTGAAATAAATTATACCCCCCAAACCCCCCCCATGTAGGGGGCTTATACATGTAGTTCAAATTATTATTCTTAATATTAATAATTTAGCCCCACTTTAGAAGAAAAGTGGGGCTAATAGTCTAAAATAAGAAATGTACAGATTTGTAAGGGGCCGCTTTTTCCCATAACCCCTCGTATTCGTCAATGAGTGTCAGGAACATACACAATTATTATGTTGTTTATTGCATATTGCGAAGATAGCAAATTTAGTAAAATGGAAAGAGAACAGCATTCGTACGCTTAAATCCTTTAAATTTGGAAATAAATAGATCATAGCACAATGGAAATAGCACTTTATATCTTTATAGGTTTGGTAACAGGAGCTCTGATCGCATATCTTGGCACAAAATCGAAATTATCAGGCCTGCATCACAAAGAATTAATCTTAAAAGCTGATGAATTTAATTCTCTAAGCAGAGAGAATAGTGTTTTGAAGTCGAAAGTAGAAGCGCAGGCAAATAGCCTGGAAGAGGTAAGGAAAGTGATGGTAGATACATTTAAATCTGCTGCTTCTGACGCACTGACACAAAATAATAAGCAGTTCCTTGATTTGGCAAAATCTCAGCTTGAGACTCATGTTAAAGAAGCTGAAGGAAATCTTGATGAACGGAAGTCGGCAATCGCCGAAATGCTCAAACCTGTAAAAGAATCAATCGACAGTTATAAAAAGCGGATCGAAGAGCTTGAGAAAGGTTCGGAAAAGACTTTTGGCCAGGTAACAGAAATGTTATCGAATATTCAGATAACCAATGCTAGTTTGCAGAAAGAAACAGGTGCTTTGGTCAATGCGCTCAGGAACCCACGGGTAAGAGGAAGATGGGGCGAGATAGGGCTCAAACGGGTTGTTGAGTTTTCAGGGTTATCGGCTCATTGTGATTTTGTTGAGCAGGCTTATACGGAAGGAGAAGACTCAGTGCTGAAACCCGATATGATAATAAACCTGCCGGGGAACAGTCATGTTGTTGTTGATTCAAAATTGCCGCTTGACGCTTATCTGCAGGCACTGGAAACAGATGACGAAAACGCCAGGAATCTTCTTTTTTCGAAACATGCCAGAGATCTGCGTGACCATGTGAATAAATTGAGCAAAAAACAGTACTGGTCACAGTTTGATAATACTCCTGACTTTGTTGTATTATACATGGAAGTTGAATCTGCCCTGAATGTGGCGTTGATGACTGATAAAACATTGCTGCAGGATGCAATGAATAATAAAATAATACTTGCCACGCCAACAACTCTGATAGTAGTTCTTAAATCGGTGGCGATGTCGTGGCAGCAGCATAATATTACGGAAAATGCCTTACAGATAATGGAAGCAGCAATGGATTTCTACGGGCGGGTAAATGTATTTGCCGATCATCTTGATAAAGTTGGCGGTGGTTTAAAGACTGCGCTTAAGGGTTACAATGACGCAATAGGTTCATGGGAAAGCAGAGTACTGCCTGCCGGTAGAAAGCTCGAGCAACTGAAAGCAACAGATAATAAAAATGTTTTGCCTGATTTCGAGATTATTGATAAACCTGTCAGGGAATTAAAGAAATCTGAGGAACAATGATTCCTTGGCTCCAAGAGAAGAAATAATACCAAATCCTGCAGATAATTTTAAAATTACAAGGATTTTCTCAAACAGGTAAATATGCTTAAGGACAATACAAAACCGGACTTTCTTAATCAACTTACATTAGAACCTTTAACCAGGTCCAACTGGGATCAATTTGTCAGACTTTTTGGAGAAAAAGGAGCTTGTGGAAATTGCTGGTGCATGTATTACGGGTTGTCTGAAATGGACTTCGTTGAAGGTAAGACTGACGATAGTAATAAAAAAAGCCATACTTATTCTTAATCCGCTTCTGATGACAATCAGCTGGCTTATGTGTTTAAGGTAATCGGCATTAGTAAATTAGTATGTGAATTGTTAAAAAAAATTAAATGATCTTTCTTATATTAGTTTGAGCGTTACTTTTTAATACCTTTAGGACTTTTAAAATTTCTTAGCTTGAGAATCCTGTACAAAAGTTACCATAAACCTGATTGATGAACAGAATAAAACTATTTTACATTTTCTTATTTATAATTTTTACGTGTTCCTATCTCAATGCATCCCAGGCCAAGGTTGAGAGAATCGCTTCAATTATGTTGCAACAGGATCCTCTTAAAGGCGATCAGCTGCTGTATAACGGCAAAGCATGGCACAACCTTTACAGCAATATAAAAGGTGATCAGTTCCTATTTTCCAAAGACTTGTTACCAGGCTCAGTTTCAATTAATGGTAAATCATATAATAATTTAAATATCAGTTATGATATTTATAATGATGAGATTATAACACCCACACCTCAGGGGTCTATTTTAAAACTGAATAAGGAGATGGTCGACAGTTTCACCCTTGTATCTAGCTATAAAACATACAGGTTTAAAAACACTCTGCAAGATAGTCTGCCGGATATAAAAGGTTATGTTAATGTTTTATATGCGGGGAAATCATCGTTATATGTAAAGTACAAGAAAGAGATTCAATTACTTGCGGTTGATGATAAGTATGATTTATTTTTTCAGACATTTCATATTTACTTACTGAAAGACGGAATAGTTCATCAGTTAACAAATAAAAGCGGATTATTAAAGATTCTTGCCCAGGATAAAATAGTGATCAAAGATTTTATAAAGAAAAACAAGATAAAAATTTCCAAAAAAAATCCTGAAAGTTTTATTCCTGTG
>Ga0075520_1001644_pt1 | contig 10834 bp, 9 predicted proteins | sample NGEPerB_FD_75100 | JGI IMG/M metagenome (GOLD analysis project Ga0075520, IMG submission 75100) | Arctic peat soil microbial communities from the Barrow Environmental Observatory site, Barrow, Alaska, USA - NGEE PermafrostAB12-B | ecosystem: Environmental > Terrestrial > Soil > Wetlands > Peat ...
CACCAGCACCTCCCCGGCCCTTCCTGCCACCGGCAGCGTCGACGGCTTCACCATGGCCGTCACCAGCTCGCCGGCCAAGGGCAGCATCGGCGACACCACGATCCGGGTCACCGCCGTGCTGACCGGTGCGGTCAGGGCCGCCACCCTCACCTTCCAGGTCTCCGACCAGCCGGCAGCGACGACAGGGACACCCAAGACCACCCAGCACGTGGTGGTCCACGGGCCCGGCACCTACCGGATGCCCGTGGGCTACACCCCGACCGCGGCCGGCTCGTGGGCGGCCACGGTGATCTACACGCCCGCCCAGGCGGGACACTCCCGGCTCAGCGTCTCCGGGCTGCCGCCCGTGGTCGGGGCGCCGGCACCGTTCCCCCAGCTGGTGACCGTCATCACCTCCAAGTAGCCGGGGACAGCACCGCCTCGGGCCCGGGGCGGTGCTGGACGACAGGTCGACCCGTCGCCACCGACTCCCGGTCAGACCCCGAAGGCCCTCCGGGCGTTGGCCGTCGAGTGCTCCGCCACCTCGGCCGTGGCCAGCCCGCGGACGAGTGCGATCGCCGCGCCGACCAGGGGCACCCTGGCGGGCTCGTTCGGTGAGCCCCGATGGGGAACCGGGGTCAGGAACGGTGCGTCGGTCTCGACCAGGAGACGGTCCAGCGGGCACAGGGCGGACGCGTCGCGCACGTCCTGGGCGTTCTTGAAGGTGACGACCCCGCTGAAGGAGAGCGAGGCCCCGAGGTCGAGGAAGCGACGGGCCTCGTCGGGGCCTCCGGTGAAGCAGTGGAGGATGGTGCGCTCGGGCACCCCCACCGAGGTCAGCACGTCGAACGTGTCGTCCCACGCCTCCCGGGTGTGGATGACCAGGGCGAGGTCGTGGCGCCGGGCCAGTTCGACCTGCAGGGCGAAGGCCTCGCGCTGCACCGGACGTGGCGAGTGGTCGTAGTGGTAGTCCAGCCCGCACTCGCCGATGGCGACCACCACGGGATCCGACCGGTCGACGGTGGACCCCAGCTCCTCGGCGAGCACGGCGTCGAGGGAGTCCACCCCGTCCACGGCATCGTGGGGGTGCAGGCCCACCGTGGCCCACATGGCCACGCCCTCGGCCACCGCCGGACCGCCGGGGCGGCGGAGCGACCGGGCGAGGGCGACCGCTTCGGCCGATGACGCGGCTCCGGTGCCCACGCACACCATGCGGGTCACCCCGGACTCGGCGGCCCGGGCCATGGTGGCGGCCAACCGATCGGCGTGTGGCTCCACCGGACCATCCTGCGACGGGCCGTCGAATTCGTCCTGGAGATGGCAGTGCGAGTCGAACCACTCCACGACGGCGTCGTCCACGGGCCGGACCTCAGTCCTTGCGCCGGGGGAAGAGCGGGGCGCCCTTCTCGACGGCGCGGCCCCCGGGGTAGCCGCCCCAGGCGCCGGCCGCCGGCAGTCGCTGATCGGCCGGATCACCCTCCAGCCCGATACGCCGCCAGATCTCGCGTGCCGAGGACGGCATGGCCGGGACGATCAGGATCGACACGATGCGCAGCACCTCGAGCGCACTGCCGAGCACGGCGTCGACCTCGGGCCCGGGCTCGGCCTTCCACGGCTCGGCCGACTCGAGTTCGGCGTTGGTCTCCCGCAGGAGCCGCCAGGTCGACTCGAGCGCCAGATGCGGCGCGCCCGCGTCCCATGCGGCGACCGCCTCGGCCAGCACGTCGACGGCGATCCCGGCCAGGCGGCTCCCGCCGTCGGGCGCCGGACCCACCCCGCCGCACTTGGAGCCGACGACGGTGGCGACCCGCGACAGCAGATTGCCCAGCGTGTTGGCCAGATCCGCGTTGTACCGGGCCGAGATGCCCTCGGCCGAGAACTCGCCGTCGCTCCCGAGCGGGATGTCACGCAGCAGGTGGTAGCGGAGCGGGTCGACGCCGTACTCGTCGGCCAGGTCGGCCGGTGTGATGCGGTTGACGCTCGAGTTGGACATCTTGTCACCACCCAGCAGCAACCACCCGTGGACCTGGACTTGGGCCGGAGGATCGATGCCGGCGGCCATGCACATGGCCGGCCACCACACACAGTGGAAGCGGATGATCTCCTTGCCGATCAGATGGTGGACGCTGGGCCACCACTCGGCGAACCGATCGTCGTCCTGGCCGTAGCCGATGGCGGTCACGTAGTTGATCAGCGCGTCGTACCAGACGTAGAAGACATGGGCCTCGTCCCACGGCACGCGCACCCCCCAGTCGATGGAGGTCCGGGTGATGGAGATGTCGTTGAGCCCGCCCTTGATGAAGCTCAGGGCCTCGTTGCGCTTGGACTCCGGCAGCACGATGTCGGCATTCGCCTCGTACCAGTCGATCAGGGGCTGCTGGAAACTGCTGAGCCGGAAGAAGTAATTGTCCTCCTCGAGCTCCTCCAGCGGAATCCGGTGGTCCGGGCAGAGGTTGCCGGGGAGGAGCTCGTCGGGGCCGTAGTACCGCTCGCACGGCACGCAGTAGAGCCCGCGATAGGTGTCCTTGTAGATGTGGCCGTTGTCGTTGATCCGGCTCAGGAACTGCTGGACGGCGGCGGCGTGGCGGGGCTCGGTGGTGCGGATGAAGTCGTCGTTGGAGATGTCGAGTCCGGCCCAGGCCTCGGCGAACCGGGGGGAAAGCGCATCGGTCCAGGCCAGCGGGCTCATACCCTGCTCCTCGGCCGCCCGGGCCACCTTCTGGCCGTGCTCGTCGGTCCCCGTCAGGAAGAAGACCTCGTCGCCGACCAGCCGGTGCCAGCGGGCCAGCGCGTCGGCATTGACGGTGGTGTAGGCGTGCCCCACGTGGGGCGCGTCCTTGACGTAGTAGATCGGCGTGGTGATGAAGTAGCGGGACACTGCCGTCAGCGTACCGACCCGGCCGACCGCACCCGCACACCCGCATCGTCGAGGCCCCGAGCGGGCCGGGAGGCGTCCCGCGACGCGATCCGCCGTTGCCCGTCCGCTAGGAGGCCCGGGTGCCGCCGCCGTCGTCGCCGTCCCCGTGCTTGACCCGGAGGGCCAACTCGTAGACGCGGCGGCGCGGGACCCCGTGGGCGGCAGCCACCCGGTCGACGGCCCCGCGGGTGCGCGACCCCGCGGCTGCCTCCTCGGACAGCGCAGCAGTCAGGACGTCGTCCCCGACCTCGACGGCGGCCCGCAGCGGTGCACCACCGACCACCAGCACCACCTCACCCCGGAGTCCTTCAGCGGCCCAGGCGGCGGCCTCGTCCAGCGAGCCACGCCACACCTCCTCGTGGAGCTTGGTCAGCTCCCGCGCCACCGCCACCGACCGATCGCCGCCGCAGGCCCGGGCGAGGTCCCGGAGGGTCGCGCCGGTGCGACCCGGCGCCTCGAAGAGGATCGACGTCCGGGTCTCACCAGCCACCACCGCCAGGCGGTCGGCCCGCTCCTTGCCGGAGCGAGGGAGGAATCCCTCGAAGCAGAAGCGGTCGGTGGGCAGCCCGCTGGCGACGAGGGCGGCCAACACGGCCGAGGGTCCGGGGACGACGGTGACGATGTGCCCGGCGTCGGCCACGGCGGCCACCACCCGGGAGCCGGGATCCGACACGCCGGGCATGCCGGCGTCGCTCACCAGTGCGACGAGGCGCCCGGCCCCCACCGCGGCCACGACCTCGTCGATGCGGTCGACCTCGTTGTGCTCGTGCAGCGAGCGCAGCGGCACCCCGGAGATGCCGGCGTGGGTCAGCAGCTTGCGGGAGTGCCGTGTGTCCTCGCAGTAGATGACCGATGCCGTCGCCAGGCTCTCGACCGCCCGTGTCGACAGGTCCCCCAGGTTCCCGATCGGCGTGCCCACCAGGACCAGCGCGCCACCCGCCCGGGGCCCGTCGGTACCGGGCACCGCGTCCTCGACGGCGTCCACGTCGTCGGGGCCCTGGTCGTCGGGGCCCTGGTCGTCGGGGCCCTGGTCGTCGGGGCCCTGGTCGCCGGGGCCCTGGTCGCCGGGGCCCTCGTGATCCGGGCCCTCTGCGCTCGTCGGGTCGGCGTCGACCGGCGGTCCGCCGTCCGTCATCCCCGGAGCTCCAGGTGGTCGCCCACCCGCAGACCCCATCGCTCGAACGCGCCCGCCTGTGCCTCCAGGACCTGTCGGCCGCCCCGGCGGGGAAGGGTGAGGCGCATGGGCGGCACCCGTGCCACGCCGACCACGACGAGGTCGCGGTCGCAGAAGGCGACGTCGATGGCGAAGCGCATCCCGAAGGTGTGGACCGAGCGGGTGCGGGGCAGGACCATGGCCCCTTCGTACCCGTTGCGACCGAGCAGCCCCCTGGCCCGTGCCCCGAAGGTCTCCGCCACCTCGGCCGCGGCCAGCACGTCCCCGTCCCGGAGGAGCCAGCTCATCGGCCCGACCCGGACCCGGATCGGGCCCGGTGCCCCGTTGGCCGCCCCCCTGCGCCAGCGAGTAGCCTTGACGAACTGTGTCGAAACGAACCAACAAGCGCAAGCTCCGGGCCAAGAAGAAGGCCAACCACGGCAAGAAGCCGAACTGCGGGCGCGGCTGACCGCTGCCCCCCGGGTGCCGGCGTGACGTCGCCGCCCCTCCTCCCGCACCGTCTCGTCGGTCGGGGCCGTTCATGCCCGTGCCGCAGGGATCCCCTGCCCGATTGGTCCGTCGCGCCCTCGGGCCGGGAGCGACCGTCGGTGCTCGACCGGGCCGGACCGGACCGGACCGGGACCGGTCTCAGCTGTCGGGGGTCCACGCACACCCCAACCGGTCGAGAACGCCGACCAGCGCGGTCGGGCGGTCGGAGATGATGCCGTCCACACCCAGGTCGCAGAGACGCTCCATGTCCGACTCCTCCTCGATGGTCCACACGTGGACGACCAGGCCCAGCGCGTGGGCGACGCCGAGGAAGCGCTCGTCGACCAGGGTGACGTTACCGAAGGAGACCGGGACCTGCAGGGCGACGTGGCGCATCGGTGCCGGTGACTCCCCCGCCCGGACCGACCGGTAGAACTCGGCCGTGGCCAGGGTGCCGGCCGAGGTGGCGAACTCCGGACCGAACCCGGCGAAGGCGTCGGTGGCCGTGTCGAGGAACGAGGCCACGATCACCCGGTCCGCGCAGTCGAACCGACGCAGCAACGCGACCAGCGCCTCCTCGTAGGGAGGGACGACCGGAGCGGTCTGCTTGATGTCGAGGTTCAGGACGGTCGTGGGGAACTCCTCCAGGACCTCCTCCAACAGTGCGAAGCCGAACCGATGGTCGTCCGGCGCCCGTCCGCGGAACGGGTAGGCCTCGTCGTCCAGGCCCGGCGTGACATCGGCCCCCGGCGCCCACCAGAAGGCGTTGTCGAGCCCTGCCAACTCCTCGTAGGTCAGCGTGGCGATGGCCCCCGACGCCGCGGTGGTCCGGTCGACCGTGGCGTCGTGGCAGACGACCAGCCTGCCGTCGCGTGTGGCATGGACGTCGAGCTCGATCCCGGTGGCACCCGCCGCGAGTGCGGCGGCGATCGTGTGCAGCGTGGACGACGGTCCCTCCCACGCGCCGCCCTGGTGGGCATAGGCGATGACGCGTCGCTCGGTCCATACGGACGGGGCCGCTGGGTCGACTGGCGAGGTGGTCACGGAAGAACGGTAGCCTCTGACCCGCCATGCTGGACCACGTCTTCACCCAACTCGTCGCCTCCCACCGACACGCCTTCGAGGCCGCGCTCCTCGAGCGGCAGGCGGTCGAGGAGCGCTTCCAGGTCGACGTCTTCCTGGGGGACGTGAGCTTCGAGACCTCCTACAGCCTCCCCGGTGAGGAGCGTCCCGCCCGCATCCGGGTCGACACGAGCCTCGACTGGCCGACATGGAGCCAGACCTCCTATCGGAGCTGGGCCATCGGGGACGACCCCGACGAGCCTCCCGAGGTCCTGGTGGAGATCGCATTCCGGGTGCAGGGCCTGGACGGGGTCCCCGGCGCGGCCCCGCTGCTGGCCACGCTTCCCGAGCAGCTCGACGTACTGGGCGAGCCTCTGGTCCGGGGGCCGGCCACCATCGAGCAGGTCCTGCTCGATGGGTTGGTCGATCCCGAGTGCGCCATCGAGGTGGCCTACGAGGGTTCGTGCGCGATCGACGAATCGGTGCTCGAGGACCCCACCACCCTGGACGAGGCGCTCGCACCACTCGGGCGAGCGGTGGCATCGCTGCTCGTCCGCATCGGCGACCTCCCCTTCGCCTTCCGCCCCGTCGACCCGGCTGCCGACTGACTCACGGCAGCTCGGACCAACGGGCTCCCTCCGCCCGGCGGCCGGAGACGTGGACGGTCAGGCGAACAGTCCGGCCCCGACGGCCAGGGCCCGCAGGTCGGCCTGGGGACGTGCACCCACATGGGCGATCACCTCTGCGGCACACACGCCGCCGAGTCGGGCGGCCTGCTCTGGGGCCAGTCCGTTGGTGATCCCGTAGAGGAAGCCGGCGGCGAAGAGGTCGCCCGCACCGGTGGTGTCCACCACGTGCTCGACCGGTGCAGCAGGCACCTCGGCCGGTCCGGAGGCGGTCACCACGACCGATCCCCGGGCGCCCCTGGTGAGCACGGCCAGCACGCCGGTCTCGGCGACGGCCTCGACGGCGGCGTCGAACGACGACGTGGCGAACAAGATCATCACCTCCTCCTCGTTGGCGAAGAGCAGCTCGAGGTCACCGCCCAGGAGTTCCAGGAACTCCGCCCGGTGGTGCTGCACGCAGAACGGGTCCGACACGGTGAGCGCGACCGCGGAGTCGTGCAGGTGGGCCACCTCGATCGCCTCCCGCATGGCCGACTTGGCCGGCGGCTGCTCCCACAGGTAGCCCTCCAGGTACACGATCTGGGTCGAGCTGAGATGGCCGTCGTGGAGGTCGACCGCGCCGAAGTCCGACGCCACCCCGAGGTGGGTGGCCATGGTCCGCTCGGCGTCCTCGGTCACCAGGACCAGGCAGTGCCCGCTGACGATCTCACCGGGCACTGCGGTCGTCGGGGTCGGGTCGAAGGCGACACCGATCGAGCGGATGTCGTGGGTGAACGCCCGTCCGAGCGCGTCGTCGGCCACCCGGCCGAGGAAGGCGGCGCGTCCGCCGAGGGCGGCGATGCCGGCGGCGGTGTTGGCCGCCGATCCGCCCGACGCCTCGACAGTGGCCCCCATCCGGTCGTAGATGGCGGTGGAACGCTCCTGGTCGACCAGGACCATGGTCCCTTTGACGAGGTCCAGGTCGGTGAGGTCCTGGTCCGTGGACGATGCCAGCACGTCGACGAGGGCGTTGCCGATGCAGACCACGTCGAGACGCGTGTCGGCAGCTGGGGGGGCGGACGATTCGGGTTCGGAGTCGGAAGGCACGGCCCGACGGTAGCCTGCGCAGCATGCGCTCCTCGACACACGACACCTCCGGCACCGACGACACGGCCGCCTACCGGCTCCCGACGACGGTCCTCCCCCGCCACTACCGGCTGACCCTGACCCCGGACCTGGACGCCGCCACCTTCGGCGGCGAGGTGGACATCGAGTTGTCCGTCGAGAACGCCACGTCGTCGATCATCCTCAATGCCGCCGAGCTCGAGATCTCCTCGGCGACACTCACCCCCGGTGACGGCTCTGCGCCGTTGACCCCGACGTCGGTCGACCTGGACCCCGTCGAGGAGCGCGCCGATCTGAGGTTCGCCGACGACCTGGCCACCGGGCCGGCGACCCTGCACCTGGAGTTCACCGGGATCCTCAACGACAAGCTGCGGGGCTTCTACCGGTCCACCTTCACCGACCAGAGCGGCGTCGAGCGGGTCATCGCCACGACCCAGATGGAGTCGACCGACGCCCGGCGCGCCTTCCCCTGCTTCGACGAGCCCGAGTTCAAGGCGACGTTCGAGATCACCCTGGTGGTCGACGAGGAGCTCAACGCCTACTCCAACAATCCGGTCGTCGACGAGACGGTCGAGCCGGGCGGCAAGCGTCGGGTGCACTTCTCCCCCACCATGGTGATGTCCACCTACCTGGTGGCCTTCGTGGTGGGCCCGCTCGAGCACACCGAGCCGGTCGACGTCGACGGCGTGCCGCTGCGTGTGGTCCACCTGCCCGGCAAGGCCCATCTGACCGACTTCGCCCTCGACGTCGGTGCCCATGCCCTGCGTTTCTTCAGCGACTATTTCGGCATCCCCTATCCGGGCGAGAAGCTCGACATGGTGGCCATCCCCGACTTCGCGGCCGGGGCCATGGAGAACCTCGGCTGCGTCACCTACCGGGAGACCGCCCTCCTCGCCGACCCCGCCACCGCCGCCCGGGTCGAGCTCGAGCGGGTGGCCGACGTCGTGTGCCACGAGATCGCCCACATGTGGTTCGGCGACCTGGTCACCATGAAGTGGTGGAACGGGATCTGGCTGAACGAGGCCTTCGCCACGTTCATGGAGGTCCTGGCCGTCGACGCCTACCGACCCGAGTGGCAGCGGTGGGTGAGCTTCGGTGTGGAGCGCGAGGCGGCCATGGCCGTCGACGGTCTCCACTCGACCCGTCCCGTGGAGTTCCCCGTCGGTCGGCCCGAGGAGGCCGAGGGCATGTTCGACGTCCTGACCTACCAGAAGGGTGGGAGCGTGCTCCGCATGCTCGAGCAGTTCATCGGGCCGGACGTGTTCCGCGAAGGGATCCACGACTACCTGGTCACCCACGCCTACGCCAACACCGAGACCCGGGACCTGTGGGACGCCCTGGAGGGCTCCAGCGGTCGTCCGGTGGCACGGATCATGGACACCTGGATCAACCAGGGCGGCTACCCGCTGCTGGTGGTGGGCGACGACGGGTCGATCGCCCAGCAGCCCTTCTCGTACTCCGGCGAGCCGGGTGGCGCCATCGGCTCACGGTGGCAGATCCCGATCCTCCACCGGACGCTCGGTGCGTCCGAGGAGTGGGCCGACTCGGGGCTGCTGACGGCGGCGAGCGGGACGGTCGACGATGTCGACGGCGAGCTGCTGGTGAACGCCGGCGGGTCGGGCTACTACCGCAGCTCCTACGGCACCGACGCGGTGGTCAGACTGGCCGGACGGCTGGACGAGCTGGGTCCGCTCGAGCGTTACAACCTGGTGTCCGACACGTGGGCGGCGACCCTGGCCGGCGACGCGCCGGTCGCCGACTTCCTGCGGCTGGCCCGCGCCCTCGGCGACTCGGGGGAGGGCGACCCGAGCGTCTGGTCCGTGGTCATCGGCGCACTGGGCCTGTTCGACCGGATCGTGCCCGAGGACGGGCGCAGCGCGCTCGAGGCCGGGGTCCGCGGCCTGCTCGGACCGCTGGTGGAGCGCCTCGGGTGGGACCCGGCGCCGTCCGACGACGAGCGCACGCCGTCCCTCCGTTCGAGTGCCCTGATGGCGCTCGGCACCATCGGCGACGACCCCGCAGTACGCGACGAGGCAGCCCGGCGGTTCGCCGCATCGGCGACCACGCCCCTCCACGGCGACACCGCCACCGCCATCGTCGGCATCGTGGCCGCCCATGGTGGCGCCGACGAGTACGAGGCGTTCCTCGCCCGCTACCGGGCACCGGCGACGCCGCAGGAGGAGGGCCGCTACCTCGATGCCCTGGCCGGGTTCCGGGACGCCGACCTGTCGGCCAGGACGTTCGAGCTCGCCATGTCCGAGGTCCGCAACCAGGACGCCCCCTTCCTCATCCGCCTGCTCCTGTGGAACCGCGCCGCGGGGCCGGCCACGTGGGACCGGGTCGTCGAGGCGTGGGACACCTTCCCGCAGAAGTTCCCCTCCTCCACCATCACCCGGATGCTCGACGGGGCGCGTGCGCTGTGCACCCCACCGGAGCTGGCGGCGGAGGTGACGGCGTTCATCCAGGCCCATCCACTGGCGGCCGGCGGGCGGACCGTCGAGCAGATCCTCGAACGACTGGCGGTCAGCGTGGCGTTCGGCACCCGGGAGGGCCCCGGCCTCGCCGGGATGGTGGTCGAGACCCTCGACGCCGGGTGACCCCGACGCCCACCCGGTCGGGCGTCGGGAGGGAGCCGTCCTAACCTGTACCGATGCAGCTCGGCATCGTGCTCGGCGTCTTCGCGCTCATCTTCATCGCGGAGCTGCCCGACAAGACCATGATCGCCACCCTGATCATGGGGAGCCGCAGTCGCCCCCTGCTGGTCTGGATCGGGGCCACGGTCGCCTTCGGCATCCATGCCGCGTTGGCCGTGCTGGCCGGGCGACTGCTGGCGCTGCTGCCCCACGCGTGGGTGGAAGGGGTGACCGCCCTGCTCTTCGCCGGAGGGGCGGTCTACCTGCTGTTGGTGTCGGAGGAAGAAGAGGAGGCGGAGGGCGAGGAGGAGGCGGAGGCGGCCCCACAGGGCCTGCGCCCGATCGCCACCGCATTCCTGGTGATCCTGGTGGGTGAGTTCGGCGACCTGACCCAGATCCTCACGGCCAACCTGGCGGCGAAGTACCACCAGCCGCTGTCGGTCTTCGTCGGTGCGTTCACCGCGCTGGCCGCCGTCGCCGCTGTCGGCGCCTTCGGCGGGCGTGCCCTCCTGAAGGTCCTCCCCCTCAGGGTGATCCGCAAGGCGGGCGGTGTCCTCCTGGCCGGCTTTGCCGTGTACACGATCGTCACCCTCGTCCGGGGGTGACCGTGGTCCGGGTCCGGGTCCGTGGGGCGGCGCGGACGATAGCGTCGCGGTGATGCCCTCCGGTTCCACTGCGCTCCGCCGTCTCGCGCCCGCTGCGGCCGACGCCCTCGACCAGGTGGTGGCGACGACCTGGTCGACGGCGTCGGCCCGCGGGCTCCTCCCCCTGGTGGACGCCGCCGCCGTGCAGGCCGGTGCGCTCCTCCAGACCGTGCCGCTCCGTCCGCCCGGCCCGGTCGACGGGCCGGCGGCGGACCCCGACACCCGAG
>Ga0075520_1001645_pt1 | contig 10833 bp, 8 predicted proteins | sample NGEPerB_FD_75100 | JGI IMG/M metagenome (GOLD analysis project Ga0075520, IMG submission 75100) | Arctic peat soil microbial communities from the Barrow Environmental Observatory site, Barrow, Alaska, USA - NGEE PermafrostAB12-B | ecosystem: Environmental > Terrestrial > Soil > Wetlands > Peat ...
ACATGGCCCGGATGATGCCGAAATAGTAGTATAGCGAGATCACCACGCCGGCGATCGCGGTGAAGGCAAGGCAATAGTAACCCGGGTTGATGGCTCCCTGGGCGATCACAGCTTTCAACAGGAGGAATTTGCCAAAGAACCCCGCGAGCGGCGGAATTCCGGCAAGGGAAACCATCGCCAGCGTCATGGTTGCCGCAAGGAGAGGCGATCGTCGATGGAGTCCAGCCAATCCTGAAATGTCTTCTCCGCTGAGATGGCGCAGAACCAAAGTGATCACCATGAATGCGGCCAGAACGCTAAATAGATACCCGCTCAGATAGTAGAGCAGCGCAGATCGGCCGTCGCTGCTGAGGGCGGCGACCCCCAGGAGCAGGTAGCCCGCATGCGCAATGCTCGAATAGCCCATCAGCCGTTTCACGTTGCGCTGCGGAATCGCGCATAGATTCCCGTACAGGATCGTAATGGCTGAGATGAAAATCAGGAGATCGGTCCACTGTGCCGTGATTGCCGGCACGGCGATGAACAGCACGCGCAGAAGAAGCACGAACCCGGCGGCTTTGGAACCAACGGCCAGGAAGGCCGTCGTGGGAGTTGGTGCGCCCTGGTACACATCAGGCGCCCAGATCTGAAACGGGAAGGCGGCGATTTTAAATCCAAGTCCCACCATGATGAGAAGCAGGCCGAACAGAAAAATTTTGTTCGATCCGAGCTGGGCCGCCTCGCCGGCAAGCGTGCCGAATTCAAGCGTGCCCGACATCCCGTACACCAGCGCGATTCCAAACACGGTGAAGGCCGTGGAAAGTCCTCCAATGACCAGGTATTTGACCCCGGCCTCCAAAGAAGCCGCCCGCCCCCGCTGAAAACTCGTCAGCACGTAAAATGTGATGGTGATCAGTTCCAGCGAAACAAACAGCACTGCAAAATGATTGGCCGATGAGGCAAACAGCATCCCGGTCAGGGCAAAAAGCAGGAGAGCGTAATATTCCCCAATCCCGGTTTCGATCCGATCAGAGAACTCGACGGAGATGATGAGCACCAGGATCGCGGCGAGCAGGAAGAAACGTTTGAAAAAAAGCGCCAGGTCATCCAGGGCAAACATGCGCTCGAAAGCATACCGCGCTTCCTCGGTTGCGGGCTGGGTCAAAAAAAAGCTGTACACGAGAATGGCTCCGAGGCCCAGGGCCGCGGCATAGCCCAGGAGAGGCTTGCGCTCGTGCGGCACCCACAGGTTGGCCAGCAACAACGCCAGCCCGAGCCCCACGACGCACATTTCTATACTGATCAAAGAAATATTCATGCAAGGAAAACGAGCGCGCTCACCTGGTTTCGGCCGCGGCCACCGCCGCCGCAACGATGTGTTCCCCGGGTGCGGGGAGGTATGCCTGGGCGGTTTTGATCTTGTCCGTCAGCAGGCGTGGAAAGCAGCCGAATATCAGCAGGCACGCGATGAGCACCGCATACGGCAGCCTTCGCCACAGGTTGGCGTCCCCGAGTCGCGTCCACCGCTCCGGAAGCTCAGCGTGCAACACGCTTCGAACAGCCCGCAGCATATAAATTGCGCCGATCACCATCGCGCCCCAACAGGCCAGGACCGTCACCAACCGAAATGCATTCCAGGCCCCGAACAGGACTGCGGCTTCGCCCGGGAAATTCGCAAAACCCGGCAGACCGCAGGCCGCAAAGGCAGCCATCACCAGCGCCGTGCCGATGAAAGGCATCTTGCGCAGCAACCCGCCCAGCTCCCTCATCTCCAACGTCCCGGTCTGCTGATAAATGTAACCGCTAAGCCCGAACGTGAGCGCGGCCAGGAAGCCATGCGCCACCATCACGACCACCGCCCCGGTAATTCCCAGTGTTGTGAGGCTGGCGATTCCCAGGAACGCAAAACCCATGTGCGCAACGCTCGAGTAGCCCGCCAGCCGGTTGAAATCTCTTTGCCGCATCGCCACCCATCCGCAATACACCAAATTCCCAAGGCAAAGCCATGCCAGAACCGGCATCCAGTGCCGCGCCCCATCCGGCATCAGCGGCAACGCGATTCGAATCAGGCCGTAGAGGCCGAATTTTTTCAACACTCCCGCGTGGAGCATCGCCGCAGGAGCCGGGGCGGACGCGTATCCGAGTGGCGCCCAGGTGTGAAACGGCCAGAGGGAAACAAGAATTCCAAATCCAAACAGCAGCAGGGGGAAGGCAAAGCGCTGGGCCGATTCCGAGAGGGGATGATTTTGCCGCACGACATACTCGAGGAGCCGGGGGATATCGAACGTTTGCGCGCCGGCTTGAACATACAAGGCGATCAATCCCAGGAGTGCCAGCAACGCGCCGATGCTGAGGTACAACGTGATTTGGAACGTGGCATAGTTCTTTTGCTCGCCCCGTCCCCAGGCGCCGATCATGATAAACGTGGGGACCAGCGCGAGCTCGTGGAAGAAATAGAAGAAGAACAGGTCCAGTGAGGCAAACGCACCCAGGATGCCGCCCGTCATCACAAGCAACAGGATGTAGAACTCTTTTTCGCGGGTTTTGATTTCCCAGGAACAGCATGCGGCCGCAAACGCCACGATGGCGCCCATGAGGATGATTCCCACGTTGATACCATCCACACCCACGTGATAACTGATCCCGAGCGCCGTTACCCATGGAACCTGCTGCTCGAATTGAAAGCCTGCCGCGCCGGGTTCAAATCTCAGGAACATCACCACCGCCAGGATCGCCGAAAGCAACGTGACGGCCAGGGCGGCCGTTCGCATGACGACACGAAACTCGCGAGGGATAAACGCGAGCACAACGGCCGCCAGCAGCGGCAGCGCGAAAATGTAAGTTAAAATCGACATCGAGATTGCGGTGTTATTTTCCCAAAACCCAATACAACACAACTGCCACGCCCAGGGCGAAAAGGAACGCGTAGGTTTGCAGATTCCCGGTCTGCAGGCGCCGCAGCGCGCGACCGGCCAATTCCGTCGATCCATGCACTCCTCGAACCGCCAGCCCCGCAATGATCCAGCGCTCAAACCAATCGGCTATCACCGCCAGGAAATCATGAAATCGAATGACGGTCGCGGCATAAAAGTCGTCGAAATAGAACGCATTCCGCATCGCGCGGGAAAAGGATCCGAGCTTTGCCGGCAAGGGATCGCTCTTGGTCCCGGCATAAACGCGCCAGGCGGCGAGCGCGCCCAGCGCGAAAACAAGAATGCCCGACCACGCCGCTGCCGGGGCATGCAGGAAGGGTCCTGCCAGTTGTTGGGAAAAGCCGGCCACCGGTTCCGGGCTCGGCCCGGGAAAGGCTTTCAGCAAAACCGATTCAATTCCGATCCAGCCCCCGACGAGGCTGAGCACCGCCAGGAGCCGGAGCGGCCAGGCCATGACGGGCGGCGCCTCGCGGGCGTGTTCGCATGCCGCGGACCGGCTGGAGCCCAGAAAAACCACAACCAGCAGGCGGCCAATATAGAATGTCGTCAGGAAGGCGATCCCGAGCCCAAGGACGAAGTAAACATAGTGATGCGCCGAAAGAGCCTGCGCCAAAATGCTGTCCTTGCTGAAAAATCCGCTCCAGGGCCAAAGCCCCGCCAGCGCCGGTCCGCCGAAACAAAACGTCCAGAAGGTCACCGGCATTCGGGTGCGCAGCCCGCCCATTTTCCAGATGTTCTGTTCGTGATGCGCCGCAAGGATCACCGAACCCGCTCCCAGGAACAGCAGCGCCTTGAAAAAGGCATGGGTGATGAGGTGGAACATCGCGGGCGTCGGACCGCCCATGCCAATCGCCATGACCATGTAACCAAGCTGCGAAAGTGTGGAGTATGCCAGGATTCTTTTGATGTCGTCCTGCTGGACCGCGGCCAGGGCCGCGAGGATGGACGTGAGCCCGCCGATGAACGCGATGGCAGGGAGCGCCCCGGATGGCTGGATCAGGAAGAACACCCGACAAAGCATGTAGACGCCCGCTGCCACCATGGTCGCTGCATGGATCAGCGCGCTGACCGGCGTCGGGCCTTCCATGGCATCCGGCAGCCACACGTGAAGCGGGAACTGGGCTGATTTGCCCACGGCGCCGCAGAAGATCAACAAGCCTGCGCCCGCCGCTGCGGGGCCCCACAGTGTTGGGTCGTCCACCAGCTTCTGTTGCAGAACGCCGAAATTGAGAGATCCCAGCGCGGTCCACACCGTCAGGATGCCGAGCAGGAATCCGAAGTCGCCCAGGCGGTTTGTGATGAACGCTTTTTTTGCGGCATCCGCAGCGGATGCTTTTTCATACCAAAACCCGATCAGCAGGTAGCTGGAGACGCCCACGAGTTCCCAGAAGATGAACAACTGGAAGAAATTATTGGCGAGCACGATGCCGAGCATCGAAAAGGTGAAGAGGCTCAAGCCCGCGAAGTAGCGTGAAAAACCGCTGTCCTCGCGCATGTAACCGAAGGAATACACGTGAATGGCGCTGGCAACCCCCGTCACCACCAGCATCATCAGCACGCTCAAAGGATCCAGGTGCAGGCCAAATTGAACCTGGAGATTGCCGACGGAGAGCCAACTGGCGGACATTTCGGCCGTGGCGGGCTGCCAGCCGGCGTTCCAGACGAACAGGACGCTGAGAAGAAACCCCAGCACCACCGCTGCGATGGAAAGGCCCGCGCTCCACGTCCGGTTGTGACGCGTCAACAGCGTGATCATCACCGCCGCGAACAGCGGCAGGAACAGGATGATCCACGGCAAGACATCCAGGCTCATTCTTAAAGTTTCAAGGTTGCCAAATCCTCAACGTGCGTCACCTGGCGTTTGCGGTAAACCGCAACGATGAGCGCCAGGCCCACCGACACTTCCGCCGCGGCCACGGTGATAATAAAGAACACGAACACCTGGCCATCGAGGTTGTTATTGAACCGTGAAAAAGCGGCCAGGGCGAGATTGGCGGCGTTGAGCATCAACTCAAGGCACATGTAGATCACGAGCAAATTGCGCCGGACGATGACGCCAAAGAGCCCCAGCGCGAACAGGAGTCCGCTGACCGCAAGATATTGTTCAAGTCCGGCGTGCATTATTTCAGATCCTTTTTGCTCAGCAACACGACGCCCACCATCGCCACCAGCAACAGCACCGAAACGATTTCAAACGGCAGCAGGTATCCTGTGAACAGCAATTTGCCCAGCGGGTATGGGTTTCCCTCAAGCGTCAGCGCGCCGCTGCCTGCCGGCCGGGACGCGGCCAGGCTGCGGAAAAAAATCGACACAATCGCTCCGACAGCAATGAGCCCACCGATGAGTCCGAATGTCTGGATCTTCCGGCGTTCCTCGGCCTTGAGGTCCAGCAACATGATGACGAAGAGAAACAACACCATGACCGCGCCGCCGTACACGAGGACTTGAATCGCTGCCAGGAAAAAGGCGTGCAGCAGCACGAACAATCCTGCCAGGCATACCAGCGTCAGCACCAGGCACATCGCGCTGGTGACCGGGTTGCGGCTGGTGAGAACCAGCACGCCAAATCCCAACGCCATCGCCGCAAAAATATAGAATAAAATGTCCTGCATAATACGCCCGGTGCCAGGTCAGCGGCTCACGGTGGCACGCCCTGGGCCTGCGCCTCTTCGGCTTTTTGCTTCCACTTGCGAATCCCGCTGTGCTCCCCGCCCAACGCCAAAAGCTTTTCCTTGTCGTAGATCAGCTCCTGCCGCGAACGGCCCGTGAGCGAATAATCCTTCAAAAGGAAAATCGCTTCTTCGGGACAAACCTCCTGGCAAAAACCGCAAAAGATGCACCGCAGCATGTTGATCTCAAATTCCAGCGGTATCTTCTCCGAGTTGGGCCGGTCCGGAACAGGTCCGTCGGGACCCGGCGGGACGATCCTGATGGCTTTTGGCGGACAGACAAATTCACAGAGCTGGCAGGACACGCATTTTGTGTTGCCGTCCTGGTCGCGCACCAGGTATGGCGCGCCCCGGTATCCATCGGGAACCACCCACTTCTCTTCCGGGTATTGCATCGTCACTTTTTTCTCGAAAAAGTGGCGCAGCGTCACCTTCAACCCGCCCAGGATCGCAGGCAGATACAGTCGCTCCCAGAAATTCAATTTTTTTCGCTTAATTATCATCAGATCGCCCGCCGCGGGCTGAACAGGTTCAGGAACCGATCCCGGCCCAAAGCAGCATCGCGACGGCAATAATATTCGCCAGCGCCAGCGGAATGAACCGCTTCCAACCCAGGCCCATCAACTGATCGTACCGGAACCGCGGCCACATCCACCGGACCCAAATGATCGTGAAGAGGATCGTCAGCATTTTCACCAGAAAAATCGCAATGTGCAGAATCCCCGTGACCCAGCTTCCCGCCGGCGCGGGTTGGTCCAGGCCCGCGAAAGGCAAGGTCCAGCCGCCAAAAAACAAGGTCGTCATCAACGCGGCTGCGGCAGTCATGTTCGCGTATTCACCCATAAAGAACAGCGCGAATTTCATCGAGCTGTATTCGACATTGTAGCCGCCGGCGAGTTCCTGCTCGGCTTCGGGCAAATCAAAGGGGGTGCGGTTCGTCTCCGCAAAGGCCGCCGCCAGGAAAATGCCAAACGACAAGAAAGTGAAGGGCCATAAGCAAAGGCTTTGAAACAATCCGTGCGCTGTCTGGTGCGGCGCGATAAACGGCAGCGCCAGCCACCCGTGCTCGCCTTGATAACGCACCACTTCGCTCAGGTTCAAGGTGCCGGTGAGCAAAAACACCGGGATCACCGACAAACCCATGGCAATTTCATAGGAAATCAATTGCGCGCTGGATCGAATTCCACCCAGGAATGGATATTTGGAATTGGCTGCATACCCCGCCAGGACGATGCCGTACACGCCCAGCGACACGATGCCGAATGTGTAGAGGACTCCCACATTCAAATCGGCAATCACCATCTTCTGAAGTCCCAGAAATGATCCGAATGGAATGACGGCAATCACGATGATGCTCGGAGTCATCACGATGGCGGGCGCAAGCCAGTAATACACTTTGCGCACGTGTCCGGGGGTGAAGTCTTCCTTCAGAAAAGCCTTCACGGCGTCCGCCGCGGGCTGCAGCAGGCCAAAGGGCCCGAAGCGATTGGGCCCATGCCGATTCTGGATGGCGGCGGACACTTTCCGCTCCACCCAGACGGCGTAGGCGACGATGAACATCAGAACCGAGAAAACCCCGAGGATTTTCAATCCGCTGAATAGAACGAAATTCCAGTCCATATCAATTCATGCCGCAAACGCCCTCACCCCGGCCCTCTCCCGTCCGATGGGAGAGGGAGATCATTCTGACGCGTTGGGCTCCCTCTCCCGTCCGACGGGAGAGGGCCGGGGTGAGGGTCGGGTGAGGGTTTCTTTTCATTCGGTTCACGCATTTCTCGCCGGCTGAAGGACATCCGCTCCGGTCTCACCGATTCCGGCCCAGGTCAGGCCCGCATAGGCGGGAACTTCCGCGGCCATCTGATTGAACAAACCTTCCAGGCTCGTCTCTGCATGCTGCCCGGTCACTTCGGCGACAAGCTCGGACAGGAACTCCCATTCCGGGCGCGCGTCGCCTTTTGGCTCGATGGCTTTGAGGAATTTCTGGACGCGCCCTTTGGTGTTGGTGAAGGTGCCCCGCTTTTCGGCGTGAGCGCATCCGGGCAACACATAATGCGCCAGCCGTGTCGTTTCATTCGGCAGAATGTCGCTGACGCTGAGAGCGGGCAACCCGGCGAGGAGGTCCGCCCCGATCCCGTGTTTTGTCACGTCTTCGCCGAAAACCATCAGCGTGCGGATGCGGTCCTCGCGAATGCCCTGCGCAATGCGCGGGAGCATTTCGCCCGAGTTGGGCCCGCAGACACCCGCCAGTTGGGCCCCCAGCGTGTTGGGATTCCGATCGGCATTGAGCAACAGCTTGTCCGCTTCGCCTTGCCGCGGCACGCTGTCCGTCAACGCGCCCAGCTTCTCCGCCAGTTTCTTCAACAGGAACAACTCCTCGTTGCTTTGCCGGGCTGAAGCCACGATCGCCACCGAGCCCTGAGCCGCGCCCTTCAGCAAGTCGGAAATTTCCTTGAGCACCGCAGGCCACGAGACGGCCCGGCCCTGGCCTTTGGATTGCGGCGTCTGAATTTCCTTCAGCCGGTCGGCGCAGTTGATCCACTTGTAATTCAGCCGCCCGTAATCGCACATCCACGCCGAGTTAACCGCATCGTTCTGGCGCGGTTCATACCGGTAAACCACATCTTCGCGGGATCCGATGATGATGTTGCAGCCGGTCGCGCAGCTCGTGCACACGCTCCGGGTCTCCTTGAGAAACCAAACGCGCATCTTGAATCGAAAATCTTTCGAGGTCAGGGCGCCGACCGGGCAGATGTCGACGGTGTTCAGAGTGTAATTGTTGTCGAAAGGCTTGCCCGGAAACGCCGTGAGCGTGCTGTAGCTGCCTCGATTCACAATCCCCAGGGCGTCGTCGCCAACGATGTCGCGGGTAAACCGGATGCAACGCGTGCAAAGAATGCAGCGCTCGTCATCGAGCACAATCCGCGGCCCCAAATCCACGTGCTTGGGCTTATGCACCTTCTGCTCGGCAAACCGGCTTTCGGACTTGCCGTAATCCACCGAGTACTCCTGCAGCTTGCATTCACCGGCCTGGTCGCAGATCGGGCAGTCGAGCGGATGATTAATAAGCAGGAACTCCAGCACGCCCTCGCGCATTTGTTTCACCGCGGGCGTGTTGGTGTAAATCTCCATTCCCGGGGAGATCGGCGTCGCGCACGCAATCGCCGGCCGCGCCGACTTCATGATTTTTGGCGTGCCGTCCGGGTTCAGCACGGGCTTGCGGTCCGGCCCCAGCGCGGGCGTCCCGAACTCCACCAGGCACATCCGGCAATTGCCCGCCACCGGCAGCTTGGGATGATAACAATAATGCGGCACATCGATCTTTGCCGCCGCGCAGGCCTGGATCATGGTCGTCGGGATCGGCTTGCCCGACACCGGGTCCGGCGACGTCCTGGGCATTTCAACTTCGCACCCATCGACCTTCACCCGGAGCATCTGGACCGGTGGGGCCGACGTCGCTGCTTTCTGTGTTGTTGTGGCTTCAGCCATGGGATCAGTCTCAAATTGCCGCCGATGGATGCGGCGTTTCCTGGAGCTTTATTTCCGGGCTCTCGGCCTGCGCTTTGGCGCGACGCGCTTCGGCCGCGGCGCCCCGGGCGACGAATTCGTCGCGGAACTTGCCGATGAAACTCTGGACCGGCCAGGCGCATGCCTCGCCGAAAGCGCAAATCGTTCGGCCGCCGGGGATATTATCCGCGATCCGCAAAATGTAATCGGCGTCCATCGCCCTTCCCTCTCCGTTCGCGAGCCGGTGCAGCGCTTTGGCCATCCAGAGCGAGCCCTCCCTGCAAGGAGTGCACTGGCCGCAGCTCTCGTGCGCGTAGAATTCGCTGATGTTGCACAGAGCCTCCACCACGTCAGCCGTGTCATCCAAAACAATAATCGCTCCCGACCCCGACATGGACCCGGCAGCGATCAGCGAATCAAAGTCATAAGGCAAATCCAACATATCGATTTGCCGTTCCACGTCCTTGCCGTCGGGACCCTTTTGTTTGATTTTAAATTTCTCGCCGGCCTTGAAGACTTTGGCGGAGGAGCCGCCGGGGATCACTGCTTTGAGCGTTCTGCCTTCGCGCAGCCCTCCGCCAAATACCGGATCCTCGATCAGCTCGCGCAGGGTGACTTTGCCCATTTCCACCTCGTAATAACCGGGCCTTCGGACCTGCCCGCTCAGGCTGACAATGCGGGTGCCGGTATTGTTGGGAGTGCCCAGCTTCGCGAACTCCGCTCCGCCCATGGCGACGACGTGCTTGACCGCGCAAAGCGTTTCCACGTTGTTGACAATCGTGGGGCACATGTAAAGGCCCAGCACGGCTGGAAAGTAGGGCGGCTTGATCCGCGGATAGCCGCGTTTGCCTTCGAGCGACTCGATCAAGCCGGTTTCCTCACCGCAAATGTAAGCGCCCGCGCCCCGGTGCACGTGGATCTCCAGATCATAACCGCTCCCGAGAATATTTTTTCCCAGGAAATTTTTTGCGCGCGCCTCCTGCAACGCCCGATTCAGAATCCTGGCGCCTTCGGCGAATTCGCCTCGGATATAAATATACGCCAAATGCACATCATTGGCGTAGCAGGCAATGATCATGCCTTCGATCATCTGGTGCGGGTCTTTGTAGAGAATCTGCCGGTCCTTGAACGTGCCGGGCTCCGATTCGTCGGCATTGCAGATCAAATAAACCGGCTTGCCGCTCTTGCGATCCACGAAGGACCACTTCAAGCCCGCGCTGAACCCGGCCCCCCCGCGCCCTCGAAGGCCCGAGAATTTAACTTCGTCCCGAATCTGTTCCGGGCCCGATAGCTTCCGTCCGTCCGGGAGGTCTTTGGGGGCAATCGCGAGAGCTTTCCTGAGCACCTCATAGCCTCCATGGCGCAAGTAACACTCCACATCCGGAGAGTAACCCGGCTGGTCAGCGTATTTCAGGATGAGGCGGTGTTCGGAGGGCATGCTTGGTTAATTCAACAAACCCTCACCCCGGCCCTCTCCCATCCGATGGGAGAGGGAGGCGAGTCCGACGCGCGGGATCGTTTCGAGATTTGTGGTTGCAACAAACGCGTTGCGCACTTCTCCCTCTCCCATCGGATGGGAGAGGGCGGGGTGAGGGTTCGTCCACTTCCCATGGCGGCTTGACTGAAAGGCTAAACCCTTTAGCCTTCTATCAGCGCCGGTTTGCCCGATGGTGTAACGGTAGCACAGCAGACTCTGGATCTGTTTGTCATGGTTCAAATCCATGTCGGGCAGCCACCGCTTCTTGCGG
>Ga0075520_1001646_pt1 | contig 10833 bp, 8 predicted proteins | sample NGEPerB_FD_75100 | JGI IMG/M metagenome (GOLD analysis project Ga0075520, IMG submission 75100) | Arctic peat soil microbial communities from the Barrow Environmental Observatory site, Barrow, Alaska, USA - NGEE PermafrostAB12-B | ecosystem: Environmental > Terrestrial > Soil > Wetlands > Peat ...
GTCCATGATGAGCAGGCGGCGGCCGCCCTGCAGGAACACCGCGCGCGTGCCGGCGCCGTCGCCCTTGTGACGCGCCAGAACCTTGTTGCTCTGCAGATCGCGCACCGCGACGGCGCCGTCGCGCCCGATCATGACAAGCCGCTCGCTATCCGGAGACAAAACCATGCGCGCAGGCGCGCCGAAGTCGTGCGGCAGGATGCGCTGCCCATCCGTCGTCAGCCCCTGACGAACGTATATTTTATCGGCGCTCGCAACGACGATCCGGCCGGCAGCGCCGTCCGTGACGATGGCGGTAGCGCCTTCCGGCATGTCGAGGCGGCCACGCTCGTGATTGGCAAAGATCGCTTTATAGGCCGAGGCGATGGCGTCAGACACGAGAGGCCGGTCGCGCCCCGCGGCAGGATCGGGCAAGGCCTGACGCAAGAGCGCGATGGCGCCGCGAACTGTTCCGTCAGTAACCAGTCCGTCGGCCGTTTTGGCGAGAAAGCGTGATTGCGACACCAGAGCGGCGTTGCGCTGCCGCACCGCTTCGTCGCGCTGCTGAATTGCGACCTGTTCCGCCGCCACCGCGCGGTCGCGCTCGAACAAGGCCCAAGTGGTCAGCCCGGAGAGGCCGATAATCGCCGCGCCGGCCGCGATCGCGAGATTACGCCGAACTTTGGCGCGCGCGCGCACAAATTCGCGATTCAAGATCGGGAGATCGCCGTCCGCGATATCGAATATCTTGGCGAGCACCTTCGCGACTTGCGGATCATACTGCGCGCCAAAGCGGAACCGCGACAGCGCCGATTGCGAGAAAAAGCGCAGGTCGACCCAGTCCCAGCGCGCCGAGATGCGTTCAAGCGGAGCCGGAAAGCGATCGATCGGCGCGCCCGGCCCCATCACCACAAGCACGCGCGACGGGTCGCCGTAGAATTTCAGGAACGTTTCGATTTCACGCTCGCACCAGTTCGGTTCGCCGTCGTTGATCGTCTCGAACACGGATGGCGTTTGCAGCAGCAGCAATGTCCGCGAGCGGCACAAGGATGCGGCGATATGCTCGTCCCAGAAATCGACATTCGGCTTCTGATACGAGAGGTCCAGAAAGACCCGGTTCTGCGCACCGCCGACGCTGGCGTCGTGCGCCGCGATCTTGTCCTTGAGTTCGACCGGCGCCTTGAAGCCGGTGATGCGATCGCGCAACCAGCGCGCCAGCGGCAGGGCATCGCCCCGGCGATAGGAGATGAAGCCGAGAAACGGCTGGCCGCTCCCGGCGTGTTGCAGCAATGTCGGACTGAGGCCAGCCGCGCGGAGCCTCTCCTGCTCTGCCGTGGGAGCAGCCTCATTCATGCGAGCGATACTCGAAGAGGTTCAGAGTGACCTTTGGCCGGCGCCCTTTTGTCATTGCAGTCGGCCGCAGCCAACCCTCTCGCCACATGCATTTCCTTGCAGCTCGGACGCGCAGAAAACGCCTTTATCGGGAGTAAAGGGTCGAAGCTGATTTCCAGAACTGAAAACAATACAGACATTCGGGGCGCGCGATGGATTCTTGTCCCAGGATGTCGTGGTGATGTGCGTGATATAAACCTTGGAGCTAGACTCGATTTCTCGCGACACCGGCAGCGATGGCGTCGACGACACCATGTCGGCGCCGTCATTGAGATGCCGAATATCGAGGGCGCGCACGGACCCGCTGCCGGCGCGGCCATTGGCGTTCATGGCGACGAAAACATTATAGGTCATGACGCGCGCGTCGGCGAAGCGCAGATTGAACTGAAACTGCCAGGAATTCGGATTGTTGTTGGGATGTGCTGCGCCCGTGAATTCCGGCCACTGGTTGGCATCTTCCGATGTACTGGCGACAATCACGGGAGGCGCCGCGGGCTGTGCCGGAGCTGCGGGTTGAGCTGGCGCTGCCGGTGATGCTGGTTTAGTCGAGCCGTCAGGTGTGTCCATGTACGATTTGAGGCCGACAACCGCAACGATGATGGCGGCCCCGATCAGCGCGAAGCGAAACATCGGCTTCTGCGCCATGGCTGCGACGCCCGCCGCGCCCGTCGGGGCGGCGGATGACGGCGACGGCGCATAGGATGGCGCAACCGTCGGCGCTGTTGGAGGCGCAGCGGTCGGCGCAACTTGTACTGCGGGCGCGTCGTCGCCCCATGTCAAACTATCAGCCGAGGGTGCAGCCGCTGCTGCTGCTGCCGCCGCCACGACCGCGGGCGATACTGCGCTGCCCGGCGCAGCGCCCGAAAGCGCCGCGCTCCATACATTGACCGCCCAGCGGGCGAGGTCTGCTTGCAGCCCGGTATCGGCGACCAGGGAATTGACTTCCTGCTCAATTTTGAATTGGGACGGCGCCCCGCTCTCGGCGGCCAGATGTTTCGGAACGTCCATATCGTAGGCGGACATCAGCAGCCGGACCGCACGGGTTTCGCTCGGCGCATGGTCGCGCAGCAGGCCTAGTGTGCGGCGGCGGTCCTCCAGCACGGCCATGCCATGACGCTGAAGAATGCGGCCCAGGATTCCGGCTATTTCCGACACCGGCATCGTGCCGGCGTTGGAAGTCTCCGCGGATTTAGACGCTTTGGTGGGTTTTACCATACGAGTTCGCCACCATTTTCATTTTCGCTGGCGACTCCTTGCGCCAGATTTTGCACAGGGTCTGCCGAAGCGCCCACCGGCGCTGATGCCGCCTTCATGGGGACGGACGCGGCCCATTTGATGCGATTGACAAGGGTCTCCGCGCTGTTGGCCTGCAACGGCTTCATGTCCAAGTGACCAATGAAACTCTGCAGCAGAGTCTTGTCGGCGTCCGAACCGATGGCGACGGCAATGCGGATCGCCTTCGCGCCGAATTCGGATTTCATGAAAGCGGCGAGCCCGGCCTCGGCGTCGTCGGTCGGCAGGCCATCGGACAACATCACGAGGACGGGAGGCAGTTGCCGGCCAGGCATCTTTTCCGGCGTCAACGCTTGCGCCAAGGCTGCGAACGCCGCACCCATGTTGGTTTCGCCCCCGGCGGTCAGATCGCTCCACTCAAACTGATCGACCGGCACCGGAGCCTCAACGGTCCATTGCACGTCGTCGGCAAAGCGCAGCACGCGCACCAGCACATCGTTTTCCGGATTGTCGGCCGCCGCCGCGCGCATCGCCGGAATCGCGGAGCGCACGGCGTAGTTCAATGATGCGATCTTATCCCCCATCATCGAACCGGAACAATCCACCGCCAGCACGAAATGAAGTTGGCGGCGCGTCAGTCCGGCCGCAGCGAGTTCAGGCCCGTTCGGCGTAACCATGCAGGCTCCTTAATAGCGGCAGCAATCAAACGGCCTGCACGTCGATGGTCACGGCGCCGATCTTGATCTTCTCATTGGCGACGAGCTTGACGCTCCGTCCGGCCGCGACAGTGGTCGTGGCGCCGGTGTCGAGCGTGACGGCCCACACGACGGACGTCATGTTCTTGAGTCCGATCGCCTTGGCATCCTGAGGATGCACCGTCACCTCCGCCAGCGTACCGGAAGACAGGCCCCGCCCCGGAAACAGCATCGCGAGGTCGATCGTCTGACCGGCGACGATGCCATAGCGTTCGGCGCCGTTACTCAGAATGAAGCGTGGGACCGGCGCAGCCTGCGGCGCGGCCATGGACGGCTGCGGGACCGCGGGCGCACCCATTGGGAAAGCGCCGGGCGTCGCTGTCGTCGCCTTCGGCCGGAAAAACGCGCCCACCACCTGCGAGAGTCCTCCCCACGCAGTCGCATTGTGCTCCGGCAACGTGCCGGTCGCCACCGGAAGCGGCACGCCGCCGACGATGATGGAGTCGGTCGGAATAAACGCCGGGCCCTTGCGCACAGCCTCAAGCTGCTTGGCCTTCAGGAAGCAGCCAACGAATACGAACAGCGTGATTGCGCCGTCCACCCATAAACCCGTCACACTATTAGAGACTGCCGCTGCATCCCACAGCGTATGCAGCACCGCCGCCACCAACCAGCCAATCGTGAGCAATTTGATCATGGACCCCGGATAACGCGCCACCAGGCCGATGAAGTAGCCGAAGATACCAGCCCAGGCCATGTGACCGATGACGCCTTGCAGCACGCGGGGGACCATAAGGGCGAACCCCTCGGCGAGGCCGAATCCTTCGCCGGCCACCTTCGTTATGTCACCCACGTGTTTCGGCACATATTGACCGAGCGTCTCCACAATGATGAAGCCGGCACCGGCAGCGAGCCCAAACATGATGCCTTCCAGCGGGGTTGAAACTCGGAACCAATCCAAATAGCGCGATGCCGGCGCATTGGCCGCGGTGCTGGGCGTTCGCAGCACGAGGAAGAGACCGATCAAAGCGGGGACGGCCTTCGTCAACTCTTCCAACAGGCCGGCGCCGAAAAAATAACTGATGAAGATGTTGAGAAAGGCCGGATGCGTGGGATCGCCCCCGGGAAGGATGTCGCGAAACACAAATGCGAGGAAGCTAAAGAACGACGTGTTCAGTTCGAGGTACACGATCCCCATAGGAATGATGTAGATGAAGATGGGCTTTTGGATGCCGGAATAGATATAAGCCGCGTAAAAAATGCAAAACAGCAGATATGCCGTGAGCACGATCGCATATTGCGAGAAATTATTGTGCAAATTTTGCATCGAGAACAGCAGCATGCAAACGGCCGCCGTCACCCCCAGAGGAATCAGGATCCCACTTTTGAGAATGTTAATCTTCGTCGAACTAAACGGAATGATTTCGGAGTCGCTCGGTCCAGCAAGATCGCGCGGTGTCGGCGGCATCGCGGGGACGCCGAGCGGCGGAGGGGCAGGAGGAAGATTGGTCATGGAGCTTTACTCTCGCCGGTCAGGAGATGCGTTGGCCAACTGAGGCGACTGTACGGTAAATATTTTGCGAGTCAATTTGGCAATGACGCTCACGCGTCCGCTCATTTCGCTGGCTCGCGCGGAGGGACGGGAAGCGCCGGCGCGACGGGAACCGGAATCGGCGCATCGCCGCTGCGTCGCGGCACGGGGGTCGTAGGACGCGCGGGCACACTGAGCTCTTTCGGCTGTACCGGCTCCTTCGGCACCGGCTCGCCCGTTTGCGGCGAGTCTGTCGGGTCGTCCGCCTTGCGCGGCGGCGCATCCCCCTGTTGCGGGCCGGTCTGCAAAGGCGCGACCGGACTTGAAACCGGTGCTTGCGGAACAGGCGTCGCGGCTTGCCGGCTTTTCATCGCCCAATAAAGACCGCCGGCGCCGAGCACCGCGCCCAGCACAGCGGCCGCAGCCAGAGCGCCAAAGCCGAACTTATAGGTCGCGGCAACGGGCGCCGACGGAGCCAGAGGAGCATGGCCGTGCACAGTGTCTCCCGCATCGGCTGCGTAGCGGGCCGCAGGCGCAGCGACCGATTGGGCCAGCGGCGCGGCCGCGCGCGCACCGGAGATTCCGACCTCGGACAGCGTTGCTGTTGCAGGAACGGGCGTCGTGGCGGCGGCGTTGTAAAACATCATCAGTGTGTTGTCGTCGCCGCTGCCCATTTCCGAACAGCGCGCCAGCCAGCTTTCAAGATCGGCGCAGGTCGCCTGCATCCCGTTTTCTTGCACGAGCGAACGCCAACGGCGCGCGACGTCGAAGAACTGCGAGTCCTCCGCAAAAGATTTCGAAAGGCCGTCGCTCGAACCCATCGCAAAACCCGGCGTAGCAAGCGGATGCGGAGCGCCGAACAACTTCGTCCGGAAATGCGCGACGGCATCCGTATGGCAGAGCGAGTAAGTCTGCTCGCCTTCAAGGCCTTCGTCGTCCGGCAAGGGCTTCGTGAGATCGCCGCCGGGGGGCGCCGCCAGAAGGTCGCCATCGCCTATCTGGGTAAAGACGCTGATGCCGGGACCGAATGCCGCCGCGATGCATGTTGCGCCATAGGCGACATGCGGGTCACTGACCGAAAGCTTCGGATCCGGATCGGACTGGATGTCCGAAGCCACCGCCTTGCGCCAGGATGACACGATGCGCGCAGGCAATGCCGCCAAGCCGGCCTGCAGGCGATCGAGATCGGCGACGCTGGCGGCGCCATCGGCGCTCAACGCCGTGAACGCCTCGCGTGCGGCCTCGACGGCGAAACGGGAACCGCGATCGCTGCGAAAATGCGGATCGCTGCCGTGACCGTCGGAGACGGCGATGATCGTCCATTGACCACACACCCAGCCGCCACGCGCGTCCTGGTTGGGCTTATTGCGAAGAATATGGGAGGCCCCGCGGGCGCTCGCGCCGCCGATCACGCCTGCGCTCGCTGTCGGCACCCGCGTCATGCGGCGCTTCCCAAAGGCACGGCGTCGGCGCCGGAAACGCCGGAGACCGTGCCTTCGCGAATACCGAAATTGATGGCGATTCCATCGACGATGCGGACCGTCTTGCCCGGCACGATCGTGACCTTATTGCCGTCAACCGTGTGCGCGGACCATGTGCCGGCGCCGATATTCTGCAATCCCAGGATCGCGCGATCGCGCGGATGGCTTTCCACCGTGCCGATGGGCGCTTCGTCGGTGACGATATAGCCGGAGCTCAACTGATATTCGAAGAGTTTGCGCCGCGGGGTGAGCAGAATGGGATCCCGCCCGGCATTGAGCAGCGGCGGCAACGGCACCGCGGCGCCGCACGCGACGCAACTGCATCCGCGTTGTTGCATCGCGCGATCGACGCCGTGCGCAAATCCGCAGGCCGGACAGTTCACGGTCGATTCGCGCAAATGCGCAAGCGCGCTGCGCCACTCGCTTTCGAGCGGCCGGTCCTGGATCTGCGTCAATCCCAGTGTGAAGACGCGGATGAACAAAACGCGCATGCGTTCGGTCATCGCCGCCCAGCGCGCGACCACCCAATCGTGAACTTTGGGCACCGGACCATTGGCATCGGAATGCGGATCGAAAAGAAAGCATGGCTCCTGGCCATAGAATTTCATTTCCAAGGCATGGTCCATGATTCCCGCCTGCGCTTCGCGCTTGCCGTCGAGCGGATGCCAATTGAAGATCATGTAAAAAAACAGCACCGCCATCGAGTAAAGATCGGTCTTGGTCGACGGCAGGGCTTGCCGGCGCACCACCTCCGGCGCCATGAACTTGCGGGTGCCGTAGACTCCGCCCGGCTCGCCGTCGACCGCGATATTGTCGGCATCGCAGATCTGAATGGTGCCGCGCTCGGCATCGATGAAGAAGCCGCCAAAGTTGATGTCCTGATAACAATAGCCCGTCGCATGCAGCCGCTGGAAACTCGTGGCGATGTCAAAACATGCGGTTGCGCGGATATCGAGCGCCGGATTGATGCCGCGCGGCGGCGCTACGAACAGATCCTTGAGCGGGCGGCGGTCGCTGCTGATCAACGGCATGATGTAGCCGAAGCTCGGCGAACCCTGGATCTCCGCAAAATCGAGCGGCCAAAGGAAGTTCTGGTCCGGCGGTCCTTGCCTGACCATGCGCGCGATTCTCGCGCGCAGCGTCAAGTCCGCAAGCACGACATGCGAGTGATACCATTTCAGCGCCAGCCGCCGCCCCGTGGTATCGACGGCATAGACCGCGCCCTGCCCTCCGCTTCCGATCAATTCCCCAACAATGCCAACGCTGCCCGATGACAGGCGAAACGGCTGTCCGCGGGCGAGTTCGTCACGGGTTGGCGTCATGCGGACACGGGCGGGTTCTGCTCACAAGCAAGCAATGGATTCGAGACCGCATAGTTGCAATATGCATGCGGTATGACAAGCTTGCGTTGAATTTTGCGCGTCGCAACGTAATGGCAGTGCAATGAAGCAAACGACAGTTATGCCGAAGCCACGGATGGCGCTGCAAATCGGCATCGCAGGTCATCGCTCCAACAAGCTCGACCGCGAGAGTCAAATGGCGGTCGACCATGCGCTGCGCAGGCTTTATGCGATGATCGGCGAGGCGATTGCCAAGCTCGCGCTGGAAACGCAAGACCGCATCTATTCAACGGCTGCACCCTTGATCCGGATCGTCAGCGCTCTGGCGGAAGGAGCCGATCGCATCGCCATCACCGCCGCTCCGGCGGATTGGCGGCTCGAAGCTGTCTTGCCAATGCCGCGTTCGGAATATGCGCGCGACTTTCTTGGGAATGCGGCGGCGAGCGATTCCAATGCCGAATTCGAGCGCCTGCTGACGCGCGCCGCCTCCGTAACCGAGCTGCCGCTGTTGCCGGCCGTCGACGTCCGGGACGACGCCGGCAGAGCCCTGCACTATCACGCCTTGGCGGCCTTTCTCGTTCGCCAGATCGACCTGCTGGTCGCGGTTTGGGATGGCCAGCAGGCGGATGGTCCAGGGGGCACCGCCGGCGTCGTCGCGCGCGCCTGCAACGAAGGACGGCCGGTGCTGTGGATCGACCCCAAGGATGCCGCGATGCCGCGGCTTCTTCTCGCCTTTGACGCCGTGGGCCCCATCGATCATCGATGGCAGACCTTGGAGGCCGGCGTCGTCGACCGCTTGTTGCGCGATATCCTGATGCCGCCGGCGCCACCGGTTTCGGCGCATGACAAGCATCATGGGGCGCACGGTAATGAGAACGGTGCCGGCGAACACGCCGCCGCCGTGAAGCCAATTCCGCAACTGCCGTCCTATTTTGCTCTGCGCTGGCCGAAGCCGATGCGCTGGCCGTTCGCTTACAATCTGTTGCGCTGGCTCGCTGGCGCGGGCCGTTGGTCGTGGCCGATCGCCTATCCGAGCTACGACGATCTCGCCAAAAGCTGGGATGGCTTCTTCACCGCGATTGCCGGCCACCCCTCTAGAAATGCCGCCGAATTCAATGGACGCCTGCGCTCGATCCTGTTGCCGCGCTCGATCTGGGCGGACGCCTTGGCGTGGTACTACGGCCATCTCTACCGCAGCGCCTATGTGTCGATCTTCATTCTCGCCGGGCTCTCGGTGCCGGTGGGGCTCTGCTATTTGTTCTTTCTGGAATCTCCGGCGATCCTGGACATCAAAGCCGGCTTCGTGGTCGCCGAACTGCTGATCATCTCGACGGTCGTGGTTGTCGTGCGCCGCGGTATCCGGCAGCATTGGCACGCCGTCTGGCTGGCAACCCGCGAGCTGTCGGAACTGCTGCGGCTGGGGCGCTCACTCGCCTATGTGGGGGCGCTGCGCGATTTCGTGGCCGCGCCGCATGCCGGCGGACGGGAAACTCTTCCATCCTGGTATGTGCGCGCGACCTTCCGCGAAATCGGCCTGCCCAGCGGTGTTCTCGACGCCACTTATCTGCGCCATGTGCTGAACGCCGCGCTGACCACGGAAATCGAGGAACAGCGGGCCTACCACACCGCCAACGCCAGGAATCTTGGGAAAATTCATCACATGCTGCATCACAAAGGCGACGCCTGCTTCGTCGCGACCGTCGGCATCCTGGGAATCTATCTCTTGGTCTGGGTCATTGATCGCTTTTTGCTGCCGGGCGCGGCGCATGCGCAGGAACACGCCGGCGCGCATCCGCACGGGCCGCTTCACGAAATCCTGGAATATTATATCAAGCCGATCGTCTCGATCGCGGCGGCCGGACTGCCCGCGTTTGGCGCCGCGCTTTCCGGCATTCGCGCGCAAGGAGACTTTGAAGGCTTCGCGCAGCGCTCGGCAACCACGCACCACGAACTGACCGAGGTCGAGCAGCAGATCGGCGCCTTGTTGTCCGTCCCCGACCAGATCGACCTGCAGGCGGGCACGGATGTCCTGCTCGCCGCGACCCGCGTCATGGCCAAGGATGTCAGCGCCTGGCAACAGCTCTATGTGAGCAAGCGGCTGACGCTGCCCGCCTGAGGCCGGCGCTGTATAGTCATGGGGAGATCGCTTCATTGATAACGTCGTGATACCGGTTCTAAGCTAGACGTTGCAGCCGCGAACGAAAGAACCACAGCGATGGCGTACAAGTTGAGGGATATCGGGCTTGTCTGCGCGATCTCGCTGGCTCTGCTCGCGCCGGTGCGTGCGGCGATGGAGCCGGACAATGTCGCGGCGCAAGTGCGCGACGCAGCCAAGATGTGCCGCGAGATGGGTGGCACGCCGAATACCGACGCCATGCTGACGGTCGACGACCTCAACGGCGATGGCGGCGAGGACTGGATCGTTGATTACAAAAAATTGCAATGCGCAGGCACGCCTAATCCGTTTTGCGGATCGGGCGGCTGCGCCCTGCAGATTTTCCTATGGTCCGGCGGATCGAACTGGACGAAGGTGTTCGACGACACGGTCCAGACCTACCACTTTGCCAAAGCGCGCGGACACCGCGTTCTGGAGGTCAAATTCGGTGGTTCCGCATGTGGAAAAACGAATTATCAGAACTGTCCGAAGACTTACCGGTTCGAGCGCGGCGGTCTGTTCCCGGCAAAATGAGGCGTGCGATGCGAGGCTGTTTCAATCTCTTCTGCCTTTGCCTCGTCATGGCCGGCGTGGCCGGGAAATCCAGCGTCGCCGCACAGACGGACGCATTCAAGCCGGTGACCGCCAAGGAACTCGCGCGCAATCCCGACGCCTATGTGCGACAGCCCATCGAACTCAAGGACGCATACTGCTACGCGGCCGAAAAGGGCTACATCTGCATGACCACGGAACCGTTGTCGGTGATCGCCGAAGGAATAGCTTCGAGCGTGCGCAAGAGCATCATCGACGATGAGTGCGGCGAGTTCGATGCCCTGGAGCAATCGCCCGATTGCAAGTTTTCCCTCCGTTTCGTGCCGAAAAGCGTCAACGTAGAAACGGGAACGTACGTCCGCGGAGACAAAGCGGTGGAGGGTCAAATCAAAGTGCTGAGAACCGAGGTGATCGAGCCCATCGGGGGCCGCGATCGGTGAACCGATAGCTAAAACGGCCTATCCCCTCCCGCACATCA
>Ga0075520_1001647_pt1 | contig 10832 bp, 11 predicted proteins | sample NGEPerB_FD_75100 | JGI IMG/M metagenome (GOLD analysis project Ga0075520, IMG submission 75100) | Arctic peat soil microbial communities from the Barrow Environmental Observatory site, Barrow, Alaska, USA - NGEE PermafrostAB12-B | ecosystem: Environmental > Terrestrial > Soil > Wetlands > Peat ...
ACTGACCCTCTGCCTTAAGCTTGAATCCGCCGTCACACAATCGCGCACGGTGCCGTCATCTCATGACCTGTTCTCGGCGGCCTTCACCACCATTATTGCAGAATCTAATTTTCAGTACACACAACCGTATTCCAACGTTCTCTCGCAGAAGTTCGCGCAATTTCGCGTGGCCTCGCGCAGAACTCCATATGGTTGATGCAGGTCAAAGCCAAGGACGGGCGCGGCGGGCAACTTACCTGCGGACGGTTTCCTCCCCATCCGCCGTCTAACAACTTCACCCCGTCCCGGCCCTTCGGGTCGGGGCAGCCCACCATGATCAGCAGGGAGTCATCCACCATGACTAGCCGGATCCGTTCCATCGCATTGCTCCCGGTATTGCTCGGCGCGCCATTGGCACAACCGGCGTTGGCCGATTCGTCGCTCGCCCAGCCGACCTACAGCTACCAGTTGATCGACACGTTCGAGGTCAAGGGCCGACAAGGCGTCACCAGCGACGGCGAGTTCTACTACGTCAGCGGCAGCAAGGCGCTCTACAAGTACGACAAGAGCGGCAAGCTGCTCCAGAGCAACGAAAACCCGTTCGAGGGCTACCCGATTCCCGCCAACCACATCGGCGGAATCGACGTTTTCAACGGCGAGATTTTCGTCAGCGCGGAAAACTTCGCGGACGGCGTCGGCAAGGATATCCAGATCGCCATCCACGACGCCAACACCCTGAAACTCAAGCGCGCGTTCAGTTTCGAACCATCCAGCGGCCAGCAGGAAGTGTCGGGAATCTGCGTCGACACCGACAAGCGCATCGTCTGGATGGTGTCGTGGGTGGGCGAGGAAAGCGGCCGCTACATCTATGGATACAGCCTCGACACCGGGAAATATCTGCGCAAGCTCCATCTGCAGCCCGTTCCGCAATGGATTCAAGGGATCCATTACTGGAAAGGACAACTGTTCGTGACCGCCGACGACGGCACGGCCGATGACGACGAGCCGGACAATCTGTACCGCGTCGACGTCACCGACAAGACCTATGCCCACGTGGTCCGCGAGAAGGTTTTCACCGAGGTCAAGCGCCAGGGCGAAATCGAGGCCGGCGGGGTCGATCCCAAGACCGGCGAGTTTCTCGTCCTGTTCAACCGCGGATCACGCATCGTCCTCGGCATGGTCAAGGGCTTTTACCCGGGCTACGACCGCGAGATTTCCGAGGTCTATCGCTACAAGATGACGCCGTTCTCGGCGAAGTAAGACGGCGAGGCAAATCCACGCGTCCCGGCGTCACGGCCGGGCCGGATGTCCGGCCCGGCCGTCGTCTTTCCCATAGCCGCGTAGAGCGCGCTGTGCTCATGCAAGGCTGAGATGACCGACGCAACCTGCGTCTCATTAAGGAGGCGCCCCTTTACCTCGCCCTTGTCATCTAAGGGGAAGCTATTGCGCAGCTTGCGGTAGGCTTTTTCGAGCTTCGGCAGGCGACTACCGGGCACAACGATTGCGCCGATGAGCGACACACTTCCTTCTTTGCCAATGCCAGTGAACGGCCCCGTCTCGTCCATGAATATGTGCATTCGTCTTCTCCGTCACCGCGCAGCCGGAAAAAGAAGGCGTTGGAATCCGCTAGGTCGGCCGCGATAAGCCTCCGCACGGGAAGAATGAAAAAACATCGTTAAATCAAAGTCCCTATTGGATTTCAGTCGCTGCCGCTACCCCACGATATCTCTGCAAGGTGCGGAGGTTCGCGAGAGGTCGATCTGCGCCAACTGCAACGCTTCGGCCTTGGATTTCCCGTCCACACGCCAGTACTTGTAGAATCGTGCCATCAGCGACGCCGTGCTGACATCCGCCACTTGCCACAGTGATGCCATCACCGCGCTGGCGCCTCGTTTCTGCATAATGGTGGCAAGCGCCTCGGTCTCGTTACCCTTCGCCCGCGGGTTGGTAACGGCTGTCTCGCAGGCGGATAGCACGGCCAGATCGAGGGCGCGGGAATCGAAGACCGGGCTGTCGAACTCATCGAGACCAAGGATCGTGCCGTCGATAGTGTCTGGTTGAACAACTCGGGCCAAACCGAGCAGGCACGGCCAGAACCGGGTCATCCATACTAGCAGGGCCCGATCGCTACCCCGTAGCCGAAGATGTTTCGGCGCCCGCCTCAGAGCGATATTGAGTTGATGACGAAGAAAGAGGTTCTCGACTTTAAGCCGGTGCCGCGACTTGAATAGGTCGGCGACATACGATCCAAGCAAATGGACGATCATAAGCATTGTATCAATGATGCGCTGATTCTGTCTTACCGCGCGAATCCGGCCGGATGCAATTTTCGGGAACCACAGCCGTCGGTCGTCCTCTAACGTGTCGTGATATCTCGCTTCGGCGCTTTGCGGACTGCTTCGCGGGATTCTACTATTAGATGATCGATCACGGCGCGAACACCCTCCATCGATTCAGCCGCAACCCGGACCGCCTGCTTTTCCAAGTCGGAATCCACTAATCCCCAAAGCTCCACGAGTCCATCGTGTACTATGACGTTCAGTCGTGATGCATCCGCCCAGAGTTGCTCAGCAAGATGCCGCAAAATCTTGAGGCGAAGCGTCGTATCTGAGGGCGTAATATCCAGGCGGGCCGGGGCACTTGTCAGTGCCTGAATGAGATTGGCTCTGCTGACGATGCCGACAAGCTTGCCATTCTCTACAATAGGGACCCGCTTGATCGAATTATTTTCAAGCAAAGCCGCAATATCATTGAGCAATGAGTCAGGCGATGCGGTGATCACCTTTCGCGTCATGAGGTCTGCTGTCTTCCGTGCCCGCGCTTTCACATACTCCGCCGCCAGGTGCTCCTTGCCAGCATATTCGAGGTACCAATACGGATGCGGCCGCTCTGTTCCGAGTTCGGAACGATACATGATGTCGCCTTCGCTAATGATCCCAATGAGTTTACCGGCGTCATCCACTACAGGCGCGCCGCTAATTCGATATCGCACAAACGTTTTTGCAACCTCCTCTATCGAGGAGTTCGGCTTCACAGTAATGACCGGGAAAGCCATAACATCGCGCGCTTTCATCATTCTCTCCCGTACGCTTCATTTTTTTGCTTCGAAATTTGCTCATTGAACTTTTATAAGTATAACCGAATTCTGGCCGATAACCTATTAATACCGATCAATTCGGGTAAATCAGACCAACGTTACAGATCGCGCCTCCCGCGCTCAACTCAGATTTCTATGCGCCTTTCCGTTTCGGCGTCAAAAAGATGCGCGCTCGTGGCCTCGAAGCGTAGGGGCAGCGCCGCTTGTCCTACGCTCGGCATCGCGTGGTGCAGCCGCGCCGCGACCCGCGTGCCCGTCTTGTCCGGGCCGATGTGGCCGTAGACGAGCGTGTCCGAGCCGAGCAACTCCGTGAAATCAATGTGGGGCGTGATCAGCGCCGCGCTTGGCTCACACGGCAGCACGTCATCGGGACGCACGCCTAGCAGCACCCTGCGCCCGGCATAGCTTGCCAGCGGCTTGGGCAGGCGCACCTGAACCTCGCCGTCTGCCACCAGCGTGGCGCCGTTTGGCGCAATGCGGCCCGGGATCAGGTTCATTGGCGGCGAACCGATGAACCCGGCGACGAAGACAGTCTCCGGCTTGTTGTAGACGTCCAGCGGCGCGCCGATCTGCTCGGTACGCCCCGCGTTGAGCACGAGCATGCGATCAGCAAGCGTCATGGCCTCGACTTGGTCGTGCGTTACGTACAGCGTGGTGGTGCGCAGGCGCTTATGCATCTCCAGCAGTTCCGCGCGCATCTGCACGCGCAACTTGGCGTCGAGATTCGACAGCGGCTCGTCGAATAAAAAAACGGCCGGCTCACGCACGATCGCGCGCCCCATCGCCACCCGCTGACGCTGGCCGCCCGACAGATCGCGCGGATTGCGCTTGAGCAGCTCCGCTAATTGCAGAATCTCCGCGGCTTGCTGTACGCGCGCCTCTATCTCGGCCTTCGGCAGCCCATGGATCTTCAGCCCGTAGGCCATGTTGCCGTATACGCTCATATGCGGATACAGCGCATAGTTCTGAAATACCATTGCAATGTTCCGGTCCTTGGGCGCGAGGTCATTGACGACCTTGCCCCCGATCATCACATCACCCGAGGTTACCGGTTCCAGCCCAGCCAGCATCCGTAACAACGTCGACTTGCCGCAGCCCGACGGCCCCACAATCACCACGAACTCTCCGTCCGCAACATCGATCGTCACCCCCTCGATGACTCTGACCTTGCCGAAAGACTTGTAGACATTGCGAAATGATACTTCGGCCATCTATTTTTCCTATTCGATCAATTCCTTTTGCGCCGGCGGAAGTGCCCCACCGGGATTCAAACGCTCTATTTCTGGCTTTGCATCGCGATGCCCTCTGCGAAGCTCTTGCGGAACAACATCAACACCAACAGCGGAGGAAGCATCGCGACGATGGTCCCGGCCATGATGACATTCCACGCCGGGGCGATTTGATCCGTGGCGATCAGCATCTTGATGCCGATCTGCATCATACGCATGTCCGCCGTCGTGGTCACGATCAGGGGCCACAGGTACTGGCTCCACATGAAGATGAACTCGATGACGAAAAGCGCCGCGATATTGGTGCGCGAGAGGGGAATCAAGATTTGGATGAAGTAGCGCAGCGGCCCCGCTCCATCCACGCGTGCCGCGTCCGAGAGGTCGCGCGGCACGGTCATGTAGAACTGCCGGAACAGCAGGATCCCAGTTGTGCTGGCGAAGAACGGGAACGTCAGCGCCGAGTAGGTGTTGATCCAGTGGAAGCTCGCCATCATCTCGAAGGTCGGCAAGATGCGCACCGGCAGCGGCAGCATCTGGGTGATCATGGTCAGCGGAAACAGCAGTGCCCGGCCGCGAAACTTGAAGTGCGTGTAGGCGAACGCGGCCATCAGCGAGAGGACGATCTTCACCACCGCCGTTCCCGCCGAGACGACCCCGGTGACGAAGAACACGCGCCCCATATTGATGCGCTCCCACGCCTCCAACACATTTGGCCATAGCTCGGTGCCGGGGATTAGCCGGGGAGGAAATTCGTAGGCCTGCTGATACGTGAGGGTGCTCACGATGAGGGCGTAGATCACCGGAAACGTGATGATCAGGACGAGCGTGATCAGGACTACGTGGCTTGCGCCCTCCTTCCACAGCCTGGAGGCCATCTCACTCCCCCTCCCTCACGGCCGCACTACCGCGCATAGATTGCCCTCCTCGTCGCGAATCGCAGTTGAACGACCGCTGCCATTGAGATGACGACGAAGACGATGATGGATTGGGCGGACGCCGCGCCGGAGTCGAGATACAGGAACGCGTCCCGATAGAGCTTATAGATCAGGATATTGGTCGCGTCCCCCGGGCCGCCATGCGTCATGATGTCGATCAGCCCGAACACCTGGAAGAAAGCATAAATCATGTTGACGAACAGCAGGAACGTCGTGGTCGGCGACAGCATCGGAAAGGTAATGTCCCAGAACGTCCGCCAAGGTCCCGCCCCGTCAACGCGCGCGCTGTCGATGAACTCCTCCGGGATATTCTGCAGCCCAGCGAGAAAAAAGACGATGTTATAACCGAGCATGTTCCAGGTTGCAGCAATGGACACGACGAGTAGTGCCAGCGGGCCATTCGTCATCCAGTTGAGGAGATAGCCTCCGGAGAGTGCGGCGACGATGAATGGCACGATTCCGGTCGACGGAGCGAACATCAAGGCCCAAATCGCCCCGGCCGCCGCCGGCGAAATTGCGTAAGTCCAGATAAAGGCGACCTGATAGAAGCCCAATCCCCTGATCTTCTGGTTGAGAAGATGCGCGATCGCTAGGGAAACGGCCAACCCGACCACCATCACGAAACCGGCGAACAGCAGCGTCGCGATCGCGCTGTTATGATAGTCGGATGCCGTGAGCAAACGCGTGTAATTGTCCAGTCCGACATACACCGTCTTGGTGCCAAAGGCGGTGGAACGGAAAAACGATCCTATCACGCTTTGCAGAAAGGGGACGACCAGGAAGACGACGATGACCGCGACCGATGGCAGGATCAAGATGTATGGTAGTAGCGGATGCCCCGGGAACCGTTCCTCTTCGATGTTGTCTGCCATCAAAGCCCCCGAAGAGAGTCCGCGCGGGGGCGGAACGGGCGGAACCGCCCGTCCCCGCGGGGCATCGACTTACTGCTGCAGTTTAGCAAAATCAGACAGCAACTGGTCAGCCTTACGCGCCGCTTCGTCGAGAGCAGCCTTGGGCGTGAGCTGACCGGAGACCGACTTCTCGATCGCGGTGCGCTCAAACTCGCGGATCTGGACGAACGGTCCCATGCGCACGCCCGTCGCTGCCGCCGTATCGCGCCGGCCGGATAGGATCTGCAGGAAGGCAGTGAGATAGTTCTGATCCTTGCTGAACCAGCCCTCGTCCAGCAGCGTCTGCACGGCGGAATTGACCGACGGGAAATATCCGGTCCCCTTGTGCCACTGCACAGCCACCTCGGGCCGCCCCAGGTACTTGAGGAATGCCCAGACCGCCCGCAACTCGTCCTTGCTCTGGCCCTTGGTCACCCACAGGCTGGCGCCGCCGATCACGGAGTTACCACTAGGATAGCCTTCGAACCGCGGCAGAAAGGTCGTACCGACCTTGAAAGGGGAGCCCTTCTCGATCCCCGCCAAGGAGGAAGTCGACTGCATCAGCATAGCGATCTGACCGGCCTGGAAAGCGGCGTTGGCCGCGTACTCGGGCCCGCCATAGATGAATATCCCCTCCTTCGCCAGCCGGGCCCAAGTAGTCAAAACCATGGTCCCGAACTCGCCGTTGATCAGCACCTTCGTCGCCAGCCCTTTGCGGCCATTTTCATTATTGGCAAACAACTGGTCGTGAGCCGCGAAGGTCTGTTCAAGCTGCCAGTCCGGCCAGCCGAAGGAGAGCACGTGCGGCACCGCGCCGCTGGAAATCAGCTTCTTGCCGTGCTCCTCCAACTCGGCCCAGGTCTTCGGCGGCTTGTTGGGGTCGAGCCCCGCTTTCGCGTACAAATCTTTATTGTAGTATAGCATCGTCGTCGAGGAGTTGAACGGCATCGACCAGAGTTTCCCGTCGGTCGAGTAGTAGTTGGTGATCGGGATCACGTACTGCGCCCAGTCCCAGGATTCGCCGACCATGCCCGGGATCTCGTGCACCGGAATGACGGCGCCGCTGGACAGCATCTGCTGCGTTCCGATCTCGTACACCTGCACCAGGCTGGGTGCCGTCCGCGACCGATACGCTGCGATGTACTTGGTCATGGTTTCTTCGTAACTTCCGGTGTAGAGCGCCTTAAGCTCAAAATCGGGATGCGTCGCGTTGAAGTCTTTCACGATCGCGTCAACGACCTTGCCGTTCGAGCCGCTCATTGCATGCCACCAGGTGATTTCGATTTTCTTGGCTAGAGCGACCTCCGGCATCAAGCAGGCGCCCAAGATCAGCGCCAGCCCGATCATCAGCCACCTTCGAATGTTGATTAACATGACAGCCTCCTTGAAGCCTCAGCATACGCTGAATGCGTGAGCGCTACTGCAAAGACAAACACACGCCGAGCAAGGACAAAATCGCACTGACGCGAGCAGACCGCGCCCAATGTATGAACATTATACACTTCGCCACGGATCCTTTTTGAGATGCATCAAATGGGGCGAACCCGCCAATCCTCTGCACCGGAGGCGCAAGCTCTGCCTATTCCGAGGCGTCACCGTCCCCCTCGTTTGGAAAGACATCCTGGTCGGCGCCCTGTTCTCCTTCCTCACGTCAATTCAGGAGGCTTCGGCGACCATCTTCCTGACGCGAGGAGGCTGGGAAATGATCCCCTTCGGTATTTTCACCTTCTATATTGCAGGCTCGCAGAGCCAGGCTGCTGCCCTCGGGGTGATCTTGATCGCGCTATGTGCGCTGAGCTTATTCATAGTCAACCGTATCGCCGGGACGCGCGTCGGCGGATTGTTCGGATGACATAGGCCAGCGACGAGGCGGCGCCCGATCAGTTCATGCCGACGAGCTCACGTCCGATCGGATGCGCCCAGAGCTCGGAAATTGCCGCGTCGATCGAGCCGCCCTCGTTGACGATCCGATTGACGGCTGACGCGATCGGCAGCTGCAAGCCTAGGCGACGCCCAAGCTCGGTAATGGATGCGGCGGTCTGCACGCCCTCAGTGACGACCTTGCGTTCTGCCAGGATATCGGCCACCGAACGGCCCTCGCCCAGCGCGATACCGAACGTTGTGTTGCGCGACTGCGTGCCCATGGAACTCAAGGTGACGTCGCCGCTGCCGGCTAGACCCAAAAGATTGATCGGATTGCCGCCCTTGGCGCGGGCCAGCCGCGCCATCTCGTACAGGCCGCGGGCGATCAGCAGCCCGCGAAAGTTCTCGCCCATCTTGCGGGCGATCGCGATGCCGCAGGCGATGCCAAGCACGTTCTTGAAAGCGCCGCCAATGGTCGCGCTGATCGGATCGTCGGATGCGTAGACGTGGAAGTCGGCGCTGCTCAGCGTCTTCGCCAACTGTTCGGCCAGGGCAAGATCGGCGCTGGCCAGCGTGACGCAGGTCATGAGGTCGAGCGCGACTTCCTTCGCAAAAGACGGTCCCGCGAGCACCGCAACGGCCACCTGCGGCAGAGCCTCGGCGATGACTTCCGGCATCAGCGCACAACTGCCCCGCTCGATCCCCTTCGAACAGGAGACCACCGCGATCCCCGGCCGCAAGGCATCGCGCATTTGCATCGCAACGCCCCGCAGGAATTGCGATGGAACGGCCAAGAGGACGAAGTCCACCGCACTCACCGTCTCAACGAGATCAGAGCTTGCCCGGATACCTTGCTCAAGAGGAACGCCTGCTAGGAAGACGGGATTGCCACGGCCGCCGTTGATCGCGTCCACGACTTCGGGCTCGCGCGCCCAAAGCTTCACACCAAGCCCGGCGCGCCGCGCGGCGCAAGCCATCGCCGTACCGAAAGAGCCGCCGCCGACGATCGCTGCTGTTGTCATGGCTGGGACGCTTCCGAGAGCCGCGGGTGAGGTTGCTAATAGGTGGCACGCCCGCCGGATATGTCAAAAACCCCGCCGGTCGTGAAAGAGCATTCCGTAGAAGAACAGAACGCCACCATTGCCGCGATCTCTTCAACCAGGACGAAACGGCCGCGTGGCACTTTGGCCAGCATCGTACGCACGAATTCCTCGTCGAAATCCTTCAGAAGCTCCGTCTTGCACGATGACGGCGTTATGCAATTCACGGAGATGTCGTAGGTCGCGAGCTCCTTCCCAAGCGATTTGGTCAGGCTGATCATGGCGGCTTTGGAGGCGGAGTAGGCAGCCATATTCGGATTACCCTCCTTGCCGGCGACCGAGGCGATGTTGATGATGCGGCCGTAATTGTTGGCGATCATGCCCGGAATAAGCGCACGGCAGCAATAGAACGCACCATCGAAGTTCACCGCCATGATTCGGCGCCAGGCATCGAGCGGATATTCCCACGTCGCTTGCGTCGGCCCGCCAATCCCCGCGTTGTTGACGAGAATGTCGACGCGGCCGAATGTCTTCAGCGTCGCATCGCGCGCCTGCTCGACCATGCCGTAATCGGCGATGTCGGCGGTGTTGGCTGTGACACGCCCCCGACCCGCCAGGTTCCGTCCCGTCTGCTCGGCGAGCGCCTTATCGCAATCCCAAATCGCAACCGCCGCGCCTGAGTCGAGAAAACGCTCGACAATCGCCCGGCCAATGCCCCGACCGCCGCCGGTGACGACGGCAAAGCGGCCACTGAGGTCAATTTTGTTGGGCATGTTGAATCTCCAATCAAAACTCTATTCCGCCGTTGCCGCCTGCAGGCTGCTTTGTCGGGTCTCTTCCTCGGCCTCGCTGACCACTTCCATCGTCCGCAAGATGCTGGAAGGATTGACGCTGATCGAGTCGATACCGAGCCGGGTGAGATAACGGGCGATTTCGGGATAGTTCGCCGGGGCCTCGCCGCAGATTCCGACATGACGCCCATTGCGCTTGGCACCGACCACCGCCAGCTTGAGCATCTCCAGCATGCCGGGATCGCGCTCGTCGAAATCGAAGGCAACGATCTCGGAATCACGATCGACCCCGAGCGTGAGCTGCGTCAGGTCGTTGGAACCGATCGAGAAGCCGTCGAACAATTTGGCGAACGCATCGATCTGAATGACATTGTTCGGGATCTCGCACATGACATAGATCTCGAGACCGTTCTCTCCGCGCTTGAGACCGTGGCTGGCCATGGCATCGAGGACGCGCTGTGCCTCCTCCACCCGCCGGCAGAACGGCACCATGATGCGGACGTTCGTCAGGCCCATGTCCTCGCGCACGCGCCGTAACGCCGCGCATTCGAGCGCGAAACCGGCGGCATAGGCCGGGTGCGCGTAGCGGGCCGCGCCGCGGAAGCCGAGCATCGGATTCTCTTCTTTCGGCTCGAAGCCTTCGCCGCCCAGGAGCCGTGCATACTCATTGGTCTTGAAATCCGAGAGGCGCACGATCACGGGCTTGGGGTAGAACGCCGCCCCGATCATGCCGACGCCTTCGGACAGTTTTTCGATGAAATAATCCGCAGGCCTCGGATAGTTGCACACGAGTTGCTGGATTTTCTGCTGCGCCTCGGCCGAAACGACCTTCTCCGGACTGACCAGCGCCATCGGATGCACTTTGATGTGCTCGCTGATGATAAATTCCATCCTCGCCAGCCCGACGCCGTCGTTGGGAAGCATCGCGGTGCGAAATGCCAGTCCTGGGTTGCCGAGGTTCAGCATGATCTCGGTGCGCGGGCGTTTGACCTCGCTCATTTGCACATG
>Ga0075520_1001648_pt1 | contig 10830 bp, 10 predicted proteins | sample NGEPerB_FD_75100 | JGI IMG/M metagenome (GOLD analysis project Ga0075520, IMG submission 75100) | Arctic peat soil microbial communities from the Barrow Environmental Observatory site, Barrow, Alaska, USA - NGEE PermafrostAB12-B | ecosystem: Environmental > Terrestrial > Soil > Wetlands > Peat ...
GCAAGCGCACCCCGGACTCGATCCGCAAGCGCCTCGCCACGATCGAGGGGCAGCTGCCGGAGGCCGAGCCGCTCAACCGGCTGCACCTGGTCGAGGAGAAGCAGCGGCTCGAGGCCGAGCTCGACCATACCGGTGACGTCGTCGATCTCGCCGCCCTGGAGAAGAGCTTCACCAAGGTCGCCCGCCAGTACGGCGAGCGCAAGGGGATCTCCTACTCGGCCTGGCGCACCGTCGGTGTGGGCGCCTCGGTCCTGGCCCAGGCCAAGATCCCCCGCACCCGGGGCTGACCCCGAGGACGACGCCATCGGAGTGGGCGGGATGTCCGGATGGAAGCTCCAGGCGACGTCGGGCGCTGTCCGGGACGACCAGGTGGCGCACGCGCGGGCGCTGGGCACGGTGACCAACCAGTGCCCAGGGTGCGGGTGCGCAGGGGGGATGACCTGTTACCGCCTGCCTGACGGTCCCTTCGGCCGCCACCACGGCCTCCACCTCCGCTGCGGTACCTGCGGATCGATCTGGGATGTCGACCGGTCCGACGAGGCGCGGGTCCTGGACCACCTCGTCCCGGTCCCCTGAGGGCCGGCGCCGGGTCGTGGCTCAGGCAGCCGGGAGGGCCGCGCCGGCGGTGCGGAGCAGTGCGGTCAGGAGGACCGCGCCGTCCTCCGACCCGAGCAGCGGGTCCGACGCCCGTTCCGGGTGGGGCATCAGCCCGACGACGTTGCGTCCGGAATTGCACACCCCGGCGATGTCGTCGATCGAGCCGTTCGGGTTGTCCACGTAGCGCAGCACCACTCGACCCTCGGCCCGCAGTTCGGCCAGGGTGGCCGCATCGCAGGTGTAGTTCCCCTCGAAGTGGTTGATCGGGATCGACAGCTCGGTGCCGATGGTGACGCCGTCGGTCAGGGCGGTGTCGTCGCGCTCCACCCGGACCCGCACGGTGGTGCACACGAACCGCAGTCCCCGGTTCTTCTGCAGCGCCCCGGGAAGCAGCCCGGCCTCCGTGAGCACCTGGAACCCGTTGCAGATCCCCACCACCGGGCCGCCCGACGCCGCATAGGCGGACACGGACTCCATCACCGGCGAGAACCGGGCGATGGCCCCGGGACGGAGGTAGTCGCCGTGGGCGAACCCACCGGGGAGCACCAGGGCGTCGTAGGCACCGAGCGACGTGGACCCGTGCCAGACGAGCTCGGCGTCGCCACCCAACGAGCCGAGCGCATGCACGGCGTCGTGCTCGCAGTTCGTCCCCGGGAACAGGACCACGCCGACGCGCGGGGGCATCAGGCGGCCGTGTCCGCGGGCCGCACCGTCACGACCGACTCCTCGATGACCGGATTGGCCAGCAGCCGGTCGGCGACCACGGTGGCCTGGGCCAGGGCGTCGGCGTCGTCGGCCGCCGCCAGGTCGAAGCGGAAGGACTTGCCGGCCCGCACCGCGGTCACCCCGTCGAGGCCGAGTGCGGGGAGCGCCCGCTCGATGGTCGCACCCTGGGGGTCGGCGATGCCGTCTCGCAAGAGGACCTCGACCTGTACCGAGAACTGTCGGGACGTGGCCATGTCAGGCACCGTACCAGTCGCCCAATGAGCGACCGCAGACCCGCTCGTAGGCGGCGATGTACCGGGTGGACGTGGCATCGACGATCTCGGCCGGGAGCGCCGGCGGCGGTGCCTGCTTGTCCCACGGCTGCGCCTCCAGCCAGTCACGCAGTGGCTGCTTGTCGAACGAGGGGGGATTGGTGCCGGGCGCACAGTCGTCGGCGGGCCAGAACCGCGACGAGTCGGGGGTGAGCACCTCGTCGCACAGCGAGAGCTCGCCGTCGATGTAGCCCAGCTCGAACTTGGTGTCGCAGATGACGATCCCCTGCTCCTCGGCCCGGGCGGCGGCCCGACTGTACGCGGCCAGGCACAGCTCGGCGGCGGCCTCGGCCGCCTCCTTGCCGACGAGGTCGACGGCCTCGGCCATCCCGATGTTCAGGTCGTGGCCCTCGGTGGCCTTGGTCGAGGGGGTGAAGATGGGCTCGGGCAGTGCCTGGGCGTGCAACAGGCCGGCGGGCATGGCCATACCGTGGACGGTGCCCTCGCGCTGATATTCCTTGTAGGCCGATCCCGCCAGGTACCCCCGCACGATGCACTCGATGTCCAGCATCTTCGCCCGGTGCACCAGCATCGAGCGGCCCGCCAGGAACTCCAGGCCGCCGGGCAACGCCTGCGCCCCCTCGGGGAAGTCCACGGTGTCGGCGCTGATGAGGTGGTTGGGCGCCAGGTCGGACAGCTCCTCGAGCCATGCCGCCGTCATGGCGGTGAGCACGCGGCCCTTGTCCGGGACGGGCTCGTCCATGATCACGTCGAAGGCCGAGATCCGGTCGGACGCGACCATCAGCAGCCGGCCGTCGCCGGCGTCGTAGAGCTCGCGGACCTTGCCGGACGAGATCAGTGGCAGTGCGGACGGGGTCATGGAGTCAGCTCCTCCAGGGCATCGGTGAACCGGTGGACGTGTCGCAGGGTACGGGTCAGGTCGAAGGCGGCATCGAGTTCGGCCGTGGACAGTGTCACCTCCGGGTCGTCGTCGAGGATGCGGCGGAAGCTCCGGCCCTCCTCCCATGCGGCCCGGGCGTCGCGCTGCACGATCCGGTAGGCGGCGTCGCGGCTGAGGCCCCCGCTGACCAGTGCGAGTAGGACCGACTGGCTGAAGACCAGTCCGTGGCTGCCCTCGGTCAAGGTGGCCAACGCCCGGTCTGGGTGGAGCACCAGGCCCTGGACCAGGCCGGTCGTCTTCTGCAGCATGTACAGCGTCAGCGTGCTGGCGTCGGGGAGCACGACCCGCTCCACCGAGCTGTGGGAGATGTCCCGCTCGTGCCAGAGGGCGACGTCCTCGAGGCCGGCCGACAGGTAGCCCCGGAGCACCCGCGCCAGGCCACACAGGCGCTCGGACAGGATCGGATTGCGCTTGTGGGGCATCGCCGAGCTGCCCTTCTGCCCGGGCTTGAACGGCTCCTCGACCTCGCCCAACTCGCTGCGGGCCATGTGGCGGATCTCGGTGGCGATCTGCTCGATGGTGGCCCCGACCGACGCGCACGCCCACAGGAACTCGGCATGGCGGTCCCGGGCCACGACCTGGGTGGCGGGCACCGGCACCAGGCCGAGCGCGGTGCAGACATGGGCCTCGACCCGGGGGTCGATGTTGGAGAACGTACCCACCGCACCCGACAGCTTGCCTACCGCCACCCGCTCGCGGGCGGCCCGCAGTCGCTGCACGTCCCGGTCCGCCTGGAGCGCCCACAGGGCGAACTTGGCACCGAACGTGGTGGGCTCGGCATGCATCCCGTGGGTGCGTCCGGTCACCGGGACGTCGATGGCCTCGAGTGCCCGGGCCTTGCAGGCACGCACCAGCCCACCGGCCGCCTCGACCAACAGGTCGGCAGCGCGGGTGAGGGTGGCACACAGTGCGGTGTCGACCACATCCGACGACGTGAGCCCGTAGTGGATCCATGAGCCCTGCGGCTGGCCGATGGCCTCCTGGACCACGTCGACGAACGCGGCCACGTCGTGGTCGGTCACCCGCTCGCGCTCGGCGACCGCCTCGACGAAGGCGGCGTCCACCACCGGCGCATGGGCGCGGCAGAACTCCGCCGCATCGGCCGGCACGTCGCCGACCGCCACCCATCCGTCCGTGGCCAGTAACTCGACGCGCAGCCACATGGCAAAGCGGGCCTCGTCGGAGAAGAGAGCGGCCATCTCCGGCGGCGAGTAACGGGGGATCATCGTGCGGCCTCGGCTTTCACAGGGGGGAGAGGAAGGGAGGGCGGGTCGAGCGCGGCCTCCCGGGCGATGTCGGTGCGGTGCTGCATGCCGGGCCAGCCGATGGCGGCCACCCCCTCGTACGCCCGGACCCGGGCCTCGTCCAGGCTCCCCCCGAGGGCGGTCACCCCGAGCACCCGACCACCCGACGTCATCACACCGTCCGACCCGGGGACCGGCGCGGTGCCGGCGTGGAAGACGGTGACTCCCGGCACGCGGGCGGCTGCGGCCAGTCCGTGGACGGGGTCACCGGTGCGGGGCGAGTCGGGGTAGCCCTCCGAGGCCAGGACGACGCAGACCGCCGCGTCCGGCGTGAAACGGGGTGTGGTGACCAGGGCGCCGGCGGCCACCTCCGCCAGGAGGGCGACCAGGTCCCCGTCGAAGCGGGGCAGCACCACCTGGGTCTCCGGGTCGCCGAAGCGGACGTTGAACTCGAGGACCTTCGGGCCCTCCGGCGTGAGCATCAGCCCGGCGTAGAGGACGCCCCGGTAGTCGATGCCCCGGGCCCGCAGCGCCGCCACCAGCGGTGCCACGGCCTCGGCGACCAGCGCGTCCACGAGTGCGCCGTCGACCGAGGGGACCGGCGAGTACGCACCCATGCCCCCGGTGTTGGGACCGAGGTCGCCGTCGTCGCGCCGCTTGAAGTCCTGGGCCGGCGCCAGCGCGGCCAGACGCTCCCCGTCGCACAGGACCAGCAGGGAGCACTCCGGCCCGGAGAGCCCCTCCTCGATGACGACCTGCCGCCCGGCACTGCCGAACGAGTCGCCCGAGAGCTTGGCGGCCACATCGGCCTCGGCCTCGGCCAGCGAGTCGGTGACCAGGACGCCCTTGCCGGCGGCCAGGCCGTCGGTCTTGACCACCCACGGGCCGTCGAGGCCGCGCAGGAAGTCGATGGCCGGACCCACCTCGTTGAACACACCGAACCGGGCCGTCGGCACACCGGCCTCGTCCAGCAGCTCCTTCATGAACGCCTTGGACCCCTCGAGCCGGGCGCCGTCCGCGCCGGGGCCGAACACCAGGCGCCCGTCGGCCCGCAGCCGGTCGGCCAGGCCGTCGACCAGAGGTGCCTCGGGACCGATCACGTAGAGGTCGGCCTCGACCTGTTCGGGTGCAGTGGGGACACTGGTGATGGTGTGGCCCTCGGGGCTGCGTCCGGCGATGCCGGGGTTGCCAGGGGTCACCACCACATCGGCAGTCCGGGCCAGCACGACGGCCAGCGCGTGCTCACGGCCGCCCGATCCCACGACGCAGACCGTGCGGATGGTGCCGGGTGACGGGGTCGGACCCAGGGGCGCCCCGCCGCTCATGCGGCGAAGCGGACGAACTGCTCGCGTCCGGGGCCCACCCCGACGAGGCGCACGGGCACCCCGATCTGTTCGGCCAGGAAGTGCACGTAGTCCCGCGCCGCCTGGGGCAGGTCCCCGAGCTCGGTGGCCGACGAGATGTCGGACTTCCACCCGGGCAGTTCCTCGTAGACGGGGGTGACCTGGTGGAACACGGACTGGTGGTACGGCGGATGGGTGAACCGCTGGCCGTCGGCCTCGTAGGCCACGCAGACCTTCACCGTGTCGAAGGTGTCGAGCACGTCGAGCTTGGTGAGTGCCACCTCGGACAACGAGTTGAGTCGGACGGCCTGGCGCATCATCACAGCGTCGAACCAGCCCGGCCGGCGTCGGCGGCCGGTGTTGACGCCGTACTCGTGACCGCGGTCGACCAGCGTGTCACCGATCTCGTTGACCAGTTCGGTGGGGAACGGGCCACTGCCCACCCGGGTCACATAGGCCTTGGCGATCCCGATCACCTCGTCGATGTACCGGGGGCCGACCCCGGCGCCGGTGCAGGCACCGCCGGCGACCGGGTTCGACGAGGTGACGAAGGGATAGGTGCCGTGGTCGAGGTCGAGGAAGGTGGCCTGCGCGCCCTCGAGCAGCACGTTGGCCCCGCGCTCCAGTGCGTCGTGGACCAGGCCGACCGTGTCGGCCACCATGGGGGCGATCCGCGGGGCCAACTGGTCGAGGTAGAGCTCACAGATGTCATCGGCCGACAGGGCGAGCCGGTTGTAGACCTTGGCCAGGATCTGGTTCTTCTCCTTCAGGACCACGTCCAGCTTCTGACGGAAGATCTTGGGGTCGAGCAGGTCCTGGACGCGCAGCCCGACCCGCGACGACTTGTCGGCGTACGCCGGTCCGATCCCCCGCTTTGTGGTGCCGAGCTTGTTCTTGCCCAGGTAGCGCTCGGCCAGCTGATCGAGCTCGTGGTGGTAGGGCATGATCAGGTGGGCATTGCCGCTGACCAGGAGCTTCGAGGCGTCGATGCCCTTGGACTCGAGTACGTCCACCTCGGCCAGCAGTACGGTGGGGTCGACGACCACGCCGTTGCCGATGATCGGCGTGATGTGGGGATAGAGGATGCCGCTCGGCACCAGTTGGAGGGCGAAGGTCTCGCCGTCCACCACGATGGTGTGGCCCGCGTTGTGGCCCCCCTGGTAGCGGACGACCAACTCCATCTCCTTGGCCAGGAGGTCGGTGAGCTTGCCCTTGCCCTCATCACCCCACTGGGTCCCGACGACGACGGTTGCCGGCACGCGTCACTCCTCCGTTTGGAAATGCGGATTACGCACCAGTGTACCCCGCAGGAACCGGACGGACCGAGGGTGTGGGGCGCCACGCGGGCACCGGGTGCGGACCGCCGACCTACAGGTGGTCGCCCGGTCTGCCGATCCACCGGGGAGCACGGGACACAGGAAAGGAACGATGCGCACAGGCCGGTCAGGACACGCGAGGGTGACCCGGTGGACGTCGCGCGCCGCGGCCGTGGCGTCGGTCGCCGTCCTGTCGGTCCTACTGGTCGCGTGCGGGGGCTCGGCCGCGCCGGTGGCCGCCACCGGCGGGTGGTCCGCTCCCGTCCACCCCGAACCCGTCGGGCAGCAGGCCGGGTACTCGTCGATCTACGGGGTCTCGTGCCCCACCCGGTCGTTCTGCGCTGCGGTCGACGAGTCGGGCGACGCCCTGCTGTGGAACGGCTCCGCCTGGTCGGCGCCGTCGAACGTCTCGCCCGGCGGCACCCTCAACTCCGTCTCGTGCACGTCGTCCACCTTCTGCGTGGCGCTGAGCGCCCAGGAAGCGGTGACCTTCGACGGCAGCGCCTGGTCGGCCCCGGTCGCCGTGGGCCCCGCACCGTCCGGCCCGACCGGTGGGCAGTACGAGGTGTCGTGCGTGTCGCCGACCTTCTGTGCCTCGGTGAGCACGGCGGGCGTGGTGTCCCTGTTCGACGGGACGTCCTGGGGCCACGACGCCGTCGTCGACGACGGCACCGCCCAGCGGCCCGTCCAGAACATCTCGTGCGCCACCCGGACGTTCTGTGTGGTCGTGTCGGCCACCGGCACCATCGCCACCTTCGACGGGACGACGTGGACGCACCAACCGTCGCCCGGTCAGTCGCTCCTCCACTCGGTGTCGTGCCCGACCCCTCGATTCTGCATGGCGGTCGACCTGACCGGTCACGCCCTGTTGTTCGACGGCTCGGCGTGGTCCGTGGCACCGGTGATGCCCGACGCCGGGGCACTGACCTTCGCCGTCAGCTGTCCCGAGGCCGGGGCGTGCAAGGTGGCCCGGTCCGACGGCTCGGTGACCACCTGGCACACGGGCACGTGGACGCCATCGGCCCCGGTGCTGACCGACGGCACCCTGGCCACGGCGGACATCAGTTGCGCGTCGACCGCATTCTGCGCCCTGGTCAGCTCGGCCGGTACGGCAGCCACCTTCCACGGCTGATCCGCTCCGGCACCCATCCACGCCGGCACGGTGATCCTCCGCCCCCGGTCGGTCAGACCAGGATGACCGCCCCGTCCTTGGCGTCGACGGTGACCGTGGAGCCCTCGGGATAGCGGCCCTCCAGCAACGCGAGGGCGAGAGGGTCCTCGACCTGGCGCTGGATCACCCGACGCAGGGGACGGGCGCCGAAATCGGGGTCGAACCCCTCGTGGGCCAGCAGCACCTCCGCTTCCGCGGTGACCTCCAGGGAGAGCCGTCGCTCCGCCAGCCGGGCGCGCAGCCCCTGCAGCTGGATCGACACGATGCGGTTGAGGTCGGCCTCGGACAGGGCGTGGAAGCGGACGATCTCGTCGATCCGGTTCACGAACTCCGGCTTGAAGTGCTCGATCGGCTCCCCGGGGATGTTCGACGTCATGATCAGCACGGTGTTGGTGAAGTCGACCGTCCGGCCCTGACCATCGGTCAACCGCCCGTCCTCCAGCACCTGCAGCAGCGTGTTGAAGACGTCCGGATGGGCCTTCTCCAGCTCGTCGAGCAGCACCACCGCGTAGGGGCGCCGGCGGATGGCCTCGGTGAGCTGCCCACCCTCCTCGTACCCCACGTATCCCGGGGGGGCGCCCACGAGGCGCGCCACGGAGTGGCGCTCCATGTACTCACTCATGTCGATGCGGATCATGGCCTTGGCGTCGTCGAACAGGAAGTCGGCCAGTGCCCGGGCCAGTTCCGTCTTGCCGACACCGGTCGGGCCCATGAACAGGAACGAGCCGATGGGACGGTCGGGGTTGGAGAGGCCGGCCCGGCTGCGCCGGATGGCGTTGGACACGGCGGACACCGCCTCGTCCTGGCCGATCACCCGCGCGTGCAGGGCGTCCTCCATGCGGACCAGCTTCTCCACCTCGCCCTCGAGGAGCCGGCTGACGGGGACCCCGGTCGCCCGGCTGACGACCTCGGCCACGTCCTCGGCGTCGACCTCCTCCTTCAGGAATCGCTGCGTCTTCTGCAACGCGTCGAGCGCGGCAGTCGCCTCCTCGATCTGGCGCTCGAGTCCGGGGACCACGCCGTAGGTGATCTCCGACGCCTCGGCCAGGCTCCCCTCGCGCCCGAGTCGTTCGGCGTCGCTGCGCTTCTGCTCCAACTGGCCCTTGAGCGACTGGATGGTGCCGATGGCCTCCTTCTCGGCCTGCCAGTGGGCGGTCATGGCCGACGACTGCTCGGTCAGGTTGGCCATCTCCTCGTCGAGGCGCCGGAGACGATCGGCCGAGGCCGGGTCGGTCTCCTTGGCCAGTGCCATCCGTTCGATCTCCAGCTGGCGGAGGCGCCGGGTGACGATGTCGAGCTCGGTCGGCATCGAGTCGATCTCGATCCGGAGCCGGCTGGCGGCCTCGTCCATCAGGTCGATGGCCTTGTCGGGCAGGAACCGCCCGGTGACGTACCGGTCGGACAGCACAGCCGCCGCCACCAGGGCCGCGTCCTGGATCCGCACACCGTGATGGACCTCGTAGCGCTCCTTGAGTCCACGCAGGATGGCCACGGTGTCCTCCACCGACGGCGGCGGCACGAACACCTGCTGGAAGCGTCGCTCGAGGGCCGCGTCCTTCTCGATGTACTGGCGGTACTCGTCGAGGGTGGTGGCACCGATCATGCGGAGCTCGCCCCGGGCCAGCATGGGCTTGATCATGTTGCCGGCGTCCATGGCCCCGTCGGCCCCGCCGGCGCCGACGATGGTGTGCAGCTCGTCGATGAAGGTGATGACCTCACCCTCGGCGTCGCCGATCTCCTTGAGCACGGCCTTCAGGCGCTCCTCGAACTCCCCGCGGTACTTCGCCCCGGCGATCATCGAACCCATGTCGAGGCTGATCACCCGCTTGCCCTTGAGGCCCTCGGGGATGTCGCCCTCCACGATGCGCTGGGCCAGGCCCTCCACGATCGCCGTCTTGCCCACCCCGGGCTCGCCGATCAGGACCGGGTTGTTCTTGGTCCGGCGCGACAGGACCTGGATCACTCGGCGGACCTCCTCGTCGCGGCCGATCACCGGGTCCATCTTCCCCTGGCGGGCCAGTGCGGTGAGGTCCCGGCCGTACTTCTCCAGTGCCTGGAAGGTCTCCTCGGGGTTCTGTGAGGTGACCCGGTGGCTCCCGCGCACGTCGCGCAGGGCCTGCAGCAGCGCGTCCCGCTCGACGCCCAGGCGATCGGCCAGGGCCAGCAGGAGGTGCTCGACGGACAGGTACTCGTCACCCATCTCCACCCGCTGCCGGTCCGCCGCCTCGAGGGCGTCGCGCAGGTTGCGGTCGATCGTCGGCTCGGCGCCGCCGAAGGCCTGGGGGAGACGGGCCAGGTCGTCGCCAATCCGGGCGCGCACGACCGACGGCTCGACACCGACGCGGGTGAGGATGGGGCCGGCGATGCCGTCGACCTGGTCGAGCACGGCAGCCAGCAGGTGCTCGGGGGCGACCTCGGCGTTGGAGGCCTCGCGGGCGCGCTCCACTGCTGCGGCCAGTGCCTCCTGGGTCTTGAGCGTCCAGCGCTCGGGGTTGAGTGTCATCGGGAGCCTCCGTTTCCATGCGGTGGTCGACGGGTCGTCCGGGTGGCGACGGGCAGCTGCGACAGCGGCACGAGGTCCCGGCGGTACTGGCGGTGGGTGACGGCGACCGCCTCACGGGCGGCGTCACGGGTGGCTTCGAGCTCCCGCTGGAGCCGGGCCACCTCCGCCTGGAGCTCGAGCACCCGACGCACCCCTTCCAGGTTCACTCCCTCGTTGGTGAGGTCCTGGATCTGGCGCAGCCGGTCGAGGTCGCGCTCCGAGAACCGACGGCTCCCGCCCTGGGTCCGGGTCGGGTCGAGCAGGCCCTTGCGCTCGTAGACGCGCAGGGTCTGGGGATGCACCCCGGCCAGCTCGGCGGCCACCGAGATCACGTAGACGGCACGCGAACGGCTCTCCTCTGTCATCTCACACCCCCAGCGAGGTCCGCGACGGTGGGCCGATGACCTTGGCCAGTTCCTCCACGGCCGCACGCTGCTCGTCGGTGAGGTCGGCGGGCACGTCGACCTCGACGGTGACGAGCAGGTCGCCGGTGGCCTTCTTCTTGCCGCCGGGGACGCCCTTGCCCTTGACCCGGAAGGTGCGTCCGGACGGGGTGCCGGCGGGGACCCGCAGCATGACCGGCTCCTCGAGGGTCGGAACGGTGACGGTCGTGCCCAGGGCCGCCTCGGCGAACCCCACGGGCACCGTCAGCGTCAGGTTGACCCCCTTGCGACCGAAC
>Ga0075520_1001649_pt1 | contig 10828 bp, 4 predicted proteins | sample NGEPerB_FD_75100 | JGI IMG/M metagenome (GOLD analysis project Ga0075520, IMG submission 75100) | Arctic peat soil microbial communities from the Barrow Environmental Observatory site, Barrow, Alaska, USA - NGEE PermafrostAB12-B | ecosystem: Environmental > Terrestrial > Soil > Wetlands > Peat ...
CGAACCAGAGGAGCCAAGGAGCTCGAAGGGACTCGCGATCGTGATCACAGCGGTCGTGATCCTGGTGGCGCTGGTGCTCGGTGTCGCTCTGCTCATCAACAGGCCGAAGGCAACCACGGCCACTCAGGAGGAGTCGTCGGCCCCGCCTGACATCGTTTTGGCCGTCCCACCGGGGCCCGTCAGCGTCAAGGGCACGCGCACGGGGCCGTCCGTGACGTTCACCTGGGAGTACTCGGGTGCGTTGGACTCCGACAGCTACCAGGTGCGACTCAACGGGGGTCAGACGCAGCCTGTGACGAAGCGTACGTACACAACCGAGGTGTCTGCCGGCACGCAGGCGTGTCTCGAGGTCAAGGTCCAGCGACTGGACGGCAGCAACGCCAGCGCGACATGGTCCCCGAAGGGATGCGTCACGTGACAGGTCTGACGGTCGACTTCTGTGGTGAGGAGTACACGGCGCTTCCTGGCCAGTCGCTGACGATCGGCCGTGAGGCGGACATCGTTCTCGACGACGAAAACCAGTACCTGCACCGCCGATTCCTGCTCATCGACCACGCGAATGGGCTGTGGTGGGTACGCAACGTGGGCAGTCAACTGTCGGCCACCGTCGCGGACCTTCACGGCGGGATCCAGGCGTGGTTGCCGCCCGAGACAGCCTTGCCACTTACGCTCCCGCGGCACATCGTCTGGTTCACAGCCGGTCCGACGACCTACGACTTCCAGATCGCCATCGATGGAGCGGCGTACGAGTCGGTCCGGGTCGAGCCCGACACCGACGGCACGCTGACCATCGGAGGGGTGCAGTTCAACAGCGAACAGCACCTCCTCGTCGTGGCGCTCGCCGAGGACATCCTGCGGCACGGCGGACACGGTGCCGGGTCACTGCCCACCTCCTCGGCTGCCGCCGCTCGCTTGGGCTGGCCCGTCACCAAGTTCAACCGGAAGCTCGACTACCTGTGCTCGAAGCTCGACGACGCCGGCGTCCGTGGGCTGCACGGCGGCCCCGGCAAGCTCGCATCGGCTCGGCGCTCCCGGCTCGTCGAATACGCTCTGGCTACGCGTATTGTCACCGCAACGGACCTCGAGCTTCTTCCGCCTAGAAAACCTGGAACTCGTCCTCTCGCCCTTTGATCTCATTGGGGAATACTCCCCGTTAACAGCCCAGTTCTGTCCCGCTACACTATCGGCGATTGCTTGTACGAGAGCGGGGGGACCGTTGATGGGAAGGCTCGAACGTGCCTGTTCCCGGCCTATTCGGTTGCCGGGACTCTCGGGCGTGGAAGCACTCGTGGGGCTCCACAGAGGTAACGATTCGATGTCTGTCCACTTTTTGTCACCTTCTTTTCCGGGGCCCTTTGCGGTGGCCCAAGGATCGACCCGACCCCACGGTGATCGGTGATGCCTCGTACGCTCCGACGGATAGTCCCGCCCCTCGCGACGCTCGCTGCGCTCGTGCTCGTCCTCGGCTTCGCCGTGGCGTCCCACGGGTTCCCGGTACGGAAGCTGGAGCTGAACGACAACGGTGTCTGGGTCACCAACAACGCACAGGCCGTGTACGGGCGGCTCAACAAGGCCGCGAGCTCGATCGACGGCTACCTGAACCCTCCGGGCCAGGCCCGGGCCAACTACGACCTGGACATCTTCCAGGACGCCTCCGCCGTCGTCGCCCGTGACGTCTCCGGCGGTCGGCTCATCCCCCTCGACACGGCGTCGGTGGTCAATCTCGTCGACGGCGCTGTCACGGTGTCACCGGACTCGGTCGTCGACATGCGTGGCGGCACGATCGCAACGCTGAACCCCACGACCGGTGAGATCCGTGCGGCCCGCTACGTCGCGACGAGCGCCGTCGACCTCACGACTCTCGACGACACCACGAAGCCGATCGCGACTTTGACCAAGTCCACCGCCGAGTCCGGCGTGAGTGCTGCCCTGGCCGTCGGGGCCGACGGCGTGGTGCATGCCGTGAGCAGGACGGGCAACCGGATCGACATCACCCCCGCAGGAACCGGGTTCGCCGAGCCGATATCGAGCGATGTCGGCTCCGCACTCGGAAGCGTTCAGGTGACCGTGGTCGGCAAAGCGACCGTCATCCTCGATGCCGTCAAGGGGATGGTCTACCTCGACGGGGGAAAGACCCGACACATCGCCGCAGATGCGAATGCCCGCCTTCAGCAGCCGGGCACGACGGCCGCCAGCGTGCTTCTGTCCACGACCAAAGGGCTGTCCACCGTCGCGCTCGACGGCACCGGAAGCACCGAGCTGTTCGGCGGCGCAGGAGGAGCGCCAGCCGCCCCCGTACGTCTCCAAGGCTGCGACTTCGCGGCGTGGGCCGGCACTCCTGGAGTCGTCGTCCGGGCGTGCGACGGAGGGAAGGCAACGAAGCAGGCTGTCGACCGGGACGCTGGAACCTTGGTGCGGCCCGTGTTCCGCGTGAACCGAGGCGCCCTCGTGCTCAACGACACGGCCGACGGTCGGATCTACGACGTCGACCTGCAACGAAGCCTCGACACCTGGGACGAGATCAAGCCGAAGCAGCAGGCGAACGACAAGAACGCCAAGGACTCGAACAAGACCAACCTTGACCAGCCGGAGCCCAAGGCCAACCCCGATGAGTATGGAGTTCGCCCCGACAAGACCACGGTGCTCCATGTGCTGGACAACGACACCGACCCGGGCGGAAACATCCTCGCCGTCACGGAGGTGACGCAGCCCGCGGGCGGGGCCACTGTGGTCATCGCACCGGACGGTCAGACGCTTCAGTACCACCAGCCGGCTCAGGGTGGGTCCTCATCGTTCGAGTACACCATCACCAACGGGGTCAAGAAGGCGACGGCGAAGGTCACGATCGTTGCGCGGGCGGCCACCGACAACCGGGCGCCCGCACTTCGGACAGGGGCTACGACGCCGGAGTTCACCGTCGCCTCGTACGGTCGACTGGCGATCCCCGTGATCAACGACTGGCGCGACTACGACGGCGATGCTGTAACGGTTGTCTCTGCAACCGCCAACGGGTCCGCGCTCCCTGTCACCGCTGAGGGACGGATCGACTTCTCCGCAGGCAAGGCAGACTCTGCGCAGTCCGTTACCGTGTCCTACCAGGTCACCGACGGGGCCGGCCAGACCGCTACGGCAGAGGTGAAGGTCAACGAACTGGCCTTCAACGTCACCCAAGGTGTCGCCCCCGTGGCGGAACCGGACTCCGCCCGAGGCCAGGTCGGCAAGCCGATCCTCGTATACCCTCTCATCAACGACGTCCCGGGTTCGGACCCAGCGAATCCCCAGGCAGCACTCGCGATTGCCGCGAAGGTTGCGAGCACGGCCGACCTCAAGGTGGAGACCGATCTTCGCAGCGGACTGGTCAGCGCGACCGCGACCAAGGCGGGCACGTACTTCCTCGACTACTCCGCGGCGTTCGGCTCGAGCGCCTTCGCGCAGGGCAGGATCCGCATCGACGTACGAGCCGCCGACGACAACATCACGCCTGTCGCCGTGCCCGACCAGATCGCCGTACGTGGCCGTACCCCTGTCATGGTCGATGCCATCGGCAACGACTTCGACCCGATCGGGTCCGTGCTCACCGTGCAGTCAGCGACTGCGACCACCGATCAGATCGACGTGGCCGTGATCGAGGGCCGGTGGGTTCGGATCATGCCGAACGCCGACCAGCTGAGCCCCAATCCGCAGGTCGTCCACTACACCGTGTCGAACGGGCGGGCAGAGGCGACCGGTGACATCACCGTGACCCAGCTCCCGGTCGGGGCGACAGACCGCGCGATTGTGCGGGCCGACTACGCGACCGTACGCGATGGCGACTCCGTCCTCATCCCGGTCCTCGACAACGACTCGTCCGAGTCGGGTTCCCCCCTCGTGCTCGACAACAACGTGACTGGCGCCGTCGCCGGTCAGCTGACCGTGATCGACCCGTCGGTTGCTGCCGGTCAGCCGCCCGGTGACATCGGTAAGGCGTACGTCGTCGGCAACAAGATCCGCTACGTCGCCCCGGCCAAGGTCGACGCGGCCAAGCAGGTCAAGATCCAGTACCAGGCAGGCGTGGCCGGCGGTGAACAGGCCAGTGGCCTGGTCACCGTCACCATCAACCCTCAGCCCGCCGACGCGACGGCCGACCAGGCACCCGCACCGCAGCTGATCGAGACTCGTGCTGTCGCGGGTGACGAGGTGAAGATCGCCATACCGACCTCGGGTCAGGATCCCGATGGTGACTCCGTCACGGTGATCGGCATCGCAGCGGCGCCCAAGCTCGGCCGGATTATCGGCTTCTCGCCCACCTCCTTGACCTACCAGGCGCTGCCGACCGAAGAGTCCGTCGGCACCGACAGCATCGAGTACGTCGTCGCCGATCGCTACGGCAAGACCGGGCATGCGGTCGTGCGGATTGCTCTCACCCCGCCCGGTCAGACCCAGCCTCCTGTGGCTGTCGACGACCTCGTGGTGGCCAAACCGGGCGCCACCGTCACCGTCAACCCTCTGGCCAACGACCTCATCGCCACGAACGACAAGCCGAAGCTCACCGACCTCGCCAAGGTCAACGCCGAGATGCCGAAGGGTGTCACCGAAGACGGCACGTCAATCACGGTGACCACCCCCGCGGCGTCCGCGTCGGGGCTTCAGTTCGCGTACGCACTCTCCGGGAACGGCGGAGTAGGGCCTGCAGCCACGATCCGGGTCCAGTCGCGCGAGGGCTACCTCAACCCGCCGCGTCTCAACGACAAGGTCGCCAAGATCGACGGTACAACGGCGTCTGTGGACGTGTTGTCGGACGCGTGGGACCCCGACGGGCCTACGTCGGCCCTCAAGGTCACCGCCGTGTCCAACACCGAGGCCATGATCGCTGGCGGCACCGTCACCGTACCCGTGACCCAGGCGCCGCAGGTGCTCACGTTCGAGGTGTCCGATGGCGACGGTGCGACATCCAGCGCGGTGTTGTACGTGCCGGCGTCAGGCTCCGACATCCCGTTCCTCAAGACGGGCGGCCTGATCAAGGTGGACCAGAACGGGTCGGTCACGGTGAAGCTCGCCGACTACATCGAGTCGGCGACGGGCCGTCCCATCCGGATCACGCTGGCGGACTCGCTCGTGACGACCCCGGCCGCGTACCTCACCGTCGAGCCGGTCGACGCGCAGACGATCAAGCTGACGGCGAGCAAGGACTACGTCGGCCCGGCCGCTGTGTCGCTCGAGGTTATGGACGCCGAGTCGGCCACGGCGCCTGACGTCCGTACAGCGGTCATCTCCATCCCCGTGCAGGTCGGGCCGGCGACTCCGGTGCTGCGGTGTCCCAAGTCCAGCCAGATGCTCGTCCAAGGTGGACAACCCCTCGAGCTGGACATCGCGACGCTCTGTCACGTGTGGACAGCGGACGGAAGCACGGATCAGCTGACGTTCACAGCCAGTCAGAAGACGCCGCTCGAGGGCGTCAGTGTCACCCCGGGTCACGTCGTGACCCTCAAGGCGGCCGGCACAGCGCGCGGCGGGTCATCCACGGAGATCGAGATCGGAGTTGAGGGGGCCCTGACCGTCAAGCAGTCGATCCCTCTGCTGATCAAGGCGGCTCCGCGTCCGGCGATGGCGCTGAAGAGCATCACTGATGTCAAGCAGGGCACCACGGTGACGCAGAACCTGGCCATGATCTCGCCGCTGCTCGACGGGGTGCCGACCGTGGTGAACATCACGCAGACGTCGGGTCTGCCGGCCACGGCGACGTTTACCGGTGCCCTGATGACGTTCACTCCGCGCAGCGACGCGCACGGGACGATGACGTTCCAGGTGACTGCGTCCGACCTGGCGGACCGGAGCCGTACGGATCGACAGGTCACCGGCACTCTCACGATGACGGTGTACGGGATCCCTGACGCGCCCGGCGCCCCACAGCCAGGCCAATCGATACAGACCCATGCCGCGTCGCTGACATGGACTCCGGGCCTGGACAACGGGGCGCCGATCCTCGAGTACGAGCTGTCGGGCGGCGGCAAGACGGTGTTCTGTGGAGCCGTCACCCGCTGCGATGTGACAGGCCTGAAGAACGGATCGCCGATCACCTTCCAGGTGCGCGCGCGGAACAAGGCCGGCTGGGGTCCGCAGAGCGCTGCTGGCCCGAGTTTCATCCCTGACGAGCCGCCCGGCCAGGTCACAGGTCTCAAGGCCTCCGATCCGCAAGACCACACGCTCACGTTGTCGTGGAACGCGGCACCGGTCGACGGCACAGCCGTCACGAAGTACCACGTGACGTGGGGCGGCGGAAACCTGAGCCTCGACGGCGGCACGACGTCGACGACTGTCAAGGGCCTCGACAACAACACCCTGTACACGTTCACGGTGGTCGCTGAGAACCGTGCCGGTCTGAGCAGGCTCGCAGCCACCACCCAGGGACAGTCCTCCGGCGCTCCGTTGGGCCTGACAGCACCGAGGATCACCCCGAGTGGCCTCGGCGCCACTGCGCAAGTCGCCGTTTCCTGGGCTGCAGCGGACCCGAACGGGCCGAAGCCGGTGACCTATCAGGTCACGAGGACCGGTGGCTCTTCCGGCACCAAGACATTCGCTCCGACCCAGGCGACCTCAGTCGGTGACACGGTCACCTACGACGGGACGCAATACACGTACTCTGTAACAGCCATGAACGCGACAGGCGGGGCCATCCACACGTCGTCTCCACAGTTGGCGAAATGGCAGGCCACTGGCATTCCAGCGGCATGGGGTTCCTGGACAGCCGTCGCTGGCAACAACGGCTCGGTTCAGGACGGGACCGTGACACTCGCATATACTGTGCCTGCTTCGCGCGGGGCCACTTCGACGGTAACCCTGTTGGGTGGCCCGGGTGGTACTCTGCCTAGCCCGGGTCCTGCGGGCGGGGCCATCGTGAAAGTACTGTCGGGCTTCACTAATGGAACCACATATAGCCTGAAGTTGCAGGTGTGTAACGAAATCAACCAATGTACGACGTCAGGGGCGGTAAGCGTAACGCCATACGGCCCAATGTATTTCGGGGCATTCTCGGCGAGCGCCAGCGGGACACTGGGCGACTACATCGTCCGCTTCACGATTATCGCTGAGGCGAATGGGAAGAACGCTATGGTGGTCGTAAAGTCCAATCAGAATGGACAGGTCTGGCAGACCCCCATGGGGACCGGCACGCTGAGTCTCCCTAATGGCTACAATGTCGGCGCGCCCAACACGAGCGTGAGTTTCACAGCCACGCTCATCGATGGTCTCGCCCCACTGAGACCAACGATAAGTGTGACGTCGAACACGGTTTCCACGCCTTCGAAGCTGAATCCCAGCTACGCGTTCACTAGGAGCGCCACAACCGCTGGGTGTGGCACAATCACCGACTCACCCTGTTATCTGGTGACCATTGTGCTCCGCAACTATGCCGCGAACCAGCGCGTCTATTGCACGGTTCCCGGCGTCAATGCGCCCGATTGGAATGGCAACATTCCGGTGGATGGGGCGGGCAACAAAGACTGGACTCCGGGGAACCTGATTTCTGGAGCGCATTGGGATATGACTAATTTCGGCACATGCCATACGTGAGGAAGATATAGTGCCCATAACGAATGAACAAGCCCAGTGGTTTCGTACCTCTTTCGAGCAGCTCGTGGAGAACGTCGGGCTGGCGATCAGGGGTAAGAACGATGTCATCAGGCTGGCGCTGACGTGCCTGCTGTCTGAAGGGCACCTCCTGCTGGAGGACAACCCAGGAACAGGTAAGACGGTGATGGCGAAAGCGATCGCGAACACGGTCGAGGGGACGCACAGCCGCATCCAGTTCACCCCGGACCTGCTGCCATCGGACCTTGTTGGCGTCTCGGTCTACGACCAGAAACAGCAGTCGTTCGAGTTCCACAAGGGACCGATCTTCGCCGCGATCGTCCTCGCCGATGAGATCAACCGGGCCTCGCCGAAGACCCAGTCAGCCCTCCTGGAGGTCATGGACGAGAACTTCGCGACAGTCGACGGCGTTCGTCACCCCGTGGGTCACCCGTTCATGGTCATCGCGACGCAGAACCCGATCGAGCAGGCCGGCACGTACCGTCTTCCCGAGGCCCAACTCGACCGCTTCCTCATGAAGACGTCGGTCGGGTACCCGGACCACGATGTCGCCGTCGAACTCCTGGGTCAGGCGGCGAACCGTGACCGCGCACACGACGTGACCCCGATGATCGCGGCGAACTTCGTGACACAGATGGCTTCCCTTGCCAACTCCGTTCACACCGACAGCGCGATCCTCGCGTACGTCAGCCACCTTGCCACCGAGTCGCGTCGCCATCCGAACATCAAGCTCGGCATCTCGATGCGCGGCGCCCTGTCGTACATCCGGGCTGCCAAGACCTGGGCCGTCTCGCAGGGCCGGGACCACGTCATCCCCGACGACATCAAGGACCTCGCGATCCCCGTCATGAGCCACCGCATCATCCTCACCGCGGAAGCGCAGTTCTCCGGCGTCACCGTGGAGTCGGTCGTCGGTGAGCTGCTGGCAAACGTCGCGGCTCCTGCGGATCGCGGGCACTGAGCCGAGCCACGCAGATGCCCCCGACGAACAAGCCCTCATCCGCATCCGGGCTCGGAGCTCTGGTCCCCGACCTGCTCCAACCGGTACGCCGTCTAGCCGGTCGGATCCAGACCGCGATGCGCCCCGTGACGCTGGCCATGGAGCCTGTCACCCGAGTCGTACGGTCGCTGCTCGCCTGCGTGTCTCCTCTTGGATGGGCCGTAGGAGTTCTTGGCGCCGGGTTCTGGGTTGCGGGCGTTTTGCTGGGGTGGGTTGAACTCGGCGTGGCGGCGGTGGTGCTCTTACTCATCCTGGCCATCGGGGCGCTCTTCACGATCGGACGGGCAAAGCTCACGGTGACCCTCGAGGCGGATCCCCAGCGTGTCGTGGTCGGCCAGTCCGCGATGGCTTCCCTCGACGTCACCAATATTGCCAAGGCCCCTCTGCTCCCCCTAGGGATCGAGCTTCCTGTCGGCGAACGTGTCGCCAACTTCCTCACGCCGCTGCTGACGGCGGGTGGCACCCATTCCGAGATCATCGGGATCCCGACGAGCGAGCGCTGCGTCATCGGGATCGGGCCTCTGCGCACGCAGCGGGGTGACCCGTTCGGGTTGATCCGCCGTGAGGTGATCTGGACGGACCGCATCGAATTGTTCGTACATCCCGCCACCGTCCCGCTTGCAGGCCTCGGGGCGGGCCTGCTGCGCGACCTCGAAGGCCAGACCAGCAACGAAGTGTCGATGAGCGACCTCGCGTTCCACGCGCTGCGGGAGTACGTACCCGGCGACGACATGCGGTATGTCCACTGGCGATCATCGGCGCGCCGCTCGACCACCTCGGGGCAGGACCAGTTCCTCGTGCGGCAGTTCCTCGACACCCGGCGGTCCCATGTCGTCGTGGCTACGGACGTCACCGAGTCCAGCTATGCAGACGCGGAAGAGTTCGAGACGGCCATCTCGTGCGGCGCGTCGATCGCGGTACGGGCCATTCAGGACGAGATGGATCTGACTGTGGTGTGCGGTCACCATGCCGCGACCCGCCCCGTCCCGTACCAAGCGCTCGACACATTCTCGCGAGCAGCGTGGAGCGATCGAGCGCTGTCCGACGTCATCCAACACCTGCCGACGCTGGCGCCGGACATGTCCGTGGTGGTCATGGTGACTGGGTCGGCGGCACCGCTGATCGACCTTCTGCGCTGTCGTTCCTACCTGCCGGTGGAGGTCCGCATGCTGGCCATCCAGGTACGGCTCGGAGCGAAGGTCAGCCTCAACGAGGCACCTGGCGTCACCGTCTTGACTGTGGGGTCGCTGTCTCAGCTGCCTCCGGCGATCGCAGGGGGGATCATGCAATGAAGGTCGTGAACCCATCCACCGCTACGCGCGGAGCCCAAACGCGGTCCATGACCATGACGCGACTGCTGGTGCTGCGACCGGTCCGTGAAGACCTCGTGGACGCTGGCTTCATGGTGCTGGCCGTCATTGTCGCCCTGCTCGGATTCCGTACGACGTTCGACTCATGGTTCTTCCTCGCCGTCGGCGTCGCTGGCGCTCTGCTCGGGATCGTGGCAGCCCACGTGGCCAACACCCAACGGTGGCACTGGCTGGTCACCCTCCTCATGGCTGCGGCGATCTTCTTCGGCCTGGGTGGCGCGGTGGCCGTTCCTCAGGACGCCATCGGCGGCGTGGTGCCGTCGCTGGCGACGCTCACCTCTCTGGCGACGCTGGGAGTCACGGGGTGGAAGGACCTCCTCACCACGCTGCCACCGGTGGATGGCGCGAGCCCATACCTGGTGCTGCCCTACCTCATGACATTGGTGACCGGGGCGGCGGGCTACTCGGTGGCCCGTCGCACCCGTAGGCCGTGGCCGGCACTAGTGATGCCCTTGGCGCTGTTCGCCACAGTCCTGCTGCTCGGTGGGTACGAGCCGCCGTTCCTGCTCGTGCAGGGGCTCGGCCTGGCGGCGCTGTGCTTCGCGTGGTTGACGATCAGGGCCGGTCGGCGGCGTCGACTCGTCGGTACGGGTGTCGCCAGCGGTACGAGGTTGGCCACCGGCGCTGGGTTAGTCGCGCTGGCCCTGGTCGGAGGGGCTTTCTTGGGTCCGCTGCTGCCCGGGATCGGTACGAGCCCGCGCTTCGTGCTCCGAACGTACGTACAGCCTCCTACCGACGAGAACCAGTACCCCAGCCCTCTCCCCGGATTCCGGAAGTACTCGGGGGCCAACCTCAAGCTGCTCTACGACCAGGAGCTGCTGACGGTCGAAGGGGCATCCGGCTCGATGCTGCGGTTCGCGGTGCTCGACGACTACACCGGTTCGGTGTGGAG
>Ga0075520_1001650_pt1 | contig 10826 bp, 9 predicted proteins | sample NGEPerB_FD_75100 | JGI IMG/M metagenome (GOLD analysis project Ga0075520, IMG submission 75100) | Arctic peat soil microbial communities from the Barrow Environmental Observatory site, Barrow, Alaska, USA - NGEE PermafrostAB12-B | ecosystem: Environmental > Terrestrial > Soil > Wetlands > Peat ...
CCGGGAAAAAGCCGCCCACAACCGGTACCAGCACGGGCGCTGGCGCCCAGTAACGGGAGTTCCTTATGAGTATGGCAATGGGGGGGCCCGGCGAGGGTCCCCGAGCCGACATCAACGTAACGCCAATGATTGACGTCTTGCTGGTGCTGCTCATCATCTTCATGGTAATCACGCCGCTGACTCCGAAAGGTCTGGACGCGCTGGTTCCCCAGCCGCCCAAGGACCCGCAGAAGGTACTGCCCAACAACGACCGTACCATCGTGGTGCAGGTGATGAGAGGCGGCGGCGATAAGCCGTCGCTTAAGATCAACCAGGATGACGTCACGTGGGAGAATCTGGAAGGCCGTCTCAACGACATCTTCAAGACTCGCGCTGAAAAAGTCATGTTCGTCAAGGCTGATCCGGAGCTGACCTTCAATGATGTGGCACAAGTCATCGACATCGCCCACGCAGCGGGTGTCGATAAAGTTGGGCTGATCACGGCCAAGATCGAAGCCGGCGGTTAGCCACTTGCGAGCCGGGTCCCTCCTTGCGCGCCGAGGTTGCGCGTCACCGGAAGGGAACCGGCGGCCCCTTAGCGCGCCCCGCCACGGCGGTCGCCTGAGGAGTAAAGAACTAGGAACGTGCTTCGGGCTGCCATCTTCCTGCTCGAGAAGCGGGGCGTCGCTGAGCGACAGCCCCGTGCATCCTCGAAACCCGAACTACGGTAACGGAGAGTGATACCAGACATGAACAAAAGCGGACGGGTACTGACGGTACTTATGGTTCTGCTTGCGTTGTTCTCAACCCTTGGCTGCAGCAAGCTGAGAGCGCGCGACCAGCTCAACAAAGGCGTTCAGGCCTACAAGAATGCGAAATATGAAGAGGCAATCGAACATTTCAAAAACGCGGTGGATCTGGATTCCAACCTGGTGACTGCCCGTCTTTATTTGGCCACCGCATACGCCCAGCAATACATTCCCGGCGCCGACTCCCCCGACAACAATCGCTTCGCCGAGCAGGCCATCGAGGTCTTTAAGCAGGTCCTGGCTCAGAATCCAGCCAAAGAACAACAGATTCACAGCCTGAAGGGCATCGCTTCTCTTTACTTCGGCATGAAGAAGTTCGATCAGGCCATGGACTATTACCAGAAGGTGGCCGACCTCGATCCTAACGATCCGGAAAGCTACTACTCGCTGGCGGTCATCGACTGGATGCAGGCCTACCAGCCCGACCAGACCGTACGCGCCAGCCTGGGTATGAGGCCCACCGACGAACTCAAGGACAAGAAAGCCTGCGCCGACCTGCAGGCGAAGAACGAGCAGAAGGTTGAACACGGTATTCAGAACCTGCAGAAAGCGCTGCAGCTTCGGCCCGATTACGACGACGCCATGGCCTATCTAAACCTGCTGTACCGCCAGCGCGCCGAGTACGAGTGCGACAATCCTGACGCCCGTAAGGCCGATCTCAAGACGGCCGACGACTGGGTTGACAAGACCATGGCCACTAAGAAGGCCAAGGCCGAAAAAGCGGGCCCCTCCGGCATCGTTACCACCGAAACTCCTCAGTAGGATGTCGCAGTTGCAGCAGAAACTTGAACGCCCCTCCGTCAGGAGGGGCGTTTCTGCTTGAGGAGTTGCTGCTTCGGTTGGCGCCGTGAGACGATTGCAAAGCCATAACCGTGCGCAGCTAAGGCAGCATGAAAGAAGAAACCCCGCCCCCCTCTGTCGAAATCTACACTCCCGAGCGCCGGGCTGAGTTCTTACTCTGGAACGCGGTCGATGCGAAGGACTACAAGGTCGCAGTCAAGGAAGTGCGCAAGCTCGGGATCGATCCCGCCAACATCCTACACCACAGGCCCGCCCGGTCCTGAGCGCGGATCGGCTCTCCCTCGTTGTCAACCTGAATTGCCAGTCCTCCGTCACCCACTCCGGCGCCGCCGCCCCTCGCCGCCCTCCATGCAGTACAATCCATTCTTCTGTGCAGTGTGCGGGTGGGCTGCCCTCTTTACGCCTCGGTCCCGGCAGAATATTCCATGAAGTTGCGGCTTAGCGCCAGTCATGTTCAAACGAGTCCTGATCGCCAATCGCGGTGAAATTGCGGTGCGCATCATTCGCGCCTGCCGCGAGATGGGCATCGAGTCGGTCGTCGTCTTCTCCGACGTGGACCGCAAGGCCCTGCACGTCCGCAAAGCCGATTACGCCTACCCTATCGGACCCGCCACGGCCAGCGAGTCCTATCTCAACGTGGACAAGATCCTCGACGTGGCGCGCCGCAGCCAGGCGGAAGCGATCCATCCCGGCTACGGCTTCCTCTCCGAGAATGCCCGCTTTGCCAAAGCCTGCGCCGACCATGGTTTCAAGTTCATCGGCCCCAGCCCGGAGTCGATGGAGATGATGGGTTCAAAGACGCGCGCCCGCCAGAACATGAAGCGCGCCGGCGTGCCCTTCGTGCCAGGCTCGGAGCGCGGGTTGGACATCGACGCCGCCGAAAGGCTGGCGGAGCAGATCGGCTATCCCGTTATGCTGAAGGCGGCGGCGGGAGGCGGCGGCAAAGGCATGCGCATGGTGCAGTCGGCCGGGGAGCTGCACTCCGCCTACGAAAACGCACGCAGCGAGGCCCAGCGCTCGTTCGGCGACAACGAGGTGTACCTGGAGAAATACATCATCAACCCGCGGCACGTCGAGATGCAGATCTTCGGCGACGAGCACGGCAATGTCGTTTACCTGGGCGAGCGCGAATGTTCGGTGCAGCGCCGCCATCAGAAAGTGATGGAAGAATCGCCCTCTCCCATTGTGGACGAAGACATGCGCCGCCGCATGGGTGAAATCGCCGTGCGCGTGGCCAAGGCCGCCAACTATCACAACGCCGGCACTATCGAGTTCCTGGTGGATGAGCAGCGCAACTTCTATTTCCTGGAGATGAATACCCGCTTGCAGGTCGAGCATCCCGTTACCGAATTCGTGACTGGCCTTGATCTGGTACACCTGCAAATGCGCGTCGCTGCGGGCGAGAAACTGCCGTTCAAGCAGGAAGACATCCGGCTGCGCGGACACGCCATCGAGTGCCGCGTTTACGCTGAGGATCCCGACAACAATTTCTTCCCATCGCCAGGGCGGATCACGCGGTTGATTTCGCCTTCGGGACCCGGTATCCGTCGTGACAGTGGCATGTATGAAGGCTGGGACGTGCCCATCGAATACGATCCGCTGCTGGCCAAACTGGTCGGTTATGGCGAGGACCGCGAGCAGGCAATCAACCGCCTGCTGCGCGCTCTGCACGAATATTTCGTCGGCGGCATCAAGACCAACATCTCGCTGTTTCGGCGTATCCTGAAGGACCCGGACTTCCGCGCCGGCAACCTGGACACGGGCTTTCTTGATCGGCTGCTGGCCAAACCCGGCAATGAGCCTGACCCGCGGCGTCCGATCGTGGCGGCCATCGGCGCGGCGATATTTGCGAGTATGGAGCCGAAGGCGACATTACGGGCAGCGAATGGCGGCGCTTCGATGAATGGTAACAATGCTCCTCCGCCAGCCTCGAATTGGCGGCGCGTTGCCCGCGCCGAAGCAGTGCGCGAGCGGTAAGGATAGCGCAGGGCTGATTGCCAGTTGCTAATCGGTAGTTACTAATTGCTAGTTGCTAAAACATGACCTACGACGTAGTGGTAGACGGCAAAACGCACCAGTTGGAGCTGACGCACGGCGAGAAGACCTGGCTGTGCAAGGTGGACGGCCAGGAGATCGAAGTGGACGCCGCGCTCACCGCCCGCGACGTGATGTCGGCGCTGATCGGCGGCAAAGCCTACGAGATAAAACGCGAGCGCTCGCTACAAGGCGAGCTGCACATGGTGATCGGCAGCGCCCGCTATGCGGTTGATGTTCAGGACCCGCGGTCGTTGCGGACTCGCCGCGCTGTCGGCGGCGCCGAGGCCGGGCCGCAGAGGGTCAAGGCTCCCATGCCGGGTAAGATCGTCCGCATCATAGTCAACGAAAAAGATGAAGTGAAGGCCGGCCAGGGCATCATCGTGATGGAAGCCATGAAAATGCAGAACGAGATGAAGTCGCCCAAGGACGGCAGGGTACAGAAGATCCTGACCGCGGAAGGCTCAATCGTGAACGCGGGAGACACGTTGGCCATCATCGAATAGCGCAGGAGATCTCGGCAACCAAAAAAGCGGAAGCTCGTCGCTCCCGCTATTCTTGGGTCGATATCGCGCAACTACTTCATCGTGGCCGCCTTCTTGAGAATTTCGTCGGCAAAGTAATTCTCCACCGAGGCCTTGTCTCGAATGGATTCGTAGTACGCGGCTTTCAGCAACTGCTCGCGGCGGTCACGCAGCTGCTCTCGTATGGCCTGTTGCACCCGCGGGTCCTTGAGCTCGCGCTGACCGGCAGTCTCCTTGCTGATGAGCTTGACAATGCGGTATCCGTAAATCTGATGGCTGTTCGGATCGGCCACCGGCAGCACGGCCGTGTATTGTCCGGGCTTCAGCTTGTTGATGGCGTCATAGGCGGTCCGGTCCGCCTTCAGCGACGATTCCGGGACGAAACCCAGGTCGCCGCCGTTCTGCGAGGTCTCCGGCTGCTCCGAGTAGTTCATGGCTGCGGTGGCGAAGTCCTCGCCGCTGTCCAGGCGATTGGCAATCATCTGGATCTTCTTGCGGGCGTCGCCCTCATTCTGCGCCTTCATGCTTTTTACTTGCGGGTTGGGCTGCGTCGTCACCAGGATCTGCGCCAGGCGATACTGCGGCTCGATCAGGTTGAACTCAGCCTTGTGCTGGTCGTAGTAGCTGGTAATGTCGTCGTCGGTGATGTTGATCTTCGAGGTGACTTCCTTGTTGAGCACCTTGTCCACGGTGATGGAGCGGCGCAGGTCGCGCTTAAAATCGTCCAGCGTGAGCTTGCGCTCCTTCAGCCGCTTATCGAATTCCTCCTGCGTATAGGGCGCTTTGATTTCCGCCAGCTTGCGGTTGACTTCCTCATCCGTCGCCAGCAGCCCCAGCTTTTCCGCGCGCTGCATCAGGATTTCGTTGTCAATGAGCTCGCGCAGAATGCTCAGCCGCAGACTATCCGCCTGCTCCTGGCTGGGCTTTTGCGGCGACTCGGCGGTCTGGTTGTCGAAATACTTCTCCACTTCGGTGCGGGTAATCTTGCGGCCGTTCACCCGCGCCATTTCGTCCTCGCCTGCCTGTTTTCCGGAACAGCCCACGCTCGACAGCAGCGCCACAACAGCCATTGACAGAGTGGCTACGATCGCCACACTCTTGGGTTTCAATGTCAAACTCCGCTCCTTCTGAAAACTGCACGGGATGCAAGACATCAGGTTGTGCCAGCCTGGTATGTGTACGTCAGAGCTGTGCCGGCCCTACGGGACTCGACCCATCTCCCACTTTACCCAGCGCTGAAGCGCTGGGCTAAACTCTTTCGCCCCATTCGGGGCTGATTCTTGCCAGCCTCATTCGACTGGCGAATCTACATGAATTCGGGTACCGGACTCGCGTCCTATTTGCTGGGCGCCGGCGGCGGCGCTGGGGCCGGGGCGGGTGGTTTTACTCCAGCCGCCAGCAACTGCTGGTCCAAGGCCGCTCTCACCTGGTCCGTGTCCAATGCCCCTTCCAGCCGTTCTCCATTGACAAACATCGTTGGGGTCGCATTCACTCCCACTGAATCACCCTCGGCTATCGAGGACTTCACAGTGCCGTCGGCTTGGACTTTCACGCACGCCTGCAGCCGGGTAGCATCGGCCCCATTCTTCTTGCCGATATCCAACGTGATGCGGTCCAATTCACCGAAAGCCTGTTGCACGTCCTTCTGCGCGCCGCTGATGGCGTGCTGATTGGCGTGTACGTAATCGGCAAACTCCCAGTAGCCGTTGCCGCTCTCTTTGGCCAGGCAGTTGGCGTCGTTGGCGGCGTGTACCGCCCAGGGATGCATGGGCAGCGGATAGTCTTTGTAGATGATCTTTATCTTGTCGCCATATTGCGGCAGGATATCGCTCATGAGTGTGTTGTGCATGCGAGAACAGAACGGACACTCGAAGTCGTCGTAGTTCACGATGGTGACCTTGGCGTCCGGATTTCCTCGCACCGGACGACCGGCTACGTCGATTTTCTTCATGGTGTCGGCATAGGGGTCCTTGGTCAGGTCCATCTTGGTTAGGCGAATCAGGCTGTTACCGTCTTTCGAAAGAATGAACTCGACGGGTTGGGACTTCCCTCCATGACTCAAGGTGATGGTGAGGTTGTCATAGTTGGGAAACTCGCTTGGCGTCAGCGGCCCCAGCTTGACGTCCACGTCGGGAGGAATATTGAAGTAGGACCGGACCTGCCGCTCCACCTTTTGGGCCACGTCCGCAGGGGCGGAGTTTGGCTTCGACTGCGCCGAACACCCGGCGCAGAACAATAACAGCAAGACAGCCAGTCGTCGCAAGTGCAAAATAAAAACCACCTTCGAGGGTAGCACCTAAGACTTGATTATCTCATGGCGAGTGCATTCGCAGCACCTGCGGCTGGGCGTGAAGCTATCTGTGATCACGATCAGGCCGCCTGGATGTGTTAGGAACTAGTGTCATGGCTTTGTGGGGGAAGAAGACCGCCAAGACTTGCGAAACTCCCGCCTGTCGGGGCGAAGCGAAGCAGACCAAGGATCAGATTCAATCCTTCCCCGCAATTCTGAACAGCTTTCCCACCGCCAGCACAGCATTCATCGAGCCTGAGCGAAATCCTTCAAGATCGAGCGTCACGTAGGTAAACCCCAACGCCTTGAAGATTCGCGTGAACTCGCTGGCCATTTCCATGGTCATGGCCCGCGGCAATTCCTCCGGCGCGATCTCAATGCGCGCGATCTCGCCATGATGACGCACCCGCACCTGGCGGAAACCAAGTTCCCGCAGCGCATCTTCGCCCCGCTCGACCGCCGACAGCACCTCCCGCGTGACCGCGCGGCCGTACTCGATGCGGGATGACAGGCACGCCGAGGCAGGTTTGTCCCAGATACGCAATCCGGCTTGCGAGGCCAGTTGCCGGATGTCCGCCTTGGTCAATCCGGCGGCAAGCAAAGGTGCGGCCACACGGTGCTGGCGGGCCGCCTGCTGGCCGGGCCGGAAATCGCCCTGGTCGTCGAGGTTCACGCCGTAGGCAATGGCATCGAACCCCAAGCGTTGCCGGTGCTTGTCCATTACGGTGAACAGTTCATCTTTGCAGTGATAGCAACGTGCACCGTCATTGCGCTGATACTCGGGGCGCTCCATCTCTTCGGTGGCAACCACACTCAGCGGTATGCTTTGTTCGTCGGCGAAGGCAACGGCATCGCGCATTTGCGAGCGCGCCAGGCTGGGAGAGTCGGCCAGCATCGCCAACATGCCGCCGCCCAGTTCTTGATGCGCCGCCCAAGCCAGGAATCCAGAATCCACTCCGCCGGAATAGGCCACCAGCAAGCGCCCGAGCGAACGCAAGTGTTCCGCCAGAACTCGAGACTTGGCCGCAAGATCGCTGGCCGCGACTGGAAGGTTGGAATTCACCACAGACATCGCTCAATTGTAAGACACTGGCCGGAGAACCGAAGGTTGCGTGCTAATACAGTCTTTGCAGCCGCCGGATGGTGCCAAAGGTCCCAACGTTGGAAAGGCTGAACGAGAAGCGATAACTGTTCTCCTGGCTGATGGTGGGGGCATAGGCCGAGCGCGAATATTCGAAGGCCACGCCACAGCAGTCCCAGTTGTAGTTGGTCTGCACGGTTGCCGCTTGGACGTAATTGAGACGTGCATCCGCTGCCACACCTACCGCGCCACTCAACCCCTTCATGGCGACGTTACCGTACTGCACCATGACGCGGTACTGGTTGTAGATACTCAGGCCAAGCGTCGGTTGACCGGCGATGGGAACGGTCAGTGCGGGCTCTCGCATGTACGTCTGCCCACCCGCCACGTACCACTTGCCACTCTCGCCAATCCGTTGGCCCACAAAGAGGGTACTGGCATTCAGTTGATGCAGCGTCGGGTCATAATCCACGGCCCAGGAGACGTCAGTTTTTGCATCTTGCACCCGCAGACGGGAGATGACGGGCGAAAAGCGGCGCGCCTCCGAAAGAAACGCAATGCCGGTAAAGTCTACGGTGCTGTCGAACACATTACGCTGACCGGGTACTAACGCTCCGCCAAAAGTCGGATCGAAGAAATACTTCTGCGCGAGTTCCCAGGTGATGACTTCACGCGCCGGACCTTGCTTGTCATCGCAGGTACCGGGCTCCGCTTTGGTCGTCTTCGCGGCCGCGATTTCTTTCTGTTCGGACAGCAGCGCGTATTTGGGATGGTGAAAACATTCGGCTATCGATTTCGTTTTCTTGGCGAAGAGCCGGTTGACCACGCCGTATTCCACCTCGTTGGTGTCGGCCAGAATATCGCGCTGGTCGAAACGGATGATCTGGCTGAAGTTGTCGATGCCCCCCTGGTAGCGATAGACAACTTGCGGTTCGATCGTATGCTTGATCACATAACCAAACAGTTTGCGATCGTAGATCTTCGATAGCGTTGGTGGCCTGATCTCCATCGCCGCGGCGAGAACATTGCGGTTGATCGGATCGCTGATCGCCTGCCCCACCGCCGCCGCACCTCCGCTCTGCAACCTCTGCGTGTAATAGGTCTCGCGCACCCCGGCCTCCGGTCGAAAAGTCCACCCGTGAAGAAACGTAGGCAGGGAAAGGTAGGGATGGGCATCGATGCGGCCGACCACTGGCGCGGTTTCAAATCCCACCTCGGACCGGGAAATGCCTTCCGTAGCCAGATCGTAGGCGTACACCAGTTTTGAGCGGCTGAAAGGACGTTCCACCGAGGAGAACTCAAGCGTGGGAATGTGCGCGATATCGATCACCTCTCCCGGATTCGTGCTCTGGTAGGACTGATAGAGCCCGGCCTGGAAGCCCAGCGCGTATCCATTCCAATTCTTGCTGAGAAATCCGTAGGAGCGGACCTCCGAGCTGATGGATTGCAGAGCATAGCCTTCGGCGAACGCCGCGCGAAACAGATAAGAGCTGAGATAGTCAACCGAGAGCACTCCGCGAAATCCCGCCGGCAACTGGATCGATCCGTTGGCTCTCAGTTCCTGGCCGCCTTGGTTCTGCCCCGGGTTCGGTTGCGACTTGGGGGCGCCTTGCTCGTCAATCACTCCGAAATATTCAGCCCTAAACTGGTAGTTATAGCCTACGGAGCGAAAGATCCCGTGTTGTGCCCATCCCCGTGCAGAGTAAAGCGAGGCTCCGATGGTGGCGTCGTTGCTCCGATTGATGGCCCAGTAGAACGCGTCTCCCAGGATGGTGCCCCGGGTGTTCGATTGCCCAAACAGGGGGATAAGAAAACCACTCTGGCGCCCCAGGTTATCGACTGGGTGTTCCACCCATGGAAAATAGAAGACAGGAATGCCCTGGATGCGCAAGGTGGCGTGATGCATAGTGGCTTCGGCGCCCACTTCCACGAATGCCGTCTGGGAGTTGAACTGCCACTTGGGCTTCGGTAACTGGCAGGAAGTGATGTAGCCGTGGTTGACCCGGTAATGGTCGGGGCCGAGCTTGTCCACGACCTTTCCCGTGAAAAAGAAAGGAGTCGAGGAAGTAAGGAACATGTCTTTGGTCTTGACCTTGACCCCAGTCGATCCGACTACGTCGTAAAACGTTCCCGTGTCGCGGCTGACGTCGTAGGTGGCGTGGGTGCCCACCAGGTGTTCGTTGTGGGCGCCCCCATCGAAGACCACGTGTCCGTCCGCCGTGACCTGCCCCGTGGTGGAATCGTAAGTGACCTGATCGGCGTGCAGCGTGTAGGTGCGGAACCGCATCACGACGTGACCGCGGGCCTTGTAGACGTCCTGGTTCTTTTCCTGTTCGTCGCCGCGAATCAGCACCTCATCCCGGCCCAGGGCCACGTTCATGGATGGACGCGGAGGTCCCAATTCCTGCTCGTTGCCGCCCGCCTGAATTTCCTGCTGGATGATTTCTTCGGTTTGTTTGTCTTCCTGGCCGGAATCGGTTTTCACCGTGACTCCGGGCTTGCCCGGCGGAAGTTGTTGCGCAGGCCCAACATCCGAGGTCGAGTCGTTCGGCAATTGCGGTCCGGCAGGAGTTTCAGGAGCCGAAGCCCCATCGGACGCACCTGACGGTGGTGCGGCTTGCGCCGAACTATTAGGCGGCTCGGGCGGACGCAACTGGCTGGTTAACATGCCAGGCTGCAGAAACAGATGACATGCCACCAGCGCCGTGATAATCATTCGAGTGCGGGCAATCATCGAGAAGCGGGCGTCCCCTCACCGGGTTTGGTTGAATTCAGCAGAACCTTGCAACTTAGCACGTTGCTTACGGAGAGGTAAAACGCTATCTGCTTGCGCTGGTTCCACGCTGCTCTGGATTTTCTCCTAAACCCGCTCGATATCCACTGGTTGCGCGATGCACGCGATCGGTTGCACAGCTTGCCACGCCTTATGGACGCGAGCCGACGACCTCTTTTTCTCATTTCCATTCACGATTCATCCGTGCTCTTGAGTGCAAAACACTTCGCGTGCTTTGTCAAGGAGGCGGGTAGAAGGAATAGTCGCGCCACGACATGACCGACCAGCGAACCTTGCATTCTGAAGCGTCTGAAAATTTATCGCGCGCCGACATCTGGAGGAATGAGATCCACGCCCGCGTGGCCGGCTATCGCACCCGCCGCGGTCGCCGTATCGAGGGAGCGTTTAGCATGCGCTTCCCCTTCCCTCCTCTTGAGCACGACGGGAACGGTTCAGTAACCTGCCCGCCGGCGGACTCGGAGCAGGTGGAACCGTTCGTTGCAGGCAGCATTGCCAGCGCTGAGCAAGCCAGCGC
>Ga0075520_1001651_pt1 | contig 10824 bp, 9 predicted proteins | sample NGEPerB_FD_75100 | JGI IMG/M metagenome (GOLD analysis project Ga0075520, IMG submission 75100) | Arctic peat soil microbial communities from the Barrow Environmental Observatory site, Barrow, Alaska, USA - NGEE PermafrostAB12-B | ecosystem: Environmental > Terrestrial > Soil > Wetlands > Peat ...
CTCCCGACCCACGCCACCGCCTGGTCACCGCAGGGTTTTTCTTGGGACAACTCCGGTCACCAGCCGGAATGTTCGTGGTTCGGCTTCCTGATGCTGGTGAAAAAATCCGCGCCGTTCACGCGCCGCGATTTCGCGCAGCACCTCGACGCCGCGAAGATCGGCAACCGGATGCTGTTCGGCGGCAACCTCGTCCGCCAGCCGGCGTTTGTGACGCTGAAAAAACAGCAACCCAATGCGTTCCGCGTCATCGGTGATTTGGCCGGGGCCGACCGCATCATGAACGAGGCCGTGTTCATCGGCACCTATCCCGGCCTGACACCGGCCATGCTGGATTACATGGCGGAAACCATCGCCAAATTTATCCGGTCCAAATGAAAATTTTTGTCACCGGCGGAACCGGCTTCATCGGCAGTCATCTGGTCCGGGCATTGGTGGCAGATGGATATGAGGTGCTGGCGCTCCGGCGGGAAAAATCCAGTCTCGCGCGATGCGCAGATTTTGAGAAGCGAGTCATCTGGGTGAATCAAGATGCTCCGGATTGGATGCAATCAGTCATCGCGGCCAAACCCGCCGTCATCCTTCACGCGGCGTGGGCGGGCGTCACTGCCGCCGGGCGGGCGGACTGGAAACTGCAAGCCACCAACCTGGCCTTGTTTGCCGACTTGCTGCACATCGCCGGCAGCGTGAATCTCAAACACTTCATTGCCCTTGGGTCACAAGCTGAATATGGCCCCATCAATGACCGGGTTGATGAGAATCATCCTTGCCGGCCTGACACCGTCTATGGGGCAACGAAGCTGGCCTGCCTTGCTTTGCTGGAAAGTTTCGCGCGGCAAAAGCGGGTGGCTTACGTCTGGCTGCGCCTGTTTTCCATCTACGGTCCGGATGAAGGTGAACAATGGTTCCTTTCCAGCTTGATCCGGCAGATGAAACTCGGCCAGTCACCCCCGTTGTCCGGCTGCGAACAGCGTTATGATTACCTGCACGTCCAGGATCTGGCGGCGGGCGTGCTGGCGGTGTTGCGCCGGCCGGAAAAAAGCGGGGTGTTCAACTTGAGTTCCAACACTTCGCTGCCCTTGAAACAATTGGTGCAACTGGTCAAAGAACACACCGGCTGCCGGGTGGAGCCGGCGTTTGGCGCGCTGCCCTACCGCCCCGGCCAGTCCATGCACATGGAAGGCGACAGCACCCGGTTCAATCGGGCCTTTGCTTTCCAGCCGCAAATCAACATCATGGATGGTCTGTGCCAACTGGTCGAAGCAACCGTGGCGACAAAATGAATCTTGGTGTTTAATGAATTAATATCGGATGAAAGTTTCAGATTACATCGCGACTTTTTTGGAACGCAAAGGCGTCACCTGTGTCTTTGAGTTGTCCGGCGGCATGATTGCGCACCTGCTGGATTCTTTTGGGCAGTTTAAGCAAATTCAAGTGGTCAGCATGCACCACGAACAGGGCGCCGCCTTTGCCGCCGAGGCGTATGGCCGGATGACCGGCGTGCCCGGCGTGGCGCTCGCCACCAGCGGCCCCGGCGCCACCAACCTCCTGACCGGCGTCGGCAGTTGCCATTTCGATTCCTCGCCGGCGGTCTTCATTACCGGACAGGTCAACCGCCATGAACAAAAAGGCGACCGGCCCGTCCGTCAACTGGGCTTTCAAGAGACGGACATCGTCAGCATGGTCGGGCCGATCACCAAGGCCGCGTGGAAAATTCAAACCCCGGAAGAAATCCCCCAGCGATTTGAAGCCGCCTTTGATCTGGCCACCGCCGGCCGACCGGGGCCGGTGCTGCTGGACGTGCCGATGGATGTTCAGCGGGCTGAAATTCCAGATGCCCCATCGTCTCCGCCCGCCCCGCTGTTCGTCCTCGCGCCCGACGAATCTTTTTGGCACCGGTTAGGCGAACAGTTGCGTCAGGCTCAACGCCCGTTGATTCTGGTCGGCGGCGGGATTCGCTCTGGTCGGGCCGCTGAACTTTTACGCGACTTTGCCACCCAATCCGGCGTGCCGGTAGTGCATTCCCTCATGGGCGTGGATGTGCTGCCTTACGCTCATCCTTTGCGCGTGGGCATGATCGGCAGCTACGGAAACCGCTGGGCCAACTGGGCCATCGGCACGGCGGATTTTCTGCTGGTGCTGGGCAGCCGGCTGGACGTGCGGCAAACAGGTTCGGAAACGCAATCCTTCAAAGGTGACCGGATCATTTTTCACATTGATTGCGACCCGGGGGAAATCAACAACCGGATCGTCGGATGCGAGTCCGCTGTCTGCCAGTTGAAAGATTTTCTGGCCACCGGCATTAAAAAACTGCCCGGATTCAAACTGGTTGAGCAGACGGATTGGCTGGCACAGATTGAGGCCCGGCGACGCGAATGGCCGGATGTGCGCGAAACCGGCCAGGCCGCCGGTTTGAATCCGAATGAATTCATGCACTCACTTTCCCAGACCTCCTCGCGGGCGTGTGCGTATGTGGTGGATGTTGGCCAGCATCAAATGTGGGCGGCGCAATCACTGGAACTCAACGGGCGGCAACGCTTCCTGACCTCCGGCGGCATGGGGTCAATGGGCTTCGCGCTGCCGGCTTCCATCGGCGCGGCTTTTGCCTGCCCCCAGGAACCGGTGGTGGTCATTGCGGGCGATGGCGCTTTCCAATGCAACATTCAGGAATTGCAGACGGTGAAGCGAAACCAGTTGCCCATGAAGATTGTGGTCATCAACAACCATTGCCTTGGCATGGTCCGGCAGTTCCAGGAGAGTTACTTTGATTCCCGCTTTCAATCCACCATGTGGGGTTACTCGGCGCCGGATTTTGTGAAGGTGGCAGAAGCCTACGGCATCCCAGGGCGGCGGATTGCCCACCCCGCCGAAGTAGCGGCAGCGTTGCGCTGGTTGTGGGCGGATCCGCTCGCCCCCATGCTGCTGGAAGTGGACATTGCCAGCACGGTCAACGTGTATCCCAAGATGGCCTTTGGCCGGCCCATTACCGAGATGGAGCCATTTTTCAAGCCCAAGGAAATGGAGGGCACTTGATCGCTGAACTTATAATGCAATCCTGCCGGATTTTGTGATGCTCAAAAAGTTGCACCAATTCCGACGTTGGGCGGGCGTGGACCGGGCGGTGTTCTTCTCCAATGCCGCCCAAATGACGCGTCTGGTCACCGGACCGGTTACGATGGCGTTGGTGCTCCGTTACCTGACGCCGGAAATTCAAGGCTACTTCTATGCTTTCGCCGGGGTGGCCGCCATGCAGATTTTTTTGGAGATGGGGTTTTCGCAAAACATTCTCCAGTTCGCTTCCCATGAGTTTGCCAGGCTCCGCTTCACGCCGGCGCAAACGGTGGAGGGGGATCCCGTGGCCAAGTCGCGCCTCATCTCGCTCGGTCGCCTGGCCTTTGGCTACTATGCGGTTGCCGCCGTGATTGTCTTGTTTGCCATCGGCATCGGTGGGCATGTCTTTTTCACCATCTCGGATCATCATGCCGTGGCCCGCCTGGGAGCCGCTGCAGTCGAGAACGCCGCACTGGCCGCCAAATCAACACCGGGTCATCATGCCGTGGCCTGGCAGGGGGCCTGGTGGATGATTGCCGTGACCGCCGCACTCTCTTTGGCCATCAATCCGGCCTGGTCTTTGCTCAACGGTTGCAATCAGGTCGCCGTGGTGGCGAAGTTCAGTTTCTGGGCTGCCTTGGCCAGTTTTGCCGTGAACGCCGTGGCGCTCATCGCGGGTGCCGGGATTTATGCTTCCGCCATTGGCTCGGTTTTCAGCCTGCTGCTTTCCGTGGGCTATCTTGCCCTGCGTTGGAAACCCTTTCTCGCCCAGTTTCTGGAGCATCCCCGGCATGGCCAGGTTTCCTGGGCGCGTGAAATCTGGCCGTTTCAATGGCGGATTGCCGTGAGCTGGATGTCCGGTTATTTCATTTTTGACATCATCAGCCCCATTGCTTTTTATTTTTGCGGCCCGGTGGCGGCGGGGCGCCTGGGCATGAGTCTTCAGCTTGTCCGCATGATTTACAATGTGGCCATGGCCTGGATTTACACCAAGGCTCCCCGGTTCGGCATGTTGATCGCCGCCAAGGCGTGGCAGGAGATGGATTCCCTCTGGCGTCGCAGCACGCTTCAATCCTTTATTTTTTGTCTCTTGGGAATGATTTCATTTCTGGTGGCCATTCCCTTTATCGGCCAACTGCTGCCCAGAGTGCCGGCCCGGCTGGCACCATTTGGGGTTAATGCCTGGCTGGGAGGGGCCATGTTGGTTCAGATTTTGATCGGCTCCATGGCGATGGAATTGCGGGCGCACAAGCGCGAGCCGTATATGTGGCTTTCCGTGACCAACGCCGTTTTGAGCGTGGCCTTCATCCTGCCGCTCGTCCGGGTTTGGGGCATCTATGGCGAGGCCATGGGCTATGCTCTGGCCATCTGGGCCATTCTTATTCCTGCCTATAAAATCTATCGGGTTAAGCGCTTGGAATATCGAAAAGCTGCGGATGGTCTGCACGAGCCGCCATCACCGGCACTCGAAACTGGCTCGTCTGCCGGCAATTTTTCCTAGCCTCAAGCCGAGGGACATTATATTGATAACCGTCGAGTCCGTCATCCAAATGAAACCCGATTCCGCCATTTTGACCATCGCGATTCCGACCTACAATCGCGCCGCCAAGCTGCAGGCACAGTTGGAGCGGCTGCTGCCCCAGTCGGGGCCGGAGATCCGGATTTGTGTCTATGACAACGCCAGCCCGGATGATACGCAGGCAGTCGTGGCGAAATATATTTCCCAAGGAGTCTCCTATTATCGGGCGGCCACCAACTGCGGCGCGGGCCGAAATGTTTTCCGCTGTTTTGAGGAATGTCAAACGGAGTGGCTTTGGGTTTTAAGTGATGATGACCTAGCATCCGAGACTGCGGCCAAAGAGTTGTTGACGATTCTTCGACAGCAATCGTATGATTTTATTCATCTCTCCACCTGTGTATCCGCCTACGGCGACAACCTGGTCGTATCAGACATCGAGTCGCTCTTGCAGCGCACGACGTTTTCAGCCTTGCTTTTCATTTCAGCCGGTGTTTACCGTGTCCCCTCGTTTGTTCCGCTCTACCGGGTGTATAACGACAGCCTGTCCACCTGGTGTCCGCACTTGCTCATGGTGCTTTCACTGCTTGAGTCGCAGGGTGGCAAGGTTCTCTTGAGCACCACGGAATTGCTGGCCCGAACGCACCATGACGCCTGCCGGTGGTCCACTCTGGACTGTATTCTTCGTAACAGCCAGGCTCCCGAGTATTTGATGCGTCCAGCCAATCAAAAGCTGCTGGCAACCCGCATTCTGGTGGAGTGGTTTAATGGAGCACTGTTGCTGGGATTGCGGGAAGCGACCCAAGCCGAAAAGATCCAAAGATGGCAGCGCATTCGCAGGCTGTCGTATATGAACTTAAAAGCCTACGCCGCTCAAGGCAGCATGAACTACTTTATCCACAACTGGTTTCGCGCAGGCCTCAGGAAACGGTCGCTCAACCTGGTCGTTGACACTTTCATGGTGGACCTGCTGGGCTGGTGTTCTGTCTGTTTGTTTCGCTCTTTGATGAAGCTGCTGCCGCTGCCTAAAATAGTGAAGGATGAGTGCTGCAAACACGAAGAGTATGACCATTCCTCTTGAGCGCGCTTCCCAGCCCAATGTCGGAACAATGGATTTCACTTGGTGAATTTTCGCCCAAACTGCATCAAGGGTTTCTCAACCAGTTTGTGCAGCAGCCAGGAGGCGAATATAATAACCGGCAGTCCCACAACCAGCAGTGTTGTCAGGGCGGCTGCCGGTGTTATCTCCGGCTGCAAGTGCAGCAGTCCCACCAGCAGAAAAATAATCACCGGCCAATGAACCAGATATATGGGATAAGAGATTTTACCCAGCCATTGCAAGGCGGGCCTAAGCAACATCCGGCGCAAGCCACCCAGCCGCCGCCTGATAAAATCATGGCTTTGACCGGCATCTTCATTAAGAAACAAACAGCCGAGCACCAATGACCAAACAGTCAAGGCCATCCAATGCCAGGAAATGGTGATGACGGCAGCAATGATTATGACCGCTGCCAGGGCGACCCGGTCAGGAACCGCCCGCCAACGGTAAGCATTGCGATAGAGATTATAGCTGCCGATGCCCACCAGGAACAAAGGAAGCTGAACCGGCAGGAACGAACCGCTCCAGTAACGGGAAAGGAAAAAACCAGAAGCACCCACCAGGCCAAGCAACAACAGCCCGGCCCGGAAAAAAATCAACCGGGCAAGCAGCGGGGCAAGCAGATAGTATTGCCACTCCAAGGTAATGCTCCAGGCCGGCCCCAACAAGGTGCCGGAAGCACTCGGCATCATTTTTTCGGGAATAACCCCAAAAAGCAGGGTCAGGTGTGCCAATAAATGGGAGATGGGGCTGGCCGCTTGAGCCGTGACGGTAGGTGTCAACCATTCTTGAAAATAAGGCGTCTCGTGCCAGGGCGCGTGCATCAGCAGGGATGACGCAAAATGAATCGTGGAGAAACCAAGCAATAGACAAAAAAGATAGACGGGATAAATGCGGAAAAACCTGCCGGTCATGAACTGGCGATAAGACTGACGCCGGGAATCAAGCAGATAGGTGATGACAAATCCGCTCAAGATGATGAAGACGTCAACCGCTCCTTGTGAAGATTCATCAAAAAAACGTTTAACTATGGCCGGAACAGGAAATGCGTGAGGGGCCATGCCACACCAGGCCACAATGTGTATTAAAGCCACCCACAACGCCAGGATTCCCCTCAGGCCATCAAGCTCGTCTATTCTTGATAACGCCGGCTTGGCGATGTGTGAATTAATAGTCATGCCAGAGGGCCGGATACCCGCCAATGGGCGCCATTGGCTTGGGTTGAAACCCCGTCATCTTTCTTGATGCGCAGGCCCAAGCCGCCGCACAAAATGAAAACAGGAATGTGCGCAATGTTCACGCGCCCATGCTGGCCGAACCGGTGGGTCAAAGAAAGGGGAATATTATCCGGCAGGGTGTTTTTTGAGAGAAAGCCGAAACTTTTGCCAAGAGAACACGGACAGCCGCAAAAAAACGCAGAAGGCGCAAAAGGTGAAACCGGAAACCGGAGATCAAAAATCCGGGGGCACGGTGGATATCAAGCTGCAAGTTTATTTGTCGTAGCTTGCGAACCCTGTTATGATTGCTAAAAAACAGCATGAACGAAAGCACCAAAGCCCAAGCCCACTGGGGAGCCGTTGAAAAACTGGCCACCCAAGGTAACGGCATTGACATCGGGTGCGGCCCCGACCCGGTGACTCCCAGCGCCCGCCGGTTTGATCTGGAACACGGCGACGCCAACGTGGTCAGCCAATATGTGAAGGCGCAGTTCGACTTCGTCTATTCCTCGCATTGTCTGGAACATATGCACGACCCTCGGATGACGATTTTGGATTGGTGGAAGCTGGTCAAGCCCGGCGGCTATCTTTTCGTGGTGGTGCCGGATGAGGATTTGTATGAGCAGGGCGTTTTTCCCAGTCGTTTCAACGACGACCACAAAGCCACCTTCACCATCACCAAATCAAAATCATGGTCGCCCAAAAGCATCAATGTGCTGGAACTGGCCAACAGCCTGCCAGGCGGACAACTGGTAAGCCTGCAGTTGCAAGATCACGGTTACGATCGCCGCCTGATGAGTTTTGGGAAACAGCAACCCGGTCTGCTTTCAAGATTTCTGGCAAAGGCGCATGAGGTTGCGAGCAGATTGATGAATGAATCCCGTTTGACCGGGCTTCGACGATTTCTGACTGCATATTATGCGGTTGACCAGACTTCTTCGCCTTTCCATGCCCAGGCGCAAATCCAGTTCATTGTCAGGAAAGTTGGCGGCAACGCATGACCGGAGCAACTCCCCTTTCAAAAATCAAACACATCTCATTTGAAAAGCTTGACGCCATTGTTATCACGTTATGCACAGGCATTTTGGTATGTGCTGACAGTCATCCTGCCGGTCATCATCCGCACGGGCCGGCGGCCGGTGATCTTTTCAAAATACAGTGGCATCGGCGACATCATCTGCACTTTTCCGGCAGCGTTTGAATTAAAAAAACGCCATCCTCAAGCCACCTTCATCTACAATTGCCATCCGGATTATATCTGCCTGCCCTCTTGTTTGGCGGACGGCCAGTTTTCCTTCTACAATGTGGCTGGCATCGGCTTGGTTGAAACTTTGGAATAGCTCTTGATGTTTAAACAAGCACGTTTTTACCTCAAACAGACATGCTGGCGTTTTTTTTGAAAAAACAAAAAACAATCAGGTGGTGCGCCTATTGGGGCGGCTGGCTGCTGGCACTGGTACTGGCCGGATTCATCGCCCCCAAAGTTTGCCGGCATTTATATTTGAGGCTGCCGGCCGTGCAGCAGGAAAACTGGAATCAAATCATGGCCGTCAAAAAGGCCCGTTTCGCCAGGCCATGGCGGGATGAACGTCCGCTTGTTGTTTTGGCTGGCGACAGCCACATTGAAATGGGAGACTGGTATGACACTTTTGGCGGTGCCTTTGCCATGCGCAACTGTGGTTTGTCCCGCGCCAAAATTGAGGATGTGTGCAGTCTGGTGTCTGCCCTGGGAGACCGCAATCCAGAGGCCGTTATCTTGATGTGCGGCTTTAACAATTTGGCGCAAAATGATTCCGTGGAGGCTTCCATCAACCATTATCAGGAACTCCTGTCCATCACTCAGGCCACGCTTCATCCGGGTAAAATTGTGGTTCTTTCGGTGATGCCTTTGCAGGTTTCGCCCGTTGACAAAGCCGGGCAGGCCATTAACCGGAAGATCGCCTTTTTTAACCGGCAATTGGAAATAATATGCGGTGAACACCATGCGGTATTCGTTAATATCAATCCTGCCGTGATGGATGCAGACGGCAGTCTGCTGTCTAGTTTGGCCATTGACGGTTTGCATTTGAACCGCGAAGGATATAACCGGCTGGCCGCAGTGCTGCTGCCCTTTTTAACTCAAAACCATTCATCCGCCAACCATGCCAGCCATTAAAAAACATTCACAACCCAGCCATTGGCTGGATGCCTGGCACGTCAACCCCAGCGTCAACCGGGATTATGATTTTATAGACGGTCTGCGCGGCATCGCCATCCTGATGGTGCTGGTCTGTCATCATTTTTACGTCAATCCCAAGTCGGGCCCGGCAATCCAGTTCATCGGGGGCATTCTCTCGGCGGGGGGGCATGGGGTAATGCTTTTTTTCGCCTTGTCGGGCTTTCTGATTTCGTGGCCGTTTTGGAAACGTAACTTTGCCCGGTCGGCACAGGTCGTCCCACCGGGTTATGGCTGGCGGCGTTTCTGGAAAATTTATCCACCACTGGCCCTTTCCGTTGTCATGTTCACTCCCGTCTATGTCTTGATTGGCCAGGACTGGTCCTATTGCGCGATTGCCGCAAAATGGCTGGCGGGACTTCCGTTTCTGCTGCCGGTCAGCGGCAAGCTGAATCCGGTCATGTGGACGCTCGTGGTTGAAGTCCAGTTTTACGCCGTGCTGCCGCTGCTTTTCATCAGCCTTAAAAAAGTTTCACCGAAGGTCTGCCTGTGGGTCGTTCCGCTGATGTTTCTGCTCATCCCGGCCGGCTTCCGTGGCCTCACCGGCTGGTCAGCCACTTTTAATCCGGACATCAATCCGCATTTCCCCGCCGCGCTCGACGCCTTTTGCCTGGGCATACTGGTGGCTGGGTTGGAAAATTCAGGGGTGATGAAAAAAAGCTGGGCGCGGCTGGGAATCGTCGGCCTGGTCTTATGGCCTTTGGCTTTGCTCGCCACCGCTTGGATACAGACACATCCGGGAAGCAGAAATTTTATGATAGGGGAAGCCGTGGGCTGGATGGAAAAAATCGCCTCGGTCTGCCTGCTTTGCTACGTCGCCAACCCCCGGCACCCGGTCGCCATGATGCTGTGCAACCCCTGGCTCCGCTGGTGCGGCATAGTCAGCTACGAATGGTATCTTTTTCACCAGCCAATCACCATGTGGGCGCGGCATTTCTTTGGGCCAGCCGAAGGGGTGCTCTACAAATACATTGCGATTGTCGGCGGTTCCTTTTTGACCAGCCTGCTGCTGACCGCCCTGATTTACAGGTTTTTCTCCCTGCCCATCCTGAAATATGGGCGTTCCTCCGCAGTCAAAAAATAAGAGTTCAGGAGACGTGATTTCAAAACCCTGTAGGAGCCGAGGTGACGAGGCTCAAATTAAAAGAAAGTCAGAGACTCCTTTCGCCTCCGCCGAGCTGCGGCGTGACGGGCACGTCGTCTCCTACAGTTCTGAAAGAGACTCATGATTCGCCGCGCCCGCCCCTCCGAAATCCGCCAGGCAGCCGCGCCGAGAAAAGAATTGAGTCGGCGGTGGCAAGCCGGGCAACATGGGCAAAACAATTAATGAAAAACCTGTCCGCCCTGATCTGTCGCCACGCGCAGGCATTTTGGTATGTGCTGACGGTCATCCTACCGGTGATCTTCCGCACGCGAACCCGGCCGGTGATTTTTTCAAAATACAGCGGCATTGGCGACATCATCTGCACTTTTCCGGCAGCGCTGGAATTGAAGCAGCGGCATCCACGGGCAACCTTCATTTACAATTGTCATCCCGACTGTGCTTGTCTGCCCCGCCTCGGCGGAGTGGCGACGCGCGTCACCTCCCTCCTGCCCATCGGTTTGATCGGGTATTGGTATGGCTTCCTGCTTTCAGGTTATTATCATTTCAGTTCGGATGACGACAATCCGGGCGTCGTTCCCTCCGAAGTTTATATCAAGGACTTTGGCCGGCAGTTCGGCCTGGTGC